>Ga0213841_1000727_pt1 | contig 26867 bp, 27 predicted proteins | sample SWPATP23_FD_160125 | JGI IMG/M metagenome (GOLD analysis project Ga0213841, IMG submission 160125) | Coastal seawater microbial communities from Marineland, Florida, United States - SWPA TP2 #3 | ecosystem: Environmental > Aquatic > Marine > Coastal | place: USA: Florida | collected 2016-08-14 | reverse complement strand
AAGATGCCGCTGCTGTGTTTCGGAATCTATGATCGGCCCCTGCCGGCACAGGCCGGGTCGCGCACCGTGGTGCGCCCCAAAAACCTTGCCCCGCGTTGGAACGCGGCGCGTTACGCGCAGGCGTTTGACCGGCTGCATGGGCTGATCGGGGCCGGGGATCTCTATCAGGCGAACCTGACCTTTCCCATCGACATGGATCTGGCTGGCTACAGCGCCGCGTCCCTTTATGACGGGCTGAGCGAGGGGCAGCCTGTGGGACACGGCGCGCTGATCGAACAGATGGACGGACCCGATATCCTTAGCCGGTCGCCGGAACTGTTTTTTCACACAGACCGCGCGGGCCGCATTCAGACCCGGCCCATGAAAGGTACGCAGCCCCGGTCCGCCGATCCGGCGGAAGACGCGGCGCGGCGTGAATTTCTGGCAAGCGACGAAAAGAACCTTGCCGAAAACCTGATGATCGTGGACCTGCTGCGGAACGATATCAGCCGCGTTTGTGTGGCGGGCAGCGTCAAGGTGCCAGAGCTGTTCACCGTCGAAAGCTACGCCACGGTGCACCAGATGGTGTCTCTGGTCGAAGGACAGCTGCGTGACGGTATGGGCTTGGCCGATATCCTGTCTGCCCTACACCCTTGCGGGTCGGTGACCGGCGCGCCCAAGATCCGCGCGATGGAGGTGATCCGCGAGCTGGAACCCTGGCCGCGCGACATCTATTGTGGCGCCATCGGGTGGGCTGCGCCGGACGGGCGGTCGGAATTCAGCGTCGCGATCCGCACGCTCATCCGCGACAAGACCGGCCATGCGGTGCTGAACGTGGGCGGCGGCGTTGTGTGGGATTCGACGGCCCCATCGGAATATGAGGAGGCGCTGTGGAAAGCCCGTTTCCTGAGCCGGTTCCAGCCGGAACCCGTTTGATCGAAACCTTCGGCTGGTGGCCGGGGGAAGGCGCGCGGGCGTTGACGGCGCATCTGGCACGGATGGCGCGCAGTGCTGCGGCGCTGGGCTTTTCCTTCGATGAGGGTGCCGCGCGGACCATGGTCGACGGGGTGACAGGTACGGGGCCGCTGCGCTGTCGTCTGTCCCTTGGTGTGGTGGGCGATCTGGACCTGGCAGCGGTGCCGCTGCCGCCCGCACCGGACCGCCCATGGCGTGTGGCAATCCACCCCGACCGGTTGCGGTCGAGCGATCCGTGGCTGGCACACAAGACCACCAACCGCGCATTCTACGATCAGGCGCGTGCTGCGCTGCCCGGCGGTGTGGACGAATACCTGTTCTTCAACGAGCGGGACGAGGCGTGCGAAGGCACGATTGCCAACCTGTTTGTGCTGTTGGCCGACGGTTGTAAGGTGACGCCGCCCTTGGCGGCGGGGCTGTTGCCGGGCATTTTGCGCGGGCGGCTATTGAACAGCGGCGCGGTGTCAGAGACCACGGTGACACTGGATATGCTGAGTGCCGCCCGCGCGATCCATTTCGGCAACTCCCTGAGGGGGGAAATCCCGGCTCAGTTGCTGATATAATCCCGCGTCAGCGGCACAGCGCCCTGCCGACGGGCCAGTTGCATCTGGAATACGCATTGCTTGGCGTGGCGGAACGACATCTCGCTGGCCTTCAGATAATAGCGCCACATCCGCACGAAGCGGTCATCGTAAAGCCGTTCAGCTTCCTCCGCGCGGGCCATGAACCTGTCATACCAATGGCGCAGGGTTTCTGCGTAGTGCAGGCGCCAGACCTCTACATCCGTAGGGTAGAGCCCCGATTTCTCCACCGCCGATGACATTTCGGACAGGGCAGGCACATAGCCGCCCGGGAAGATGTATTTGGTGATCCACGGGCTGGTGCTGCCGGGCGGCGCGGCGCGCCCTATGGTGTGGATCAGCGCCACGCCATCGGGGGTCAGCCGGTCGCGCACCGTGTCGAAATATGCGCGGTAATGGGGCACGCCCACATGTTCGAACATGCCGACCGACACGATCCGGTCGAACTGGCCAGTGACGGCGCGATAATCCTTCAACTCGAACCGCACCCGGTCCGACAGCCCCGCGGCCTCGGCCCGCGCGCGGGACCAGGTCAGTTGCTCGGTCGACAGCGTCACGCCCAGAACCTCGACCCCGTAGTCCTGCGCCAGTGTCAGCGCCATCCCACCCCAGCCTGACCCAATCTCGAACACCCGCATCCCGGGTTCCAGGCACAGTTTCTTGGCAATATGGGCCTTCTTGGCGGCCTGCGCTTGGTCCAACGTCATATCGGGGTTCGCGAAATAGGCGCAGGAATATTGCCGGTCCTCGTCAAGAAAGAGGTCATAGAGCGCTGCCGAAAGATCATAGTGATGGGCCACATTGGCCTGCGCCCGGCTGGCCGGGTTCCACTGGTCCAGCCTGCGTCGGGCCAGCCGTGTGGTGTGTATCGTCTTGCGCCACCACAAATCACCCGAATCCATGAGGTTCATCGCCAATAGCGCATGAAGCCCGTCTAGGTCGTCCCCTGCGATGGTCAGCCGGCCATCCATATAGCCTTCGCCCAGGGTCATGTCGGGCGCGGTCAAAATTCCGCGCGCGATCCCCTCATCGTGAAATCGTAGGCCCAATTCGGGCCCTGGCCCGCCCTGATAGTGGCTGACCCGGCCGTCATGATGGGTAATCTCCAGCGCGCCCGACTTGACGAAGCCGCGCAGCATTCTGTCCAACAGCTTGTCCCACATCGCCCTCAAAACCTCCGTCTCATCAGGTCGCGCGTGTCACAATCCAGGGGGCATAGTGCCAAATCCCACGAAAAAGGAAAGATTTCGGATGAAATCCGCCCCAGGCCCGGCAAAGCACCGCCGGGTCGGACTTGACTTCCCGGCGCGCAGAAGGTGTATCGGCACAGTCGAAATTCCACCCCCGAAGGGACCTCCGCGATGCATGATTTCCGCAGCCATACCTGCGCCGAACTGACCAAGGACAACGTAGGCCAGACCGTGCGTCTGTCGGGCTGGGTCCACCGGGTGCGCGATCACGGCGGTATCCTGTTCATCGACCTACGCGACCATTTCGGCGTCACGCAGGTGCTGGCCGACCCCGACAGTTCCGCCTTCAAGGATGTGGAAAAGGTGCGGTCCGAATGGTGTATCCGCATTGATGGCGAGGTAAAGGCCCGCGACCCGGAACTGATCAATGCCAAGATCCCGACCGGTGAGGTTGAGGTCTTTGTGCGCGAGCTGGAGGTTCTGGGCGCGTCCGAGGAACTGCCGCTGATGGTCTTTGGCGATCAGGAATACCCGGAAGAAACCCGCCTGCGGTATCGCTTCCTCGACCTGCGCCGTGAAAAGATGCAGGCCAATATGAAACTGCGGTCTGACGTGGTGCGGTCTATCCGTCAGCGGATGTGGGACAAGGAATTCAACGAGTTCCAGACACCCATCATCACCGCATCGTCCCCCGAAGGCGCGCGCGATTTCTTGGTGCCGTCGCGTCTGCATCCGGGCAAGTTCTACGCCCTGCCGCAGGCCCCGCAGCAGTTCAAGCAGCTGCTTATGGTGTCGGGCTTTGACAAGTATTTCCAGATCGCGCCGTGTTTTCGTGATGAGGACCCGCGCGCCGACCGCTCCCCCACCGATTTCTATCAGCTCGACATGGAGATGTCGTTTGTGACCCAACAGGACGTGTTCGACACGATCCAGCCGGTGATCGAAGGCGTGTTCGAGGAATTCGGCGGCGGTCACACCGTCGACAAGCACTGGCCGCAGATCAGCTATAAGGACGCGGCGCTGTGGTACGGCACCGACAAGCCCGACCTGCGCAACCCGATCAAGATGCAGGATGTGAGCGAACATTTCGCGGGCTCCGGCTTTGCCATCTTCGCCAAGATCCTGGAACAGGACGGCACCCAGATCCGCGCGATCCCGGCCCCGAAAGGCGGCAGCCGCAAATTCTGTGACCGGATGAACAAGTTCGCGCAGGAACAGGGCCTGCCGGGGATGGGCTACATCTTCTGGCGTAAAGTTGATCCCTCCGGTGGAGGTGATGGCGAAGGCGGTGGCCATGGTTTTGGGGCTGCCGCTGCTAACGATCCGTCTGAACTTGAAGCACTTGCTAAGGACGGCATCGTATATGACCACGGACAGAAGCACTTCTTTGAGGCCGCAGGGCCGCTGGCCAAGAATATCGGCCCCGAACGCACAGAGGCGATCCGCAAGCAATTGAAATTGGGGGCGGGCGACGCGGCCTTCTTCCTGGGCGGCAAGCCCGAGAGCTTTGAGGCCGTTGCGGGACGCGCCCGCACCGTGATCGGCAACGAACTTGGTCTCACCGAACAAAACCGCTTCGCCTTTGCCTGGATCGTCGATTTCCCGATGTACGAGGCCGACGAGGAAACCGGCAAGGTCGATTTCAGCCACAACCCGTTTTCCATGCCACAGGGCGGGATGGACGCGCTTCAGGGCAATCCGCTGGACGTCTTGGGCTACCAGTATGACCTGGCCTGTAATGGCTATGAACTGGTGTCGGGCGCGATCCGGAACCACAAGCCCGAGATTATGTTCAAGGCGTTTGAACTGGCCGGTTATGGCGAGGATGAGGTGCGCAAGCGCTTCGGCGGCATGGTCAACGCCTTCCAATACGGCGCCCCCCCGCATGGTGGCTGCGCGGCAGGCATCGACCGGATTGTGATGTTGCTGGCCGATGAGGCCAATATCCGCGAGGTTATGCTCTTCCCGATGAACCAGCGCGCCGAAGATCTGATGATGAACGCGCCGTCGGACCCGATGGCCGATCAACTGATGGAACTGGGCCTGCGCGTCATCCCGCAGGACTGACCCTGCGCGACAGTGGCTTTCAGAAAACCCGGCGGGACTTCGCCGGGTTTTTCAATTTGAAGGCAGTTCGGCCTTTGGCGGATCAGGCAGGTGGGTTAGGATCGGGCCATGATGTGCCTTCAATGGGTCTCCACACCATGACTGCCAGCCCCACTCTTGCTGCGATCCGCTTTGGAACCGGGCTGCGTCCCGGTCAGAATGCGCCGGACCCAGGGGCGTTGCTGACGGGCTTGGGCGGCGCTGACACCCTGCAACAACGCTATCCCCAGGACAGCTATGCCACACGGATAGCCCTAGGGCGGGAATTGACGCGGCTCAACCGAAGCCGCCGCGACAGTGATGAGGCCGATGCCGCCTTTCTGGAGGCGCGCCGCCAGCTGAGCCGTGATGTTCTGCGGCAACTGGCGATCACCCTGGCGCGGGGCGTCGCGGCAGAGGGCGGCGCGGCCCTGCGCGAACGGCTGGTCTGGTTCTGGGCCGATCATTTCACCACCGTTGGTGGTCGGTCCTATATGCGCGGTTCGATCGCCGCTTATGTGGATGATACCATTCGCCCCCACGTGGCGGGCCGGTTCAGCGATATGCTAGAGGCCGCGATCCTGCATCCTATCATGGTGCTGTACCTTGATCAGGAACGGTCCTATGGGCCAAACTCCATCACCGGGCAGCGCCGCGGGGCCAGCCTGAACGAAAACCTCGCGCGGGAACTGCTGGAACTGCACACGCTTGGGGTGGGCAGTGGCTATACGCAGGACGATGTGCGCCAGATGGCAGAGCTGCTGACCGGCATTGGCGTGACGGGCGAGGGCGAGCTGGCCTTCCGGCCCAACAACGCGGAACCGGGGCCAGAGGTGATTCTGGGCCACAGTTTCGGCGGCGCGCCGGTGGCGGATTTGTCCGAGATCCGCGCCGCCCTGCGGGCCCTGTCCCTGCGCCCCGAAACCGCCCGCCATATCAGCGGTAAACTGGCCGATTATTTCCTGTCCGACACGCCTGATCCTGATGTGGTGGCGGATATGGCGGCGGTCTGGATGGATACCGGGGGCGATCTGGCGCAGGTCATCGGGGCGATGTTGGCGCAGCCTTCGGCCTGGGCTCCGGGGCCGGGCCGGGTCAAGCGCCCACTGCATTTCATCGCCTCTGGCCTGCGGGCGCTGGATATTCCGGCCGACCGTATCGCCTCAGCGTCTGCGAATGCCGTCAATCGCATCGCGTCGCTACCCATGGCCGCCATGGGGCAAGCCTGGCAGCAGGCGGCCGGGCCCGATGGTTATTTCGACGATGATCGCGAATGGATACGCCCGCAATCGCTGGCCGCGCGGATCGGATGGGCGATGGTCGCCCCGGCTGAACTGCGCCCGCGTCTGCCTGATCCGCGCGTGTTTGTGCAAGGGGCGCTGTCCGATGCGGCCCCGCCAGACCTGATCCGCGCCGCCGCCCGCGCCGAAACCCGGGCCGAGGGCATCGGGCTTGTGCTGGCCTCGCCCGAATTTCAGAGGAGCTGAGCCGATGCCCCGCCTGACCCGCCGCGATCTTATCCTCCGGGCCTCGGCGCTTGGCTGTTCTGCTGCCGCCAGCCCGTTGCTGACACCCGTGGCCTTCGCCTCGGCCCCGACGGATAACCGGCTGGTGGTGATCATCCTGCGCGGGGCGATGGACGGGCTGGACGTGGTGCAACCCTATGGCGACCCGGGCCTGCGTGTTGCGCGCCCCGATTTCGCCATCGGCCCCGATGCAGGGGCCACGGATCTGGACGGGTTCTTCGCGCTGCACGCGGGCATGGAAGCGCTGCTGCCCCTGTGGCAGGCGGGTGAGCTTGGCTTTGCCCACGCGGTGTCCACCCCCTACCGCAACCAGCGCAGCCATTTCGACGGGCAGGACCTGCTGGAGGCGGGCACCGCTGCCGGAACCGAGGGCGGATCGCACGAGGATGGCTGGCTGAACCGGCTGGTGCAGACGATCCCCGGGGCGACCCGGGAAACGGCGTTGGCCGTGGGGCGAGAGGACGCGCTGATCCTGCGCGGGGCCGCCCCATCGGTGGCCTGGTCGCCCGCATCGCGGCTGGCGCTGTCGCCTGCCACATCGGATTTGCTGTCGATGGTCTATCATGATGACCCGCTGTTCCTGGACGTCTTTGACGATGCCGAGTTCTATTCGGGCCTGCTGCATGGCGAATTTGGCGATGGTGGCGCGGAAGACATGGCCGGGGCCATGGCCGACAGCCTGCGCGACGCCCCGCGCAGCGTGTCTGCGCAATCGCTTGCCAGCTTTGCCGCCGAACGGCTGCGCGCGGATGCGCGGATCGCCAGTTTCTCGATCGGCGGGTGGGATACGCATCGCGGGCAGACCAACGGGATGCGCCGGGCGCTGCGCAATCTGTCGGGCGCCATCGCGGAACTGCGGCAGGGACTGGGGGCCGATTGGGACCGGACAGCGGTTCTGGCGATGACCGAGTTTGGCCGCACTGTGCGCCAGAATGGATCCGGCGGGACGGATCACGGCACCGGCAGCGCGCTGATCATGGCGGGGGGCGCGGTGCGCGGCGGCCGTGTTCTGGGGGATTGGCCGGGCCTTGGTGAGGGCGCGCTGTTCGCCGATCGTGACCTGATGCCAACCCGGGATGTGCGCGCCTATGCGGCCTGGGCGATGGCGGGGTTGTTCGGAACCGACCGGGCCGCGTTGGAGAGCCACATTTTCCCGACGCTCGATCTGGGTCCCGATCCCGGCCTTCTGCGCTGAAACCCTTGCGCTTTCTGGCGCGTTCCCCTTTCCTGCGGAAAACATCCTGGGGTGGGGGAAGATCATGACAGACAGAAAGTTCGGGGCCGAGTTGCCCGGCTGGACGCCACCGCCGCGCCCGGCGATGCAGCCGCTGGAGGGGCGCTATGCCCGGCTGGTCCGGCTCGATGCCGATGCCCATGCCGCCGATTTGCATCGCGCCAATTCCGCCGATGCCGCGATCTGGGATTATTTGCCCTATGGCCCGTTTTCCTCAGCCGCTGCCTATCACAGATGGATTCGCGGTATCACTGCGGGCGAAGATCCCCTGTTCTACGCCGTCCAGAATGTGCAGACAGGGCATTGGGGCGGGGTGGCAAGCTATCTGCGGATCACGCCCGATATGGGCACGATCGAGGTCGGACATATCAATTTCGCGCCCGAACTGCAGCGGACCCGCGCCGCGACCGAGGCGCTGTATCTGATGATGGAATGGGTGTTCGAGGCGGGTTATCGCCGGTTCGAATGGAAATGCGATGCCCTGAACCTGCCCTCGCGTCGGGCGGCGCAGCGGCTCGGGTTCAGCTACGAGGGCATTTTCCGGCAAGCCACGATCGTCAAGGGCCGCAACCGCGACACGGCCTGGTTCGCTTGTATCGACAGCGAATGGCCAGCACTGCGCGAGGCTTATCGTGCCTGGCTGAACCCGGCGAATTTCGGCCCTGACGGGCAGCAGGTGGAGGCGCTGTCGGATCTGACCCGCCTTGTGCGTGTCGCCTCTGACCCGTTGATTGGGGGGGCTTAGACGGCTTCCATTCCGGCGACCCGGTCGGCCAGCAAGGCCCGCAGATTGGCCCGGTCGGCATGGGCCAGATGCGATGGCAGGGCGCGCACGGTTTCGAGAAGACCGGTATCGCTGGCGCTGCGCGCGATGCCCAGAAGAAAGCGTTGCAGGTAATCCGCTGGCAGCGGGTCCCGGTTCAGCAAGTCAAGCGCATGGGCCAGATCCTCGCGCAGGGCCAGCCGGTCGGGGCGGATGCTGTGGGTGTCTACCTTGCGGGGGCCGTGGGGCTGCATGTCATGCGGCAGATGGCGCAGGATTTCGGCCTGAAACACCGCCAGGCTGTCCACCGGTTTGGGCAGGAACCCGTCCGCGCCTGCTGTCAGCGCGGCCTGACCTGCAGCGTCCCTTTCGGCGCCGGATGTCGCCAGCAGCACGGGCACACGGGGGGCGGTGCGGTGCATTTCATCAATCAGGCTAAGCCCAGACCCATCGGGCAGCCCCAGATCGACAATGGCCACCGTGGGACGATAGGTATTCAGGTGCCGATGCGCCGAGGCCAGGCAATCGGCCCGCCGTATGCGCGCACCGGACCGCAGGCACATCAGGCGCAGCGCCTCAGACGCGAAGCGGCTGTCTTCGACAACCAGAACGGTCAGGCCCGCCAGCGGCCGCTCCGCCGTTGGCATTGGGTGAAAAAACGGGATCTCCTCATCCGGTTTCGTCAAGTCGGTGTCCATGTCCAAAAGCCCCCAAGGCGATTCTGACACCCATTAGACCCGCCCAAGGTTGACAGAGGGTTAACGCGGATGGGGGGGGGCGCGGCGATGCACCGCTTGCCAAGACCCCACACCCGGCCCCATATGCAGCGCAACGAAAGACGAAGGAGACATGCAATGATCGGACGGCTGAACCACGTGGCGATTGCGGTGCCCGACCTGGAGACCGCAGCGGCGCAATATCGCGACACGCTTGGCGCCAAGGTGAACCCGCCGCAGGACGAACCCGACCATGGCGTAACCGTGGTCTTTATCGAGCTGCCGAATACCAAGATCGAACTGCTCTACCCCCTGGGCGAAAACAGCCCGATCAACGGGTTCCTCGAAAAGAATCCGTCAGGCGGCATCCACCATATCTGTTACGAGGTCGAAGACATCCTTGCCGCGCGCGATCAGCTGAAAGCCTCGGGCGCGCGGGTTCTGGGAACCGGAGAACCCAAGATCGGCGCCCATGGCAAGCCGGTCCTGTTCCTGCATCCCAAGGATTTCACTGGCACGTTGGTTGAGCTGGAACAGGTCTGATGGGCTGGTTCACATCCCTTGTCCTGCTGGCCGTGGTCTGGTTCATGACCCTGTTCATCGTGCTGCCCCTGCGCCTGAAAACCCAAGGCGACACGGGTAATATCGTGCCGGGCACGCCCGCATCCGCACCGGACAACATCCAGATCAAGAAGAAGTTTCTGCTGACCACATTCGTGGCACTGCCGATCTGGGCCGTGCTGGTGGCGCTGATCCTGTCGGGGTGGATTACGGTGGATAGTTTCGATCTTTTCACCCGGTTTGGCGGGCGTCTCGACTAAGCCGGTGGTACAGATGGGTGAAGGTGGCCGCGCCCAGGATCGGGACCAGCAGGTTCACGACCGGGATCGTCAGCGGTACGGCCATCAGCACGCCCGCGGCGAAAATCTGGGTGCGGTGGCGTTTGCGGAACGTGGCCGCGCCCGCCGCGTCATGGCGGCGTAGCGCCACGAGCTGCGCGTATTCCCGGCCCAGAAGCACACCATTCACGACCCAGAACAGTACGGGTGCAATGGGGGTGAACAGGATATAGGCGATCAGTGCCACCAGGTTGACGGCGATCAGCACGCCGAGAAACTTCGCGGCATCCACAAGGCTTTCGGCGATGCCGATCTGGCGGGCCGGCGGCAGCGCGGGATAGTGGCGGTCCTCCACCGCGTCGGCGATCTGGTCCAGGAATATGCCGATAAAGGCCGAGGCCACGGGCACCATCAGAAAGATCGAGGCGACCAGCATCACCGGAATGGCCGCCCAGGACAGGGCCGTATCGATGCCGCCGATCTCTCCGATCCAGGGCAGGGTCATGGTGTCAGGGACCAGCCAGCCGATGGTCAGCGCGAAGACCCAGTAGATGCCGATCAGCAGCGCAATGGTCAGCGCCAACCCCATCAGCAGTACACGCAGGAAACGCGGGTCGGAAAGCTGGCGGACCGCCTTCAGAAAATCGTCGAAAATCATTTACTTACCCAGGTGGTGATTGCGGACAGGTCAGGCCGGGGGCGTTCAGGCGGCACTGCGGCTTCGGTGCCCAGATGGATGAAGCCCGCGACGAATTCGGTGTCATCCAGCCCCAATCCGTTCGTCAGGAAGGGCCGGTCGAAGGCCATCCAGCCGGTCAGCCAATTGGCCCCCCATCCGGCGGCGAGCCCCGCATTGACCAGGGCAAGACAGACGGCCCCCGCGCTCAGCACCTGTTCCACCTCCGGCACTTTTTCGGACGGTTTCGGGCTGGCGATGACGGCCACCACCAGATGCGCGGTTTCAAAAGCGAGGGCGGATTTCGTCACCTTCTCGGGCTCGATCCCAGCCTCTGTGCCACGGTCCCGTGTCAGGCCCGCCAGACGCAGGTTGGCGGCGCGTTCCAGAACGATGAATCGCCAGGGTTCTAGCTTGCCGTGATCGGGCGTGCGCGCGGCCGCGGTCAGCAGGGTTTCGACCGTGGCACGATCCGGCACCGGGGTCGTCAGCGTTTTCGCGGGCCGCGAGCGGCGGGTCAGCAGGAAGTCCAGCACCTCGGGGCGGGCAGAAAGGGGGGCGATATCAGGCATGGGGTCTTTCGTCTGGGCCAGGTTCCAGACATGTCGGAAAGGACGGGCCAGAGTTCAACCCATCCCGTCCGCTTTGGGTGCATTTTGCCCCGAAAGGCGCCCCGCAAAGCCCTATTTCTTCGCAGCTTTCTTGCGCGCCGGTTTCTTCTTGCCACCCTTGGCCTCGCGTTCGACGATCAGCTCGATGGCCATTTCCATGGTCACATCCTCGGGCTTTACGTCCTTGGGAATGGTCGCATTCACCTTTTCCCATTTCACGTAAGGCCCGTAGCGGCCTTCCATCACGTTCACCGCGCCACCACGATCAGGGTAGTCGCCCAGTTCTTTCAACGGTGCCACCGCCGTGCGCCCGCGTCCCGGACCCTTGGCGCGTTTTTCTGCCAAGAGCTCCACGGCACGGTTCATGCCGATCTCGAACACGTCGTTAGGGTCACGCAGATTGGCATAGGTGGGTTTCGGCGCATCCGCCGCCTGATGCATCACGTAAGGCCCGAAGCGTCCGAAATTGGCGCTGATCATATTGCCGTCTTCCGGGTGCGGCCCGATTTCGCGCGGCAGGCTAAGCAGCGTCAGCGCCTTATCCAGATCCATATCGTCCGCGGACCAGCCCTTGGGCAGAGAGGCGCGCGGCGGTTTCTTGTTGTCTTCGCTGGCTTCGCCCTTTTGCACATAAGGCCCGAACCGGCCCGAGCGCAGAGTGACCTGTTCGCCTTCGTCGACGCCCAAAACCTTGTCACCCGCCTGCGCGTCCGCATCGCCGCCGATTGGGCGGGTGTAGCGGCATTCGGGGTAGCGCGAACAGCCGACGAAGCCGCCGGTGCGAGAGGTTTTCAGATGCAGGCTGCCCTCGCCACAAAGCGGGCATTGGCGCGGGTCGGTGCCATCTTCGCGGGGGGGGTAAAGCTGCGGGGCCAGGGCCGCGTCCAGCTTGTCCAGCACCTCGGTGATACGCAATTCCGAGGTTTCGGCAATCGCGGCCGAGAAATCGCGCCAGAACTTGGCCAGAACCGCCTTATAGTCCAAATCACCGGCAGAGATTTCATCAAGCTCCTCTTCCAGTTCGGCGGTGAATTCATAACCCACGTATTTGCGGAAGAAATTCAGCAGGAAGATCGTGACGATCCGGCCCTTATCCTCCGGGAACAGGCGGTTTTTCTCTTTCCGCACATATTCGCGGTCCTGGATCGTGGTGATGACCGAGGCATAGGTGGACGGCCGCCCGATGCCAAGCTCCTCCATCTTCTTCACAAGCGTCGCCTCGGTATATCGGGGCGGCGGTTGCGTGAAATGCTGCTGGCCCAGAACGGCACCGTCGTCCGAGATCAGCGCCTTGCCATCTGCCGTCAGGCGGGCATGTTCCTCAGCCATGGCGCGGCCAACCTTGGTCAGCTTGTCGCCCTGGGAAATCTGCGGCAGGCGGCGGTCCTCATCCGATCCGGCATCGTCGTCGCGGCCTTCTTCATAGACCTTCATGAACCCGTCGAACATCACCACCTGGCCGGTGGCGCGCAGAACCACCTGATCGTCATCGCTGCTGATATCCACCGTGGTGCGTTCCAGCCGCGCGGCCTCCATCTGGCTGGCGATGGTGCGCTTCCAGATCAGATCATACAGCTTCTTCTGATCGGCCTCGGACACGCGCAGGCTAGCGGGATCTTTCGACATATCCGTGGGGCGGATACATTCGTGCGCTTCCTGTGCGTTTTTGGCCTTGTTCTTGTAGATGCGCGGGCTGCCGGGCAGGTAATCTGCCCCGTAGCGGTCCTTGATCGCATCGCGGGCGGCGCTGACCGCCTCTGGTGCCATGTCGATCCCGTCGGTCCGCATATAGGTGATGTGGCCCGCTTCATACAGCCGCTGCGCCGCGTTCATCGTCTGGCGCGCGCCGAAGCCGAATTTGCGGCTGGCCTCTTGCTGCAGGGTTGAGGTCATGAAGGGGGCGGATGGGTTGCGGCTGGAGGGCTTGGCCTCAACCGATGCGACCGACAGCGCCCGCGACGACACGGCCTGCACGGCCATGGTGGCAGCGGCCTGATTGTCCAGATCGTAGCGGTCCAGTTTTTTGCCGCCAAGCGTGGTCAGGCGGGCCTCAAACGTCTGGCCTCGCGGGGTTTCCAGCACGGCGCGCACGGACCAGTATTCGCGGGCGGTGAAGGCCTCGATCTCCATCTCGCGTTCGACGATCAGCCGCAGGCAGACTGACTGCACCCGGCCAGCCGATCGCGCGCCGGGCAGCTTGCGCCACAGAACCGGGCTCAGCTTGAAGCCCACCAGATAATCCAGCGCGCGGCGGGCAAGGTAAGCCTCCACCAGCGGCTCATCCACCTGGCGCGGATTCTTCATCGCCTCGGTCACGGCGGCCTTGGTGATCGCGTTGAAGACGACGCGGCTGACCTCTGTCGATTTCTTGATCGCGCGACGCTTGGTCAGCGCCTGCTGCAAGTGCCACGAAATCGCCTCGCCCTCGCGGTCGGGGTCGGTGGCGAGGATCAGCGTATCGTCGTCTTTCAGTGCGTCGGCGATGGCTTTGACATGCTTTTTTGAGTCGTTTCCGACCTCCCACAGCATTTCAAAATCCTGTTCGGGGTCCACCGAACCATCCTTTGGCGGCAGGTCGCGCACATGCCCGTAAGAGGCCAGAACGGTGAAGTTATCCCCAAGATATTTGTTGATTGTCTTGGCTTTAGCCGGGGATTCGACGACGACGACTGGCATTCACAAAAACCTTTGAAAAGCGGATGACGGGTGGCGCGGGACCATGTGGCCTGCTGGCGGGGGTTGTCAATGCGCTATCGGAAAAAGACAATGCGGCTATTCAACCGAAGGGTTTTTTCATGCGGTTTGCCTGTCTTGTGACCTTGTGCCTGACTTTCATGCTGCCCGCCCACGCCGATCCTGTGGAACCGCCCCGTGGCAGCGCCCTGAGGGCAGAGCTGCTGGACACGATCCGCCGCGATGTGGAACCGCGCCTTGGCGGGCCGGTAGAGTTTGTGGTGGAGACGCTGCTGGTCGAGGACCGGCGCGCCATTGCCAATCTGACCGCGCAGCGGCCGGGCGGAGCCCCGATTGATCTGGCCGCGACACCCTTGGTCACCGTCGAAGGCATTCCGCGCGATCTGATCGACGGGCCGACGGTGCAGGCCTACCTCTACCGCCCCGGCACCTATTGGCAGATCGTGGAATATTCCATCGGCGCCACCGATGCCTGGTGGTGGGGATGGGATTGCCGCAACTATGGAAATTTCTTTCCCGAACCGCTGTGTTGACTGGCGGTGAGGGAAATCAGCCCGCCGGGTTGGCGGGTGATGGCCCCGTCCAGCTCCATCCGCGCCAGTTCCCCCGCTGCGTCGCCGGGTGAGACCCCCAGATCGCGCAGCAGCTGATCCTCGGCCACCGGGGCGGGGCCGAGCTGTGAAAGGATGCGGGAGTTTAGCGCCGCCCGGTCACGCCAGTCACGCTCGGGTTGGCGTGGGATGTCCGGGGCTTTGGACAGGGGCAGTTCGGGTTGCCGGGTGGGGGCCGTGGCGGGGCCGATGGCTTCGATCACATCGTCTGCCCCGCGCACCAATGTGGCCCCGTCGCGCAGCAGCATGTTGCAGCCCGAAGCGCGGGTATCCATCGGGTGGCCGGGCACCGCCAGCACCTCGCGCCCCTGGTCGAGCGCATTGCGGGCGGTGATCAATGAACCGGACCGCGCTGCTGCCTCCACCACAATCACAGCACGGGCAAGGCCCGACACGATCCGGTTCCGCTGCGGGAAATGGCGCGCCTGCGGGTCCAGGCCGAAGGGATGTTCGGACAGGCGCAGGCCCGTCTTGGCGATGTCATGGGCCAGATCGGTGTTCTCTGCCGGGTAAATGACGTCGAGCCCCCCCGCCTGCACCGCGATGGTCCCCTTCGCCAGCGCCGCGTGGTGGGCCAGAGCGTCGATGCCGCGCGCAAGGCCCGAAACGATGACAAACCCCGCCTCTGACAATTCGCCAGCCAGCTTGCGCGCCATCCGCGCCCCGAGCGATGATGCGTTGCGGGTGCCGACCATGGCCAGCATGGGCCGCGTCAACAGCTGCGTATCGCCAAGCGCCCAGAGAACCGGTGGCGCGTCGCTGCAATCAGCCAGATCGGTTGGATAGCTGGTGTCGCCCAGGCTGAGCATCCGTGCGCCAAGGCGGCGGGCGGCCCTGACTTCGGCCAGGGCGGCGGTTTCGGAAAAGACCTCATATGTGTCGACACCTGCCTGCTTCGCGACCTCGGGCAAGGCCGCAAGGGCCGCTTCGGCGCAGTTATGTTCTGCCATCAATCGCCGGAAGGTCGCGGGCCCCACCCGGCGCGACCGGATCAGCCTGAGCCGCGCCAGCCGGTCGGCATTGTCAGCCGTGGGGCTGGGGCGATAAGCGGTCGCCGCCTCGAAGAACCCTATGTCACTGTCCATCCACATGAGTCGGAAGGCTAGGCGGCGGAGGGTTAACAGGGGGTTTACGGGGTGAGTGCGACCTGCTTGGCAAAAAACCGCAGCTGCAGGCGGAACGGCCCGGCAGAGCTGTCCACGACGCCCTCACCGCTGCCTGTCTCTTCCCAACCCTGCCTGGCATAGAACCGCGCGGCACGGTGGTTTTCGACCCCGACATCAAGCCGCGCCCGCCCGACACCGCGCACCGCCAGCCGCCTTTCGCCATCGGTCAAGAGCCGCGCGGCAAGCCCGTTCGAACGGGCTTCTGGCGCGACATAAAGCTGGTAGATCTCATCATCGCGGATCATGCAAAATCCAAGGGCGGAATCCTCGCCTGCCATGATTGTATCCGGCAGCAGGTGCACCAGCCGCCGGGCGAAATCCTCCTCCGTGCGCAGGGCCGTGAGCGCGGCTGGCGTATAAGCGGCATGAGCCTCGTGCCACCCCACGTACCAGAGCGTGGTCAGCGCGGGGATGTCATCGGGCCGCGCGGGGCGGAGCGGGGGGAGCGGCGGCATCAAATTGACAGGTCCTTGTGCAGAATACGGGTGCGCAACAGAACGGGGCCGTCCGGGGTCGGCGCCTCGATCTCTTCGATCCGATCCTGCTGCCACCCCTGCCGCAGATAAAACCGGTGCGCGCGGCTGTTGCCGACCAGCGCGTCGATCCAGCCTTCGCTGTGCCCCCCGGCGCGTAGCAGATCTTCTGCATGGGCCATCAGCCGCCCGGCGACGCCACCACCCCGCGCGGCCTGTGACACGAAGATGCGGTCGATCCACGCCCCGGCGATCATGATGAAGCCTTCGGGGCCATGCAGGCCGTCCCAGATATGGCAGTCGGGCCCGATGCGCTGCATTTCCTTTGCGAAATAATCCGGTCCCCGATGGGCCAACAGCGCGGGTGGAACCGCATGGGCGTGGCCGTCATGCCAGGCGTCATGCCAAAGCCGCGCCAACGCCGGGTAGTCCTGCGGGTCGGCCCGCCTTATGCCGCCCGCAAATGGCCTCATGCGGCTGAGCCACCCACGGTCAGCCCGCCGATCAGCAGCGTCGGCTGGCCCACGCCCACGGGTACCCATTGCCCCGCCTTGCCGCAGGTGCCCATGCCGGGGTCGAGCGCCATGTCATTGCCGATTGCGCGGATCTGGTTCAGCGCCGTGGCCCCGTCACCGATCAGTGTTGCCCCTTTCACCGGCGCGCCGACCTTACCGTTTTCGACCCGGTATGCCTCGGTGCAGCTGAACACGAATTTGCCATTGGTGATATCCACCTGACCGCCACCAAACCCCACGGCGTAGATGCCGTCCTTCAGGCTGGCCACGATATCGCCAGGGTCGGTGTCGCCGCCAAGCATATAGGTGTTGGTCATGCGCGGCATGGGGGCGTGGGAATGGCTTTCGCGGCGACCGTTGCCGGTGGCGGGCACCCCCATAAGGCGCGCGTTCTGCCGATCCTGCATGAAGCCCACGAGGATGCCATCCTCGATGAGCGTTGTCTTGGAGGACGGTGTGCCCTCATCATCCACGGTGATCGACCCGCGTCGGTCGGGGATGGTGCCGTCATCCAGCACGGTCACCCCCTTGGACGCGACCCGTTCACCCATCAGCCCGGCAAAGGCGGAACTCTTCTTGCGGTTGAAATCACCCTCCAGCCCGTGGCCCACGGCCTCGTGCAGCAGGATACCCGGCCAGCCCGGCCCAAGTGCGACATCCATGATGCCCGCCGGGGCAGGGACAGCCCCCAGATTGACCACCGCAATCCGCAGCGCTTCGCGCGCCAGCGCCTGCCAATTAGCCAGATCCAGCCAGTCGCCAAGCTCTACCCGGCCCCCGCCACCGGCATTGCCGGATTCGCGGCGACCGTTTTGCTCGACAATGACCGAGACATTGACCCGGATCATCGGGCGGGCGTCTGACACATGCACCGCGTCGGGGCGCAGGATCTCGACCTCCTGATGGGACGCGGCCAGGCTGACGGACACCTGTACGACGCGGGGGTCCAACCCGCGCGCATAGGCGTCGACCTCTTTCAGGATATCCAGCTTGGCACCGAATCCTGCCCCCGCCATCGGGTCCGCGTCGGTATAGAGACGGCGATTCGTGGCCTGCGGCGCATCGGCCCAGGTGCCGCCGCCATCGCCCACGGCAAGGCGCGCCGTCTCGGACGCGCGGCGCAGTGCGGTCTCGGAGATCTCGGTGGAATGGGCATAGCCCGCAACCTCGCCCCGCACGGCGCGCAGGCCAAAGCCTTCGGATGCGTCATAGCTGGCGGTTTTTACCCGACCATCGTCGAACAGCAGCATTTCCGAGCGTTTGCGCTCCAGAAACAGTTCTCCGTCATCGGCCCCGTCCGTGGCGGCACGCAGAATCGTCAGGGCCGCGTCCTTGTCGAGTTGTGTCTCGAAGGGGCGGAAGGCAGCGTTTTGCGTCATCGGGGGAGGGACCTTTCCATGCCGAAAATGATCTATGTCAACTAAAACCAAACAATCGACGAAGTGAGACATTTTTCACCACTGTCTTGTCATGGTGTCCTCTATATGGTTCTACACCAGATAGACGCAACGGGGGTAAGCGTGGCCGATCTGGCCGATCCCCGCAAGGACAGGACGACAAGAATGCAACTTCTAAAGAAGCTGAACGGCCTTTGGGCCGGTATTGGTGCAACACTCGTCGCTGGCATGGCTGCCGCGCAAACCGCACCCGAGGGACTTGAAATCATCGGCGCGCCGGAACCGGCGGGCGTCGGCTGGCAGCCGGCTGCCACCAGCCTGGCGGAACAGATCCATTTCCTGAACGGCATTCTGCTGTGGGTCATTGCCGCAATCTGTATCTTCGTGCTGGCCCTGCTGATCTGGGTTATCCTGCGCTACAACGCCCGGTCCAATCCGACCCCGGCGACCTTCAGCCACAACACCCCGATCGAGGTGACCTGGACGCTGGTGCCGCTTGGCATTCTGGTGGTTATCGGCGCCTTCTCGCTGCCGGTGCTGTTCAACCAGCAGGAGATTCCGGAAGGCGACGTGGTGATCAAGGCGACCGGCCACCAGTGGTACTGGAGCTATGAATACCCCGGAACCGATATCGACTTTGCCAGCTACATGCTGGCCCGCGATGAGCTGGAAGAATACGGCTACAGCCAGGATGAATACCTGCTGGCGACCGACACCGCCGTCGTGGTGCCGACCGGGCAGACCGTCGTGATGCAGGTGACCGCATCGGACGTGATCCACAGCTGGACCATCCCCTCATTCGGCGTGAAGCAGGATGGCGTTCCGGGCCGTCTGGCGGAACTGTGGTTCGAAGTGGATGAAGGCAATGAAGGCATCTATTTCGGTCAGTGTTCCGAATTGTGCGGCCTGAACCACGCCTTCATGCCGATCACCGTGATGGCCGTGACCACCGAGGAATACGACGCCTGGCTTGCCGGTGGCGGCACCGATTTCGCCTCGCTGATGGACGGGTCCATCGCCGGTGACATCGAACTGGCTGCCGTCGAAGAGTAAGCCCCATTGGCCGCAGGCGGACCTGTCCCCGCCCGCGGCTTTGATCCATCCAGCGACATGAGCCCGAGATGAGCGATTTCACCGCGAATACCAGCACCCCCAAGCAAGAGGCCCAGTTCGGCGATTACTTCGCCCTGCTGAAGCCGCGGGTGATGTCGCTTGTCGTGTTCACGGCCTTTGTCGGCCTGATGGTTGCGCCGGTCAGCGTGCCCCCGGTCGATGCCTTCACCGCGATCCTGTTCATCGCCCTTGGCGGCGGCGCGTCGGGCGCGTTGAACATGTGGTATGACCGCGATATCGACCAGGTGATGAAGCGCACGCAGTCGCGCCCGATCCCCTCGGGCCGGGTCACCCCGGGCGAGGCGCTGAGCCTCGGGCTTTGGCTGTCGGCGCTGTCGGTGGTGATGCTTGGCCTTGCGGCCAACTGGTTTGCCGCCGCTTTTCTGGCCTTCACCATTTTCTTCTATGCCGTCGTTTACACGGTCTGGCTTAAACGCTCCACGCCGCAGAATATCGTCATCGGCGGGGCCGCAGGTGCCTTCCCCCCGATGATCGGGTGGGCCGTGGCCACCGGTGGCGTGTCGATTGAATCGGTTCTGATGTTCGCGCTGACCTTCATGTGGACGCCGCCCCATTTCTGGGCGCTGGCCCTGTTCATGAAGTCCGACTACGACGAGGCCAAGGTGCCGATGCTGACGGTCACCCATGGCCGGCCCCACACCCGCAAGATGATCCTGGCCTACACATTGTTGCTGGCCCCTGTCGCGATCGCCACCGGGCTGACCTCGATCGGCGGGCCGGTCTACATGGCCGCGGCGGTTGTTCTGAACATCATGTTCGTCAAGGGTGGCTATGACATCTGGCGGCGCAGCGAAGATCAGGCGCTGGAAGATGATTACAAGACCGAGAAAAAGGTCTTCCGCTTCTCGCTGCTGTATCTTTTCCTGCATTTCGGTGCGCTGCTGGCCGAGGCAGGGCTGCGGTCCTTCGGTCTGGGGGGCTGGTAACATGCCGATTACTGAGACGCATGAGATCCACAAACGCCGTTTCGGCCGCAACCTGGGCGTCGCACTGACCCTTGTCGGGTTCGTTGCCATCGTCTTTTTCCTGACCATGTCGAAAATTCGCAACGGCGGCAGCTTCGAAGCCTTTGACCATTCGGTGCGCCCGTCGATTACCGAAAGCGAGGGGGAAAGCCAGTGACCGCACAGCCCACCCCAAACCACGCAAAGACGGTCTGGAAACTGGTGGCTGTGGTGGCCCTGATGGGCGGGCTTGGCTTTGCGTCGGTGCCGCTTTACGATCTCTTTTGCCGGGTGACGGGCTTCGGCGGCACCACCGCCGTGGCGGAAACCGGCAGCGATGTCATCCTCGATCAGACGATCCTGATCCGTTTTGATGCCTCGCTCGATCACAATATGGAGTGGGAGTTCGAAGCGCCGTCGGAACCGATGGAGATCCGCATCGGCGAAACCGGCATGGCCTTCTACACCGCCTATAACCCCACCGATCGGCCGATTGCCGGGACGGCAACCTACAACGTCACGCCCTATGTGGCCGGTGGCTATTTCTCGAAGATCGCCTGTTTCTGCTTCACCGAACAGATCCTCGACCCTGGTGAGCGGGTGGAAATGCCCGTGACCTTCTATGTGGACCCCGAGATCGTCGACGATCCCGAAGCCAGCCACATCCCCGCAATAACCTTGTCCTACACGTTCTACGAAACGGACTTGCCCGAAGACGAATACGCCGCGCTAGATGGCGACAGTGAGTGACCACGGAAGGACCGCGCAAAATGGCCCACGCTAAAAACCACGACTATCATATTCTCACACCCTCGATTTACCCGTTCCTGGGGGCCGTATCGGCCTTTGTGATGCTGTTCGGCGCGGTGCTGTGGATCTCGGGCAGCGGCCCCTGGCTGTTTGCCATTGGCTTTATCGGCGTTCTCTACGTCATGTTCGGCTGGTGGAAGGACATGGTGGGCGAAGGCAACAACGGTGTCGACCACACGCCCGTTGTGCGGATCGGCCTGCGCTATGGCTTTATCCTGTTCATCCTGTCGGAAGTGATGTTCTTCCTGGCGTGGTTCTGGGCCTTCTTCAAGCACACGCTCTATCCCATGAGCGAATATGCGGGCTCGACCTATGTGATCCCAGAGATCCACGCTGTGGATGCGTTCCACCTGCCGCTGATGAACACGCTGGTGCTGCTGCTGTCGGGCTGTGCCGTGACCTGGGCACACCATGCGCTGGTGCATGAGAACAACCGCAAGGACCTGATCTGGGGCCTGACCATCGGCATCGTTCTGGGCGTGGCGTTCACCGGCCTGCAAATCTTCGAATACTGGGAACTGCTGGTGCATGAAGGCTGGAGCTTTGGCGGCGACCGCTTTTACGGCACCTTCTTCATGGCCACCGGTTTCCACGGCTTTCACGTCATCATCGGGACGATCTTCCTGACCGTCTGCCTGTTCCGCGCGATTGCGGGCGATTTCACCCCGGAACAACATGCCGGGTTTGAGGCCGCCGCCTGGTACTGGCACTTCGTGGACGTGGTCTGGCTGTTCCTGTTCGTCGCGGTCTATATCTGGGGCCAGTAACGCCCCTGTCCCGGCCGACCCGCGCGGGGCTGGCCGGGGATGCCTCCGGCGGGAGTATTGTCGCCAAGAAGATGGGGGCGGGCGCGTTAACCTTAATGCCTTGTGAAGGGCCGGCCACAGGGTCGGCCTTTTCCTATCGCGGAGGCAAAGAATGAAACGGGTAATCTTGCCCTTGCTGTTCGGGGTGGCGGGCTGCGCCATTCTGCTGTGGCTCGGATTCTGGCAGGTGGACAGGCTGGCATGGAAAGAGGCCCTGCTGGCCGATATCGACGCGCGGATCGTGGCCGCGCCGGTGGACCTGCCCGACACTCCGGCGGAAGAGCGCGACCAGTTTCTGCCGGTGGCCGTGTCCGGGGTGATCGGATCTGGCGAGATCACTATCCTTGCCTCGCTGCGCAACGCCGGGCCGGTCTTTCGGATCATTCGCGATTTCGAGACCGAGGGCGGGCGGCGCATCCTGATCGACATGGGCTTCGTGCGGGAAACCGAGCGTGAGACGCCCCGCGCAGGCAATATCCCCGCCGATCTGGTGGGCAACCTGCACTGGCCCGATGAGATCGGCAGCCAGACCCCCGCGCCGGATCTGGACGCGGGCATCTGGTTCGCCCGCGACATCCCCGCCATGGCCGAAGCCCTGAATACCGAACCCGTCCTGCTGGTTTTGCGCGATCCGCCGCAAACCGACCTTGGCGTGACGCCCTTTCCCGTCGACAGCGGCGCGATTCCGAACGACCACTTGTCCTACGCGATCACCTGGTTTCTGCTGGCAGCCGTGTGGTTGGGGATGACACTCTACCTTGTCTGGCGTATCAGCAGGCGAGCGAACTGAAGGCACTGAATTACCCATGCGTTATGTCTCGACAAGGGGAACAGCCCCGGACCTGAGTTTTGAAGAAGCGATGCTGACCGGGCTGGCCCGGGACGGGGGGCTTTACGTGCCCGCCGAGATCCCGGCGATGAGCCATGCCGATATCGCCGCGCTGGCGGGGCTAAGCTATGAAGAGGTGGCCTTCCGCGTGATGCGTCCCTTCATCGGCGATGCCTTCACCGATGAGGAATTCGCCGACATCATCGCGCGCGCCTATGCGGGTTTTGGCCACGCCGCCCGCGCGCCCATGGTGCAACTGGCCCCCAACCATTTCCTGCTGGAGCTGTTCCACGGGCCGACCCTGGCCTTCAAGGACTTCGCCATGCAGCTGATTGGTCAGCTCTTTCAGGCGTCGCTGTCCCGTTCCGGCAAGCGGGTAACTATTGTGGGCGCGACCTCTGGCGATACCGGGTCGGCGGCGATGGAGGCGTTCCGGGGCCTCGACAATGTCGATGTGTTCATTCTGTTCCCGCATGGCCGGGTTAGCGACGTGCAGCGCCGTCAGATGACGACCGTTTCCGAATCCAATGCCCATGCCCTCGCGCTGACCGGCGATTTCGATGATTGCCAGGCGCGGCTGAAGGATATGTTCAACGACCATGCCTTCCGCGACGAGGTGCATCTTGCGGGCGTGAACTCGATCAACTGGGCGCGGGTTCTGGCGCAGGTCGTCTACTACTTCACCGCCGCCGTGTCGCTTGGCGCGCCGCATCGCAAGGTCAGCTTCACCGTGCCCACGGGCAATTTCGGCGACATTTTCGCGGGCTATATCGCCAAGCGCATGGGGCTGCCGATCGAACAACTGGTGATCGCCACCAACCAGAACGACATCCTGCACCGGGCGATGTCCGGCGGCGCCTATGAAACCCATGGCGTCACGCCCTCTATCAGCCCCTCGATGGACATCCAGGTATCTTCGAACTTCGAACGGGCGCTGTTTGATGTCTATGACCGTGACGGCGGGGCCGTGGCGCAGTTGATGGATGAGCTGAAAGGTCAGGGCGGGTTCAAGATTTCCCAAGGTGCGCTGGAACGTCTGCGGGGGCTGTTCGCCTCTGGCCGCTGTTCGGAAGAGGAAACGCTGGCCATGATCACCCGCGCGAATGCGGAAATGGGTGAGCTTCTGTGCCCGCACAGCGCCGTCGGCGTCCATGTTGCGCAAGACCATCTGGGCGCCACCCCGATGATCACGCTTGCCACCGCCCATCCCGCGAAATTCCCCGACGCGGTGGAACAGGCCAGCGGCATCCGCCCGGGCCTGCCTGCGCGGATGGCGGACCTCTTCGACCGGCCCGAACGCGTGACCCGCGTGGAAAATGATCTGGCTGCGCTACAGGCCCTTGTCAGGAAGGAGCGCGCCGCTTGAGCGTTCAACTTCATACCCTGAAGAACGGGTTGCGCGTGGTGACCGAGCATATGCCATCGCTGCAATCGGCGGCCATCGGCATCTGGGTCAACGCGGGCGGGCGGCACGAGCTGCCCGAGCAGAACGGCATTGCCCATTTCCTTGAACATATGGCCTTCAAGGGCACCAAGCGGCGCAGCGCGTTGCAGATCGCCGAAGAGATCGAGGATGTGGGCGGCTATATCAACGCCTATACCAGCCGCGAGGTCACAGCCTATTACGCCCGCGTTCTGAAGGATGACGTGCCGCTGGCGATGGACCTGATTTCCGACATCCTGCTGAACCCCGTTTTCGACCCGCGAGAAATCGAGGTCGAACGCGGTGTGATCCTGCAGGAAATCGGGCAGGCGCTGGACACGCCCGACGACATCATTTTCGACTGGCTGCAAGAGGTGGCCTACCCCGAACAGCCCCTTGGCCGGACGATCCTTGGCCCGGTGGAACGGGTGCGCGCCTTTGATAAGCCCGACCTGCAACGCTTCGTGGCGGAACATTACGGGCCGGGGCAGATGATCCTCTCTGCTGCCGGGGCCGTGGACCACGAGGAGATTGTGCGCTTGGCCGAGGCCGCCTTCGGGCATCTGCCTGCCGTCAAGGTCAGCTCGGCGCTGCCTGGTGTCTTCCATGGCGGCGAGCGTCGCGAGGTCAAGACATTGGAACAGGCGCATTTCACCCTGGCGTTGGAGGCGCCGGGCTACCGGTCCGACGATATCTACACCGCGCAGATCTATGCGACGGCGCTTGGCGGCGGCATGTCTTCGCGGCTGTTTCAGGAAATCCGCGAAAAGCGGGGCCTGTGCTACACGATCTATTCCCAGGTCGGGGCCTATGACGATACCGGGCTGATGACGATCTATGCGGGCACGGGGGGCGAAGATCTGGCGGCGCTGTCGGATCTGACCATCGAAGAGGTGCGCCGGTCGGTAGACGGGCTGACCGAGGCCGAGATCGACCGCGCCCGCGCGCAGATGAAGGCGGGGATGCTGATGGGGTTGGAAAGCCCCTCGGCGCGGGCCGAACGGCTGGCGCGTCTGGTGGCAATCTGGGACCGGGTGCCGCCGCTTCAGGAAAGCATCGACCGGATCAACGCCGTGGACCGCGCAGCCGTGCGCGACCATGCGGCTGCCCTTGTCGGCGCGGGCCGGGCTGCCCTGGCGCTTTATGGTCCCGTGGACCGTGGCCCCCGTGTCGCTGAATTGGTGGAGCGTCTGGCCGCCTGATGATTGCCCGCAAGAAGAGAGTCCGCATTGAAACCGAGCGCATGAGCCTGCGCCTGCCGGTTCATTCGGACTATCGGGCCTGGGCCAGCCTGCGCGACCAATCGGCGGGGTTCCTGCATCCGTGGGAACCCACATGGGCCGCCGATCACCTGACCCGCAAAAGCTTTACCAACCGGGTCTACTGGGCGCAGCGATCCATGACCAATGGCAGCGCGGTGCCGCTGTTCATGATCCGACGCGCGGATGACGCCCTTGTTGGGGCGATCACGCTGGACAATGTCCGCCGGGGGCCGGCGCAGGCGGGCACCCTTGGCTATTGGATCGGCGCCCCCCATCAGCGGCAAGGCTATATGCTGGAGGCGATCGAGGCCGTGACCCATTTTGCCTTTCGCGATCTGGATATCAGTCGGCTGGAGGCCGCCTGCCTGCCCGAAAACGCCGCATCGCGCGGGGTGCTGGAAAAGGCTGGTTTCAAGTATGAAGGGGTGGCGCAAAGCTATCTTCAGATTAACGGGCGCTGGCGCAATCACGTTCTCTACGCCATGCTGCGGCATGACCGGCGCGGGCGGTCCGACGCAGGCTAGGGGATGGCGATGACACGGCTGGTGGCGCTTCTCAGGGGGGTGAATGTGGGCGGCAGAAACCGCCTGCCCATGGCCGACTGGCGGGCGTTGTTGCAGGCGCGGGGGCTGGCACGGGTCGCCACCTATATCCAAAGCGGCAACGCGGTGTTCGAGGCGGATGAGGCACCGGAGCTGTTGGAGACGCAGATCACCGATGACATTAAGGCCCGCTTCGGCTTTGCCCCCGGCTGCTGCGTTTTGACGGCAGAGAACCTGGACACGGCTCTCGCGGCCAACCCCTTCCCCGAGGCGGTGGATGCCCCGAAAACCCTGCATCTGGTCTTTCTACGTGGCGCGGCGCGGCTGAACGCAGAGGCCGCCAGCGACGCCTGCACTGCGGATGAAGCGTTTCAGATGGGGCAGGGCGTTTTCTATCTGTACACGCCGAACGGCTATGGACGATCCAAACTGGCCGAACGGCTGGATAGGGTGCTGAAGGCCGATCTGCTGACCGCACGGAACCTGTCCAGTTGCCTTAAGCTGCAAGAAATGGCCCGCGCATGACCCAACTCAACCCTGCTGACGAAAGCTTTCTGGCCCGCCTCGCTGCTGATCTGCCCGATACTGTGCTAAGCGAAGCGGAACCGCGATACCTTTCTGAACCGCGGGGGCTCTATCACGGTCAGGCCGGGGCACTGGCCCGCCCGCGCAACACGGAGGAGGTCGCCACGCTGGTCCGCCATGCCGCCGCCGCGCGGGTGCCGGTGGTGCCCTACGGCGGCGGCACCGGGCTGGTTGGCGGGCAGGTGGCGTGGGACGGCCCCGCGCCGCTGGTGATCAGCCTTGAACGTATGACGGCCACGCGCGGGCTGGACCCGCTGGCAGGCACGCTGACGGTCGAGGCCGGCGCGATTCTGGCCGATGTTCAGACGGCGGCAGAGGATGCGGGCAAGCTCTTCCCGCTGTCTTTGGCCAGCGAAGGCTCTGCTCGGATTGGCGGGCTGCTGTCGACCAATGCGGGCGGCGTCAACGTGCTGCGCTACGGCAATGCCCGCGATCTGGTGTTGGGGGTTGAGGCGGTGCTGCCCACGGGCACGGTACTGCACGGGCTGAAGGGCCTGAGGA
>Ga0213841_1000725_pt1 | contig 26951 bp, 28 predicted proteins | sample SWPATP23_FD_160125 | JGI IMG/M metagenome (GOLD analysis project Ga0213841, IMG submission 160125) | Coastal seawater microbial communities from Marineland, Florida, United States - SWPA TP2 #3 | ecosystem: Environmental > Aquatic > Marine > Coastal | place: USA: Florida | collected 2016-08-14 | reverse complement strand
TAAAGGCAAGGTGATCGCAATCGAAGCGGGCCAGGCCATCATCGATGTCGGCTACAAGATGGAAGGCCGCGTCGATCTGAAAGAATTCGCAAATCCCGGCGAAGCCCCCGAAATCGCCGTCGGCGATGAGGTTGAGGTCTTCCTGCGCACGGTCGAAAACGCCCGTGGCGAGGCTGTCATCAGCCGCGAAATGGCCCGCCGCGAGGCCGCCTGGGATCGCCTGGAAAAAGCATATGCAGACGAAGAGCGCGTCGAAGGCGCCATCTTCGGTCGCGTCAAGGGTGGCTTCACGGTCGACCTTGGCGGCGCCGTGGCCTTCCTGCCCGGTTCTCAGGTCGATGTGCGCCCCGTGCGCGACGCCGGCCCGCTGATGAACCTCAAGCAGCCGTTCCAGATCCTGAAAATGGACCGTCGCCGTGGCAACATCGTTGTGTCGCGTCGCGCGATCCTCGAAGAATCCCGTGCCGAACAGCGCGCCGAGGTCATCGGCAAGCTGTCCGAAGGCGATGTGGTTGACGGCGTCGTCAAGAACATCACCGAATACGGCGCATTCGTCGATCTGGGTGGCGTCGACGGCCTGCTCCATGTCACCGACATGGCATGGCGCCGTGTGAACGACCCCAAAGAGGTTCTGTCCATCGGCGAAACCGTCAAGGTGCAGGTCATCAAGGTCAACAAGGACACCCACCGTATCAGCCTGGGCATGAAGCAGCTGCAGGAAGATCCGTGGAACCTGGTCGAAGGCAAGTACCCGCTGGAATCCGTCCACACCGGCCGTGTCACCAACATCACCGATTACGGTGCGTTCGTGGAACTGGAACCCGGCGTCGAAGGTCTGGTTCACGTCTCCGAAATGTCCTGGACCAAGAAAAACGTGCACCCCGGCAAGATCGTTTCGACCTCTCAGGAAGTCGAAGTCATGGTGCTGGAAATTGACACCGCCAAGCGCCGTGTGTCGCTCGGCCTCAAGCAGACCATGCGCAACCCGTGGGAAGTGTTCGAAGAGCAATACCCGGTCGGCACCGTTGTCGAAGGCGAAGTCAAGAACATCACCGAATTCGGTCTGTTCGTTGGTCTCGACAACGACATCGACGGCATGGTTCACCTGTCCGACCTGACCTGGGAAGGCCGTGGCGAAGATGTGATCGGCAACTACCGCAAGGGTGATGTCGTTCAGGCCGTGGTGTCCGAAGTCGATACCGACAAGGAACGCATCTCGCTGTCCATCAAGGCCGTTGAAGGCGACCCCTTCGCCGATGCCGTCGATGGTGTGAAGCGTGGTTCTATCATCACCGTGGAAGTGACCGCGATCGAAGATGGTGGCATCGAAGTGGATTACGAAGGCATGAAGTCCTTCATCCGCCGCTCCGATCTGTCCCGCGACCGTGCCGAACAGCGCCCCGAGCGGTTCCAGGTCGGCGACAAGCTTGATGTGCGCGTCACCAATGTCGATCCGCGTTCGCGCCGTCTGGGTCTGTCGATCAAGGCCCGCGAAATCGCGGAAGAAAAGGAAGCCGTGGAACAGTATGGTTCCTCCGATTCCGGTGCCTCGCTCGGCGATATTCTGGGTGCCGCGCTCAAGGGCGGTGACGACTGATATCGGCGTTAGCCAAGCATTTGGGCCTCGCGGAAACGCGGGGCCCTTTCGCGTCTTTCGGGGTGCGAATCGGCGCATCCGGCGGGGCCGCCGAAAGGCGGTAGATGGCCAATTGCCCGCGTCACATCGGCAACAAGCCGCGTGTTGGCCAGCAGATCAGCTGAATTTCCCCGGATTTTCAACGGCTTTTCAATTCCCCCGGAGCCGCTTTGCGCTTATAGTCTTTGATCAGGAACCGCGGCCAGGGGGTTTGGATGATACGTTCGGAACTGATCCAAAAGCTGGCTGACGAAAATCCGACCCTTACCCTGCGTGAGGTCGAGATGATCGTCAGTGCAATTTTCGAAGAGATCATCGGTGCACTGTCGCAAGGCGACCGCGTGGAACTGCGCGGTTTCGGCGCCTTTTCCGTGAAGAAGCGGGATGCGAGGATCGGGCGAAATCCGCGCACCGGTGAAAGTGTCCAGGTGGAAGAGAAACACGTTCCCTTCTTCAAGGCCGGCAAGCTGTTGCGCGACAGGTTGAACGGTTTGGAAGGTTCCTGAACGGTGAAATACATCAAGTACCTGTTTCTTGCAGTCATCGGTCTTGTGCTGGTGCTGCTGGCGCTGGCCAATGTCGAGCGGGTCACATTGACCGTGCTGCCCCACAATCTTGCTGAGTGGGTCAATTGGAACTACGTGATCACGCTGCCACTGTTTCTTGTGATTCTCGGGGGCATTGTCGCCGGGCTGCTGATCGGGTTCGTCTGGGAATGGTTCCGCGAATACAGGCAGCGGGCAGAGGCCAAGGCACAGCGCAAAGAACGTGATCAACTGGCCCGTGAAGTGCAAAATCTGCGTGGCGAGGCCAACCGGGGCAAGGACGAGGTTCTCGCCCTGCTGGAAGACTGACGCGCGCCCATGTCTGTTGCCGTCAAATTCTGCGGGCTGACCCGGCCCGAGGATATCGCCGCCGCCCATGACGCCGGTGCGCGCTATGTGGGATTCGTCCATTTCAGCAGATCGCCCCGGCACCTGGAGATTGCACCAATGGCGGCATTGGCGGTCGAGGTGCCCGCCGGGCTGGCCAAGGTGCTGCTCAGCGTCGATGCCGACAACGCCACGCTGGACGCGATCACCACCCGTGTGCCGCTGGATATGTTGCAGCTTCACGGGCGCGAAAGCCCCGAGCGGGTGGCCGAAATCAAGGCGCGCTATGGCTTGCCGGTGATGAAGGCCATCGGGGTCGCCGAAGCGGGCGATCTTGCGGCGATTGATGCCTATGCCCTGGTGGCCGATCAGTTGTTGATCGATGCCAAGCCCCCGAAAGGTGCAGCGCTGCCTGGTGGCAACGGGCTGGCTTTCGATTGGCGGCTATTGGCGGATCGCAAGTACTGGACCCGGCCCTGGATGCTAGCGGGAGGGCTGACGCCTGACAACGTGGCCGAGGCCGTGCGCCTGACCGGTGCGAAGCAGGTCGATGTGTCCTCGGGCGTTGAAAGCGCACCGGGGGTGAAGGATGCGGCACTGATGAAACGCTTTGCAGCGGCACTGGAGGATTAATGGGGTTTCTCGGGAAACTGGTGGTATATGGGCTGATCGCAGCCACTGGCGCGGCCTTCGCGACCCGGCCTTCGGTGGAAGAGGTGCGGGAGCTGTATCGCGACATGGTTGCGGCCGAGATCGCCGAAGGCTCGATTATCTCTGCTGACAATGGCGCGGCACAGACCGCACTTGCGGCCTGTCAGGTGACGCCCGCCAATTGCGCCCGGCTGATCGAAGGCGTGATTTCCTTCGACTATGAAAACCGCTACCTCTTCGCGACGGTCGCGACACAGTCCCCCTTCTTCGAACCACGTAGCTGCATCGCCGTGTTCGAAAGACTGTTCTGCCGATAGCAGAGCGGTTTACCTGGCCTTAACCACGCATGGCTAGGCTGCCGGGCATGGCTGAATTACCCGACTATCTGACCCCCGATCTGTGGCTTGACCAGATTTTCTCCTCGAAAGAGGCACAGCGTGGTGGCGTTGTAAAACGTCAGATCCGTGATGTTGAACGGCTGGTCGGGCGACAGGCTTTTGCGCGGGCACTGGAACGGAGGGGCTTTCAGGCGGTAGAGAATGGGCGCCATTTCGTCGTGTTCTGCAATGGTGCGCCGATCCGACGGGTGCGGTGAAAGGGCCTTCGAAGGCCCTTGGAAAAAGCCGCTTATAAGCGGCTTCAAACGCGGTTTCGAAACCGCGTCTTCAAAGGCGTTTCGAAACGCCTTTGCACCGCCCGCTCTTGTCCCCACGCCCCGGCTCGCTTAGGACAGGTCAGACAACTCAGCTAGGATGACCGCCATGGCCGAAGACCTGATCAATTCCTTCATGACCGGCCCCGACGAAAATGGCCGCTTCGGCGATTTCGGCGGGCGCTTTGTATCGGAAACGCTGATGCCGCTGATCCTGGAGCTGGAAAAGCAGTACGAATACGCCAAGACTGATGACAGCTTCTGGGCCGAGATGGACGATCTCTGGACCCACTATGTCGGTCGCCCCAGCCCGCTTTATCTGGCAGACCGGCTGACGGACCATCTGGGCGGTGCCAAGATCTATATGAAGCGCGACGAGCTGAACCACACCGGTGCGCACAAGATCAACAACGTGCTTGGCCAGATCATCCTTGCCCGCCGCATGGGCAAAACCCGGATCATTGCGGAAACCGGGGCAGGGCAGCATGGCGTCGCCACCGCCACCGTCTGCGCCAAGTTCGGGCTGAAATGTGTGGTTTATATGGGCGCCCATGATGTGGAGCGTCAGAAACCCAACGTCTTCCGAATGCGCCTTCTGGGCGCTGAAGTGGTGCCGGTGACCTCTGGCCGCGGCACGCTCAAGGACGCCATGAACGACGCGTTGCGCGATTGGGTGACCAATGTGCGCGACACGTTCTACTGCATCGGCACGGTGGCAGGCCCGCACCCGTACCCTGCCATGGTCCGCGACTTCCAGCAGATCATCGGTAAGGAAGCCAAGGCGCAGATGCTGGAACGTGAAGGCCGTCTGCCCGACACGATCATCGCCGCCATCGGCGGTGGCTCCAACGCAATGGGCTTGTTCTTCCCCTTCCTTGACGACAAGTCGGTCAACATCATCGGCGTGGAAGCAGGCGGCAAGGGTGTGAACGCCAAGATGGAGCATTGCGCCTCGCTGACCGGTGGTCGCCCCGGCGTGCTGCATGGTAACCGCACCTATCTGTTGCAGGACGATGACGGGCAGATCCTTGAAGGCTATTCGATTTCGGCCGGTCTCGATTACCCCGGCATCGGCCCCGAACACAGCTGGCTGCATGAAATCGGTCGCGCCCAATATGTCTCGATCACCGATAAGGAGGCGCTCGCGGCCTTCCAGCTTTGCTGTCAGCAGGAAGGCATCATCCCGGCGTTGGAGCCCTCCCACGCGCTGGCCCATGTGATCAAGATCGCGCCGGAGCTGCCGAAGGATCATATCATCTGCATGAACATGTGTGGACGCGGCGACAAAGATATCTTCACGGTGGCGAAACATCTTGGCTTTGACATGGCCGAGGCAGATTGAAATATCGCGAAAGCCTGACCTTGGTCAGACCGATACTACAGGGCGTCCCGCAGGGGGCGCCCTTTTCATTTATTGCGCAGGTGCGCAATTTTGTTGCGCCTGTGTCACGGTGTGATTGTTACACCAAATCACATGTTGAGCGACTCATGCCCGCACGCTTATCAACCGCCCTCACCAGCCAACGGGCTGGCCCTAGCGGCAGGGGGTGATCACCCCTCCGGTGCGGGCGGCGCTGCCGATCCTCGTATGCCAGGGCCTGAAACGGGGCAGGTGCCAACGTGACAATCCAAACGTCACGCGAAAATTGCTCAACGGGTAGAGCATCGGATTGTAAATCTGACTGTTGCAGGTTCGAGCCCTGCTTTTCGCTTCGAAAACGCCCAAGAGGGCGCTGGTTTGAACATCCAGCCACGTGAGTGGTTCGAAACATAGGGTTCCGGGGTCGTTCCACGAGGGGTGGCCTGATCCTCCGGTATGTCCGGAGGGGAAGGATGCCGCTCGTCCTGGCCTTGTGCCGGGAGGGTCGTGATGCAGACCCGCCTGCTGCCGCCAGGTTCCGCCGCCAATGGTCGGGATCCCGCGACACTGGTGGCCTGCCGCTCCGCCTCTCTCCGCTCGGGGGCATGGCAGGGCCGGTCCTGGAACCCACCCTATTCCCGCGAGGGGCAATTCCGCCCTTCGCCCACACCTGTCGCGGGGCTGATCCCGCGCAACCCACCCAAACCCAAAGGAGATCGCGCTTTGCGACGACGACGATAGACACGACCATGAAAAGGAGACCTGACATGTCTATTTTGAAAGCCCTCCGGAACCAGCGGCGATTGCTTGTTCCGATCAACACCCGCACCCTCGTGCTTGCCAAGGGAAAGATCGACACGATCCTCCGTCCCGGTGAGCACTGGATCGACATGCAGGATGTTCAGACCGAACGGTTTGATCTCTCCTCCCGCCGGTTCGTGTCCACGCTCGCCGCACCCTTGCGTCGGGATCGGCCCGATTTGGTCAAGACCCATTTGACCGAGGTCCATACCGGTCCCGATGAGGTGGCGGTGATCTCTCGTGACGGCATCCTCACCGACCTTGTCGCCCCGGAACAGCGCGCGCTTTTCTGGACCGACGCAGGCCCCTGGACCGTCGACCGGTTCGACATGGCCGAGGATGTGATGCTTGCCCCGGCCCTTGCCCGCCGTCTTGAACGGGCGCGGTTGGACGCGCAGGTGAACGTGACCACGGTCGAAGAGGGGCGGGTGACGCTTCTTTTCACTGATGGTCAGCTTGCGAAGGTGCTCGACCCCGGGACCCATTGGTTCTGGATCTTCGGGCGCAAGCATACCGTCCGTCAGGTCGATATGCGCTGGCAGACCAAGGAGGTCACGGGCCAGGAGATCCTTACCAAGGACCGCGTGTCCATCCGGGTGAACTTGACCGCCGTCTTCCGCGTCACCGATGCGGTCAAGGCTGTGACGGGGGTGCGCGACCATGACGAGGCGCTTCACCGGGCCGTGCAGCTTGCGTTCCGCAAGACGCTTGGGGCGATGACCCTTGACCGGCTTTTGACCGAGAAAGGGATGGTCGATGCCGAGGCCGCCGAAAAGGTCCGCGCCGAAATGGCGGGGATCGGGATCGAGGTGGGTGAGATCGCGTTGAAGGACGTGATCTTGCCCGGCGAGATGCGCGACATCCTTAACGGGGTCGTCGCCGCCCAGAAAGAGGCCGAGGCCAACGTGATCCGCCGGCGCGAGGAAACGAACGCCACGCGGTCCTTGCTCAACACCGCGCGGGTCATGGCGGAGAACCCCGTCATGTTGCGGTTGAAAGAGCTTGAAGCGTTGGAAACCATCGCGGGCAAGGTCGAACGGCTTACGGTCCATAACGGGACCGAAGGTCTTATGACCGACCTCGTGAAGCTTCGCGACTAAGCGAAAAGCCCCTGAAAACAAAGGCCCGCCCGGGGAAATTCGGGCGGGTCTGCCTGTTTATACCTTGGGTTTAGGGGGCTGGGTCGTGGGTTTATGGACCGGGATCTAAACGGGGGGCAAATAGAATGGCACCCGGTTCGGCGGTTTGGTGTTGGCCAGCGGATCGGCGGATGTCTTGACCGGCCCGCCTTTGAGATACCAGCAATAGGAGAAGATCCATGACCCCGAAAACATTTTTTGCCACCTCGATGACCGCTGTCTTGCTGTCGACCACGACGCTTGCAGCACAGACGGCGAATGACGCCGTGAATGAGGCCATCGCTGACCTGCAGGGGGCTGGCTATTCACGGATCGAGGTGCAGATCCGCAATGGTGGCTACAAGATCGAAGCCACAGGCGCGAACGGCTCGGTCGAGCAGATCTTCGACGGTGACGGCAATCTGATCAGCGAAGAGGTGGTCGCCGACGGGATCGAAACCGAGACCACCTATGACGCCGAAGGCAACGTGGTTTCTTCGGAATCCGGGCCGTCCGAAAGCGATGATGATGACGATGACGATGACGAGGATGAGGATGAGGACGAGTACGACGACGATCATGATGACGATCATGATGAAGACGATGATGATGATGATGATGACGATGATGATGACAGCGACGACGACGACGACGACGACGATGACAGCGACGACGACTAAGGCCATACTCGGTATAGGTTCCCCTCGGGAGGGCGCACAGCCTTTCTGATGCCGAAACATGGCTGGCGCTCTGCCCTGCCACCCCCCAAAACTCCGGTGGGGCAGAGACAAATGATCGAAGGAGAAGGCAGCGATGAAAACCAGGCGCCTGATCGTAAGCGCAACACTTGCCCTATGGGCAGGCGTCGGTGCTGTTTGGGCTCAGGATATCGAAATGCGCATCATTTCTCAGCTACAGGCCGAGGGCTATGTCCACATCGAGGTCACCCGCACCTGGCTGGGGCGCGTTCGGATCGAGGCAGAGGGGCCGGGGATCGAGCGAGAGATTATCTTTAATCCGAACACAGGCGAGATTCTGCGGGACTACTGGGAAGTCGATGACGACAACCATAGCGGTGGCGTGCTGTCGTCTTCGGGCACCTCGGGCCCTAACAGCGGCAGCGGACAAGGAAGCGGCGGCTTTGGCGGTGGTGACGACGATGAAGACGGCGAAGATGAAGAAGAGGAGGAGGATGAAGACGAAGAGGACGAACAAGACGAAGAAGATGACGACGACGAGGGGGATGATGACGATGACGACTAAGGTCCGATCGCATCCGAAGGGGCTGGTGTGTGACCAAGGGTAAGCTGTTTCTTGCCGCTGTATTGGTGGTCCAACTCGCCTGCTCGGTCTTTTTCGTGTCCGAGATCGTGCTGACGATTTTCAACGTGCGCGCGCGCCCAATCAGTTGGCAAACCCGCGAGTTGATGGAGATCGGGGCAACGGTCGGTCTGATCATCGGGTCGGTCGTCGGTGCGTTCTATCTGCGCAGTTCGATGCGCCGCACGGCGCGGGCGGAACAAAAACTCCGGGCTGCATCGGGGGCCTTCATGGATGTGATGGAGGAAAAGTTTGCGGAATGGGGCCTGACCCCTGCGGAACGCGATGTGGCGTTATTTGCCATCAAGGGCATGTCGATCCAGGAAATCGCTGCGTTGCGCCAGACGTCCGAAGGCACCGTCAAGGCGCAGACCAATGCCATCTACCGCAAGGCGGGCGTCAGCGGGCGACCGCAATTGCTGAGCGTGTTCATCGAGGATCTGCTGGACGTGGATGACCGGGTGCGCATCGCCGCTGAATAGGTCAGGTCGCGGACATTTCCTTCAGCACCTTCAGGGGAACGATGTCCAAAGCGCGGGCATGGGTCGCCTCCAGCTTGACCCTCGGCGCGCAGCCCTCGTCATGGGCTTGCAGGAACCGGCTGGCGCAGAGGCACCAGTGATCGCCGGGCTTTAGTCCCGCAAAGCCGAACTCGGGCCGGGGCGTGGACAGGTCGTTGCCCACATATTTCGAATAGGCGAGGAATTCGGCGGTCATCACAACGCAGACCGTGTGGCTGCCGTGATCGTCGGCGCAGGTGTTGCAGTGCCCGTCGCGAAAGAACCCGGTCAGGGGATCGGTGGAACAGGGTTCCAGCACCCCACCCAATACGTTTACGGAGGCGTCCATGCGGGTCACTCGCTGGCCTCTTGTTCGGGGGCGGGTTCGGGCTGAGGCTCGGGTTCCGGTTCCGGTTCCGGTTCCGGTTCTGGCTGTGGCTCGGGTGCGGGCTCTGGTTCAGCAGGCGCAAGGCTTTCGGCAATCAGCCGGAAGATACGGACATTTTCCTCGTTCACGCCCGCGTTGCGGAACTGCCGATCCGCGCCATTGGTGGCGATCACCACATCATTGACCTGATCGACATAGACATATTGCCCGTAGATCCCGCGCGCCATGAACTGGCCGGGTTCGGCCCCCACGGGAATCCACCACTGATAGCCATAACCGATCTCGCCCGGCGCGGTGTTGGCCGAGGCAGTGGTCGAGGCTGCCACCCAATCCGGCGACAGGATCTGCTGGCCGCCATATGTGCCATTGTTCAGGAAAAGCTGCCCCAGCCGGGCATAGTCGCGCGTGGTCATGTTCAGCCCGCCAAGCACGAAGGCCACGCCCTCGCCATCGGTCAGGTAATAGGGGGTGCTGTCCAGCCCGAGCGGCTGAATGATCCGTTCCGACAACAGCGAGGGGATGTCGCGGCCCGTAGCGCCCCGGATCACCATGCCGATGACATGGGTGTCGATGGAGACATACTGCCATTCTTCGCCCGCCGGGCGATCGGTTTCCGTCAGCGCCGCCGCGAAGCCATCCAGCGTGCCGCCAAGGGCGATCTCGCGGCCCATGCGGTTGATATCGGAGTTGTAGTCCAGATAATCCTCGTCAAAGGTCACACCGGACGACATTTGCAGCACGTCGAGGATCGTCGCACCGTCATAGGCAGAGCCTGCCAGCATCGGGGCATAGTCCGTCACCTGCGCGCCCAGTTCCGGGATCGTGCCGTCATCGACCAGCGTCCCCATCAGCGCCGAGAGAAAGCTCTTGGCGACCGACCAGGAAATCCGCTGATCCGAGGGCGCGGTGCCCAGATGATAGCTTTCGTGCCGGATCTGGCCGTCTTGCAGCACCAGAAGCGAGGTCACCGCGCGCTCTTCAATCCAGTCGGCCACATCGGCGGGCAGGTCTGCGGGCTCGCCTTCTGGCATCGGGCTGGCGGGACCCGATCCGCGAGGGACCTCCACGGTCAGGAACGCCTCGTCCATATGGCTGAAATTGTGAACGATCCGGTCGGTGTCAAACAGCGAATTCACCGCCCAAAGCCGCTGAATCTCCTCACGCATGAACCAACCCGCCGCCGCGGTCACGACGACGAAGATCAGCAGGATTCGAACCAGAAGTCTGATGATACGACGACGCATGAAAGGCCCCCCTTTGACTGCGGTAAAGCAGAACATGGCCACGCGGCGCGCGGCAATCCTGACCCTACGTCAGGCGTGACCTCAGCGGAAGCGGTCAGCCAGCTTTTGCAAGGGAGATCGGTTGTCTTCCGGTTCTGCCGGGGGCCCGGCCTCGGCGGGTTTGGCGGCCGGTTTTTGTTTTTCGCCGCCCGATGACCGTGGCGGTGCGGTGCGCAGGGCAACGGCGTTCATGAACCGACCGGTATCGCCCTTCGCAAGCTCCGGCGCGCCGTCGGATATGCCGCGCAACAGGTCGTCCAGCCAATCCTGGTCGGCCTTGGCGAAATCGGACAGCACATAGGGCGCGACCCGGTCCTTGTGCCCGGGATGGCCGATGCCAAGGCGCACCCGGTCGTAATGCGGGCCGATATGCTGGTGGATCGAGCGCAGCCCGTTATGGCCTGCATGTCCGCCCCCCGCCTTCACGCGGCATTTGCCGGGGGCAAGGTCCAGCTCGTCATGGAAGACGGTGATATCGGTGGGGTCCAGCTTGTAGAACCGCATCGCCTCGCCCACGGATTGGCCCGACAGGTTCATGAAGGTCTCGGGCTTCAGCAGCAGCACCTTTTCGGACCCGAATTTCCCTTCGGTCAGGCTCGCCTGGAACTTGCTGCGCCACGGGGGAAAGCCGTGGTCTTCGGCCACCCGGTCCAGCGCCATAAAGCCGATATTGTGCCGGTTGCCCGCATATTTCGCGCCGGGGTTCCCAAGGCCAACCCAGAGTTTCATGGCATCCTCGCATTCAAATCGCCTGACCTGTCCTATAGGCCTCACCGGTCGGGGGATCAACGAATTGGGGGCCTGTGCCGGTTTTCACCCTGCACGGTGTCACGCTTAACCAGCCCGATACGCTGATCACTAAGGCGCTGGCGGGTTCTGGGGTTCCGGCGGGTCAGGCGCAAAGACTGGGACAAAAAAACGCGGCCCGCCCCGAAGGGACAGGCCGCGTCAAACTTGGTCCGGTCAGCGGATCGCCGGGATCATTCCTCGGCGGTGGCTTCTTCGGCTTCGCCTTCTTCGGCGTCGTCATCGTCGCCGCCACGCGCCAGACCCGAGGGGGCGGCGATGTTGGCGATCACGAAGTCGCGGTCGATGGTCGGGCGGCTGCCTTCGGGCAGGTCAACGTCGGAAATGGTCACCACGTCGCCGATGTTCAGGGCCGACAGGTCCACGGTGATGCTTTCCGGGATGTCGCCTGCGGTCACGCGCAGTTCGACTTCCGGGCGGACCACGGTCACGACGCCACCTTGCTTGATGCCGGGTGCAACCTCTTCGCCAACGAATTCAACCGGAATGAACAGGCTGACGCGGCTGGTGCGGTGCAGGCGCATGAAATCGACATGGGTGGGCAGGTCTTTGACGACGTCACGCTGAACGCCGCGGCAGATCACGCGCACATCGTCCTGGCCTTCAACCTTCAGGTTGAACAGGGTCGACAGGAAGCGGCCCTGCTTGAGGCGCTTGAGCAGCACGTTGAAGGGGATTTGAATCGAGATGGGGTCTGCACCGCCTCCATAGACAACTCCGGGCACCTTGCCGTCACGGCGTGCTTGACGGGCGGCCCCCTTGCCTGTCCCCGTCCGTGCCTCAGCTACGAGATCAGGAATCTCACCAGCCATAGCTATTCTCCATATGATAAAGGGCGGCCTCCAAGGGTGTCCGCCCGGTTGAAGCCGTGCCTATAGACGACCCATGACAGTTTGGAAAGGGGGCATTGCACGATCAAGCGCCGCTTTGGAACTTGCTTTGGGCCATGGCTCGTGACAAGCGCGCGATATGTCGATCCTGCGCGCTGTTTCCCTGTCCCGTCATGACCTGCCCGCCTTTGCGGTGCAAGGCATCTATTGGGGCGCTTTCGCGGCCTATGTGCCCCAGATCAAGGCCCATATCGGGGCCAGTGATGGTGCGTTCGGGCTGGCCCTTCTGGTCACCGCCGCGGGGGCCGTAACGGCGATGTTGTCCGCGCCGGCCTTCGCCGCCCGGTTCGGTCGTTATGCGGTGACGCTGGCCTCGGTCCTGCTGGCGCTGGCATTTCAGGCGCCTATGTGGGTGGCGTCGGTGCCGGTTTTCGCGGGCTTCATGTTCTTTGCTGGTGCTGGGTCGGGATTGCAGGATGTTGCGATGAATACCCGTCTGTCGCGCACCGAGGCGCGTCATGGGGTGTCGTTGATGAACCTCAATCACGCGATGTTTTCCATCGCCTACGCGCTGTCGGCCCTGTCGGCAGGACTGGCAAGAGAGGCGGGGCTGCCGCCTGCGCCGGTCTTTGCCATCCTGGGGCTGCTGACGTTGATCGCCGCTGCCTTTACGTTGTCGGGGGAAGGGGCCGAAAGCCACGCAACGACCAAGGCGGCGCGGGGCCGTTTCGGCGGCGTGGTGATCTGGGGCGGTCTGGTTTTGCTGGTGGGGTTCCTGGCGGAAAACGCGACCGAAGGCTGGTCGGCGCTGCATGTGGAACGCACGCTTGGTGGTGGCGCGGCAGAAGGCGCACTTGGTCCCGCGATGCTGGGATTCACCATGGCCGCCGGGCGGTTTACCGGGCAACTGGCCGTGGGGCGGCTGTCAGAAACGCGCGTCGTGTTCTGGAGCGCGCTGGTCACCGCCTGCGGGGCGCTGCTGGCTGCCATCGCCCCGGTGCCGCTGGTGGCCTATATAGGATTTGCCATTCTGGGTCTGGGCGTGTCGACCATCGCGCCGATGCTGTTGGCCTTGGCGGGGCGACTGGCCAGCGACGATGCCCGCGCCTATGTGATCAGCCGGGTGACGACCATCGGTTATTTCGGTTTCTTCATCGGACCGCCGATCATGGGGTTCGTGTCCCAAGGTTTCGGCCTGCGCGCCTCATTTGGCTTCGTTGCGCTGCTGTTGCTATTGATTCCGGGCCTGCTGGTTCTGATGCGACGTGCGGGTTAGTCGAACACCTCGCCCGGATCGACACCCCACAGCGTGTCCATCGGCACCCATCCGCGATGCCCGCCCACATTCAGGCGGCACCAACTGCCATTGCATTCATCGACAAAGGCGATCACCCCCAGTTCGGCCTGCGCCGTCACCGGTGAGACTGGGTCGGGCCGCTGGTGCATCTCAAGCATGTCGACCTCGACAATCGCGGTGCGCACACCCGACAGCAGTGAGTAGTGCATCCAGCCGCCTGCGCCGTCCCGGTCGATGACGCGGCGCCAATGTTCATGCTCGGCCACCACCTGCATCGGCATGTTGCGGCGCTGGAATACCCAGTCGATCCTGTGGCTGCGTGACGGGCCGCGCCTTGCATAGGCCTCGGATGCCTGGATCGAAACATAGCGGGGTAGGGGAAATCCGGTGACCGGACCACGCGCCTCGACCTCCTGTGCTATGGGGGCCGTTGCCGCCAATGCCAGAATCGCCGCCAGGATCACGCCGGGTATCTTGCGCTTCATCAACTGTTCTGCCTGCCCGCACCTGTGCCGCTCTGCCGCGGTCTTGCCGGTGTTTTTGTCGCTGTTGGGGCGCCTGTGTCTTGCACCCCTGCCTAGGATGAGAGAGTGTCACGGCAAGGGCTGAAATGCCAGAAAAAGGGATAGACGGGATGCCAGGTCAGAAGCTGAGTGTTGTCGTAACGCGACGGTTGCCCGAAGCGGTCGAAACGCGGATGTCGGAACTGTTCGACGTGGAACTGCGCGAGGATGACCGCCCAATGTCCCGATCGGATCTGGTTTCCGCCATGAACCGCGCCGATATTCTGGTGCCTTGTGTGACGGACCAGATCGACGCCGGCCTGCTGGGGCAAGCGGGTGAGAAGCTGAAGCTCATTGCCAACTATGGGGCAGGGGTAGACCATATTGATGTGCACACCGCCCGTCAGCGCGGCATCCTTGTGTCCAACACACCCGGTGTGGTGACCGAGGACACCGCCGATATGACCCTGGCCCTGATCCTGGCCGTGACCCGCCGCATACCCGAGGGATTGGCGGTGATGCAGGCCGGGAAATGGGATGGCTGGTCGCCCACGGCATTTATGGGGGGGCGCATCGGTGGCAAGCGGCTTGGTATCCTTGGCATGGGCCGGATCGGGCAGGCCGTGGCCCGGCGCGCGGCAGTGTTCGGGATGCAGGTGCATTACCACAATCGCCGCAGGCTGCACGAAGACATCGAGACCGAGCTGGAGGCCACCTATTGGGAAAGCCTCGATCAGATGATCGCGCGGGTCGATATCCTGTCGATCAACTGCCCGCATACGCCGTCCACCTTCCACCTGATGAATGCGCGGCGCCTGAAACTGATGAAGCCGTCGGCGGTCATCGTGAACACGTCGCGCGGCGAGGTCATCGACGAAAACGCCCTGACCCGGATGTTGCGGTCTGGCGATATCCTGGGGGCGGGGCTGGATGTGTTCGAACATGGCAAGGACGTCAACCCGCGCCTGCGTGAATTGGATAATGTGGTTTTGCTGCCGCATATGGGCTCTGCCACCGTCGAAGGCCGGGTCGAGATGGGCGAGAAGGTGATCATCAACATCAAGACCTTCGCGGATGGCCACCGGCCACCAGATCTGGTTGTGCCGAACATGCTGTGATCATGGACAGCAAGAATAGTCCGGAATTTTCTATCGGGATACGCGCCCATGGCTAAGCTGCTGGCGCTGCCGTTCCTTATCCTGTTGGCCTGCCTTCTGGCTGGCCTCTATGGGATGGTGCACAACCAGATCAGCTATACGGTCGGGCCTGACTATTTTCACGCTTTCAAGTTCCTGCAATTCAACATCGCCGAGGCGCTGCCTTATCGGGTCGGTGCGGCCATCGTCGGGTGGCGGGCCAGCTGGTGGATGGGGTTGGTCATCGGGGTGCCGATCGCGGCACTTGCTGTGCTGATGCCAAGCGTCGGGCACATGATGCGCGCGTTTTTGCGGGCAGCGATGATGGTTGTCGGCGTGACCCTGGTGCTTGGGGTGTCCAGTCTTGCCTTTACCGTTGATCCCGACCGCTATGATCTGTTCCGCATTCCACAAGGGGTGGAGGACCCGGCCGGGTTTGTCCGGGCGGGTCTTATGCATGATGCCAGCTATGTGGCAGGCCTGATCGGTCTGCTTGCCGGGGTGATCTATATGATCGTGGCGGTAGTGAAGGCCCGCAGGCGCGTGCGCGCGACAGACTGAAAAGAACGGGATCTGCCCCGAAAAACCCGACCCGGTGTCGGATTTTCGCGTTTTCTGGTCGGCTGGCCTTGGCCCTTGCGCCGTCAATTCGGCACATTACCCGCAGACAATCTGGCCCGGAGTCGCGCCCAATGAAAACCCAAGTCAAAGCCCTAGTCGTCGGTGGCGGTGCCGTCGGCACCTCGATCGCCTATCACCTTGCCAAGGCAGGCTGGTCCGATGTGATGCTGCTGGAGCGTGATGAGCTGACCTCCGGCTCTACCTGGCACGCCGCCGGTCTGTTGCCGCTTTTCAACATGGGCTACGCAACAACCCATATCCACCAGTACTCGGTCGAGTTCTACAAGACGTTGGAAGAGGAAACCGGGCTGAATGCGGGCTTTGCCGTGGTTGGCAACCTGCGCATGGCACAGACGCAGGAACGCATGGATGAATACATGCTCTATGCCTCAACCGCCGAAACCTGCGGCGTGAAGTACGAATGGCTGACCTCGGATCAAATCAAGGACCGCTGGCCGCTGATCGAGACCTCTGACCTCAAAGGCGCGATCTACCACACCGAGGACGGCTATATTAACCCCGCCGACGTGACCCAGGCGATGGCCAAAGGCGCCCGTCAGCGTGGTGTGGAGATCGTGCGCAAGATGCAGGCTGATGCGTTCCACTGGAATGGCACCCACTGGGAAGTGACCTGCACCAAGATGGTGGAAAAGGGCGGCAACCTTGTTGCGTCTGACGAGCAGGTGGTGATCACCGCCGAGCATGTGGTGACCGCGTCGGGCAACCACGCGCAGCGAACGGCCAGGATGTTGGGTATCAAGATGCCAGCCATTCCGGTGGAACACACCTTCATCGTCATGGACAAGGACCCCGAACTGGTCAAATGGCGCGAAGCCGGCAACCCCGAACACCCTGTCGTGCGCGACGCTGACAATGAATCCTACGCCCGTGAAGAACGGGGCGGCTGGATCCTCGGCATCTACGAACATGGCGCGCCCGCGCGGTTTGAACATGGTGTGCCTGACAGCTTCCGCGCCGATCTGTTCCCGCTCGATCTGGATCGGATCGCTGATCAGTATATGGCGATGGCCGAACGGGTTCCGTCCTGTGCCGAAAGCGGTCTGAAAGACGATTTCAACGGCCCGATTTGTTACACGCCCGATGGCAACCCGCTGGTCGGCCCCGCGCCGGGTCTGCGCAACATGTGGCTGGCCGAGGGGTTTAGCTTCGGGATCACGGCGGCTGGCGGCACCGGTTATTACCTTGCCCAGATGATGGTCGATGGCGAGGCCGAGATCGACATGGCGTCGCTTGACCCCAAGCGCTACAGTCAGAACTGGATGACCACCGAGTTCGCCGCGCGCAAGAACGAGGAATGCTACGAACACGTCTACATCCTGCACCACCCCGATGAGGAGCGTGAAGCCTGCCGTCCGCTGCGCACCGCGCCCGCCTATGATCGGCAAAAGGCCCTTGGCGCGCAATTTGGTTTCGTGAATGGCTGGGAACGCCCCAACTACTACGGACCGCTCGATGCGCCGGATAATTTCGACCATGACGCGCGCAGCTTCCGCCGCGGCGGCTGGTGGCAATATGCGGTGGAGGAGGCCAAGGCGATCCGCGAGGATGTCGGCCTGATTGACGCGACCGCCTTTACCAAACATGTCATCAAGGGCCCCGGTGCCACCGCGTTTCTCGATTGGTTCACCTGCAACAAATTGCCGAAAGTGGGCCGGATCAACCTGACCTACGCGCTAACCAGCGCAGGGACCACGCGCACCGAATACACCATCGTGCGATTGGCCGAGCATGAATATTACCTCGTCTCTGCCGGGGCGTGGACAGAGTATGACGCCGACTTCCTGCGCAAGGCGGCCGAGGATAAGGCCGGGGAATTCGGCTATATCGAGATCCAGGATGTCACCACCCAATGGGGTGTCTTCGCCATCGCGGGGCCGAAATCGCGCGATGTTCTGAAAGAGGTCATCAAGGACGCCGATCCTGCGACGGCCCTGTCGAACAAGCGGTTCCCGTGGCTCTCTGCCCGTCAGATCGAACTGGGCATGTGCCCGGTCAACGCGATCCGCGTGGCCTATACCGGCGAGCTGGGGTGGGAACTGCATCACCCGATCGAGATGCAGCGCTACCTGTGGGATCTGCTGATGCAAGCGGGCGAAAAACACGGGATGAAGCTGGTCGGCGCCCGCGCCCAGAACTGGTTGCGGCAGGAGAAATCCTACCGTGCCTTCGGCACCGAGCTTGGCCGCGACGCGACCCCGTTGGAGGCGGATCTGCCGCGTTTCGTGGACCTGTCCAAAGACTTCCACGGCAAGGCCGAGATGGAGGCCAAGGGCATCCGGTCCAAGTGCTGCACGTTGCTGATTGACGGACCTGCGGATGCCGACCCGTGGGGCCGTGAGGCGCTTTATGCAGAGGATGGAACCCGTGTGGGTCGCCTGACATCGGGCGGCTATTCGGTGGCTTTCGGGAAATCCATCGGCATGGGCTATGTGACACCTGCGCTGGCGGAGGAAGGCACCAAACTGAAGGTCAAGATGCTCGATCAGTATTGGGATGCGGTCGTGACTTGCGACAGCCCCTATGACCCCAAGAACGAGGTCATCCGCAAGGATGGCTAAACCGGCCCGCGTTTGCGTTGCCCCGAACTGATCGTCGGTCTAGGGTCACGGGGTTGCGCAATCGCAGGGGGCGGCATGGAACAGACCGCGACAGTAGTCGGGCTTTTGTCCTTCGGGTGGCTGACGGTGTTCCAGTTGTTGCTGGCATCGGGGCTGCCACTTGGCCGTATGGCCTGGGGCGGGGCCAATCGGATCTTGCCGCCCAACCTGCGGATTGCCAGTCTGATCTCGGCGGCTGTTGCGGGCTTCGCCTGGGTGGCCTTCGCGCAGACGGGTGGCCTCGTATCGGGCATTATCCCCGATGGCTGGCTTGGCCCGCTCTTTTGGGGGCTGACGGGGCTGTTTTCTGCAAGCTTTTTGGCCAATCTGTTTGGGGCACATGGCGCGGAACGTGCGCATGGCGTGCCACTGACGCTGCTTTGCGGGGGATCAAGCCTTGCGCTGGCGCTTGGTGGGTGATTGCGCACCGCTGGCCTTTCCATCCATGCCATGCTCTAACCGCGCAAACCGATCGGAGACCGCCCCATGACCGACAGCGACGAGGTGCTGGAACGTATCACGCCAAACGCCGCCCGCCGCACGATTGCGACCGGGTCGCTTGGGCTGCTTGGGGCGCTGTTGCTTTGGCTCGCGTTGACCACCCCGCCTGTCGATATCGGCTTTCTGCTGCTGCAACTGGGCATCGGCGCGGGCAGCCTGTGGTTGTCCTGGACGCTTTGGCAAGCCTCGGGCGTGGTGCTGGAACTGACCCGTGAAGAGCTGCGGGAAGAAGGCGGGCGGCTGATCGCGCGGATCGACAATATCGACAAGGTGGATCGCGGCTTTTTCGCCTTCAAACCGGCCGCCGGGTTCCGCCTGGCCCTGCGAGAGCGGATGCCGTCGGTCTATGCGCCGGGCCTGTGGTGGCGGCGCGGGCGGATGGTGATGGTGGGGGGGGTGACCTCGGGCGTGCAGTCCAAGGCGGTGGCGGACCTGATCTCGATCCGCATCGCGCAAAAGCGCGGAGAGCTGTAGCGCCCCTCGCGCCCTGCCATTTTACAAACCTTTGGCCCGGTAGCTTGATGCCACGCGCCCGATGGCGACCATGAATCCTGCGGTGCGCAGATCGGTCACATCGTTACGGGTGTGCCAGACCTCGCGCATGGACTGGTAGGCCGCGCGCATCGTGTCATCCAGGCCCGAGCGCACAAGCTCCAGCTCATCGGCGCCGCGCAGGTATTTCTCTTTGAAGTTCGGCGTCAACTGCCAGCCGATGCCGGTATCTGCCGACAACCTTTCCAATTCATTGACGATTAACTGATGGCGCGCTTCTTCCTGGCGGCGCTGCATCCGGCCAAAGCGGATATGGGACAGGTTCTTGACCCATTCGAAATAGGACACCGTCACACCGCCGGCGTTGGCATAGAGATCGGGGATAATGACCGTGCCCTTGTGGCGCAGGATGTCATCGGCACCTGCTGTCACCGGGCCGTTGGCAGCCTCGATGATCAGTGGGGCCTTGATCAATGTCGCATTGTGCATGTTGATCACGCCCTCGATTGCCGCGGGGATCAGAATATCGCACTCCGCTTCCAGCGCTTTCAGCCCCTCTTCGTGATAGTCCGCATCGGGGAAGCCCTTGACCCCGCCATGTTCGGCAATCCAGTCACGCACGGCGTTGGCGTTCAGGCCCTTGGGGTTGGAAATCACCCCGTCGCGTTCGATCACATGGGTGATCAGGGCCCCGTCCTCGGTCGAGAGGAAATGCGCAGCGTGATACCCCACATTGCCAAGCCCCTGCACGATGATCCGCTTGCCGTCCAGCGAGCCGCTGAGACCGGCCTTGGCGATGTCGTCGGGGTAACGGAAGAATTCCTGAAGCGCGTATTGCACCCCTCGGCCCGTCGCCTCGACCCGGCCGCGGATGCCGCCCGCATGGGGCGGTTTGCCGGTGACGCAGGCCTTGCCGTTGATATCGGTCGTGTGCATCCGCGCGTATTGGTCGGCGATGATCGCCATTTCCTTTTCGCCGGTGCCCATATCGGGGGCGGGAACGTTCTGCGCGGGGCTGATCATGTCGCGCTTGATCAGCTCATAGGCGAAGCGGCGGGTGATCTGTTCCAGCTCGTGTTCTTCGTAGTCGCGCGGGTCGATGCAGAGCCCGCCCTTGGACCCACCAAAGGGCGCTTCGACCAGGGCGCATTTATAGGTCATCAGCGCGGCCAGCGCTTCCACCTCGTCCTGGTTCACATTGGGGGCATAGCGGATGCCGCCCTTGGCCGGTTCGAAATGTTCCGAATGGACCGAGCGATAACCGGTGAAAGTTCTGATATCGCCGCGTAGCCGCACCCCAAAACGCACCGTGTAAGTGGCATTGCAGACGCGGATTTTTTCTTCCAGACCAGGCGGCAGATCCATCAGCGACGCCGCGCGGTTGAACATCAGGTCGACTGACTGACGAAAACTCGGTTCTCCCGTGGCGGACATCGCATATTCCTCCTTGCGCGTTCCATCGGGCAGACCTTGTCAGGCTTGCAAACTGCCCGTTTTTTGACCGGACCACAGCTTGGGCGTGGGCGCAAGACAGCCTGTCATTGAAACAGTCAGTTTCATTCCAGGCAGGGGCGAAACGGCGGGAAACTGATTGTTGATATTAAGAAAACTCCCTGTTTCCATCCTGCTTCTGCCCCATTTCTGCCGTTCTTCTAAACGAAAAACAGCATGGGCCGAACTACGCCGACCCACGACTCGTCACCTTGCAAGAGGCTTCCGGGATGACCCGAGCAATCGAACAAAACCGTCTTGAACGACCCACGCCAGTCGGCCGCCGACGGGGGTTCCTGCGCGATGAGCGTGGTACCGTGACGATCTTTGCGCTGATGATGTTCGTCCTGATGCTGGCCGCCGGGGGCATCGCCATTGACGTGATGCGCTATGAAACGCAGCGCACGCAGCTGCAATACACGCTGGACCGCGCCGTTCTGGCGGCGGCGGCGTTGAACCAGACCGAAGATCCCGAGGCGGTGGTGATCGACTACTTCGCCACTTCGGGGCTGGAAAACTACAGGCTGAACGTAGAGGTGGACGAAGGGCTGAATTTCCGCCGGGTGTCTGCCTATGCGGAAATGGATCTGCAATCCTATTTCATGAACATGTTCGGTGTGAACGCCCTGACATCGCCTTCGCGCGGGGCCGCGGAAGAACGGATCATGGATATCGAGATTTCCATGGTGCTCGATATTTCCGGTTCCATGGGTTGGAACAACAAGATCTACAACATGCGTGCCGCAGCCAATGAATTCATCGACACGGTGCTGGCCGCGAACGAAGAAGAAGAGCAGGTCTCGATCTCGATCATTCCCTATAACAGCCAGGTGAATGCGGGCGACACGCTGGCCAGCGTTTTTACCCTGTCGGATGAACATAATGCATCGAACTGCACCCGGTTCGACCCGTCTGATTACAACAACACGGCCATCAGCCCTGATGTTGCAATCGAACGGATTGCGCATTTCGACTATCGTAGCCGGTCCAGCTATCGCACCTTCCGCACGCCGCATTGCACAACCAGCGACTATGGCGCGATCCTGCCATGGTCGAATGATGCAGACGCGCTTCACGCGCTGGTCAACAGCCTGAACGCAAACGGCAACACCGCCATCGACCTTGGCATGAGATGGGCCGTGGGGCTGCTGGACCCGGCCGCGCAGCCCGCCGTTACGGACCTGATTGCCGCTGGCGAGGTGGACGCAGATTTCGAAGGCCGCCCCTATTCCTACGAGGAAGACGAGGTGCTGAAGATCATCATCCTGATGACGGACGGGGAGAACACCAGCCAGGTCGATGTGGTGCAGCAGTTCAAGCGCGGTCCCTCGACCGTGTATCGTGACCCCGATTCCGGTCGTACCTCGGCTTATCTGCCCAACTATGACCTGTATTACTATCACCATGACGGCAGCTACAATTCGCAGCCCTTTGGCGGCAATGACGCCGAGGCGATTCCATGGGCAGAGCTTTGGGGGGCGTATTCCGCACGGATGCTGGCGGGCGAATACTACTACTATGCCGGTGACTGGGATTATTATCGCCAGCTTCGCTACTACTCGATCGAGACCTATGCAGGCTCGAACGCGGCGGACACCAACCTGCGCAACATCTGCGATGCGGCCAATGACGCCGGGATCATCGTGTTCACCATTGCCTTCGAGGCACCGTCGCGCGGGGAAAGCGTCATGCAGCACTGCGCCACCACGCCCGCACATTACTACGACGCGGAAGGCATCGAGATCTCCGAAGCCTTCGCCTCTATCGCGGCATCCATCAACCAGCTTAAGCTGATCCAGTAAGGCGCGTCATGTGGGGCTTGACCAAGATAACCCGGTATTTTCGCCGAGAGGACGCCAACGCGACCGTGGAGTTCGTCATCGTCTTCCCGATCATCGTGCTGATCTTCGTGGCGGCCTTTGAAACCGCGATGCTGCTGACCCGGCAGGTTATGATGGAGCGGTCCCTGGACAGCGCGGTTCGCCATCTGCGCCTGACCTCGGGGCTTAGCGTGACCCACGATGCGATCCGCGACAATATCTGTGACAACACCCCCATTCTGATCAACTGCCAGAGCTCGCTGTTGCTTGATCTGCGGGTCATCGACCAGGAATCCTATAACCTGCCCGATTACCACACGCTGTGCGTGGACCGGTCGGGCACGGTGAACCCGGCCAACGAATTCCATCCGGGGGCGGAAAACGAACTGATGCTGGTTCGCGTCTGCGCCCTTGTGGACCGTATCCTGCCGATTTCGGGGCTTGGGCTGGATCTGACACGCGACGATACGGGCGCGATTCATATCACCGCCGCTACAATCTTCGTGAACGAGCCGCAGTGAGGCAACCATGAAACGCATGATCAGATCATTCTGGAAAGATGAAGGTGCCTCGGTCGCGCTGGAAGCGGTGATCGTGATGCCGATCCTGGCCTGGGTCTTCGTGGCCAGCTTCGTCTTCTTCGATGCGTTCCGGGTCTACAACACGTCGATCAAAGCAACCTATGCAGTGGCCGACGTTCTGTCGCGTCGTACCAGCGAAATCTCCAGCACTGATATCGAAGGTCTGTCCGATGTCTTCCAGTTTCTGACGCGGAACACGGCCGGGTCGGCGCTGCGGGTGACGCAGGTCACCCGGCAGGAAGGCGGCTATCGCATCGACTGGTCCCATGGCACCGATGGTCAAACCTATATTCGTGCCAGCGACTTTCCAGATTTCATCGACCGGATTCCGATCATGGCCTATGGCGACCGGATGTTGTTGATCGAAACCTTCCTGCCGCATCGTCCGGCCTTCAGCGCCGGGCTGGCGGATCAGGAATTTGTGAACTTCACCATCACCCGCCCCCGTTTCGCCGGACAAGTGGCGTTTGTGGCGGACCTGCCGAATTCCTATGTCTATACGAACAGCGGCTATCCCACGGGCCAGGACGGATTCTACTACACCAACGAAGAAGGCGGCGCGGATCCTGCCCACGATCCGGACTGGGACGTCGACCCGTCCTGACCGGCGCAACGTCGATATCTGACCTTCCCGTGTCGTGGGCTTGAGTTCCCTTTCGTTTCGCGTCTGACTACACTCTCCCTTGTCAGTTAACCGACCGGGCAAGGAGAGGTCATGCGCTATTCGGGTTGGCAGGTCATCAAGCAGGGTCTGTCGGGGAACCGGGGCTGGAAACCGGCCTGGCGCGATCTCGCGCCCAAAGCGGAATACGACGTGGTGATCATTGGCGGTGGCGGGCATGGGCTGGCCACGGCCTATTACCTGGCCAAGGAACACGGGCTGACCAATATCGCGGTGCTGGAAAGGGGCTATCTGGGCGGCGGCAACGTTGGCCGGAACACTACCATCGTGCGCGCCAATTACGGGCTGGAGGGCAATTCGCAGTTCTACTCCCACTCTCTGAAACTGTGGGAAGGGTTGGAACAGGACCTGAACTACAACGTCATGCACAGCCAGCGCGGGATCGTGAACCTGTTCCATTCCGATGGCCAGCGCGATGCCTATGCGCGGCGCGCGAATATGATGATCAGCCAGGGCGACGACGCGATCCTGCTGGACCGCGATGGCTGCCGCAAGCTGATGCCGTTCCTCGATTACGACCAGACCCGTTTCCCCATCTTTGGCGGCCTCTACCACAAACGCGGCGGTACGGCGCGGCACGATGCCGTGGCCTGGGGCTATGCGCGCGGGGCCGATCAGCGGGGCGTCGATCTGATCCAGAAATGCGAGGTGACGGGGATCGACGTTGAAAACGGTAAGGTTGTGGGTGTGCAGACCACCCGCGGCGCGATCCGCGCTAAGAAGGTTGCGATGTGCGCTGCGGGCCGGTCCGGTCAGGTCGCGGCAATGGCAGGGATGCGCCTGCCGATTGAAAGCACCGTCCTGCAGGCCTTCGTGACCGAGGGGCTGAAGCCCATCATCGACAACGTCATCACCTATGGCATGGGCCATTTCTATATCAGCCAGTCCGACAAGGGCGGCCTGGTCTTCGGTGGCGATATCGACTTCTACGCCAGCTATGCCGCGCGCGGGAACCTGCCCACGGCGGAACATGTGATGGAGGCGGGGATGACCCTGATGCCGATGATCGGCAAGGCCAAGATGCTGCGCAGTTGGGGCGGGATCATGGATATGTCATCCGACGGATCGCCCATCATCGACAAGACCCATATCGACGGGCTCTACGTGAACGCGGGCTGGTGCTATGGCGGGTTCAAGGCAACGCCCGCCTCGGGCCATTGCTATGCCCATCTTATTGCCACCGACCGCCCGCACGAGGCCGCAACCCGCCACCGGCTGGACCGGTTCAACACAGGGAGGATCATGGATGAGGAGTTCAAAGGCTCTCAGCATAATCTTCACTAGCTTGACCCTGGCAGCCCCGGTAATGGCCAACGAAGCCTTCCCCATAGGTTGCTTTGCGCGCAGCTATTCGGCGGACCACTTGGCCGCGCATCCGGGTCAGGGCATTGCCGCGCTGTCGATCGAATTCAGCGAGGAGGGCGACTGGCCCGGCGAAAGTTACTTCTTCGTGCGCGCCCGGATGTCCGACCGGGGGCAAGCCGCCCGTGACGGGGTGCAAGGCATGACCCTGTTCGAAGGGGGCACCTGTCGCCATGAGAACAGCAATTGCTATGTCGATTGCGACGGGGGCGGGTTCGACCTGATCTCGTGGGATGGGGACACGGTTCTGATCGCCACCAGCGGGATGCGCCTGACCCTTGACGGTTGCGACGGTGACGCGATTTCCAGCCTGAATGAAACCTATGACGGAGAGACACGCTATCGTCTCTACGCCGCCCAACCAGAAGCCTGTTCGGAGTCCTGATGCGTATCAAATGCCCCCTCTGTGGGGACCGCGACAGCCGCGAATTCACCCCCATGGGTCACGAGACCTATCTCGATCGTCCCAATGACGAGACCTGGAGTCCGGCCTGGGATACCTATCTGCATCTACGCGACAACCCGGCCGGTGTGACGCGAGAGCTGTGGTATCACGGCGCGGGCTGTGCCAGCTGGTTGTGCGTGGAGCGCGATACCGTCACCCATGATATCCTGCGGGTCGAACTGGCCCGAGACGCCAAGCGGGGGACTGCCTGATGCGGATTGAAGGCAAGGGCCGGATCGACGTGGCCACCCCGGTGAAATTCAGTTTCGACGGGCAGGGATATACCGGCTTTCAGGGCGATACGCTGGCCTCGGCCTTGCTCGCCTCTGGCGTGAAACTGGTGGGCCGGTCGTTCAAATATCATCGCCCGCGTGGGGTGCTGACGGCAGGGTCGGAAGAACCCAATGCGATGGTGGAAATCGGGCACGGCGCGGCGCAGGTGCCGAACGTGCGCGCCACGGTGCAGGAAATCTATGGCGGGCTGATCGCCACCAGCCAGAACCGCATGGGGCCGCTGGCGTATGACCTGCTGTCGGTGAATGACCTGTTTCCGAATTTCCTGAGCGCCGGGTTCTACTACAAAACCTTTATGTGGCCGCGCGCCTTTTGGGAAAAGATCTACGAGCCTGTGATCCGCCGCGCGGCAGGCCTGGGGTCGCTCTCGGGTCAGCACAACCCAGATCACTATGAAAAGGCCTTCGCCCATTGCGATATCCTTGTGGTCGGCTCTGGCCCCACCGGCCTGATGGCGGCGCTGACGGCGGCGCGGGGCGGGGCGGATGTGATATTGTGCGAGGAAAGCAACGATTTCGGCGGGCGGCTTCTGTCTGAGAATGAAGAGATCGACGGTCAGCCTGCTGCCGATTGGATCGCCGAAATGCTCGATGCCCTGCGCGACACGGGCCGCGTGCGGCTGATGTCCCGCACTACGGTCACTGGGGCCTATGATCAGGGCACCTATGGCGCGCTGGAACGGGTGGGCCTGCATGTGAACGGCCCGGCCGATCTGCCCAAGGAATGCTTCTGGCGGATCAATGCGCGTCAAGCGGTGCTGGCGGCGGGCGCGCTGGAACGACCTTTGGCGTTCCCGATGAATGACCGCCCCGGCATCATGATGGCCAGTGCCGTGCGCAGCTATCTGCATCGCTACGGCGTTGCGGCGGGGCGTAATGTGACGGTCTTCG
>Ga0213841_1000724_pt1 | contig 26972 bp, 29 predicted proteins | sample SWPATP23_FD_160125 | JGI IMG/M metagenome (GOLD analysis project Ga0213841, IMG submission 160125) | Coastal seawater microbial communities from Marineland, Florida, United States - SWPA TP2 #3 | ecosystem: Environmental > Aquatic > Marine > Coastal | place: USA: Florida | collected 2016-08-14 | reverse complement strand
GGCGTCTGCCGCCCCTCAATATCTGCGAGGGACACCAGGGCGATCTGATCGTTCATCGGCGGGGATAGCGAGCCCGCGACGAGGAAGAAAATCAACATCAGAAAGACCACGTTGATCAGGGCAATCGTGGATTCGGCCCTTTGCCGGGGTTTCGCCTGAACGCGCCTCATCTTAGCACCGTCACCGTTAGGCCCGGCACGGACTGGGTGCGAGCAAGGGCTTCAACGAAGCTCTGGGCCGGGACATCGGATCCGATGCTTAACAATGCGGTGGCCGCGTTGCCCTCGATCTGCTCCGAAATAGCCTGAACAAGCGTTTCGAGCGTTTCACGTTCCCCGTTCAGGCTGATTCCATCCTCGGTCAAACGCAGGAATATCGTCTGCTGGTTCCCCGTCTCCTGGGGCACACCGACCCCAGCCCCACCTTGAACCAGCGGAATTTCAGCGAAGCGCGTAAACGTTGACGTCAGCATGAAGAAGAGCAGCAGCAGGAAGATGACATCGATGAGCGGCGTCATGGACAGTCTACGACGGGGCAGCCGTGCCTTATTCCGCGGCATGTTGCAGTGCCTCGGTTTGGGTTGACGCAGGGCACAGGATCATCTGCAACGCCTTGTCGGCAAACACCCTCTCGCCTGATACCCGCGCTTCCAGCCAGCTCAGCAACAGCGATGTCGGCATCGCGACGGCAAGACCGACAGCCGTGGTCATCAGCGCGACCCAGATGCCTCCAGCCAGCAGCGACGGATCGACGGACGCGCCTGCGTTTTGCAGGTTCTGGAAGGCTTCGATCATGCCCAGGACCGTGCCAAATAGGCCGAGAAGCGGGGCGAGCTGCGCAATGATATCGAGAATGCGAAAGCCACCTTCCAGCTTTCTCATCTTTTCTTCGGCGCGTGCCAACAAGCGCTCGGAAAAACGTTCCGGATCGAATTGCGCCGACCCGATCCCGTGCATCGCCTCCCGCATCAGGGACCGGATATGAGATCTGCTCTGATCCGTCCGCAGCACGGCTTTCTCGAACTCCCCGCGGTCCCAGTCGGACAGCGCCTGTTCCAATCCGGTACGACGTCCGACACCGAGCGTTCGGAACTGCCAAAGCTTGTACAGAACGACTCCGCCCGAGACCACGGACATGCCGAGAAGCAGTGCGACGACCGGTCCGCCGAGATCGACGAATCCGATGATTGCTGAGACTGCACCATCCAGCCAGATCATCCCAGAACCCTCAGAGCCGTGCGGCTGTTCACGGTCAGCCCATCGTCACAGCTGGAGCTTTCAATTCCGTCGCCGGTGCAGTTGTGAACACCGTTGATCATCACCTGGCCCAGATCCGTGCATGCCGGACCCAGGAAATCGAACTGGCGCACGCGGGGCCGGTTGCGCGGAACGTCTTCGAAGTTCAGCAGTGTAAGGCGCTCGACAGCCCCTTCGGCGGTAAACAGGACCGCTTCGAACACCAACATATCGATGTCGGATGCCATGTTGTTCTCGGCCATGAAGATCATCCGACAGCCGCCGTCGATCTCGGTCACGGTGTTCAACTCGATACCGAGTGTGTGCCCCGGCTCGTTGTCTTGCGACCAGGCCGGGGCAGCCAGAGCCGCCAACCCGCAGAGAATAGATGCAGCGCGGCGGGTTCGATGGGAAAAACGGCTCTGACGTTCCATGATGATGTCCTTGTGATACCCTTCAGAAGGTTCGCGTGACCGTCAGGGATGCGGTGCGCCCTGCACGGGAAGTCCCGGTGGATTGCAAGTGGGTTCGATAGGTCTCATCCGAGAGGTTCTCGACCCCGAGACGGAGCTCGGTTCCCTGCAGCAGACCATCCATCGGACGCCAGACGGCGAAGACATCGTGGATGAAGTAGCCCGGCGAGTTGATGGTAGACACGACACCACGCGAGCTTTGGTAGCGCGTCGCGTCTGCCGCCCACGTGCCGGTCCAGCCGAATTCCCAGGCCCGATCCATGCTCCGGTACCCGAGGGTCAGAGAGGCAGTGTCCGCAGGGATCTGGTTTTCGAGGTTGGGGTTGATCGAGGCCAGATTCCCGATGTTTTCACCGATCATCCGGGTATAGGCCAGCGAACCGAAAACCTGATCCGCCTCGTAGGACGCTTCCAGTTCGAAGCCCTGGATCCGGGTCTCGTTGAGGTTGATATAGGACGGGACGATGCCCCCCACGGTCAGGCCGGCGCTGTTCGACGCAATCTGGTCGAACATATGGTTGTCGAAAAGAACGCCCTTGAGGCTAAGCTGATCCCCACCGATGAAAACATCACCGAAGGACAAGGCTGCGCCGATTTCAAAGTTGATGCTTTCCTCTGGACGCAGCGTAGCGAACGCGGGCGTCGGCTGAACCCGCGTATCGAACATCTCGTCGATCGTAGGCAGGCGTTCGGTGTAGGAGGCCGAACCGAACAGCGCGAATTGATCAGTGAACTGGTAGTGCGCCGCCAGGGTGAACGCCGTTGCCGTCGTGTCGGTGCTCTGCGTGATCCCGGTGGAGACGGCAGGGGTCATCAACTGCCGGTCAAACCGAGCCCCGGCAATGATCGTCAGTTGATCGTTCCAGATGAATTCGTTCTGCGCGAACAGCGAATGGGTCTCTGTCACACCCGCCGGATGGTAAGACAACGTTCCGCCACCGAGCACATCTGCCACCCGATCCTGCTCCGACCAGGACACACCGAAGGTCAGGTAATTTTCGAAGTTCGCACCGTGCCATTCGGACACGTTCTGGATGGAGAGCGACGTCGTGTCATAGGCATAGTTCGTAACCGGCAGGAAGATCGCCTGCGGATCACTCATGTCCACTTCCGTCGACCCATAGGACAACTGGACTTCGAGATCGACAAGGGGGTTTGCCGGATTGTAGCCGTAGCGGAGATAGGCAAGCCAGTCGTCAAAGTCCCGGTCAACCGTGCCCCAGGTCGCCGTGGCGTCGACAAGGTTGTAAATCTGATCGTCGACCGACGATTGCGTTGCAAGGTATCCGAATTCCAGGCTTTGATTGAGCGAGTCGCCAAACCAGTAGGTGAACTCGGCAAGCGCGGTCTGGATCGTGCCCTCGGTCCCTGGAATAAGAACGCCCGATCCGTTTTCGATCTGCTCACTGTCGCGGTAGGAATAGCCGAGCAACGCGCTGAACCGGTCGTCCGGGCGGAACGCCAGGAAAGAGGTGGACAGAACGCCGTCGCCATTGTCGCTGTACTGAAGGCGCTGGCGGAAAGCGAATGAATCACTTTCATCCTCCAGCACGTCCTCGGCGTCGATCGTGTCCATGGCGATCACACCCGCGATGGCACCCGACCCGTAGAGTGTGGAAGAAGACGGTCCGCGCAAGATTTCGATTCGCTCAAAGAACTCGGGATCGGCGAAGAGCGATCCGACACGGTACTGTTCGTAGTACCTGTTCACCCCGTCGATCTGCATGATGATCCGAGGCTCGTCCGCCGCGCCGCCTGATCCGATGCCGCGAATGTTAAAGCTTTCACCGAACGGAGATTCCGAGCCGACGGTGGACACCCCCGGAACTCCTTCGATGACATCGCCAACCGTATCGGCCTGAGCGCGGTCAATGTCTTCCTGTTCGAGCGCGGTAACGGCCTGCGGCACGTCAATGGCAACGCGCGCGGTGCCGGCGCCAAAGATCAGGCGCCCGAGCATCATGAGCTGGGTGGTGTCTTGCGTTACAGTCTCTTGCGCAGAAACCGGTGTCGCAAGCACCATTACAAGCGCCGTGCAGGATAGCAGGCGTATCTTAGGATTTGCGTAAAGCCGCATGGATTGTCCCTTCGAGTAGTCGTCGCGGTACGGCTGGCCGAAGGGCTTGCTATTGCGTTTCATGTTGTCGCTGCGAGGTGAAATAGAAAGCTTGACTAAAAAAGTCAACTAACAGATATGCAGTGATCAGAAGAAATCAGCGCTCCAGCAACGAACGCGTTCTTGCGCCCTGTTTGCCAGACAAAGCCACCAAGCATGAAAGGCATACTATGCTGGATACCGCGCAACTGAGCGCCGTCGAGATTCGTGCGGCGCGAGAGGAAAATCCCGAGATTCGTGACCGCGAGTTCGCCGAATCCCTTGGCATCACCGAGGCTCAGCTCGTCGCCGCCTATATTGGCCGCGGGGTGACGCGAATCGACTCCCATCCCGACAAGATCCTGCCGGAGATCGAAACGCTCGGTGAGGTCATGGGCCTGACACGGAATGAAAGCTGCGTCATCGAACGAGTAGGTTTCTATGACAATTATCATTCCGGCAACCACGCCTCGATGGTGCTGAACGAAGAAATCGACCTGAGAATCTTCCCCAAGTTCTGGGCGACGGCCTTCGCGGTTGAACGCCCTGGCAAGGATGGCCCGCGTCGGTCGATCCAAGTCTTTTCGCGCACCGGCTTTGCCGTTCACAAGATCCACCTGCGTGACGGCTCTGACCTGGACGCATGGGCCGCACTGATCGACAAGTTGCGGCACGTGGATCAGTCGGACACCCTGGACGTTGCCGAACGCAAGGCACCGGAAGCGGCCAAGTCCGTACCTGAAAAGGCGGACATCCTGCGCACCGAGTGGGACAAGATGACGGATACCCACCAGTTCCAGAAGCTGACCCACAAACTGAAGATGAACCGCCTTGGTGCCTATCGTATTGCAGGCGCGCCCTACGTTCAGCCGATGGACAACACCGCAACGGATCTTGCCCTCCGCCTTTTGGCCGAACGGCAAATCGCGGTCATGATCTTCGTGGGCAATCGTGGCTGCATCCAAATCCACGGCGGCACCTTCGAGAAGGTCGTTCCCATGGGCCCCTGGATCAACATCATGGACGAGCGGTTCAATCTGCACCTGCGCGGGGATCACCTGGCGGAGACCTATGTCGTGACCAAGCCCACTCAGCGTGGCCCGGCGGTTTCTCTCGAGGCTTTCGATGCCGAAGGCCGCATCGTACTCCAAATCTTCCCCGATCGCCGCGCTGGTGAAGAGAACGTCGCCGCATGGAACCAACTGATCCCAGAACTACCGCGACCGAAGCGTGAGGCCGCAGAATGATCCCATCGTTTTTCAAACTCACCGCTGCAACCTGTGTTGCCGTTCTTGTTCTGGGTGCCCCGTCCAGTGCGCAGCAGCCGACCAGCGATGATCGCATCGTCTCCATTGGGGGGGCCGTCACGGAGATTGTTTTCGCTTTGGGTCAGGAACACCGACTCGTTGCGCGTGACACGACATCCGTCTACCCTGCGGCGGCCCTTGACCTGCCCGATGTCGGCTATATGCGCAGGCTTAGCCCGGAAGGCGTTCTGTCCGTCAACCCGGACCTTATCCTGACGGAACCCGGTTCAGGCCCGGCAGAAACGCTCGACATTCTTGCCGAAGCGCATGTGGGCTTGGTTCAGGTGCCGGGCGACTACAGTGCCGAGGGAATCGTGAATCGTGTCACGTCCGTTGCTGCGGCACTTGGTGTCGAAGACGAGGGGGCGGCCCTTGCGGAAGAGATCAGGGCGGAACTGGATGCCGCCGAAGCAGAGGCAGAGGCGCTTTCTGGCGGCAACCGGCCACGGGTGATGTTCATCCTTTCCATGCCGGGCGGGCGTATCAACGCCTCGGGCATCGACACGCGCGCCGATGGCATCATCCGCATGGCTGGTGGTGAAAACGCCCTGCCGGAGTTCAGCCAGTATCGCATCCTGTCGGACGAGGCGATCATCACCGCTGCCCCGGACTTCATCTTGATGATGGACCGGTCCGGCGGCGGTGATCATGCCACAGCGGACGAAGAGCTTTGGTCGCATCCCGCCATCGCCCTGACGCCTGCTGCCGAAAACCGCGCCGTGATCCGCATGGATGGCGCCTTTCTGCTGAGCTTCGGGCCCCGCACTGCAGACGCTGTGGCCACCTTGGCAGCGCACCTGCACGGAGGCTGAGATGGTTGCCCTTTCCGACACGTTGGCGCGCGGCGCGATCAGGGGAACGGACCGCGCCGTCCTGGCGCGCAGAGTCAGCGTTTTTCTGATCATCCTGCTGGTCATCGTCAGCCTCTACAGCCTGACGACAGGTGCGGCCGGCACCTCTGCCGCGCAAGCACTGGCGACCTGGATCACAGGGGGCGAAGTCAGCCTGCGCGACCGGGTTGTCCTGCTGGATATCAGGCTGCCCCGGTTGATGATGGGCGTGTTGGTCGGGGCATCTCTCGCGGTGTCAGGCGCGCTGATGCAGGGTCTCTTCCGCAATCCGCTGGCAGATCCCGGCATTGTCGGTATCAGCTCCGGCGCGGGGCTTGGTGCGATTACCGCCATCGTTCTTGGCCCGCTCCTGCCCGTTGCGTTCGTAAGCCTCCTCGGCCACTATCTCGTTCCGTTCGCGGCCTTTCTTGGGGGATGGGGGACGACTCTCCTGCTCTATCGCGTTGCAACGCGGAAAGGGCGCACCTCTGTCGCGACCATGCTTCTGGCAGGGATTGCACTCGCCGCCTTCGCGGCCGCGATTTCCGGTATTCTCGTTTACCGGGCGGACGACAACCAGTTGCGCGACCTGACCTTCTGGTCGATGGGATCCTTGGCCGGGGCGAGCTGGTCAAAGGTCTTCACCGCCACCCCGATCATCATCCTGGGGATGGCAGCCGCCCCCTTTCTGGCAAAGGGTCTGAACGCCCTCGCACTTGGTGAGGCGACGGCGGGGCATCTTGGGATCAACATCCAACTGGTCAAGCGGATCGCGATCCTCTCGGTTGCGGCCTCGACCGGTGCAGCTGTGGCGATGACGGGGGGGATCGGCTTCATCGGCATCGTCGTACCGCATCTGCTGCGCCTCGCGACAGGGCCGGACAACCGCTACCTGCTGCCGAACGCGGCCCTCCTCGGGGCGATCCTGCTTATAGTCGCGGACATGATCAGCCGTGTCATCATTGCACCGGCCGAGCTTCCCATCGGGATCGTTACGGCGGTTCTGGGCTCCCCGGTCTTTCTGTGGATCCTGCTGCGCCGGCGTGGCGTTCTTGATTTGTGAGAGGTCCCATGCTCTACGCCAAAGACATCACCGTATCCCTGGGATCCAAGCCCGTCCTGCATGGGATCACCTGCACCGCCGCAGCCGGCGAGGTGACCGCGATCGTCGGTCCGAACGGATCGGGAAAGACCACACTCCTCCGAGCGCTGACCGGGGATATTGCTCATGGCGGTCAGATCGCTCTCAACGATCGGGATGTAACCGGAATGCAGGCCTGGCAACTGGCGTCGTTGCGGGGTGTCTTGCCCCAGGCGACACCGCTTGCCTTCCCCTTCACGGTCATCGAAGTCGTTCGGATGGGGTTGATGGCGGGCGTCAGCGCGGGCCGGAATCATCTGCCAGAACAGGCGCTCGCGCAGGTCGATCTGACGGGCTACGAAAACTGCTTCTACCAGGAGCTTTCGGGTGGTGAACAGCAACGCGTGCAACTCGCCCGGGTCCTGTGCCAGGTCTGGGAACCAACCCTCGATGGCCAATCGCGCTGGCTGTTCCTGGACGAACCCGTGTCCAGCTTGGACATCGCCCACCAACTCCAGGTGATGCAGATCGCACGCGCGTTCGCAGAAGGCGGTGGCGGTGTGATCATGGTGATGCACGATCTCAACCTCACAGCGATGTTCTCGGACAAGGTGATCCTGATGAAGAACGGCCGCATCGTCAAAACGGGCACACCCGTCGAGGTGATCGCGAACGAACCACTGTCCGATGCTTATGGCTGCAAGATCGACCTGTCTCGCCCCGCCCCGGCAACCGCGCCGCTGTTCCATCCAGCGACGGTTAGCACACACTAGGAGCGGTATTGGCTACCCCTTATAGGGAGCGCGCCGATCTTCACACCAGCTGAGACCGCCTTTGCGGCGTAGGTCGGGCGTGATGTTTCCATGGCAAACGACCGCTTCCCGCTCTGGTCACGCGATATAGACCCAAGAGCTGAAGGCTTAAACCTGCCGCCGTAGAAGCAACACGAAAAACACCCCGCCGATCAGGCCGGTAACGATGCCGATGGGCATGTCTTCAGGGGCCATGACAGTGCGGGCGAAGATGTCAGCCCAAAGGAGGAAGATCGCGCCCGCGATAGCTGCACAGGGCAGAACGCGTGTGTAGTCGCCGCCCACAACCAGTCGGACGATATGCGGGATCATCAACCCAACAAAGCCAATCATGCCGGAAAAGGCGACCATCACGCCGGTGATCAGCGCACCGCTGACAAAGACCTTGCGTCGGAAAGCCACGACCGGGATGCCGAGCGAGGTGGCGGTTTCATCCCCGATGGTCATGGCGTTGAGGTCAGCGGCTTTGAACCAGAGCCAGATCGCACAAGGCAGAAGCACCGCCAGCGGATAGATCAGGTGTCCCCATTGCGCCAAGCCAAGCCCGCCGAGCATCCAGAAGATCACCGTATGTGCGGCCCTGGGATCACCCAGGAAAATCAGCAGATTGGCGGTCGCCATGATTACAAAGGAAACCGCGACCCCTGTCAGCACCAGCCGGTCGGCACTGCCTGCCCCGGCAAAGCGCGCGACACCCAGAACCGCGCCGGTGGCGAGCAATGCGCCCAAAAAGGCCATCACCGGCACTGTCAGAAGTCCCAGGAAAAGACCGGTATGCAAAAGCGCCAGAATAGCGCCCATCGCGCCACCCGAGGAGATCCCGAGAAGATGCGGATCGGCCAGCGGGTTGCGTGTCACGGCCTGCAGGCTGGCCCCAACAATGGCCAGACCCGCGCCGACAATGGCAGCCAGGAGCGCGCGGGGAAACCGAATTTCCCAAACTACGGCGGCCCGGCCTTGGGACCAGTCCGGCGTGATTAGCCCCAGACCTAGTTGTTCCGCCATGATGCCCCAGACGGTGCGCAATGGGACCGAGGTTGCCCCCACGGATACAGCAACACTGATCGACAGCATCAAAACACCCGCCCCAATCAGCAGGAGATATATAAGCCCACGCGGGGCGATCCTGGTGGGATTGGGGCGGGCCATGCTCATTCGCTCCAGAAAGCTTCGGCCAGGCGGGCCACCGCGCCGATATTGCGCGGACCCGGGGTGGCTTCGACGTACTCCAGTACGACAAAGCGGCCATTCTGCACGGCGCTGATGCCCGACAGCGCGGGATTGTTGCGCATGAAGTCCATCTTCTGCTCGGCCGTGACCTCGCCATAGTTGACGATGATTATCACTTCGGGGTCACGTTCGACTACGGCCTCCCAGCTGACAGTGCCCCAGCTTTCGCGGAAATCATCCATGATGTTGGTGCCCCCCGCAGCCTCGATCAGCGCGGTGGGCATGGCAAAATGCCCGGCGGTAAATGGCGTATCCTCGCCGCTGTCATAGACAAACACACGCGGTGCTTCGCCATCGGCTTCCAATCCAGCAAGGATATCGTTCAATTCGGCCTGATAGCCCGCAATCAGCTCGGCCGCGCGGTCTTGGACACCAAAAATAGTCCCCAGATTGCGCAGGTCGTTATACATGAGCTCCATGGTGACTTCTTGCTCCATACCAACATGGATGCAGCTCTCGGACAGCTCATAGACGTCGATGCCAAAGCGCTCCAGGCTTTCAGGCGTTACTTCGCCGCCAACCCGCATACCGTAATTCCAACCTGCGAAGAAGAAATCGGCATCCGCACCGGCCAGGACTTCGAGGGACGGATAACGTTCGGATAGTTCCGGCAATTCGGCAACCCCTTCACGGATTTCCGGCTCCAGCTTGTTCCAGCCCGAGATGCCGGTATAGCCGATCATGTGGTCGGTCAGGCCCAGAACCAGCATCATCTCGGTCAGGTTCACATCGTTGGAAATGGCGGCCTGGGGCACGCTGTCGAAGGTGACTTCGCGGCCACAGCTTTCGACGGTGGCTTGGGCCAAGGCCGCAGATCCAGTCAGGATCAGGCCGAGGGATAGGGTCAGAGATTTCATTGCAGTGCAGCCCTTTCGCGTTGCAGATGGAAGGTGAAATGATGGGTGGCGGCGCGTGTTAGCCAATCCTGGCGGGCTTCGACGCCAAAGGCGCGGGCAACCAAATCTTCGTCGAGAATCTGGGCAGGTGGTCCAAAAGCCTGTGGACGGCCTTGCTCCAGGACCAGGATGTCATCACACATATCGGCAGCCAGGTTCAGGTCATGCAGACTGGTCACCACGGTCAGCCCGAGATGGCGAATGAGGTCGAGCACTTCCAACTGATGGCGAATATCGAGATGGTTGGTGGGCTCATCCAAGATTAGCACCTGCGGTTCCTGCGCCAAGGCACGGGCCACCATGACCCGCTGACGTTCACCGCCCGAAAGCGTACCAAAGGGCCGCCTCGCCAGCCGCTCGACGTCGAGCCGCATCATGGCGGCATCAATGATCTCGCGCTCATGCGCACCGCCGGTGTGTAGGCCCTGGCGATGCGGCACCCGCCCCAAGGCCACAATCTCGGCCACGGTCAGGGCGAAATCGGTGGGCTGTTCCTGCAAAACCGCCGCCACTTTGCGGGCTGCCGCGCGGGGGGACGTGGCCCACAGGTCCTCTCCACCAACCAAAACACGCCCTGTCAGGGGCATGTTGAACCGATAGATTATCCTAAGAAGCGTCGATTTTCCGGCCCCGTTGGGTCCGACAATGCCCATGACGCGCCCGGCCCTCACCGCAAAGCTGGTGGGGTGAAGCACCAGCGCCGCGCGGCGGTTCGGAGCCCAGGAAACATCCTCGGCGATCAAATCCGAGGCGCTCATTGGGCGGTCTCCACAACCTCTTCGAGGACGGTTATGGCCGCAGGCACGCGCGCCAGCGTGGTTCGGCGCAGTTTGGCCGGACGGTCGACCGAAGAACACCAACCATCGTTCAGCCCCGCGTATTGGCGGGCGAATTCCACCAGATCGACAATATCATCGGCGGGGTCGATATCACCGAAGAGATAGGTTGCCTTGCGCGTGCCATGATAGGCCACGGTGCAGGGCTGATCGCAGCCCGCCATGCAGGCGACACCAGAGATCTCGAAACTCTCCGAGATCGCGCCTCCCGCCGCATCCATCGCGCGGCGCAGCTTGTCGATCAGCTCATAGCCCGGGCGGCAGGTGCTGCCCTTGTGTTTGCAGGATGTGCAAATGGTAATGCGATGTGTGGATGTCCGAGACATATCGCCCTCCGCGATGAAGCGGGGGCAGATGGGAACCAGATGTGCCGACGGCTAAGGCCGAACATGTCATTGCCAGACTCCTTTTCCGGACACCCCGCCCGGGTTACGGTAAGATCAGGCAATGGCAGGTCTCCTGGCTTCGCGGGTCTGGACGTTTTTGCGGCCTTCCCGGGGGCAGCGAACCCCAGTGGCATGTCGCAAAACGCTCGCCGCTTACAGTTGCGGGGGCAGTCACGGATTTGGCGCCTGATGGCTACACCGCACCGTGTTCCCTTTTCATCCTTCGAACCTTCGGGTTCGGGGGAAACCATTGCAGTTCCCGCAATATGGCGGATTATCCTGCCTGGCAACAGAAAACCTATTGGTGGCGCCTTGGCTGACTGGTACCCGCGACAATCCTTGCGGTCATACAGCGTTGTGGGTTTTGCTTGCGCCAATGTAGAAGAGCGAGTGGCTGCCCTTGGAAGTACACTTCTAGCGGCGGTACGATTGGCGAAAGCTTGGTCTTGGATGTGTCGCGGCTTGATGCCGCTCCTTTGATCGCATTCATTGCAGCAAAGGAGGTAAGCTATGGGGCTGAAACGGACGGACGAATTCCGCGCTGATGCGGTGCGGTTTGCGGTGCTTCTTTTCCACTCATTCTAGAGTGCCGAGTTTCGCCATCGCCTTAACCTATGTTCGCGTCGGCAAAGGCGGCGCGGACTTTGGCTTCTAGCTCTGGGCCTGCCTTTTCCGGCGTCCCCGAGTCGAAAGGCGGCATCGGATCATACTCGACAAACAGCTGAATTTCCTTTGCTGTGTCTTCGCCAGCAAGCTCTGCGGCAAGAGCCAGCCCGAAATCAATGCCCGCTGTAACGCCACCACCCGATATGCGATTTCGGTCTTTCACGATGCGTTCGGCGACAGGGATCGCACCGAAAGTTGGCAACATCGCGCGAAACGCCCAATGGCATCCCGACTTATAGCCCTTTAGAAGTCCTGCCGCGCCCAACAACAAAGCTCCGCTGCAAACTGAAGTCACATAGGTCGCCCGCTCGCCTTGGCGTCTGAGGAAAGCGAGGACATCCTGATCTTCCATTAGAGGCAGTTGCCCCATACCCCCCGGAACGCAGATCACGTCAAGATCGGGACACGCGTCAAGCGATGTAGTGGGATTGATCGAGAACCCAGCATCGGTATCGACGGGATTGGTGTCTTTCCAAGCCAAGTGAATACGCGTGCCCGGTACGCGGCTAAGAATCTGCGCGGGGCCGGTTGCATCAAGCTGCGTAACCCCTGGGTAGATCAGGAATCCAATATCAATCGTTTTAGTCATCTTCGATCTCCTTCTCGTGAAACCGTAGACCGCTTTAGGCTTGGCGAAAATGACATTAATCGTCTATATTTCGCCAATGTCACTCGCAAAACGAATAGTCTTCCTGACGTATGATGGCGCTGAACTCCTTGATATCTCTGGCCCGGCGACAGTGTTCGCCACAGCCGCGCAAATTGAACCAGCGGCATCATACGAATGCCTCACGGCCAGTGTTGATGGAGGTTTGGTCCAGCATAGCTGCGGAATAGGTATTGATACGAAGCTGATTTCGGAGATCCGCTTTCGAAGAACGGATACGTTTCTGGTCGTTGGAGCGCTCCAGCGTCCACTCCTATGTGCAATGAACAACGAGCGCATTCAGAAGGCCGTCCGACGCGCGGCAAGAACCTGCGAGCGCTACGGGTCAGTTTGCACTGGCGGGTTCGTGCTTGCGGCAGCAGGATTGCTCGAGGGGAAATCCTTAGCCACACACTGGGCTGCGAAGACGCGTATGGAGAAATTTGCAGCCGACAGCGCTGTCAATCCCGATGCACTCTACGTTCATGACGGTCGTTTGTGGACCTCTGCTGGCGTGACAACAGGTATCGACATGGCCCTAGCGATGTTGGAAGCGGATCATGGTTCGGCCATTAAGGCAAAGGTCGCGAAACAGCTTGTCGTCTACGCTCACCGCCCTGGGCATCAAGCGCAGTTCAGTGATGTCCTCGCTGCACAAATCCGTGTGGACGAACATTATGCGGGGCTCGTTGATTGGCTGATGACCCGCCTCGACAAGCCAACAAAAGTGGGCGACATGGCGTCCTTCGTTGGTATGAGCGAACGAAGTTTCCACCGGGAATTTTCAGCTCTTTTCGCGATGCCCCCTGGCAGGTTTCTCGAGAACCTCCGACTCGATCATGCCAGAGTGTTAATTGAGGCTGGCGAAGCCGTGACCGTAGCTGGCAACCGGGTTGGATTTCTCTCACCCTCTGCTTTCAGAATCGCATTCAAAGATAAATTTGGGGTAACACCGCGTCATCACCGCGAGATGCAGGCCGCGAGTTCCAATTAGTACGTCAGTACTGCGTCGCCACCATTCTCTATGGTGGAACTTCGCGGTCCTTTTTTGAAAGAGTTGGCGCACCCGATAGGATTCGAACCTATGGCCTCTGCCTTCGGAGGGCAGCGCTCTATCCAGCTGAGCTACGGGTGCCGCGCCGCCGCGTATAGGGCATCCCGCCTGCCACCGCAATTGCAAATCTTGTGCTCTGCCCCCCTTGCTTCGGACGGCTTGCTGGTCACTATTGCATAACCGTTTCAAGGATCTTGCCCATGCCCCGCCCCACGCCTCTCTGGCTTCTCCTTGCGCTGCAGACCGCTGTTTCAGCGGCCTCGCTGGTGGTCGAGATCGTCGCGGGCCGGATGCTGGCCCCGCATGTGGGCATGTCGCTTTATACCTGGACTTCGATCATCGCGGTGGTGCTGGCGGGGTTTTCCGCCGGGCATTGGTGGGGTGGGCGGCTGGCGGAACGGGCGGCCCCGGCGGCGCTGGCCTGGACCGGCGGCGCGCTGCTGGCCGCAGCGTTGACCACCGCGGGGGCCGTGAACCTGCTGCGCCTGGTCGCCGGTCCGTTGCTGGAAGCCGTGGGGCATCCCGTCTGGGGCATTGCCACGATCACCATGGCAGTATTTTTCCTGCCCTCGTTCTTCGCCGGTGTCCCTGCCCCGGTTCTTGCCCATGTCTCGGTCATGCAGGCCCCACCGGACCAGCAGGGCCGTGCGCTTGGGTCGATGTTCGCCGCCGGGGCCATCGGTGCCATTGCGGGTACGCTTCTGGCCGGGTTTCTGTTCATCTCGTGGCTTGGTACGGCAGCGACGCTAGCGGTGGTGACCGTGACCTATGTCATCGGCGGGCTGCTGATGTTCTGGCTGGCCCGGTCCCGCGCGCTGGCCGTTGCGGGCATGGCCGGGCTGGCGGCGCTTGCCCTGGCCGGTGTGGCGTTGGCCACCCCCAGCCCCTGCACGGTGGAAAGCCGCTATTTCTGCATCCGCACCGTCGATATGTCAGCCGACCCCGACAGCCCCGTGCATCTGATGGTGATCGACCACCTGGGCCACGGGATGAGCGCCCGCGACGTCCCCACCGTAATGTTCACCGAACATGCCGCGATGCTGGATGAACTGGCCCGCCGCCGCGCGCCGCGCGCCGATTTCACCAGCTTCTTCATCGGTGGTGGCAGCTATTCGATCCCCCGTGCCTTCACCGAGCACGGCACCGGGCCAATGGTGGTGGCCGAGATCGACCCGGCCGTCAGCGCCCTGGCGGAACGCGATTTCTGGTTCGATCCCGACACCGTCACCATCCTGCACGAGGATGCCCGCCGGGCGCTGCTGACCCGGCCCGATCAACGCTATGACATGATCATCGGCGACGCGTTCACCGATGTGGTTGTGCCTGTCCATCTCGTCACGCAGGAATTTTTCGAACTGACCCGCGACAGGCTGACCGAGGACGGCACGTTCCTGATGAATGTGATCGACTACGAAGACCGGCTGCAGGCGCTCGGCTCTATCGTACTGACCTTGCAAGAGGTCTTCCCAAGCGTCGAGGTCTGGACCCAGGCCACGCAACCCGATCCCGGCAGCCGCATGGTCTTCGTCATCGCCGCAGGCAACACCCCATCGTCCTTCGACGAATTCTCTGCCCCGATGCCCTTTCGCATGACCTTCGGCGCATTGGGCGACCGCTTCGTGACCCGCATCGCCGAAGTACGCGGCCAGATCCTGACCGACGATTACGCCCCCATTGACAGGCTTATCGGTCGCCCTGACTAGGCCGGTCAGCCCGGCTTGCGCGCCTCGGCCAGCATGGTCATTTCCGGGATCATCTCTGAAACCGTGACATCGGTGAACCCGGCCCCCGTCAAGGATTGCGCCAACCCTGTTTCATCCAGCGACCGGGCGCGTGGGGTAAAGGCCGTGTGCTGCAATTGCCAAAGCGCGGCAAGTTTCGGCCCCGTGCGGTCGGCGCGCACCACGAAATCATGGATCAGAAGCAGGCCACCGGGGCTAAGCCGGTCCGCCGCTGCGCGGATCAGGCCGGAATGCGTGACGCCCGGCACACCCGACATCAGGTAGGACATCAACACGATATCCTGTCCGCCCGGCCAATCGGTTTCCAGCGCGTTGCCCTCGATATAGCGGATGCGGTCAGACAGGCCCGCCTTTTCCACATAACTCCGCCCCAGGGCCGCGACATTGGGGAAATCGACGATGGTGGCGGTCAGCTCCGGGTTTCCCTTGCACAACGTGATTGCGAACGCCCCTGTGCCGCCGCCCACGTCCAGCAAGTGCCGCGCGCCCGAGAGATCAAGCCGCCTGGCCAGTTGCCGCGCGGGCCCAAGCGACCCGGAATGCTGGCTTTCGGAATAAAGCCGTGCTTCCTCAGGGTCGGAAAACCATTCCGCGTAGGAGGCCGTCGCCTCCTCTGGCAGACTGCCGGTTAACGCCTCATCGATCTGGTCAAGCAGCCCGTACATCTGGCGCCCCACCTGAAGCCGCAGGTAATCCCCAAAATCGTATTTCGCGCCCTTGACCAAAAACGCCTCGGCCGCAGGGGAATTGGCATAGCCGCCCTCGCCTTCCGGCACCACGAGGCCAAGCCCGGTGAGCGCGGTCAGAAGCGTTCGGGCGCGTTCGGTATCCAACTCGCTGCGCGCAGCCAGTTCCTCCGCCGCCAAAGAGCCATCGGAAAGCGCGTTGAACACCTTGTGTTCAAGGGCAGCGAAAAGGGCTTTCGACCCCATAAATCCGAATGCAATCTCGGAAATCTGGTCGGCCGTGGTGAGCGCGCCCATGCGATCCTCCTGAATATGTTGGCAATGCAGCGGCTATATCAGGCAGGTCGCGGAAGGACCACATGCGACACGGGCATGTCGCATTCAGACCGCAGGCATTGCTGAAAATTCAGGCGAAAAGATCGTGACAAAGCTCCAGCGCGTCGATCAGCGCATCCACTTCGGCCTCAGTGTTATACATCCCAAAGCTCGCGCGGCAGGTCGCGGTCACGCCCAGATGTTCCATCAACGGCTGCGCGCAATGATGCCCGGCCCGCACTGCCACGCCCTTCTTGTCCAGTACCGTGGAAATGTCATGGGCGTGGGCGGCACCGTCCAGCGTGAAGCTGAAGATCGCGCCTTTTGTGGCGGACGTTCCCTGCACGTTCAGCCAGTTCAACCCATCCAGCCGCTGCCGCGCATAGGCGCAGAGCCGCTTTTCGTGGGCGGCAATGTGGTCCATGCCAATGCCCATCATATAGTCCAGCGCCACGCCCATGCCGATCTGCTGCACGATGCCCGGCGTTCCGGCCTCGAACTTCATTGGCGGATCGTTATAGGTGACCACGTCGCGGCCAACCTCGCGGATCATGTCGCCGCCCCCCATAAAGGGGCGCATCTCGGCCATGCGGGATTTGCGGATATGAATCGCGCCCGACCCCGAGGGACCATAGAGCTTGTGGCCGGTAATGGCATAGAAATCCGCGCCGATATCTTCGACATTTACCGGCATATGCACGGCGGCCTGCGACCCGTCGATCAGCACCGGAACACCCTTTTCATGCGCGCCCGCGACGATGGATTTCACATCCACCACGGTGCCAAGAACGTTCGACATATGGGTCACCGCCACCAGTTTGGTGCGGGGCGTGATCGCGGCCAGAACGGCGGCCGGGTCCAGGTCGCCATTTGCATCCACATCAACCCATTTCAGCACCACCCCCTGGCGTTCGCGCAGGAAGTGCCAGGGCACGATATTGGCGTGGTGTTCGGCGACGGACAGGACAATCTCATCGCCTGCTTCCATGCGCGGCATCGCCCAGGAATAGGCCACCAGATTGATCCCTTCCGTGGTGCCGCTGGTAAAGACGATCTCATCTTCATCCTTCGCGCCCAGAAAGCGCGCGACGGTTCCCCGCACGGCCTCGTATTTCTCGGTCGCCAGATTGGACAGGAAATGCAGGCCGCGATGGACATTGGCATATTCCTCGGCATAGCCGCGCGTCACCGCGTCGATCACCGCCTGCGGTTTCTGGGCCGAGGCGCCGTTGTCCAGATAGACCAGCGGCTTGCCATTCACCTGCCGCGACAGGATTGGAAAGTCGGCGCGAATTTTGTCGATGTCGTACATGGTGTCTTGTCCTTACACGAGCGTCAGGCCCATGGCCGAAAACAATATGGAAAGCACGATGGCCAGCCCGATCATCGACACGATGATGCCGGCAAAGACCAGCCCAAGCGAGGTAAAGCCATGAAGCTCGGCCACGAAATTCACCATCAGCCAAAAGAACAGCGCCAGCGCCGCGATGCTGATAACGTCGCTTAGCGGTGGCAGGATCACCAAGGCGCCGATTTGGATCAGGCTGAAACACAGCAGGATGAACTGCGCCCAGATGACCAGCGCAAAGGCCTGTTCGAAGCTGCCTTTGCCGCCGAACCCCTGCCCGATCCGGAACGCCCCAAAGGCGATGATCAGGCCGATGACGCCCTCAAAAACCGTATAGGTGATGGCGGTGCCCGGCGCGATCGCCATGCCGTCAGGCACCGGAGCCAACGACAAAAACAGGATCGAGGACATCGCCGACAGCACCAGTTCCAGCAGGTAGAACTGCATCAGGATGCCGCGCGGCAGGGACAGCCCCATGACAAAGCGGGCCCCCTCCCTCGGGTCGGCCAGGGTCTGCCGGGCAAGGCGCAGCAGGGTGGGAAGATGCAGCAGATCGGTCATGACGGATCCTGCCCCTGACCGCCTTCGGCCTCAAACAACGCAGACAGCCAGATCCAGAAAAACCCCGCCGCGATGGCGTAGTTCAGCACCGTGACAGCAGCAACGGATTGGCTGACACTGGCCATCCCGCGCAGCAGGAACAGCGGCGACACCGCAAGGATCGCCCAGAACAGCGCCATTCGGGAATCGACCCCGCGCCCCTGCCCGCCAAGCAGCCCGGCCAGAACATGGATCAGCCCGCCGAAAAGGTACAGGATCAGAGGCCAGACAAAGATCCACGCGAACAGCGTGATCGCCAGCCGGGCATCCAGCGGTGCGGGGCCGTCTTCGCCCGCCAGCCGATCGGGCATATCAAGTGATGCAAGGCCCGCCCCGGTCAGATCCGGGATCTGGCTGAGGAAGATGATCAGAAGGCCAACCACCAGGTAAATGAACCCACGCGCCTCGGGTCGGTCGCTGGCGCGGTTGCCCTCGATCAGCGCCCGCATCACCTGACGCGGGCGCCTGTAGCTGCGCAGGATTTCCCTGGTGACCGACAAGCGCCTACCCCCTGTGCCGATCCAGCCAGCCTTGCAGCCGGGTCAGGATATCATCGCGCAGGGTTTCGTCCTCGATCTCGTCGATGGCTTCGGCCAGAAAGGCCAGAACCAGCAGGTCGATCGCCTCGCCATGGCTAACCCCGCGCGAGCGCAGATAGAACAGCGCCTCTTCGTCGATCGCCCCGGTGGTGGAGCCGTGCGAACATTGCACGTCATCGGCGTAGATCTCCAGCTCCGGCTTGGCCTGAAAGCTGGAATCCTCGTCCAGCAGCAAAGCCTGGCTCAGCTGGTAGCCGTCGGTTTTCTGCGCGTCGGGTTTCACCAGGATCTTACCCTGGAACACGCCCTCGGCGCCGTTGCGCAGAACCTTCTTGAACACCTGCCGGCTTTCGCAATCCACCGCGTCATGGGTCACAAAGACGGTGTCATCGTGATGGAACGCACCCGTGGCCCCGTCGCCAAGCGCCGCGCCCGCGATATGGGCAATGGCGTTGTCGCCGGTGATCTCGACCACCTGTTCATTGCGGGTCAGAATCCCGTTCACGGTAAGGGTGAAGGATTTGTAGACAGAGCCTTCGCCAATCCGTGTGAACATATGCGTGTTGGCCCGGCGCTTGTGGTCGCGCCCTTGTGTGCGGACATGGTGGAAGGCGCCGCCATCGGCCACCTCGACCTCCATCACCTTGGAAAACCGGGCCGCCGCCGGACCATTTTCCAGAACCGTGACCGAAGCGCCTTGTTCGACCTTCACCAGATGGTGCAGGACCGCGTCAGACGTTTCAGATTTATGCAGGTAGATCAGGCTGATGGGTTTGGCCGCCTTAGCGGTCGCGCGGATCACCACGCCATCGCTTGCATAGGCGGTGTTCAGCGCCGCCAGCGGGCGCGGCACCGGGGTTTGACCCCGTTCCTCCAGCACGCCATATAGATCCTTGGCCCAGTGGATATCGGTGCTCAGCACATCGGCCAGCCGCTCGATCTCGACACCTTCAAGGCTCAAATCGTCGGACGCCTCGGCATCGAACACGCCATCGACAAAGACGATCTTCAGACGGTCCACATCCGAAAAGGGCATCACCTCGTCGGTCTGGAACAGCTCGGCGCGCGGCGCGGCGGGCTGGGTCAACGTGGTGGGATCGGTATAGCGCCAGTATTCGTCACGTTTCTTGGGCATCCCCATGCTGGCCAGACGCTGCATCGCCTGATCCTGCGCGGCACCGGCCCAGGCCGCGCCGCCGGTCCGCGACAGGCCGTCAACGCGTGCCTGCAAGGGATCCTGTTTCTCAGCCGGGTTCGCCATTACGCGACCTCCGCCAGGATATCGGCATAGCCGTTCTGTTCGACCTCAAGCGCCAATTCCGGCCCGCCGGTCTTCACGATGCGGCCGTTCGCCATGATATGCACGACATCGGGTTTGATGTGGTCCAGCAGGCGCTGATAATGGGTGATCACCAGGAAGCCACGATCAGGGCTGCGCAGGGCATTCACGCCCTCGGCCACCAGTTTCATCGCATCGACGTCAAGGCCGGAATCGGTTTCGTCCAGGATGCACATCTTGGGTTCCAGCATCGCCATTTGCAGGATCTCGTTGCGCTTTTTCTCACCGCCCGAGAACCCCACATTGACGGGGCGTTTCAACATATCGGCGTCGATCTTCAGCGTCTTGGCCTTTTCGCGCACGACCTTCAGGAACTCGGCCGCCGACATTTCCTCTTCGCCGCGCGCCTTGCGCTGCGAATTCACGGCGGTGCGCAGGAAGGTCATGTTGCCGACACCGGGAATTTCCACGGGGTACTGAAACGCCAGAAAAACACCGGCAGCGGCGCGTTCCTCGGGCTCCATCTCCAGCAGGTCCTCGCCATTGAGCAGCGCCTCGCCTTCCGTCACCTCATAGCCGTCGCGCCCTGACAGAACGTAAGACAGCGTCGATTTGCCAGAGCCATTAGGCCCCATGATCGCATGGACCTTGCCAGCCTCAACCGTCAGATCGACGCCTTTCAGGATTTGCTTGTCCTCTTCTTCCAGAGAAACGTGCAGGTTCTTGATCTCAAGCATGAAAACCTCTTTCACATAGCGGCACGCCCCGTCTGCGGGTTGCGCAGCGGGTGGCCCGTGGTCATGTCAGGGCAGCTCAGAAGAGCGCCAGTTTCGTGGGATCGGTCAATCGGATCACCTGGCGTACCCAGGTGTCGGAAAACAACAGCTCGAACGCGCCCGGAAAGGCGTGCACGGCCATATGCATGGTAAAGGCCGCGACGAACATGCCAAAGGTCTTGGCACCCGTGTGTTCGGGGCGTTTGAACTGGAAAATCTGTTGCAGGATAAAACCCGCCAGAAAGGCCAGCCCCATATCCACCGCAAGATTGGAACTGTTCAGGCCGGCAGATCCCGGCGTGACGCCGGTCAGGTGAAACCGCGCATAGCGCGCCGCCACGACGACCAGAATCCCCACCAGAAAGGCCGCCATCAGCGACAGCGCATAGACCACCCCATCCCCGCGCGGCTTGCGTTTGGGGGTGTCCGGGGCCTTGGCCCGGCGCGCTTCGATCCGGGCAATCCGCTCGGAAAAGCGGGGATCTACAAGGGTGTTGCCAGAACTGCTCATGCTCGCAGGTAACCCGGCGAATGTGGCGTATTTCGGGAAGGCTGTGGACCATTTTTAACCGATCCTCACCGCCGTGCCGCTGGCAGACACCATCAGCATGTTGTTGATGACCTCATAATCCAGATCGACGCCCACAACCGCATTGGCCCCACGCGCGGCGGCATGTGCTTCCATCTCGTCCAGCGCGGTCTTGCGGGCCTTGCCCAGTTCCTGCTCATAGGCACCGGACCGACCGCCGATGATATCGGTAATCCCGGCAAACAGGTCGCGGAAGACATTGGCGCCCAGAATCGCCTCGCCCACGACGATGCCGTGATATTCGGCGATCTGATAGCCTTCGACCGACGGGGTGGTGGTGACGATCATACCTCAGCCCTCCTTCTGGTCGCGGCGCTGATGGTGGCGGAACCGGGCGATGTAGCTGGCGGGCAGATCCGCCGGGGCCGCGCCGCGCGCGATCAGGTGGTCAATGCAGTGCAACGCCAGGTCGGCGCTGTCGAACACCGTGTCGGCGGCCAGTGCCAGGTGCATCAACTGATCGTCGCTGAGACCCGCGGTTTCCTCGTCCCGGATATAGACCGCGTCGCCGTCCAGCAGCTGGCTGGTCAGTTTCGGGCGCACCACCTGATCTTCATGCTTATGCGGCATCATCACCGATTTGGTGAACATGAACTTGTGCAGCTTAAAGCCTTGCGCGCGCAGTTCCGCATCCAGGTCCCCGAACAGTGGTTCGCCGTCGTAAATCCGGTGAAACCGGACTTCACTTACGACCGCCACCGCATTGGAAAGCTTGGCAATTCCACCACGCAGAACCTCCAATTCGCCACCCTGAAGATCCATCTTCAACAGGTCAATCTGCGGTAGCTCTGCCAGTGTGTCCAGCGTCACTGGGGTCAGCGGCACAGGCTCGATCCCGTCAGACAGCCACTTTTCCTTGCCAATGGCCCGCACCGCCCGTTCATCCAGCGGATAAAGCGAGGTGAACCCCGCCGTCGGATGGATATAAAGCGTGCGATTACCCGGCAGGCCCACGGCCTCGCAGAAATAGGTTTCATGTTCGGACGGGGCCTCGACCAGCTTGGCGAATTGCGCCTCGTTCGGTTCAAACCCATAGACATGCGCCAGCCCGTCATCCAGCAGCCCTTGATAGGGCGGCGTCGACAGGCGACTGGCGCCCACATCGCAGATGCGCATGGGGCGAGAGGGCTGCAACACCTCGGTCAGCGCCGCGCGCCGTTTATCTGCATGGCTGGCCATTCAGTCCGTTCCTTTCCGGCCTCTCCAGCCCAGAACAAGACGGGAAAAGATAGATCCCAAGAAGCCCGAGATCGCCGCCAGCCCGGCCACCTGGATCTGGCTGGCCATCGACAGAATCGCGTCAATGACAAGCGCGAAACAGGCGCAGAAGAAGGCTGTCAGAAGCGCAGGGATCAGGAAACTGCGAAGGGCGGTCACGTCCGGGTCGCCTCCTGCGCTCGCTTCATCTCTGCTATCTGACGTTGCACCTCGGCCTCACGTTCCGCGGCCAATGCGCTGTGAACAGCGCTCGTGCGTTCCCGATCCCGCCGATTGAGCCAACGATAGGAAAAGCTGCCCGCAAGGACCGCCCCCACTGTTGCCGCGATGCCGATCTTCACAGAATGATCTGGCATTGGCCAAATCAGAATAGCCAACCACCCGAAGAACAAACCCGCCACAAAACCAATGACAATCGCGGCCACACCGGCGCCGCCAAGCGTGCGAACGGTTGCGACGTCAGTGATATTGTTGGACGGGGCCATCCAACCCAATCGGTTGCGTTCACCGAATAGCATGTCAGCCTACCGATCCTTCCAGGCTGATGGCCACAAGCTGTTGTGCTTCCATAGCAAATTCCATCGGCAGCGCTTGCAGCACTTCCTTACAGAACCCGTTCACCACAAGCGCCACGGCCTCTTCTTCGTCCATGCCGCGCTGGCGGCAATAGAACAGTTGGTCGTCATCAACCTTGGATGTGGTCGCCTCATGCTCGACCCGGGCAGAGTTGTTCTTGACTTCGATGTAAGGCACCGTGTGCGCCCCGCATTCATCGCCGATCAGCAGGCTGTCGCATTGGGTGTAATTCCGCCCGTTCTTGGCCCTGGGGTGCATGGACACAAGCCCCCGATAGGTGTTCTGCGCCTTACCTGCGCTGATGCCCTTGGACACGATCCGCGACTTGGTGTTCTTGCCCAGATGGATCATCTTGGTGCCGGTATCGGCCTGCTGCATGTTGTTGGCGATGGCGATGGAATAAAACTCGCCCTGGCTGTCATCACCGCGCAGGATGCAGGACGGATATTTCCACGTAATCGCGGACCCGGTTTCCACCTGCGTCCACATCACCTTGGACCGGTCGCCCCGGCAGTCGGCGCGCTTGGTGACGAAGTTATAGATGCCGCCCTTGCCCTCTTCATCGCCCGGATACCAGTTCTGAACGGTCGAATACTTGATCTCGGCATCTTCCAGCAGCACCAGTTCCACCACCGCCGCGTGCAATTGGTGGGTGTCGCGCTGCGGCGCGGTGCAGCCTTCCAGATAGGACACGTAGCTGCCCTTATCGGCGATGATCAGCGTGCGTTCGAACTGGCCGGTATTTTCCGCGTTGATACGGAAATAGGTGGACAGCTCCATCGGGCAGCGCACGCCCGGCGGCACATAGACGAACGACCCGTCCGAGAAGACAGCGCTGTTCAGCGTCGCAAAGAAATTGTCGGTGATCGGCACGACCGAGCCGAGGTATTTCTTGACCAGATCCGGGTGTTTCTGAATGGCCTCGGAGATAGAACAGAAGATGACGCCCGCCGCCTCCAGTTCCTTCTGAAAGGTGGTGCCGACGGACACCGAATCGAACACCGCATCCACAGCCACCTTGCGGCCCTCGGCGGGCGCGTCCTCGGCCCCCTCGACCCCGGCAAGGATCATCTGTTCCTTCAGCGGGATCCCCAGCTTCGCATAGGTCGCCAGCAGCTTGGGGTCGACCTCATCCAGCGATTTGGGCTTCTCGGCCATCGACTTGGGCTTGGCGTAGTAATACTGGTCCTGATAGTCGATCTTGTCATAGTGCAGCATCGACCATTCCGGCTCTTCCATCAGCTTCCAGCGCTTGAAGGCTTGCAGACGCCAATCAAGCATCCATTCCGGCTCATTGTTCTTTTCCGAGATCAGGCGAACGATGCTTTCGTTCACGCCCTTGGGGGCGTATTCCATCTCGATCTCGGTTTCCCAGCCGTATTTGTACTTGCCGCCCATGGCCTGAACGGTTTCCACGGTTTCGCGGTCAACGCCTTCGCGCACGTCTGTTTCGGCAACGGCCATAATATATTCCTCTGTCTCGGGCCGGTCTGGCCCTGCGTATCCTCGCGCCCTTGCGGGACGCCCCTGTTCATCACTTGGCGCGCAGCAGGTGTCTGGCCCGTGCCGCTCGCCAGGCCTCGCTAAAGCGCAAGACCTCTTCCCTTGTCGTCGCGGGCCCGATCGAGATGCGGATCGCGCTTCCGGCCTCCCGCTCGTTAAAGCCCATGGCGCGCAGAACCGCGCTGGATGTCACCTTGCCGCTGGAACAGGCGGACCCGGCCGAAACGGCAAAGCCTGCAAGATCCATCTGCATCACCTGCGTCTCGCCCTTCCAGCCCGGCGTAACCAGGCAGGTGGTATTCGGCAGGCGCGTCGCATCTTTCCCGACCAAAATAGTTACATTTCCGTCGAGGTCCAGAGAGTTTTCTAGAATATTTCTAAGTTGAGAAACCTCTTCCCAAACTCCATTCACCAGATCTTGTGTCGCGGCCTGCGCCGCTGCCCCAAATCCAGCAATGCCGATCAGGTTCTCGGTGCCCGAGCGGCGGCCCATTTCCTGCCCGCCGCCCTTGATCCGCGCCTCCACATCCAGACCCCGGCGCAGAACCAACGCCCCGATTCCCCGCGGACCACCCAGCTTGTGCGCCGAAATCAGCCCCATATCGACGCCCGACCAGTCGAACGCCACAGGCAGTTTGCCGAACCCTTGGGTGAAATCGCTGACCGCCAGCCCCGGGGGCAGTTCCTGCAAAATACCTGTTTCGGAATTGGCCAGTTGCAGCGCCGAACGTGAGGGATCGGTAACCGTCACCTGCCCTTGCCTGTCGACCGGCAGATCCTCCGTTACCCAGGCCCGCACCGCATCATGTTCCACGCCCGATCCATGCAGCCCCCGCCCGGCCAGCGCCAGCGCCGCAGCCTCGGTCGCGCCCGAGGTAAAGACGATATCGCTCGCCTGTGCGCCAAACGCCTCGGCCACCTGCGCCCGCGCCTTCTCAATCACCGCCGTCGCCGCCCGACCTTCCGCATGAACGGACGATGGATTACCCACAAGATCCATCGCCGCGATCATCGCCGCGCGCGCTTCAGCCCGTACAGGGGCCGTTGCGTTCCAATCCAGATAGGCCCGCATCGCCATCACCGTTCCCCTCTCGGCAATCCGCGCCCGCCGCGCCCATAACACCCCATCCCGGCATTAAGGTTACCCGATTCCGACCACACCCTTATTAACCTTAACGCCCGCATTAACCTTAACGCGCCCGTCCGCACCTCCACAAAGCCACCCTTCATTGTTCCCCAAATATCCCCGCCGGAGGCATCCCGCCCTTTCCTCGCATGGGCTGGCCAGAAAGGACGCACCGCCCGTCTCACTCTTCATCCACCACATGAAACAGGTTCGGCACCGCCGGGCATGGGGTCAGGTCATTCTGCACCACATCCGACAGCCGCGTCTGATGCAGGAACACATAGACATGGGCACTCAGCCCCTCCCACAGCCGATTGGTCATGCTCTGCGCCCGGCTGCCCGACATCGCGCCCGAGGCCCCCGCCCCGGTATGCAGCGCGCTGACCGTTTCATCCACCGCACCCAAAACGTCCGACACCCGGATCTCAGAGGTCGGCCGCGCCAGCCGGTAACCGCCGCCAGGGCCCCGCACCGACTCAACCAGCCCCGCCCGTCGCAGCTTGACGAAAAGCTGTTCCAGATAGGGCAGCGAGATATCCTGCCGCTTCGAAATTTCCGCAAGCGAGGTCAGCCCCTCGGTCCCCTGCAGGGCCAGATCGGCCAGCGCGACCATCGCGTAGCGACCTTTGGTACTCAGTTTCATCGGTTTTTCCCTTTTGGCGCAGCGTTCACAGGCCTATGAACATTGACCTTTCCCGCAAGGAGGCTTAACTGCGATCCACCCCCCTGTTCAAGCCGAACGGGGGCTGATCCGATATTCTAGGGAGCGTCGCGCAGGGCCGTCAATGACCACCCCGCCGCGCCAGACGCCCCAGCAAGAGCAAAAGTTGAAGGAGCCGCGATGCCCGAGGTGATTTTCCCTGGACCGGAGGGCCGACTGGAAGGCCGCTACCACCCCCAGAAAGCCAAGGACGCCCCGATCGCGATCATCCTGCATCCGCACCCGCAGTTTGGCGGCACGATGAACAATCGCGTGGTCTATAACCTGCACTATGCCTTTCACAAGATCGGCTTCACGGTCCTGCGCTTCAACTTTCGCGGCGTGGGCCGCAGCCAGGGTGAATACGATCAGGGCATCGGCGAGCTGAGCGATGCTGCCTCGGCGCTCGACTATCTTCAGTCGATGAA
>Ga0213841_1000723_pt1 | contig 26984 bp, 26 predicted proteins | sample SWPATP23_FD_160125 | JGI IMG/M metagenome (GOLD analysis project Ga0213841, IMG submission 160125) | Coastal seawater microbial communities from Marineland, Florida, United States - SWPA TP2 #3 | ecosystem: Environmental > Aquatic > Marine > Coastal | place: USA: Florida | collected 2016-08-14 | reverse complement strand
GGCCATCCGGTGGTGATCCGCGCCGACGATCAGGAATATCACGTGCCGGTGACCGAGGTCACCCCGGTCGACGCCACCGGCGCGGGCGATCAGTTTGCTGCGGGGTTCATCTATGGCCTGGCGACGGGACAGAATCTGAGGGTCTGCGGGCAGATGGGTGTGGCCGCCGCCGCCGAGGTGATCGGCCATATCGGCCCGCGCCCCAAGCGGCCGCTGAAGGTGGTTTTCTCGGAACAAGGACTGCTTTGATCCGGGCTTAGCCCATTCGCCGCATGATCCGGTCGGCCAGCCGGGGCGAGGCGGCGTGAATCACACGCAGCGCCCGGGCCTTGCCGATCCAGATTTCAGCCTTCCCTTGCGCGATCCCGTCAAGGATGGCCTGTGCAACGGCGTGGGGGGGCATCTTTTTGGCGGGATCGCCACGCGACAGGGTTGTATCGACCACCGGAAGGATCGCCTCGCTGATCTGCAAGGCGGTGCCGGTATCTTCGGCCTGGTAGCGCAGCGCCTTGGTGAAGCTGCGCAGCCCTGCCTTGGTGGCGCAGTAGACCGGGGCGTCGGTCTTGGGTGCGATGGCCAGCCCGGAGGTGACATTGCAGATCGCCGGCTGCGCGGCGCGGGTCAGAACCGGCAGCATCGCCACCGACAGGCTGATCGGGGCGGTCAGATTGATCGTGATCTCGGCGGCGATGCCGGGCAGGTGCTGCCGCGGCGTGTCGAAGAGCTGCGGATACAGCATCACCGCCGCGTTGTTGATCAATGTATCACAGTTCGGGTGTTGGTCGGCGACCCAGTTCACAACCGCCCCCCACATCGCCGGATCGGCCAGATCGGCGGCCAGCCCAAAGACCCTGCCCGGATGGGACTGTTCCAGCTTGTCCAGCCCGGCCTGATCGCGCGCAACGGTCAAAACGGTCGCGCCGTCCGCGACCAGCAGGGCCAGCATTTCGGCCCCGATGCCCCGTGTGGCCCCAGTCAGCAGGACGGTTCGGTTATGGAAGAACGGGCGGGTCATACGGTGGCTCCTTGGCTGAGATGGTGATCGCGGCTAGAATGTGAGTGATCGCTCACTTTTTATACTCGCCTTTCATGCCCACACATGACACCGCCCTGATCCCTCGTAAAACCCCGCGCCAGGCGCGGGCGCAGGCCACCTGCGTGGCGATCCGGCAGGCGGCGGCTCACATTTTGACGGGGCAGGGGCGGGGGGCGCTGACCACGAATCGCATCGCGGAACGGGCCGGGGTCAGCATCGGGTCGCTCTACCAATACTATCCCTCGAAAGAGGCGATCCTGGCCGAGATGATCCGCGAGATGCGGCAGGATATGTGGCTTGATATCCGCGACGCAGCGGAACGGTCGGACAATGCCGATCTGCGCGACCTGGCCGAGGCGCTGGTCCGGGCCAGCGTGGGCCATCACGCCAAGGCCCCGGAACTAGCCCGCCAGTTGGAACAGATGGAACTGGACTTGCCGCCCGACCCCGAAACACATCAGATCGAGCGTAGCCTCCAAGCCCTTTTGGTCAGGCTTCTGGCCGACAGGGGCGTCGCAGCCCCCGAAACGGCGGCGCAGGACCTGACCGCTATGACCAAAGGCGTGGCCGCCGAGGCCGCGCGGGTGGGCGAGACGGATATGGACCCCGTCATCGCCCGCATCTGCCGCGCGGTCTGGGGCTATCTGGGGGTTTAGGCGGCGCTGTCCACGACCTCGAAATCATGGGTAACTTCGGCGGTTTTGGCCATCATCGCCGAGGCGGAGCAGTATTTCTCCACCGACAGCTGAATTGCGCGGTCCACTTTCGCCGGGTTCACCCCCCGGCCCGTTACGATGAAATGCATGTGGATGCGGGTGAAGACGGCGGGTGTGGTTTCGGCCCGGTCGGCGGTCAGTTCCACCACCACATCTTCAATGGGTTCGCGCCCTTTTTCGAGGATCGACACCACGTCATAGGCCGAACAGCCCCCGGTTCCGATCAACACCAGCTCCATCGGGCTGGGGCCGGGGGTGGTGCCGTCCTCTTCCTTGGTGCCGAAGACAAAACTATGGCCGGTGCCGGATTTGCCGATGAAGGTCCGGTTCTCGGCCCATGTGACGCGCGCTTTCATTGGAAACTCCTGCTTGGGTTTCCGGCGCTATAGACCAGAACACCGACCGGCGCAAAGCCATCGGGTATTAGCCGAACTTTCCCGCGATAAAGGCGCGGGCTTCGTTGGTCTGGGCGTCTTCGAACAGGGTTTGTGTTGGCCCGATTTCAAGCAGGCGACCAAGGTGGAAATAGGCAACCCGGTCGGCGACGCGTTTGGCCTCCATCATCGAATGGGTAACGATGACGATGGACTTTGTCTCGCGCAGTTCCATCACCAGTTCCTCGACCTTGGCGGTGGCAATCGGGTCGATGGAGCCCGTGGGTTCGTCCATCAGCAAAACATCGGGTTTCGCGGCCAGTGCGCGGGCGATGCAAAGCCTTTGCTGTTGACCACCGGACAGTTCGGTTCCCTCCATGCTGTGCAGGTGGTCCTTCACCTCATCCCACAGATGTGCGCGGCGCAGGGACGTTTCCACCAGGTCCTCCAGCTCGGCCTTGTCGCGGACCAGCCCGTGCAGGGTGGGGGCGTAGGCCACATTCTTCCAGATCGTTGTGGGGAAGGGATTGGGTTTTTGCGCCACCCATCCAAACCGACGCCGGTGCAGCGGCGGGTCGATATCGGCGGCGTAGATATCATGGCCTTCCATCCGCATCTGACCGTCGATCCGAACGTCGCGCGTGGTGTCATGCATCCGGTTGAGCACCTTGAGCGCGGTGGATTTTCCGCACCCGGACGGGCCGATAAAGGCCAGCGTCTCACGCGGGTAGAGGTCGAAGTTCACATCGAACAGCGCCTGTTTGTCGCCGTACCACAGGTTGAGGCCAGATATGCCCATCAGCGGCGGTTCGTTTCGACCGGCGGGGTGGGTGATCGTGCGGGTGGTGTTGGGGGCGTCAAAGTCGAACATGGGGAATCTCCCGTTTCGGAATGCTCTAAACATGCCGGGACGGGGGGGTAGCAATCTTGACCCACCTCAAGTTTTCTCAAGTTTCACGAAATCTTCATTAATTCGTTACAAACAAACCTAGTCAGCGAGTGTGTTCGGGGCCTGCGACGGTAACACCAGCCAAAGTGAGACCCGCGCCAGCCCGTCCTGAACCTCGCAGGTCAGTTTGACCAGGGGCGGATCGGCTGCGTTGTGAAACAGTGCCATGCTGGAACTGACGGAGCAGTCACGCAGAATGTCGATGGTGGCGGGGTCGAATGGATGCGGCCCAATGCTACCGCCACCGACACTGTGGGGCGGCAGGATGTGCAGGCTGGCGGTCAGGGTGTCCTGCAGGCGGGCAGTCAGGTCGGGCAGGGACAGGTGATAGCGTGCGGGGCTGGCAAGGCCGGACCCGTCGATCTCCAACCCCTGACGGGTCAGGGACACGGCAGCGGGATTGCCAGATCGCGGCGCATCCAGCGGCCAGGCGCCGAAATCGCGGTACAGGTCGTAGGGGTTGACTGCAGATGGTATTGTCACAGTCTCGGCCCGTGGGTCGCCTTCAGGTCCCCGGTCAACCACACGCGCAACCCCGCGAAAGCCACGATCACCGCCGCCAGTCAGGCTGCGGAAGACCAGCAGTGTGTCGGTCTGGATGACCCCGTGCAGGCCGTGATTGTCCCGTATCTCGCGGATCAGGAACAGCGTGTCGGCGTTACGCGCAAACAGCCGATCGCGGATCTCTATGGTACGCGGCGGAGTTGCCATGACTGGCAGCGCCATAAGACACAGACCCGCCAGAAACGCCCTAGTCGCCCAGTTTCGCATGAACCTCGTCCAGGTCGATCTCGCCGATCGGCATCTTGTTGGCTGGGTTCTCGAAATCGTATTTGAACAGCTGGAAATCCGTCTTGTAGATTTCATAGACCAGATGCTTGGACAGGTCGTCGAAATAGTCCTCGACCGGATGCGCCCGCTTTGGCCCATGTCCTTCGGATTCGTTGAACCGCGGGATTTCTGCCAGGTCCAACGCGTGTCTGGGCTCGATATTGTCCAGCACCTGCTGCATTCCGTCGTTGAAGCTTTCGGTCCAGAAGATCTTGTCGTAGCGCCCGCCGTTCACGATGAAGGTCGAGATGTGGCCCGACATAGCCGACCAGTGAATGTCCGGGTCCATCGGGCGACGCCAGCGGATGGTGTCGCGCGCGAACAGCAGAAACCGGCGGAAACTGGCGATCTGGTCGAACTCCTGCTTGCCGTCATCGCCACCCACTTCGATCCCGTATTTCTGGATCAGAAGCGGCACCAGGTTGCCGCGATAGCGCTTGCCGTTCCTTTGAATGCCGCAGATCTTGTCGAAGAAGCTGGACAGGATGCGGGTATAGGGGTTGCGCACGCAGGTGAAGGAATAGGAGCTGTGCTCCCTTACATTCGCCTCAATCAGGGGTTGCGACTTGTCGAAGGCCCATTTGTGCATACCATCCTTGGCATCGTGAATGTCGCCATCAAAAAACTTACCGTTGTCCGAGTAATACATGATCTGCCCGATAGTCGAGCAGGCACATTTCGGAACCACCCGATAGACGACACTTTCGCTCTCTGTCATCCAGGTCCCAGGGAAACCCATACTGCCTTTCCTCCGAATGTTTTTTACCCGATCCACGGATTGATCGGGCTTTTTTGAAATTCTACTCTGTCTTTACCGGCTATCAACTAGTAATGGCACAACAATAAGGAAAGTTTGAGGCGTCTGTTTCGCACATGGCAAAAATTGCCTTCATTCTGCTGTGTCACAAAGACCCTGAGGCGATCATCCTGCAGGCGCGTCGCCTGACGGCTGCAGGGGATTGCATTTCCATCCATTTCGACGCCCGTGCCGGGGCCGACAGCTATGCCCGCATTCGCGACGCTTTGGGGCAAAACTCTGCCGTGACGTTCGCCAGGCGGCGGATCAAATGCGGGTGGGGGGAATGGTCGCTGGTGCAGGCCACGCTCAATGCGGTTGAGGCGGCGGTTCAGGCGTTCCCGGATGCCACCCATTTCTACATGCTGTCGGGCGACTGCAACTCGATCAAATCGGCGGCCTATGCCCATGATTTCCTGGACCGCCACGACAAGGACTATATCGAAAGCTTCGATTTCTTCACCTCAGGCTGGATCAAGACCGGGATGCGGCGCGAACGGCTCGTTTACCGGCACCTGGTCAACGAACGCAAACACAAGCAGCTGTTCTACTGGTTGATGAACCTGCAAAAGCGGCTCGGACTGGAACGCACCATTCCTGATGATGTGCAGATCATGATCGGCAGCCAATGGTGGTGCCTGCGCCGATCCACGGTCGAGAAGATCCTGCAGTTCTGCAAGGATCGCCCCGATGTGATCCGCTTCTTCCGCACCACCTGGATCCCGGACGAAACCTTTTTCCAGACCCTCGTGAACCATCTGGTGGCGGTGCGAGAGATCGAAACCCGCACCCTGACCTTCCTGATGTTCACCGATTACGGGATGCCAGTCACCTTCTATAACGACCATTTCGACCTGCTGCTGAGCCAGGATTTCCTGTTCGCCCGCAAGATCAGCCCGGAATCGGCTGAGCTGAAGGAAAGGCTGGGGGAGCTTTGGGCCTCGGACCGGCGCGATTTCGCCATCTCGGACGAGGGCAAGAAGCTGTTCGAGTTTCTGTCGGGACGGGGCCGGATCGGTCGCCGTTTCGCGCCGCGGTTTTGGGAAAGCGAAAGCACGCTCGGGCAGGATCGGGAATTGCTGATGGTGGTGTGCAAGAAATGGCATGTCGCCAAGCGCCTGCTGGCCACCGCCAAGCGGGTCACGCGCACCCGTGGGCTGGAATACATGTTCGACGAAGCCAGCTGCGAGATCCCCCATCTGGGCGGGTTGGAACGCACGCTGGAAAAGCGCAATCGGCACCGCCGCGCGGTGATGAAACTGCTCTTTGACTATTACGAGGTCGACCGGCTGATGATCTGCCTTGACCCCAACAATGTCGACCTGATGCGCGATTTCATGTCTGACAAATCGAACAACCGGATCCTCGAAATCCAGTGTAGCTTTGATGACGATTACCTGATCGGTCACGCGCATCGGGTCGGGCTGGCCCGCGAAGAAACCCCGCCCGAGGTGGTGGAACACCTGCTGCCCACCCTGCGCCACGATTTCGACTATGAGGCCGTGCGCATCCGTGAAGCAGGCTTTGGTAACCATTTCCGCATCCACGAAGATCGCAGCCCCGAGGAAAACGCCGCCGTTCTGGCGGAGTATTTCAACCTCGACATGGACGCCGCCCGCGAAATCGCCGAAACCCCTTATCTGTTTGACGACTGAGGAGCGCCACGCATGGCCTATGCTTATGACGACCAGAATATCTTTGCCAAAATCCTGCGCGGTGAGATTCCCAACAGCACCGTCCTGGAAACCGAGCATTCGCTGGCCTTCAACGATATCGCCCCGCAAACCCCGCACCATGTGCTGGTGATTCCAAAGGGGCCTTACGTGACCTACGATCACTTCGCCGCCGAGGCCTCGGATGCCGAGATCGCCGATTTCACCCGCACCGTGGGCGAGGTCTGCCGGATGTTGGGCGTTCAACCGGGCACCGGTGGGGAAGGCTATCGTCTGGTCTCCAACGCGGGCGAAACCGGCGTGCAAGAGGTGCCGCATCTGCATATCCACATTCTCAGCGGTCGCACCCTGGGCCGGATGGTCGGCAAACCGGCCTGACCGACCGCGGCGGGGACAACCTGTCGCCTGCCATCCCTGCGTATCGGCCTTGCCGGGGGCGGGCCAATTTGTCATATCTCTTGGCGTTGCCCGCCCCTGACAGACCGAAGGATCGCCAGCCATGACCATCGAAGCCCCCGAGACCGAAGTTGTGACCAGCTGGCGCGTGGCCTGTGATGGTGGCGAAGGCGCGCTTGGGCATCCGCGCGTGTGGCTGTCGTTGGATCGTGACACCGGCGAGGTCGAATGCGGCTATTGCGACAAGAAATTCGTCCACGCCTCGGTCGCTAAGACAGCCTGACCGGGCGGCGGGAACCCGCCCACGTTCGGCCCTGCCCCAAGGTCATCCATCCGGGTCGCTTTGTCGGTGACCTGCCCGATGCTATCTTTAGGGGATGGAATTCCGACCCGACCCCGTTCCCATGCCCCATGCGTCCCGAATCTATACCCGGGCCGAGCTGATCAGTGATGCCATCGTCCACCTCGCGGCGCTGATCCTCGCCATCGGCGCAGTGCCGGTTCTGATTACCCTTACAGCGACGTGGCAGGGCAGCGCGCCTGGCATCGTGGGGGTGTCGGTCTATGGCGCGACGCTGATTGCGATGCTGACCGCCTCGCTTTTGTATAACCACCTGCCGCGACCCGATTGGCGCGAGAGGCTGCGCCGTTTCGATCACGCGGCGATCTATCTGAAGATCGCGGGCACCTACACCCCCTTCGCCCTGTTGTCTGGCGCGGGCGAGGTTATGCTGGCGGTGATCTGGGGCGTGGCCATTGTCGCCACCGCGGGGAATTTCATGGTGGCGAAGTGGTCCACGATCATCGGCACCCTGATTTGCCTTGGTATGGGGTGGGCGGTTCTGATCGGCGGGCGTGACCTGCTGGCGCTCATGTCAACTCCGGTCGTGGTGCTGATGGTGGTGGGCGGGGTGCTGTATTCGGCGGGCACGGGCTTTCTGCTCTTGTCGCGGATGCGCTTTCACAACACCATCTGGCACGGCTTTGTGGTGGCTGGCTCGACGGTCTTCTTCGTGGCCGTTTTTCTGCACGCTGCACAGGTCGCCTGACCCTCGCCAAAGCCTGCACCCCGCGTTACACAGGGACCCTGACTAAGCGAACAGGGACGGCACATGGCATTCGGTAAAGGGCATCATCTGCATTTGGTCGACGGCTCGGCCTTTATCTTCCGCGCCTATCACGCGCTGCCGCCGCTGACGCGCAAATCCGACGGGCTGCCCATCGGGGCGGTGGCCGGGTTCTGCAATATGCTGTTCAAGCAGATCGAGGATAACAAGGGCCCTGATGCACCCACCCATGTGGCGGTGATTTTCGACCATTCGGGCAAGACTTTTCGCAACGATCTGTATGACCTCTACAAGGCCAACCGCCCGCCCGCGCCCGAGGATCTGGTGCCGCAGTTTCCCCTGACCCGCGACGCCACCCGTGCCTTTAACATCGCCTGTATCGAACAGGAAAATTACGAGGCTGACGATATTATTGCCACTTTCGCCCGGCAGGCGAGAGAGGCCGGCGGGCGCTGTACCATTATTTCCTCTGACAAGGACCTGATGCAGCTTGTCGGCGGCGGCGTGGAAATGCTTGACGCGATGAAGAATGCCCGCATCGACAGCGAGGGTGTGGAGGCCAAATTCGGCGTCGGGCCGGACCGGGTGGTGGATGTGCAGTCGCTGGCCGGTGACAGCGTCGATAACGTGCCGGGCGCGCCGGGGATCGGGATTAAGACCGCCGCTTTGCTGATCAACGACTATGGCGATCTGGAAACGCTGTTGGAACGCGCCGGCGAGATCAAGCAGCCCAAGCGGCGGCAGACGCTTATTGATTTCGCCGACCAGATCCGCCTGTCGAAACAGCTGGTGACGCTGGATGACCAAGTTCCGATGACGGTAACGCTTGATGATCTGGAATTGCGCGAACCCGAGCCGGAGGTGCTGCTGGATTTCCTCGCCCAGATGGAATTTCGCACGCTGACCAAGCGGGTTGCGACGCAACTGGGGATGGAGGCACCTGATATCCCCGAACCCGCGGCCATGGCCGCCAGCGACGGCGCCCCTTCGCCCGCTGCCGCGCCGTTTGCCCCCGACACCTATGACTGCGTGCGCGACGCGACCGCCTTGGCGGGCTGGATCGCCAAGGCCCATGCGCGCGGCTATGTGGCGGTGGACACGGAAACCACCGGTCTGGATGAAATGGTGGCCGATCTGGTTGGTGTCTGCCTGTCGGTGGAACCGGGACAGGCCTGTTATGTGCCGCTGCAGCACAAGGAGGGCGAGGGCGACCTCTTTGGCGGATCGGCTCTGGCTAAGGGGCAGATGGGGCTGGAGGAGGCCTTGGCGCTGCTAAAGCCGATGCTGGAGGATCCGAGCGTCCTGAAAATTGGCCAGAACATGAAATACGACGCCAAGATCTTTGCGAATTACGGCATCACAGTCGGGCCGATTGATGACACGATGCTGATCTCTTACGCGCTTCATGCGGGGCTGCACGGGCATGGGATGGATGCGCTGTCGGACCGCTATCTGGGGCATCAGCCGATTCCGATCAAGTCCCTGTTGGGAAGCGGGAAATCAGCGATCACCTTCGATCAGGTCGCGATTGACGAGGCGGTGAAATACGCCGCTGAGGACGCCGACATTACCCTGCGCCTGTGGCAGACTTTCAAGCCGCAGCTGCACCGGGAAAAGGTGACGACCGTCTACGAAACGCTGGAACGCCCGCTGGTGCCGGTGCTGGCGCGGATGGAGCGGCACGGCGTCAAGGTCGACCGCGATACGCTGAGCCGCATGTCCAACGCCTTTGCCCAGAAAATGGCCGGGCTGGAGGCGGAAATTCATCAGCTTGCGGGGCGGTCCTTCAATGTCGGTAGCCCCAAGCAGTTGGGCGAAATTCTGTTTGACGAGATGGGGCTAGAGGGCGGTAAGAAGGGCAAGACAGGGGCCTATGCGACGGGGGCCGATGTGCTGGAAGACCTGGCCGCCGAGGGCCATGATCTGCCCGCGCGGGTGCTGGACTGGCGGCAATTGTCCAAGCTGAAATCGACCTATACGGACGCGCTGCAGGACCATATCAACGCGGATACGGGCCGGGTGCATACGAGCTATATCCAGTCGGGCGCGTCTACCGGCCGGCTGGCCTCGACCGATCCGAACCTTCAGAACATCCCGGTGCGCAGCGAGGAAGGCCGCCGTATCCGCGAGGCGTTTGTGGCAGGGCCGGGTAACGTGCTGGTGTCGCTCGACTATTCCCAGATCGAATTGCGCATTCTGGCCCATATTGCGGGGATTGACGCGCTCAAGGCTGCGTTCAAGCGGGGCGATGACATCCACGCAATGACCGCGTCAGAGATGTTCAACGTGCCGATGGAAGACATGACGCCAGAGATCCGCCGCCGGGCAAAGGCGATCAATTTCGGGGTGATCTACGGAATTTCGGGCTTTGGCCTGGCGCGCAACCTGCGCATCCCGAGGGGCGAGGCGCAGGAGTTCATCAACACCTATTTTGAGCGTTTTCCAGGCATCCGAACCTATATGGACGAAACGAAAGAGTTCGCGAAATCAAAAGGCTACGTGCAAACTCTCTTTGGCCGAAAGATCCACACGCCCGAGATCAACGCCAAGGGCCCGCGCGCCAGTTTTGCCTATCGCGCGGCGATCAACGCGCCGATTCAGGGGACCGCGGCGGATGTGATCCGGCGGGCGATGATCCGCATGGAGGACGCTATTGAGGGCTTGCCGGCGAAGATGCTGTTGCAGGTGCATGACGAACTGATCTTCGAAGTGGCGGAAGATGCCGCCGACGCGCTTGTGTCCAAGGCCCGCGAAGTTATGGAAGGCGCGGCGGAACCAGCGGTGAAGCTGAGCGTGCCGCTGGTCGTGGATGCGGGGCAAGGCGCGAACTGGGCCGAGGCGCACTGAGCCTGTTTCGGCCCGAAAATGGGCGTGCGTACACCCCCTGTGCACCCCCCGGGTACACCACGCGTACAGGCAGAACGCGGTTTCGCCGCCTTTGGCGTCGACCCGTGGGCGGTCTGCCTCACCCCCCGCATCCGCGGGGGCCTCGGCAGACCGCGTGGGGTGCCACCCCACACCCCGGGAGTATTTTCACCAAGAAGAAGGCAACGCGTCTGACGATCAGGCGGTGCCGATCACCTGTCCGATGCGATGGCGTGACGGGTGCAATGTGACCGAGCCGTGGCTGAAAGCGGCATAGTCGCAGGTCAATTCCTCGCCCGCCCTGACATCGCGCGTGGCGGTGCAGCGCGAGGGGTTGGAGACGTCGACATTGGGCAGGGTGGCGTGGTTCATGAACCGGCCTTCGTCACAATCGAGCACGATGTAGTCAGGGTCGCGGGGGTGGTCATAGGTGTAGCGTTCGAGAAATTCACGGAAGTGCCGTGGAACGCGGGTCAGTTCCTCTTTTTCATAGGCCGTATCGAAGCGGTCATCGAACAACCTGACAACGGCCCCTTTGCGGATATCGCCAGCGGCGAAAACACCGAGACCTTCGATGGCGGAAGGAGCGAGATAACAGCGCACCATCATCATGGCGGAACAACCTCTCTGGGATCCGGTCCGCCCTTGTCCGGTCATCAATGGAAGGGAAACGGCCCCGCGCCGGGCAGGCAGCGCGCGGGAATGCCAGCGCCTTTTTTATGGACCTGTCAAAGGGCATCTCGATTGCTACAGAAGAAGTGATCGGCTGCGACCTTAGGGCAGTTGCTGCAGGGTTGCGGACGGGGCCAGAGCACGGGAATGTCGGGGGTACCATGCCCCATGATCACACCCATCATCATCACGCCCATGCTGTCAGTGCCTCGGATGGCGACCTGCGGGTTGCGGGGGCGGTGGCGGTCAATCTGGGGCTGACGGTGGTGCAGATCGTGGCAGGCGTTCTGTCTGGGTCGCTGGCGCTGATTGCCGATGCCATTCACAACCTGTCGGATGCCATGGCGCTGGTTATTGCGCTGGTGGCCCGGCGGATTGCGCGGCGGCCTGCGGATGAGGATATGACCTTCGGCTATGGCCGGGCCGAAGTGCTGGGGGCCTTCGTCAACCTGACGGTGCTGGTGGTGCTGGCGATCTACCTGCTGTGGGAAGGCGCTACGCGGCTGACCGATCCGCCAGAGGTGGAGGGCTGGATGGTGGTGATCGTGGCGGGTGTGGCGCTGGTGGTTGATGTGGTGACCGCGCTGTTGGTCTGGCGCATGTCGCAGGACAGCGTGAACATTCGCGCCGCGTTTCTGCACAATGTGATGGATGCGCTGGGGTCTGTCGCGGTGATGGTGTCGGGGTCGCTGATCCTGTTGTTCGGCTGGGCCTGGGTGGACCCGGTGGTGACGATCGCCATCGCGCTTTACATCCTGTGGCACGCAGGCCGGGAAATCGGGCCGGTGATGCGGGTTCTGATGTTGGCGGTGCCGGAGCGGCCCGGGGTCGAGGAGGCACTGGCGGCGATGGAGGCGGTGCCGGGGGTGGTTGATGTGCACCATCTGCACCTGTGGATGATGGGTGAACACGAGGTGTCGCTGGAGGCGCATGTGGTTCTGGCCGAGGGCACGGACCCAAGCGCGGTCAAGCAGGCGCTGAAGGCGGTGCTGGCCGAAGATCTGGGCGTGGCCCATTCGGTGCTGGAGTTCGAGACCGCCGAGGATCAATGTACCGCGCCGATGCGGGTCGGTCACGCGGGGTAGGCGATGTCCGTGCGCAGGTCGGGGCGCTTGACCCAGGTCCAATAGGTTTCGCGGGCTTGTGCGGAGATGGGACCGGGTTTGCCATTGCTGTAGGTGCGGGTGCCCACCCGTGTGATGGGCAGGATGCCGCCGCCAGAGGAGGTGAGGAACACCTCATCCGCGGTGTCCAGGCGGCTGGCGGGCAGGGGGTCGACGCGGGTCTCCAGCCCCATCTCAGTGCAAATTTCCAGCGCTGTTCGTCGGCTGATGCCTTCCAGAACGCCGGTGTCCGGGGTGAAGACGGTGCCACCCTCGACAAGGAAGATGTTGAAGCCGGGGCCTTCGGTCAGGTTGCCCTGATGGTCGAGCAAGACGACGGTTTCATAGCCATGGTCCTTGGCCTCGAAGAGGCCTTGGGTGAAGTCGCCCCAATGGTAGTTCTTGGCGCGGGGATTGACGCTGTCAGGTGGAATGCGGCGGGTGTTTTCGGCGATCCAGACACTGGCACCTTCGTCCAGCGTTTCGGGCTTGATGACGTGGATATACGGGACGCACCAGGCATAGAAATGATTGCCGCAGTCGCGGGGGTCGCGGCTGCCGGGGATGAGCGGCGTGCCGCGGGCGGCGACCATGGCGCAATACGCATCGCGCAGGCCGGTGGCGGCGACCATCGCGTGTAGGGCTTGCGCGATCTGGTCACGCGTCATGGCGATATCCATGCGGGAGAGCTGCAGCGAGGCCATGAACCGGTCGAGATAGGCGTCGAGGCGGAAGAAGGCGCCGTCAACCACCGGCACCACATCATAGGTGATGTCTGAATGGGTGACGCCCCAGTCGGTGACGCCGATGGTGGCCTCGGCAATTGGGATAACCTTGCCCTTCATCCAGGCCGCGCCCTTGCTGAGATCCGGTGCCATGCTGTCCCTTTCCATTTGTCGGGACAGGGGACACGGGCGGGCGCTGGCCGTCAAGCGGGGAACGCTCTTGCAAGAGCGTTGGAAAATCCTTGCAAGGATTTTGGCCGCCCCTTGCCAGCGTGTTCGCCGGGCGGTTAGCTGGCCGGGGCTTTGAAAGGGACGGCATATGGCACATGGATATGACAGCGGGCGGCTCAACCTGCCCTTCACCGGCATCGCGACCTTCGGCAAATACGACTACCAGCCTGATTGGGAGAAGTTGGAGGCCGATGTGGCGATCCTGGGTGCGCCCTTCGATTTCGGCACCCAGTGGCGACCCGGTGCACGGTTCGGGCCCCGGTCGATCCGCGAGGCCTCGACTTTGTTTTCCTTCGGCCATGCCGGGGCTTATGACCATGAGGATGGGGTGACTTATCTTGGCCCCGGCACGCGGATCGTGGACATGGGGGATGCGGATATCGTCCATACCGACACCGAGGTGAGCCATGCCAATATTGAGGCGGGTGTTCGCGCGATTTTGGCCAAGGGCGCGTTGCCGGTGGTTCTGGGCGGCGATCATTCGATCAACATCCCTTGCGTGCGGGCCTTTGCCGAGCATGGACCGATCCATATCGTGCAGATTGATGCGCATTTGGATTTCGTCGATGAACGCCATGGGGTGCGCCATGGGCATGGCAACCCGATGCGCCGCGCGGCGGAGCAGGATCATGTCACCGGGCTGACGCAGCTTGGCATTCGCAATGTGTCGTCTACCGCCAGGGAAGGGTATGAGGACGCGGCGCGAATGGGGTCTGATATCCTCTCCGTCCGGCAGATGCGCGCCTTGGGGACCGAGGCGGTTCTGGCGCGGATCCCCGAGGGGGTGGATATCTACCTGACCATAGACATTGACGGGTTCGACCCCTCGATCGCGCCGGGCACCGGCACACCGAGCCATGGCGGCTTTCTTTATTACGAGGTTCTGGAACTGTTGGCGGCGCTGGCGAAACGGCAGCGGATCGTGGGGGTCGATCTGGTCGAGGTCGCGCCAGCCTATGACCATACGGACACGACCTCTATCCTCGCGGCGCAGCTATTGCTCAATTTGATCGGGCGCATTCTGCATGCGCGAGGCTGATCAGACGTGCGGTCAGGCTTGACCCAGGGGCCAGCGCGGCGTCCCATGCAGGGGAAATGTATGGGAGGTGCCGATGGCTCTGGTCGAGATTTTGAACGCGGAAGGTTCTGTCGCGGAATTGCGGCTGAACCGGCCCGAGAAGAAAAACGCGGTCACGCTGGACCTGTTGGAGGAGCTGGTCGCGGCCTGTGCGATGCTGTCCGGTCAGCCGGGGCTGCGGGCGGTGGTTTTGTCGGGCGCTGGCGGCGATTTCAGTGCCGGGATGGATACGTCTGTGTTGATGTCCTTCGCGGGCAATCTCGACGCGATCAAGGCCGAGATGCTGGCCCCGCCCGATGGCATTGCTAACCGGTTTCAGGCCCCGGCCAAGGCGCTGGCTGATCTGCCCGTGCCGGTCATTGCCGCGATTGACGGGGTCTGTTTCGGGGCCGGTATCCAGCTGGCGCTGGCCGCCGATTTCCGTATTGCAGCACCAGGGGCGAAGCTGTCGATCATGGAAGGCAAATGGGGGCTGATCCCGGATATGGGGATCTCGCTGAGCCTGCCGCGCCTGATGCCGGCCGACCGGGCCAAGGCGCTGATCATGACCGCGCGGGTGATGTCGGGCGATGAGGCGCTGGCCGAAGGACTGGTGACACGCCTGTCGGACGATCCCCAGGGGGTGGCGATGGCGTTTGCACAGGAACTGGCGGCGCGATCCCCCGATGCGGTGCGCGCCAGCAAGGCGCTGGTCGATGCGTTGTGGGAAAACCGGACCGCCGAAGGGCTGCGGCTGGAGGCAGAGTTGCAGGCCGCCCTGATGGGCGCGCCCAATCAGGTGGAAACCGTCATGGCGCGGATGCAGGGGCGGGAGCCCGTCTATAAATGACCGACCGCAGGACGCTGATCACCGGGGCCTTGGCCGCCGCCGCCCTGCCTCACTGGGCCTTTGCACAGGCCGCGCCTGGCAAGGTGCCGCGCCCGGAGGTGGCGTTCCGAGTACCGGAGATGAACCCGCGCGTGACAGATCTTGTGGCGCAGGTCGATCAGGCCAGGCTGCGCGCGGATGTGGAGACGCTGGCGGGCTTTGGCACCCGCTGGTCCGAGGGCCCGGGCTATGGCGCGGTCGAGGATTGGATGGCGGGGGCCTTTGGCCGTGCCGGGCCCGGTGGGGCGGTTGCGCGCCAGCCGGTGACGCTGCCTGCCGGGATGATCCGCAACAACGTGATCTGGGGCGATCCGCTGGACGGGCGCGAGGTGGTCCTTGTGGGCGCGCATCTGGATACGATCTCGGAAAACCCGGGCCTGTCTGCACCGGGGGCCAATGACAACGGGTCGGGCATCGCGGCGATGCTGGAGGCGCTGCGCATCCTGTCGGGGCAAAGTTTTTCCCGGCAGATCGTTTGCGTCGGCTTTACCGGCGAGGAACAAGGGCTGATCGGGTCTGCCCGCTGCGCGGCTGTGGCCACGCAACAGCGCTGGCCGGTGGAACTGATGGTCAATCTGGACATGCTGGGATATCGCCCACCCGACCCGGCCGCGCCCTTGTTCATCGAGTATGACCAAGGCAACGCGACCCCTGCCAACAATGCGGCGGCGGCGGCCTATGGGCAAATGGCGGTGGCGCTGGCGGGGCAACATATGAGCCTTGCGACGGCCCAGACCGATATCTGGGACAGCGACTACATGCCGTTCGAGGCGGCGGGGTTTCCTTGTATCGGTTTCTATGATGGCGGGGCCAGCGGGCCAGATTACCATAGCAGCTCCGACACGGCGGACCGTGTGGACTATGGTCGGCTGGAACAGGCGACGCGGCTGCTGGTGGCAACCGTTGCGACGGCGGCGGATCTGACGGCCTGACCGGCACCGGCTATTTCGGGGCTCTTGCGTTGTCAGGCGGCGTGTTCTGTGCGAATCTGCGTGCAGATCGCGGAAACACCGTGGCAGCCCGAGCAGGAGAGCCGAATATGCACCCCGAATCCGTTCGCTATATGCGTCAGTGTTTCAACACGCACGCCGCTGATCTGCCCAAGGGGCGGGTGTTGGATGTCGGGGCATGGTCGCCGGTGGCCAAATATCGCCATGTCTGGGAAGAGGGCGGCTGGACCTATGTGGGCCTGGATTTCGAGCTGCGCGAAAACGTCGATGTCGCGCTGGAAGATCCCTGGCTGTTCCCCTTTGAAGACCAGTCCTTTGACGCGGTGATCAGCGGCCAGATGATGGAACATAACGAGTTCTTCTGGCTGAGCTTCATGGAAATGGCGCGGGTGCTGAAGATGGGCGGCCTGATGGTGCATGTCGCGCCGTCGCGGGGGCGGCAGCACCGTCTGCCGCAGGATTGCTGGCGCTTCTACCGCGATGGCATGACCGCGCTGGCCCGCTGGTGCGGCTGCGAAATTCTGGAGGCGACAACCGATTGGGACCCGGCCCATGTAGCGGAGTTTGAGGCCCATAACCCGCGCAAGGCGCAGGTTCTGAAACGCACATCCCGGGCGGAACGGGACACCACCTGGGGCGATACCGTAGGTGTGTTCCGTAAAGTGGTGGAAACGCACGACTCTCTCGGTACGGCCTATATGCGGCAACTGGCCGACCGCGCCGAACACGGCGTCACATCCAAGCCATCGACGGGAAAACCGGTGGCGTCCCGCAAGGCGGGCTAGCCGCATTGGTCTTGTCACAGGGTGTTTGAAATCCGGGCGGGATCGGTCAGACTGTTGTCAGAGGAGACCGGGATATGGCCGCCAGCAGTGATTTGACCGAGTTCGTCCGCGATGCGTTGATTGCAGGCCGCAGCCGAGAGGACATTGCCGCCGCCCTGGCCGATGCGGGCTGGTCGCGCGCGGATATCGACGCAGGCCTCGGGGTGTTCGCGGATGGTCCGTTTTTACCGCCGGTGCCGCGCCCGCGCCGCTACCTCGCCTCGCGCGATGCGTTCATCTATGCGCTGATGTTCCTGACGCTTGGCCTGACGGCGGGGCATCTGATTTCGCTGATCTTTGCGATGATTGACCTGTGGGTGCCAGATATAGGCAGCTCTGCCTACCGCATTCTGGCAGCCGAGGGGCAGATCCGGTGGGCCTTTGCGGTGTTGGTTCTGGCGACGCCGCTTTATCTGTGGCTGATGCGCCTGTCGGATCGGCAGACCGGCGACGCGGCCGGGGAGGGGCGTTCGGTCCTGCGCAAGTGGCTGACCTATCTGGCGCTGCTGATCTCGGCCATGACGTTGCTGGGGGATGCGGTCTATGTGATCTATCGGCTGCTGGCCGGTGACGCGACGCTGGAATTCATCCTGAAGGCTCTGAGCGTGGGCGCAGTGGCCGCTGCGATCTTTGCCTTCTACCTGCGCGATGCGGAATGGGGGCAGGGGCGCGGATCCGTTCGCTGGTTCGGGGCCGGTGTGGCGGCGGTTGTGATCTTGTCGCTGGCGGCAGGCTTCTGGTCCATCGGTGGGCCGGGGCAGGCGCGGCGCGACCGGGTGGATGCGCTGCGGCTCGATGATCTGACGCAGATCGCCGAGGTCTTGCAATGCAACCGGCAAAATGGCGGTGCAGGCCCGTTGCCCGAAACCTTGACGCTGGACAGCCTGACCGGGCATTGCCCCGGCTGGTCCAACCTGACCGGGGAAACCCTGGTCGATCCGCTGACCGGCGCGCCATATGCCTATCACCGGCTTGGCGAGACGCGGTTCGAGATCTGCGCGGGGTTTTATGACGGGACCCGCGCTTCGGTTCGCAGGTCCCTGTCCTATCCGTTCAACGCGACCACGGGTTGCCTGTCGGGGCGGGCGAATTGAGCTATTAGCCCTCCAGCTCCGCCACGGGGATGATCGGGAAGAACTGGCCGGAGGACCAGACGCCGAACATGTCCACGCCGTCGACCTCATGGGCCTCGCCCAGGTCGATCATCCGGTAGAAGGTCTTGCGGTCAATGAGCGCCTCCAGCCCGGCGCGGATGTGGATGTAGGGCGAGGGTTCGCCGGTTTCATTGCGGTGGACGCGGATGGGGCTTTCCGGGCCTGCGACCACCACATCTTCCACGTTGGTCGTAAAGGTCATCACCTGATCGCGCCCATCACCCGCCGCGTCCATGTCCACCGCCACGAAGGGCGCGTCCACAACGCGGATGCCGACCTTTTCCACCGGGGTCACGAGAAAATATTTGCCGTTCTCCAGCTTCAGGATTGAGGCAAAGAGCTTGACCAGCGGAAAGCGGCCAATCGGGGTGCCGAGATAGAACCAGGTGCCGTCACGCCTGATCTCCATATCCAGATCGCCGCAGAATTCAGGGTTCCACAGGTGCACGGGCGGGTGTTTGCCGTCTTTCTGGGCAGCTTTTGCCGCTGCAATCAGGCTGTCGGGGGTGGCTTTCACAATCATTTGTCCGCGTTTGGCTTTTGCCGTTTGAGCTTGCCGCAATAGTTGTCTTTACTAGGAGAACATAACCATTCATCGGAGCATTGCCATGTCTGACCCCGAAAAGCTGGTGGAAGAGATCGAAACCCTGGGGGCAAAGCTGTCTGATGCCAAGGCCGCCATTGCCACGCGCATCATCGGGCAGGAAGAGGTGGTGAACCTGTCTCTGGCGGCGATGCTGTCGGGGGGACATGCGTTGCTGATGGGGCTGCCGGGCATGGGCAAGACACTGCTGGTCGATACGCTGTCCACCGTCATGGGCCTGTCGGAATCGCGCATCCAGTTCACGCCGGACTTGATGCCGGCGGATATTTTGGGGTCTGAGGTGCTTGAAACTGGTGGCGACGGCGCGCGGTCTTTCCGATTTATTCAGGGACCGATCTTTTGCCAGCTGCTGATGGCCGATGAGATCAACCGGGCCTCCCCCCGAACGCAATCGGCACTGTTGCAGGCGATGCAGGAAATGGAGGTGACGGTCGCAGGCGTTCACCACCCGCTGCCGCGCCCTTTCCATGTGTTGGCAACCCAGAACCCGATTGAACAGGAAGGCACCTATCCGCTGCCAGAGGCGCAGCTGGACCGCTTTTTGGTGAAGATAGACGTGGATTACCCGGATCGGGAGACCGAGAAGGGCATTCTGCTGGCCACCACGGGTGTTGAAGACGCGACCGCGCATCAGGTGTTCGACGGCGACACGTTGATGGCCGCGCAACAGGTGGTGCGGCGGATGCCTGTGGGCGATGCGGTGGTCGAGATGATCCTCGATCTGGTGCGCGCCTGCCGGCCCGAGGATGCGGGCGCGCCCGCTGTGGTGCGCGATCATGTGGCCTGGGGGCCCGGGCCGCGCGCAGCACAGGCTTTGATGCTGACCGTGCGGGCGCGGGCGCTGCTGGACGGGCGGCTTGCGCCCTCGCCCGAGGATGTGGCGGCAATGGCGCGCCCGGTGCTGTCGCACAGGATGGCGCTGAGTTTCGCGGCGCGGGCAGAAGGGATCGCGCTGGAGACGGTGATTGACGCAGTGACGGCGCAGGCCACCCGGATCGAGGCGGCCGCTTGACACAACCCGCGCTTCATACAGCCGAAACGCTGCGGTCCCGGTCCGAGACGGTGGCGGGCAGCCTGCCCGCGCTCGTGGCCGATGCACAGCATCTGGCGGCCACGATCCTGCTTGGGGAACATGGGCGCAAACGGCACGGGATGGGCGATGAGTTCTGGCAGTATCGCAGCGCCGAAGCGGGCGACAGCTTGCGCGCCATTGATTGGCGGCGGTCGGCGCGGGCCGACGGGCTTTATGTACGCCAGACCGAATGGAAGGCGGCGCAATCGGTGATGATCGGCGTCGATGACGGGCAGAGCATGGGCTATGCCGGGGCCAACACGCGCCCGTCAAAGCTGCGCCGGGCGCAGACGCTGGCGCTGGCGCTGGCGATTCTGGCTGTGCGGGGGGGCGAGCGGGTAGGACTGACCCATCTGGCGGAACCGCCGCGGGGCGGCGAGGCGCAGCTGATGCGGATCGCGACGGCGCTGATGGAGACGGGCGAGACGGCGGATTACGGCGTGCCGTCACCGCAGGTGTTGCCCGCCGGGTCGCGAGCGGTGTTCTTTTCGGATTTCCTGGGCGATCTTGGGCCGCTGGAACAGGCCATGGGGCAGGCTGCGGACCGGGGCGTCAAGGGCGCGCTGGTGCAGGTGCTGGACCCGGATGAGGAAAGCTTCCCCTTCGACGGGCGCACGGTGTTTGAAAGCATGGCGGGGGGGCTACGGTTCGAGACGCTGAAAGCAGGCGGGCTGCGCGGGGCCTATCTGCGGCGGCTGCAGGCCCGGAAGGATCAGTTGCGGCAGATCGCGGTGCGAACCGGTTGGCGTTACCACTGCCACCACACTGGCGATACGGCGGAGCCGAGCCTGCTGTGGCTCTACCGGGCGCTTGAAAAGGGGGCGTCGTGATGAGTCTGTGCGGGGATCAATGTCCTTCGAAGGACATTGAAACGCTCTTCGAAGAGCGTTTTGGCGGTCGCCTTTCAGGGGCGGGCGTTGACCGGGGGTCCGCCTGCCGTTTCGGGATACGCCTTGGCGCAGAATTCAGCGGATCCTGTCCACTTGCGGGGGAAATTCCTTCGAAGGAATTTGCAAGCCTCTTCGAAGAGGCTTTCTTGCGCCCTGCTGAAAGGGCTGCACCATGATCGGACCCGTCGCCTTCACCACGCCGCTTTTGCTGTTGGCGCTGGTCTTGCTACCGATCCTGTGGTGGCTTCTGCGCGCGGTGCCGCCAGCGCCAATTCTGCGGCGGTTTCCCGGCGTGGCGCTGCTGATTGGCCTCAAGGATGAAGACAGCCAGTCTGACAAAACCCCCTGGTGGCTGCTGTTGCTGCGCATCCTTGCCATCGCTGCGGCAATCGTGGGTTTTGCCGGGCCGGTCCTGAACCCGCAACAGACCAGCGATCAGGACGGGCCGTTGCTGGTGTTGATGGATGGGTCCTGGGCGTCGGCCCGTGACTGGTCTGCCCGGATCGACCGGGCGCGGGCGTTGATCGAAGATGCTGGCCGCGAGGGGCGCCCGGTGGGCTTGGTGCAGTTGACAGACTTACCGCCTGTGGGGGACATGCCGTTTCAGTCGGCCAATGTCTGGATCGCGCGTCTGGACAACCTGAACCCCGCGCCCTTTCCGCCCGATATGGGGGCGGCTTTGATGTGGGCAGAGGGGGTGGAGACCGGCGTGCAGAGCTTCTGGTTTTCTGACGGGCTGGCGCATGACGGTCGCGACGCGTTGCTGGCACGGCTGCAGGAGGCCGGCCCCGTGACCGCTTTCGAAGGCAGCCGCAGCCTGTTGGCGCTTGCCCCGCCCCGGTTCGAAGACGGGATGATCCGCCTTGATGGTCAGCGGCTGGACGGCACAGGCGCGCGGGATCTCACCGTTCTGGGCTATGGGCTCGACCCGGCCGGGATCGAGAGGGAACTGGCACGCGGTGTGATGGTGTTCGAGGCCGGAGATACCACCGCCGGGCTGGACCTGGACCTGCCGCCGGAATTGCGCAATCGGATGAACCGGTTCGAGATCGCGGGCGAACGCAGCGCCGGGGCCGTGACGCTGACCGATGATGCGTTGCAGCGTCGCCAGGTCGGGCTGATCGCGGGCACGGCAGATCAGGAAGGGCAGGATCTGCTGTCGCCGCTGCACTACCTGCGGCAGGCGCTTGCGCCCACGGCGGACCTGATGGAGGTGGCGCTGACCGATATGCTGTTGGCCAGCCCCGATGTGATCATCCTGGCCGATGTGGCGCGGCTGTCGCCCGAGGAAGATGCGGAACTGCAAGCCTGGGTCGAGCGCGGCGGAATGCTGCTGCGCTTTGCCGGACCGCGGCTTGCGGGGTCGGATCTGGCGCGTGAGACCGCCGATCCTCTGATGCCCGTGCGCCTGCGCGAAGGGGGGCGGACCGTGGGCGGCGCGATGAGCTGGGGCGAACCCAAGGCGCTGAGGGTCTTTGATGAGACATCGCCCTTCTACGGGTTGCCGATCCCCGAGGATGTTCTGGTCACCGCGCAGGTGCTGGCGCAACCTGACCCGGAACTGGCCAGCCGCACCATCGCGGCACTGGCCGATGGCACACCGTTGGTCACCCGCAGCCGATTGGGGCAGGGGCAGGTGGTGCTGTTCCATGTCACCGCCAATGCGGAATGGTCCAGCCTGCCACTGTCGGGCCTCTTCGTACAAATGCTGGAACGGCTGGCGATATCCACCCGCCCCGTGGACCCCGATGCCGCCGATCTGGAGGGCATCACCTGGGTGCCCGACGTGGTGCTTGATGGATACGGGCAGCGCCGGGACGCAGGGAACCTGCCCGGCGTGGCTGGGGCCGATCTGGCGAATGCGCCCCTGTCGGCCACGCTGCTGCCGGGGCTTTATGCCGGATCTGACCGGCGCGTGGCCCGCAATGTGATCACCGCGGATACGGTGCTGACCCCTACCGACTGGCCTGCAAACCTACCCGTCGAAGGGCTACGTGTGGTCGAAACGCAGAACCTGACGCCCTACCTCCTTGTCACCGCCCTGGTGTTGCTGTTGATCGACTCACTCGCGGCGCTGTGGCTGTCGGGGCGGTTGACCGGCGTGGCGCGGGGGACGGCCATCTTGCTCGCCGCGCTGTTGGCGCAACCGGGTGAGGCGCAGGACCTGACCGACGACGATATCCTCGCATTGCTGGCCACGTCCGAGATCACGCTTGGCTATGTGTTGACCGGGGATGAACAGCTGGATGAGACCTCTCGTGCCGGGCTATGGGGGCTTGGCTTGACGCTGACCAGCCGCACCTCGGTCGAACCTGCCGCGCCGATCGGTGTGGATCTGGAAACCGATGAACTGGTATTCTTCCCGCTGATCTACTGGCCGATCAGTGTCGGTCAGCCGACGCCCTCGGACGCGGCCTATGCGCGGCTGAATGCTTATCTGCGCGGGGGTGGCATGATCGTTTTCGACACGCGTGACGCGGATGTCGGTGCGTTTGGGGCGGGCACGCCCAATGGCCGCCGTCTGCGGGAATTGGCGCAGCCGCTGGACATTCCTCCGCTGGAACCGATCCCCGATGACCACGTTCTGACCCGCGCCTTTTATCTGCTACAGGATTTCCCCGGCCGCCATCTGGGCCGCGATGTCTGGGTCGAGGCCGCGCCGCCCGATGCTGAACAGGTCGAGGGGATGCCGTTCCGCAACCTTAATGACGGGGTGACGCCGGTGATCATCGGCGGCAATGACTGGGCCGCAGCCTGGGCCATGTCGCCTTCTGGCCAGCCGATGTTCCCGGTAGGGCGCGGCTTTACTGGTGAACGTCAGAGAGAGGTCGCCCTGCGCTTTGGCGTCAATCTGGTGATGCATGTACTCAGCGGCAATTACAAATCCGACCAGGTGCATGTGCCGGCGCTGCTGGAACGGTTGGGGCAATGAATATGACCGGATCCCTCTTGTTTGACCCGCTTTTGCCCTGGCCCCTGATCTGGGGGCTGGCGGGCGCGGTGCTGGCGCTGCTGGCGTTGCAGGTCTGGCGGGGCTTGCCCGGCTGGTGGCTGCGCGGGCTGGCAGGGCTGGCGTTGTTGGCGGCGCTGGCGAACCCGGCGCTGCAAAGCGAAGACCGCGAACCGCTGAGCGATATCGTGTTGCTGGTGATCGACGAGAGCGCGTCGCAACGCATTTCCGACCGGCCTGATCAGAGTGAGGCGGCGATTGCCGAGATCCGCCGCGAAGTGACCGATCTGGGGATGGAGCTGCGCGAGGCGCGGGTGGCGGATGCCGGGGATAACCAGGGTACGCTGGCCATGGCGGCGCTGACCGAAATGCTGGCGGAGGAGCCGCGCGCCCGGATCGCCGGGGCCATCATGGTCACAGACGGGCGCATTCACGACCTTGACCTTGCCCCCGATATGCCTGCTCCGCTGCACGCGCTGATCACCGGGCGCGCGACCGATTGGGACCGGCGGTTGATCATCCGCAATGCGCCCTCCTTTGCCATTCTGGGCGAAGAATTCGTGATGACCCTGCGTATCGACGATGACGGCGCGGTGCCGGGGGATCTGCCGCCTCGGGCCGAGCTGCGGATCTCTATCGACGGGGATGCGCCGCGCAGTTTCATGGTGCCCACAGGGCAGGACCTGGAACTGCCGCTGACCCTGCCCCATGCGGGGATGAACGTGATCCAGTTCGAGCTGCCGGAAGCGCCGGGGGAACTGACCGACCGCAACAATGCCGCCGTGGTGCAGATCAACGGGGTGCGTGACCGACTGCGGGTGCTGCTAGTGTCCGGTCAGCCGCATCCGGGGCAACGGACATGGCGCAACCTGCTGAAATCCGATCCGGCGGTGGACCTTGTGCATTTCACCATCCTGCGCCCGCCTGATCGCAACGATGGCGTGCCGGTGACGGAGCTGAGCCTGATCGCCTTCCCCACGCGAGAGCTGTTTCTGGAGACGATTGACGAGTTCGATCTGGTGATCTTCGACCGTTACCAGCGGCGGGGTATCCTGCCGATGGTGTATCTGGACAACGTCCGTCAATACGTGGAACGGGGCGGGGCTTTGCTGATGGCGACGGGGCCGGAATTTGCCACTGCCGCCTCTCTTTACCGCACGCCTTTGGCCGGTATCATGCCGGGCCGCCCCACGGCGCAGGTGGTGGAGCAGGCTTATCTGCCGGAAATCTCCGAACTTGGGGAACGCCACCCGGTGACACGGGGTCTGAGCGGTGAACACACGCCGCTGCCCGATAGCGACGCGCCATGGGGCCGTTGGCTGCGCCAGATCGAGCTGATCGAGGAGCGCGGCAATACGGTCATGACCGGGGCCGAAGGCCGCCCGCTGCTGATGCTGGACCGGGTGGGCGAAGGGCGCGTGGCGCTGCTGGCTTCGGACCATGCCTGGCTGTGGGATCGCGGCTATGAGGGCGGCGGGCCGCAACTGGAACTGCTACGGCGGTTGGCGCATTGGATGATGGGCGAGCCCGAGCTGGAGGAAGAGGCGCTGCGCGCCGATGCGGATGGACAGGTGATTTTCGTCACCCGTCAGACCCTGGGCGATGCCGTGGGATCGGTGACGGTGACCTACCCGGACGGATCGGAACATGAACTGGTGCTGGAGGAAACCGCGCCGGGCCACTTCACGGGCGAGATGACGGGGCCTGAAACCGGGCTCTACCGGCTGCGCGAGGGCGAGGAAGAGGCGGTTATCGCGCTTGGCCCCGCCGCGCCGCGCGAGTTTGAGGAAACACTGGCCAGCGGCGCAGCAGTAGAACCGTTCACGGATGTGATGCGCGGTGGCGTGCTGCGGTTGGAGGCCGGCCTGCCGGATGTGCGGCTGGTGTCCGAGGGCCGCAATGCGGCAGGGCGCGGCTGGATCGGGCTGACCCCACGCGAGGCTTACCTCACCACCGATGTGACGGTGACGCCGCTGATTGCCGGGTGGCTGCTTCTGATGATCGCCGCCGGACTGATGTTGGCGGCTTGGCTACGCGAGGGCCGGCGGTAGCTTCGCTGCCCCCTCGTCTGCCGGAGTATTTTTGCTGAAGAAAGCGGGTCAGGGAAGGGAAAGGGGCACGGTCATACTGTCCCATCCGGTCTGGCTGGTGCGGGCGCGGATGTGGACCGTGCCGGTCCCCTCGGGCACCGCGACAGCTGACAGGGTCCGGGTGAAGGGTTGTTCGGCTACATGCGGATGGGTCAACTCGCGCGTGCCAATCACGGTGCCATCCGACAGCTCCACCCGCCAGCCATCGGCATAGTCGTCCCAGCCCGTATCGCCATGTTCCAGCGTCACGTCAAAGCGCCAGCCGCCGGATGCCTGCGTGGCCTCGGCCCCGACAATGCGGGCGGGGTCGGACAGGGCGGGGCCAGCGGCGAGCAGCAGGGGCAGAAGAAGGAAACGCATGAGCGCAGGGTTTCACGGCGCCCGAGCGATGTCATCTGACATCTGCGCGAGCGGCCCTGTGATCAGGGGGCGGAACCTGGCGGGTTCAGCAGGATGCGGCGGGAATGCGAGGCGAAATCGCGCGACCAGATCATATAGCAGACGATCGCTGCGCCACAGATCAGCGCCAGCGGGCCAAGCAGCCAGGCCAGCGAGCCGAGCGAGAAATAGAGCGCGCGCAGGCCGCGATTGAAGTTGAAGGCGGCGCGGATATTGACTTCGGCCGCCTGCATGGCACGCGGTAGACTGCGGGGATCGCCCGGGTCATTGGGGACCGCCGCCATCAGCACTGCGCAATAGCCGAACAGCCGGTTCGACCAGACGAATTTCAGAAAGGCGTAGAGCAGGAAGATGCCGGTCACCATCAGCTTGACCTCAACCACCAGGGTCGGCGAACCGCCCAGGGTCAGGTCCTCGGCCACGCCAAGCAGCCGTTCAGAATTTCCGATCAGCGCCAGAAGCCCGCCAAGCGAAATCATCGAGGCGGAGGCGAGAAAATTGGTGCCCTGGCGCAAGCTGGACAGGATCGCCGCATCGAAGATGCGCGGTTGGCGGGTGATCATCTCTCGCATCCAGTCGCGGCGGAATTCCTGCATCAGAATGGTGACCGATGGACGCGACAGCCGTTCGGATTCGATCATCCAGCCGAGCAGCGCTCAAAGCCCGAAGGT
>Ga0213841_1000721_pt1 | contig 27106 bp, 23 predicted proteins | sample SWPATP23_FD_160125 | JGI IMG/M metagenome (GOLD analysis project Ga0213841, IMG submission 160125) | Coastal seawater microbial communities from Marineland, Florida, United States - SWPA TP2 #3 | ecosystem: Environmental > Aquatic > Marine > Coastal | place: USA: Florida | collected 2016-08-14 | reverse complement strand
GACGGTGTGGGAGGAGATTTCAGGCGGGGCCGAGATCATCGAACTGGGTGATGCCCAAGTGAACAGCCGCGCCTATTGTTCGTCGTTCAACTTCAAGGGCGGCGACCAGCAAAAGAAGGTCGGGCTGCTGTCAGGCGGGGAACGCAACCGCGTCCATATGGCGAAGCTGCTGAAAGAGGGCGGCAACGTGCTGCTGCTCGACGAACCGACCAACGATCTGGACGTGGAAACGCTGCGGGCGCTGGAAGACGCGCTGGAAGATTTCGCAGGCTGCGCTGTGATCATCTCTCACGACCGCTTTTTCCTTGATCGCCTGTGTACCCACATCCTGGCGTTTGAGGGCGAGGCCCATGTGGAATGGTTCGAAGGCAACTTCGAGGCGTATGAAGAAGACAAGAAGCGCCGCCTTGGGCCGGATGCGCTGGAACCCAAGCGGGTGAAGTACAAGAAGTTCGTGCGGTAGGGCGGCCATTCATCGGGAAATCGGGGTAGGGTGGGCAGAATTGCCCACCGTCCTTTTTAACCATCCGGCAGCAACAGTCGTGTTGCCATGCCGCATGTCCAACTACGTTCGCGCCCGTGCCCCGGCGGCCGCTTCTTCTTCATCGTCATGCTTGCTGATCGGTTTTCCTACCTTCTGACGGATCGCATCGCCGACCTGCGCCGCACCTATCGGGCGACCCATTCGTCATACGCCGATCCGTTGCGATGCAATGGTTGTGCTGCCTGATCACCTGCACGCGGCCTGGACCCTGCCGGAGGGGGGCAGAACTACCCACCCCTACGCTTGCTGCGTGGAGCAATGGTCATCCCGTTCGCGAAAACCAGCCGGGTCTGAAATCAACTACCCCCTCCTCCTCTTCCCACCCCTCTGACCCGGCCGTCCCGCCGTTGACCGGCCAGATGCCTTCGCGGCCCCTTCAACGGCGGCGTCCACTGCCGATTGCCGGGCGAGCGGGTCATCTGACACCACAAGATCCACGGTTTCCAGCCGTTTGACCTCATCTCGCAGGCGGGCGGCTTCTTCAAACTCAAGGTTCTCGGCGGCCTTGCGCATTTGCTCTCGCAGCCCGTCCAGGTGGGCCTCCAGATTGGCACCGTGCAGCGGCTTGTCCACCTTGGCGGTGACGCGGGCCATGTCCACGTCGCCGTCGTAGAGGCCTGCCAGAATATCCTCTACATTCTTCTTGACCGTCGCAGGCGTGATCCCGTGCGCCTCGTTATAGGCCATCTGTTTTTCGCGGCGGCGGTTGGTCTCGCCGATGGCGCGTTCCATGCTGCCGGTCATCCGGTCGGCATACATGATGACGCGGCCTTCGGCGTTTCGGGCCGCCCGACCAATGGTTTGCACCAGCGAGGTTTCAGATCGCAAAAACCCCTCCTTATCTGCATCCAGAATGGCGACCAGCCCGCATTCGGGGATGTCGAGCCCCTCGCGCAGCAGGTTGATGCCCACCAGCACGTCGAAGGCCCCAAGCCGCAGGTCGCGCAGGATCTCGATCCGTTCGATCGTGTCGATATCGGAATGCATGTAGCGGACCTTGATGCCCTGTTCGTGCAGGTATTCGGTCAGGTCCTCGGCCATGCGTTTGGTCAGCGTGGTGACCAGCGTGCGGAAGCCCGCGGCGGTGACGCGCCGGATTTCATCCATCACGTCATCGACCTGCGTGGTGACCGGGCGGATCTCGACCGGCGGGTCCAGCAGGCCCGTGGGCCGGATCACCTGTTCGGTGAAGACACCGCCGGTCTGTTCCAGTTCCCACGCGGCGGGGGTGGCGGAGACGAAGACGGATTGGGGCCGCATCGCGTCCCATTCCTCAAATTTCAGGGGCCGGTTGTCCATGCAACTGGGCAAGCGGAAGCCGTGTTCGGCCAGCGTGAACTTGCGCCGGTAGTCGCCCCGATACATGCCGCCGATCTGGGGCACGGAAACGTGGGATTCATCGGCGAAGACGATGGCGTTATCGGGGATGTATTCGAACAGGGTCGGGGGCGGTTCGCCCGGTGCGCGGCCCGTCAGGTAGCGCGAATAGTTCTCGATCCCGTTGCAGACGCCGGTGGCTTCCAGCATCTCCAGATCGAAGCGGCAGCGTTGTTCCAGCCGCTGCGCTTCCAGCAGTTTGCCCTCGTCCTCCAGCTGTTTAAGGCGCAGGGTCAGCTCCGCCTTGATGCCCTTGATGGCCTGTTTCATCGTCGGCGTGGGCGTCACGTAGTGGCTGTTGGCATAGACGCGGACCTTTTCCAGAACGTCCGTCTTGGCGCCGGTCAGAGTGTCGAACTCGGTGATTGCCTCCAGTTCTTCACCGAAGAAGGACAACCGCCAGCCGCGATCCTCTAGGTGGCTCGGCCAGATCTCCAGGCTATCGCCGCGCACCCGGAAGGTGCCCCGATGAAACGCCTGATCGTTCCGTTTATATTGCTGCGCGATAAGGTCGGCCATAACGGCACGCTGGTTATACTCTTCCCCGACCTCGATATCCTGCGTCATCGCGGTATAGGTCTCGGGCGAACCGATGCCGTAGATGCAGGACACAGATGCCACGATGATCACGTCATCGCGTTCCAGCAAAGACCGGGTGGCCGAGTGGCGCATCCGGTCGATCTGTTCGTTGATCTGGGATTCTTTCTCGATATAGGTGTCCGAGCGGGCGACATAGGCCTCGGGCTGGTAGTAGTCGTAATAGCTGACGAAATATTCCACGGCGTTCTCGGGGAAAAAGCCTTTGAACTCACCATATAGCTGCGCGGCCAGCGTCTTGTTGGGGGCGAGGATGATGGCGGGGCGCTGCGTTTCCTCGATGATCTTGGCCATGGTGAAGGTCTTGCCGCTGCCGGTGACGCCAAGCAGCACCTGATCGCGTTCGCCGTCCGTTACGCCCTGGGCCAGTTCCGCGATGGCCGTGGGCTGGTCGCCCGCAGGCTGAAAGGTCGTGTGCATGACGAAGCGCTTGCCGCCCTCCATCTTGGAACGGGGCGCTGTGGCGACCTCAGCCGGGCGCTTGTCGGTGGTCGAATAGGGCATTCTGAAATCCTTGGGTTGCCCTTAAGAATGATCTCTTTTTGTTCGCCTGCAAGGGGGCGATGGGGAATTTCGCACAGCCTGCCTGACGAGTGTGTCATACCTGAGCCCTGCTGACAGCATAGTGTCAGGAGCGTAGCGCGTTCGAAAGAAACGTCCCCAGGCCCGCAATGCGCTGAATTTTAAACGATTTCGTAAGAAATCTGCGGGAGTATTTCCTTGCTGCCCGATGCATCCCCACCCTATGGTCGCATGGCAAGCAGCAAAACGGTTGCCGGTCGGCCTCGCACCACCCACCCCACACTCGCTCCACGAGCCCGGCCGGCAACCTGCTCTCCCTCTACCGCGACCACAATGACCGTTGCATCCGGCACCGGGTTTCATGATAAGACTGCCCCGTGACCTGCCAAGGAGTGGCCCGATGCGCGCACGAATCTATCAGCCGGCCCGGAATGCGATGCAGTCCGGCCTTGGAAAGACCAAGACTTGGGTGCTGGAATTTGCCCCCACTGAACGGCGCGAGGTCGATCCGCTGATGGGCTGGACCGGATCCGGCGATATGAACAGCCAGGTCAAGCTGCGTTTCGACAGCCTTGAGGCTGCAAAGGACTATGCCAAGGATCACGGGATTGAGGCTGTGGTGCTGCAGCCGCAAAAACGCAAGGCCAACATCCGCAAGGGCGGCTACGGCGAAAATTTTGCCACCAACCGCCGTCAGGTCTGGACCCACTGACATCATGACCGCCGACCGCTGGACCGCCGATCCGGATACGCCGACGCGCCCGGATGTCGCCAGCCTGTTGGCCCGTCATGAGGCGCTGATGCGGATGCAGACGCCTGACGACAGTTGCCATGTGAAATCCGTCGACGATCTGATCGCGACCGGCGCCCGTTTGCTGGCCCTGCGTGATGCAGGGGTGTTGCTGGCCGTCGGGGCGCTGGTGCCGATCGGGCCGGGCCACGAGGAACTGAAATCAATGCATGTGGCAGAGGCCGCGCGCGGTCAGGGTGCGGGACGGGCGCTGGTGACCGCGATGATCGCTGACGCCAGGGCGCGGGGCATCCGGCGATTGAGCCTGGAAACCGGGTCCGGCGACGACCATGCCGCTGCGCGCGCCCTATACGCCCGGGCGGGCTTTGCTGCTTGCGGCCCTTATGCGGGCTATGCCGATGATCCGCTCTCGACATTCATGACCCGCGAAATCTGACCCCGCTTGCCCCTTGCCTTCCGGTTTCCGCTCGCGCAATTAAGGGGCAGCGGTCCCGTAGCTCAACTGGATAGAGCAGCTGACTTCTAATCAGCAGGTTCGGGGTTCGAGTCCTCGCGGGATCGCCATGATTATCTTAAAATTCAATAATATAGGGCTTTGCCACTTCGAAGTTTGGTTCGCCCGCCAATTACGTGGAAGCAATCTCCGTCGAATCCTGTCCGTAGCGAATTTGCTACGGGGGACGCCGACAGACTACTCATTAAGACGTGGCGGTCCGACGAAGTGAAGGCTGCAAGCGGCCCAGAACTGCCGTTGGCGTTAGTTGGGCGACGCTGCGGTGCAACCCGTCAAAGCCGCCGTTCGCCGCGGCGGCCAACTCAAGATGTAGCCGAACTCCGACGCCCGCAACGAATGAAGAGCGCGGCGTTTGCCACTCTCGGCCGGGCATAGGACGGAAGGCGAACCTCAGAGGGTCCAGGACAACATCCCGCCGGGCAACGCCGGGGCGGCGAGGAGCGCCTCAGAATGATCTTTGCGCATATGGACAGAAACCGATGAATCCTGAGTCGCGCCAATATGTGCGTCCCTAATTGGACGTCAGCACGTCTTCGATTTCTTCGCAGGCACGTTCGATGTTGTCTTTCAACTGGCCGTAGTGCGCGATCGTGGCCTGCAAACCGGTCTGATCTGGTGTGGAAACAAACGCCTCAAGTGTCTCAATATCCGTGACTTTCTGAAGATGAGGGTAGATCTGTTGCTCTTTTTCGTAAAGTGCTGTCGGTTTGCCCATGTAAACGCTGTCAAGTGCGGCCGTGGATGCGGAGGTAACGCAGAAATCGCATAGGCCCAGAACGTCCGTGATCGACATTCGTTTCAGCGGGCCGCTGTGATCATGAGAAACGATCACGTTTTCTTTGTCGTCGAAGGCATACATCTGGTCCTTGTCGACGCTTCGAATTTTAGCGCGGTGGCCGCGAAGGATGACCAAATCTTCCGGATTACGATCCGCGTAGTCTCGCACCATCTGAAAGAAATTGTCCATTTCCTCTTGGCTATAACGCTTCGACCAGCGGAAGGAATGACAAAACAGGACAACACGATTATGCGCAGGCAAGGCGGTTTTCGGTGGGCGCGGTGGAAAGAGCTGGGTTTTGATGAAACCGACAATCCTGAGTTTTTCCTTGTCGCTATCCAGAAGCACGGCGGGATCAAGGATATCTTCGAAGGTGAGAATGCGGGAGGAATAATACGGAAGCTCAAAATACTCGTTCTTGAAGTTCAGTGCCGCCTGCAAGACACCATGCTGCAGAAAGACGGATTTCTGGCCGAGCTTGCGAATGGCGCTACTGCGTCGAAAATTGGCGCCATAATCGATCAACGGATCAACAAGACACAGGTTGCTATCCGCGCGCCGGACATATCTGCCTGGGAACAATTTGAAAAAGCGGTTGGGCCGAAAGGTGAAATTCAGCCCCGACTGCGCAATCATTGCCCGCAGCCGCGGTTCTCGACGCAGAACCTGAGTAGGAGCGAAACACACCGGTTCGAGCCTGCCACGAGCCTGCAGACGTTCTGCGATACGGAACATCGTCTCGAATTCGGGCAGGCCATTGAAGAAAATGCTGATTCGATTTGCCATCTATCTGTCCTTGGTGAGCATCGGCTTGGCGCCGCTCGGCGTGTCGACGCCCTCGTCGCCGATGGGTGGGAGCGCGTCCAATTTCGGCCCACCATTGGTATAGGCTCCGCCACATTTGCGGTCCGGGCAAATCACATGCGGATATGGGTCATTGCGTGCCGAGATCTCTACCGTTCCTGCACCCGCCAGACAAGCCGCTCCGCCGCTTCTGGCGACAGGCGGAAAGAAGGGGGTTTGCCTGCTCGATATGATTTTCCTTGGGTCGCTGGAACTACCAATCCGGGCCGGATTGGCAGCCTGGCCTTGCGATCTGCCCCATGAAGGAAACCAAGCAGGAAACCACACAGGTGGCAGCTAAACCGGCGTTACGTCCTGTCCCGTCCCTTGCCAATTTGCGGCAGCAATTCTTCAGTGAAACCCGCGTTTTTTTGGCGCAGCGGTTCAGTTGACTTGGCCGTATCAACTACCTAAAGGTTGATCTCAAATTTGCGGGACTTGCAAGGACTGGTCGGCACGAAACACACCTTGTGTCGCCGAATGAAGACCACGTCGCAATGTGCCCCTTTTGGTGGCTCCCATTCTAGGATCAAGCCCTCGATGAACTTTATTTTTGGCTATGGTTATTTTGGTCGCGCCGTTAGCCAAGCGATGAAAGCGCGCGGGCTGTCGTTTCAGTTTGTCGACACCTATTACGACGGTCCTGAACTGGCCGATGGTACGGTAGTGCGGCCATCCGACGTGCAGGTGGGACCGCAAGACAGCCTTTGGCTGACGGCCTATGCGCAGCCGACCTCGGCCTCTCGCGAAACGGTCACGCGCAAGGCCGTCGAAGCGATGTCTCCGGCGACCATCTATGAGCTGAACGAAATCTCGCGCCGTCTGCCTGAGGTCTGGCGGATTCTGGTTGCCGATGGTTTCATGTGGCGCAGTGCAACGGCGCAAACTGTTGCGCCCCTGTGGGACGCGGCGCGCGCCGCTGCGATACGTCCTTACTTTTATGATGATGAAAGCCGCGCCCTGTTCGATCGAATAGAGCGTTTTCGTGCCGAACCGATGTTTGACACCTATCCATGGCCGACGACCGGCCCGCAGTATTTTGCGGTCGGTAATTCGGACGGAGATCTGTTTCGGCATTCCGACGTCCAAATGTTGGATATCGGCGCCTTTGACGGTGATACATTGCGCGATGCCCACAGAGTGCTCGGGAAAAAGCTACGGCGTTATGTCGGGTTCGAGCCCATGCAGAACAGCTTTGCCGCCGTCAAGAAATCCATCGCAGCCATAGAAGGCGACCTGCCTGATTTTTCCGGCGTGGCCTTCAAGAATGCGACCGGCAGCGCGCCTGCGGTCGTGCATTTTTCGAACCAGGGGTCGGCCTCAACCCAGGGAGAAGGGGCCGCCGGCATGTCGGAACGGGTGGAAATTGTCCGCCTGGACGATGTCGAGGCCTGCGCTGGAACCACTTTTCTAAAGATGGATATTGAAGGCGGGGAGATGGAAACGCTTTTAGGGGCCGAAGCCTTGCTGACCGAGCACCGCCCCTCTTGCGCCATTGCCGTATATCATCGCGCGGATGATCTTTGGAAAATGCCCGAGTTTTTCCTTGAACGCTTCCCCGATGCCCGGTTTTCCCTGCGTCAGCATCATCACTGGGGGCTGGAGCTGGTTCTATATGTGTCGTTGCAGTGATCCTCAGCGCACGATCACGGAGGAAGAGAAATGTTAAAGGTCGCAGTAATCGGCGCCGGGCTGATCGGCCGCAAACATATCGCCACCGTTCAGGATCTGCCCTGTTTTGACCTAGCGGCGATCGTGAATCCGGAAAGCCCAAGCGATACCCTGGCCAAAGCCAGCGGGGCAAAGCGTTTTTTCTCGCACACCGAAATGCTGGAAAACACGCCCGTCGATTGCGCCGTGATCGCCTCGGCCACGCCCAGCCACTGCCAGATCGCCGTTGATTTGCTTGACCGTGGCATTCCGGTTCTGATCGAAAAGCCTATCGCCGAAACCGTTCAGCAAGGGCTTGAGATCGAAGCGGCGGCGCGCCGGACGGGTGTGCCGGCATTGATCGGCCACCACCGCCGACATAACCCGGTGCTGCAACAGTTCCGGGATGTCATCATGGAAGAATCCCTGGGCAAGCTGATTGCCTTTTCCGGAATATGGTCGGTCTACAAACCTACCCCCTACTATGACGTGGAATGGCGCGTCGGTTCCGGGGGAGGGCCGGTCCTGATCAACCTTATCCACGAAATTGACAATCTGCAGGCGATGCTGGGGCCGATCACGACTGTGGCCGTCATTGATGGCACCCGTAGGCGTGACCACAATACAGAGGAAGCCTTTAGCGCCTCCTTCGGTTTTTCCAATGGCGTTGTCGGCTCGGTCGTGTTGAGCGACAGTGCCGCTTCGCCCTGGAGTTGGGAGCAATCCACCGGCGAAAACAGCGCCCTGTTTCCAAAAAATGCAGAGAACCCCTATCGGTTTATGTTCGAGGGTGGGGCGATTGAATTCCCAGGATTGCAGACCTGGCGGCAGAGCCCGCCCGACTGGACGACTCATATCAGCCAGAGCGAACCCTACGATGCCCGTCACGCAGAAATTGACGTGTTTACCGCGCAGCTGGAACATTTTGCGGAGGTAGCACAGGGGAAGGTCGACCCGAAGGTCACAATTCGCGATGGCGTCCAATCCCTGCATGTCGCCGAAATCGTCAAAGGGCTGCTCGTGCGGGGCGGGGGCTTTACCGGAGTTGATATCCTAGGCTGGATAGACTGACATGACCCGCATTTACGACCAGTTCCGTGCGACTTTGTCCGCCAGGGGAAACAAAACCGCAGTCATCGACAATGGCCAGCCCTATTCAGCGTCTCGATTTGCCGAATTAGTCGAGAACACCGCTACCACCCTGTCCAAATTCGGATTGCGTCGGGGTGATCGTCTGGCTCTCATTCTGCCGAGCAGTGCCTTACATGGCGCGCTTTTGCTGGCCGCCTCCAAGCTCGACCTCACCTTGTTGTCGCTGGACCCAGAAACGCCTTCCGGTGCTTTGCCGGAACTCGTGGAAAAACTGGCACCTTGTGCGCTTGTCGCAATGGCGGGGTCCCGCGCGTCGGATTGCGGCGTACCAGTGCTGGAGGCCGTCGCCGCGACCGGTCAGCTCGGTTTTCAGCAACAACTTGAACGAACGGACGGCTTCATCCCGGACGCAGCCGAGATCTCATATATTCTGTGCACCACTTCGGGATCAACGGGCGCGCCAAAGCCAATTACCTTGACCCAGAGGGTCAAGCTGACTCGTGCCCGCATCGCGGCCGAAACCTATGGTTTGGATGCATCGGACTGCATTCTTCTGGCTACGCCCATGCATCATACACTCGCGCAGCGCCTGTTTTTTCTGCCCATGATTCTGGGTGGCTGCTCTGTGATTTTGCCTCATTTCACACCGGAAAGCTGGTTGGATACGATTGCTGCCGAGAAGGTCACTTTTACGATGGCAGTCTCTACGCAGCTTTCCCGGATCGCGTCCTTTGCACGGGCTGATGTAGACGGAACGCGGGACAAGATGGCATCTCTCAAGGCCGTCGTGGCGTCGTCATCTGCCCTTCCGGATCAGTCCAAGCGGGAAATCCTCGCGCTCTGCCCCTGCGACATCCATGAAATGTATGGTACGTCGGAAACCGCGACCGCCACTGATGTCAATTTGAACAAGGACGCAGGAAAACAGACCTCTGTTGGCAGACCCTTGCCCGAGGTCGAACTCCGTATTTTGAGCAGAGATTTTACAGATCAACCGACGGGTGAGGTCGGTCAGATCGCCGTAAAAACCGCACAGATATTTAGCGGATATGAGGGCATGCCCAGCCAAACCGGTGCGGCGATGCATGGTGATTTCTTTCTGACGGGCGATCTTGGATATTTGGATTCGGATGGGTTTCTGTACTTCTCGGGGCGCGAAAAGGAGATCATCAAGACAGGCGGCACGAGCGTCTTTCCCTTTGACATCGAACGTGCCGCAACGCTGCATGGTGACGTGATCGAGGCCTGTTCTTTCGGTGTTCCCGACAACCTGATGGGTGAAGTCCCCGTTTTGCTTGTGACGTCTGCGGCAGAGGCCAAGAGTACCCGGCGCAGCCTGCGTCGGATGCTTCTGAAAAATCTGGCCAATATTCAGCAACCCAGATATGTAGAGGTCGTGGACGCGATGCTGCGCACCGCAACAGGTAAAATCGACAAGATCGGTTTGGCCTCGGATTTCATGGAAAGACACGGACTCGAAGAGTGACAGAAGAGACCCCCCAGAAAAAAATCGCCGCGATTCTCAGGCGGCAGTCCGGGCATGACCTGCCGACCGAAGGCCTGGACGGGTTTCGCTACATTGAAGCCGGCGTTGTGGATTCGATGGGCCTGATCGAGTTCATCATCGAGCTTGAAGAAACATTTGATATCGAGATGGAGCCCGGCGATACCGAATCCGATGAATTTCGCACAGTGGGCGGTCTGACACGGATTGTCCGGTCCAAACTGGCATGTCAGTAACGGCCGACATCGTTCGGATTTGAAAGTTCGTCATGCCGAGAAAATACTCTTATTCTGAGCAGGATATCGTGGATTGCCTCAGGGCCTGCGGGCTGAAACCCGGTGACAATCCCTTTATCTCGAGCAGTTTTGGAATGATCGGTACCTTGATTGATGCAAAGGGCGCCGAACTGCGTGATGCCGACGAAATCTGTGCAGTCTTTCTATCGGCAATCCAGGAAGTAATCGGCCCGGCAGGGACGGTATTTGCGCCGACCTACAGCTACACGATCGGACGTGCCTCGGCGGATAATCCCGTTGTGTTCGACAAGGTAATGACGCCCTCGGAAGTTGGCCCGTTCGGGAGCTATCTTCGCAGCCGACCTGGCGCCCTGCGCAACAATGATTCGATGGTTTCCGTTGCGGGCCTTGGTCCCTTCGCTGGTCAGGTCCTGCAAGATGCATCGCCCACCAGCTATGGCGATGATTGCGTGTTCGAGCGCCTTTTGGACCTGCCGAATACCAAAGTCACCAATATTGGTCTGGGTCCGAACTGGATGCCGTTCATCCATTATGCTGACTACCTTTCGAATGTGCCCTATCGCTACGACAAGTTGTTTCTCGGATGGACCGAGCACGAGGGCGAAACGCGGCAAAGCACCTGGGTATATCAGGTACCCGCCCGCATCCCTGAAGCGCGTGCAAATGCGCATCAAACCGGGGCCGTGGCGGTGGAAAGAGGGGTTTTCCAATCCGCCAAGATTGGGCGGGCACGGGTGTTTTCGGCCGGGTATCGAGAATATTTTGATACCTGTATGGAACTGCTGGCCAAGAATGCCTGGGCCAATACAAGCGGCCCTGACTGCGATGTGATGGCGCGGGAATATCAGATTGCCCCGGACCTTCCGAGCGATATTCCTCAACCCGGGGCCGCTCTCTCGCTCGCGCAGTCGCAGCGGCTACAGGCGATCCGAGAGGCGATGCCAAACCTCAGCCATGCAACAGCGCGCACCGGTGACAACCTGTTCGACTGGATCGTGCCAGAACGCTATGTTGTCCGTTCCGCTCGCGTGGAGAGAGAGGATGGGCAGGTACTGGATAATCTGCGTCTCCTTCCCTACTCCGTCAGTGCCGAATTGGACCAATACGGGGCCGAGCTTCTGGCCCGTTCGGAGCGCTGGAATTCTCGTGAAGGTCCTGAATGGATCTGGAAGGATTGGGGATTTGATGAACATCCCGATGTCGATCCTAACGCCCGATATCACGTCTCGATCGAAACAACATCGTCGATGGGTGAGCTTAAGGCGCTGTTCCACTCCACCGGGAACAGGCCCGCGCCGCTTGTTATTGTGGATACTGCCACCGGCCCGGAACTTGCGTCGGCGGATCTGGCCGCGTTTTGTCGACGCGTCGCAAATGAATGCCCGAATGATCATTTTGCCGCGGCGCCGGGGGATGTCGGAGCTGCGCTGGCACTATCCGCCCTTGCCCCCCGGAACGTGACCAAGATTAAACGGGTTCAATTTACGAAGAATGATGCCGTCACCACGCCTCGCCCTGTGCGAGCGTCTCTTCCAAGTGGATGGAACCCGGTGGCGCGTTTCCCGGTTCCGAACATCCCAGTCAGCGTGATGAACATCGCCGAACAGGACCTCTTGGCGCCCCTCTCGCCGCTACACGACTAAAAACGCTAGGTTCGCAGAATGCGCGGATCAGATTTCGTCAGCATGGATTGGACCCCAAAGCCGGCGCTTTGCATCTGGGCAGCCCAGAGGTCGTTCCCATTTGCGAGGGCACATTCAGGCTGAGCAATCCATCTGATGGAATAGGCGCCCCGCGGGAGGCCTCATGCCGTTTGGGGAAAGAAGGATACCATTATTGAGGCCACCAGCCCCCGTGGGGCGCTGGGCAAGTCGGACTCGATCTCGCGGCGTAACCGGGGCAGGTTATAAAACGGTATCTGCGGATACATGTGGTGTTCGATATGGTAATTCATGTTCCAGTAGAAAAACGCGAATAGCGGCTCGAGAAGGATGGTGCGGCTGTTCTCTCTAAAATCCTTGGAACCATCGATACATCCACGATGCTGCATTTCGGCCAAAGCGACGGCAAAGACGTTTCCGATCCTTGATGCAAGGGTGAAAATCAAAAGCCCTTCCCAGAACCCGCTGAGCAGAAAGACCAAAGCCAGCACCGCGTGCCCAGACAGAAGGGTCAGGGACCATCGGGACATCTTGTTTCGGCCTGAATCATCGGCTTCGGGAAACAACAATTGCGCCCAACCGCCGGTAATAATGCCGCGAGCATTGAAATAATGAGCGCGGGCGGTGCGGTAGAAATCATGAAGGTTGATGGTCCAGTAACTCGCCCATTGGCGCTTGGTGATCTCACGATGTGCGTTCACCTCCTGATCCAGCGGCGCATGCAGCGTATAGGCGTGATGCCGGGCGTGACTGCGGCGAAACAGAACCGGGTTATTCCAAGTCATGAAGGCAAAGAGCTTCAGGAAGAACCCGTTCAACCATTTGGTGTTGAAAACCGAGTTGTGGTTCAGCTCGTGCGATGCGCCGGTCCAGCCAAGCATGGACATGATGCATCCATGGATAAACAACGGAATGATTGCGACTGGCGGAAAGCTCGAATTCAGCGCCCAGACCGTTACCGACCCACTGATGGCCAAGGCCGTCAGGTGCCCAACAACCTGAAACCAGGCCCGCCGATCGCTTTTCTGCGAAAGCTCGCGCAGCAGGCCACGGTCGATCGGCGTTCGGTACCAGTTAATCGATTCTGGATGGGCGCTCATGCTTCCCCGCTGCGCTCCAGTATGTCATCGAAACGGACCTTTGCCTCGCCTCGGGCGCAAATCGCCATCATTGTGTTTTTGATATGGTAGAGGCCCCACGCCTCGGATTGCTCGTCGAGGAAACGGGCCACATCTGTATGTATACCCGAGGCATAATCATGCCAGACGATGACCCCGCTTGGTTTCAGCATCTCGAAGGCCAGATCGGAATCGCTCTTGATGATGTCGTAGTGATGCCCACCATCTACGAAGATCAAGTCAAAGCGATTGCGCAGCCCGTGTTCGCCGAGATCCAGCTTGGTGCTATCGCACAGGATGCGAGTGACCCGGCCTTGCGTGGCCTCATCAAGATCGTTCAGAAAAAAGGCGCCGAGTTCCTGGTATTTATGCCTCAGGAAATCGTCATTCTCGTCCTTCTCCGTTGTGTTCAGACCCTCAGGATCCAGAACTGCAATTTCTTCCGGGCTGAGGTCCAGCGTCACGATCTCGACATCGTCGCCGGTATTGTTTGCCACCAGCCTGGACGTGGTGCCCAAATAGGTGCCGAACTCAAAAAACTGCTTTGTGTCCGTCAGACGCACCAGCCCAATCAGGATAGCACTTTCCAGCATGCTGAGCCCGCCGATGATCGGCATCGGAAAATGCAGCCGAAATTCGGGAATATCATCTCCTGCGGCGCGCCATACTTCGTTCAACAGAGTCTTGTGAGAGATCGTTTTCATCTGTGGGGGCCTTCGTGTTTGGCAGATCTTGCCCGATACAATTGCTTGAATTGGCCCGTTGCTCTATTGGGCCGGGTGTTCGATTGGCGGAAACTTGGAGCATCTCGCTATACCGAAACGTCTTCAAAGCTCTTGTCGCATTTGGGCCTTGTCGCACAGAAAGCGCCAGAGATTCAACTCATGCATCCGGCATGATTTTCCGCGCCATTTCAGATCGGGCGATGGGCATGGGTTTGAGCAGCAGCTCTTCTTTCGGTCCAACTTAAATGACAGGCGTAACGGAAGGATCGCCCGCCCGCGTGCCGACGGTGCCGTTCTGGCCTTGGGTCGGTGGTGGGCGGCTGCACGAAATCTGCACAAAAGCGCCTCGGGCCTGCACCACCTCCCACGGTGATATTCACACAGCTCGGTCATTCTTCCTTCAAAAAACAAAAGTTTTTCAAGGAGGTACGGATGGTCAGAGAATTGGTGATCCATGGTGTGCGGCTTTGTTGCTCAAATCGCGTTAGGGATTCACGGCATGAATCCAGTATGATAGCCGGGAGGTTATAAGCAGCTGGGCCCCTACGAGATACAAGACGACGAACTGGTCGTCCTACAATGACAGCTAGAGGCGGCCTGCCGTATCGCGGTGGAACCGGCCCACTGAACCTCCTCATCGAAAGCACCGGCATCAAGGCCGAGGGTGAAGGTGAGTGGAATGCCCGCAAGCATGGCGGCCCGAAACGCCGGATATGGCGCAAGATACACATAGGGATCGACGAGGAAACACTGGAGGTCCGAGCTGTTGAGGTCACCACCAGCGATGTTGGCGATGCCCCCATGCTGCCCGAGTTACTGAACCAAGTCCCGCCCGGTCAGAATATCGGTTCGGTTACAGCCGATGGGGCCAATGATACCCGCAAATGTCACGACGCGATTGCCACCCGTGGTGCTCATGCCGTCATCCCGCCCGGCAAGAACGCCAAACCCTGGAAACCCACGAGCGCCGGGGCCGTCGCCAGAAACGAAGCGATCAATGCTTCGCGATACCTGGGCCGTGCCCTGTGGCGACGATGGAGCGGATACCACCGTAGAAGCCGTGTCGAAACAAAGATGCATTGCGTGAAACTAATGGGCCAATCGCCCATGGCGAGAGACTTCGACCGCCAGTCGCGGAAATCCAAATACGTGTGGCAGTCCTCAACCGCTACACAGCCCTTGGCATACCCGTCACAGAGGTCGTAGGATAAGTCCGTCCGGGGTAGGGGAAACTACGCCCAAAAACGGATTTGCGCAACAAAGCCGATCGCCATGATTAGCCGGGCCGCTGCGCGCGCCATAGCCCGCCGATCTCCTGCCGGGCGACGCGCATCGCGATGATCAGGGACAGCCCAAGCCCCGAAACCACCGCCGCCGCGACCCCGAACCAGACGCCATGTTCGTCAAACCCCCAGATCCCGACAAACAGCCAGATGAAGAAGGCGACGCCAAAGCCCTGCCGGTAGAGGCTGATCCAGACCGTCGCCATGGGCCGTTTCAGGGCCTGCAACAGGCCGTTGATGGCAAATAGCATCATGTAGACCGGCAGAATGACCCCGTCGATGCGCAGGTAGATGGTGCCCACGCGGATCACCTCGGGGTCATCGGTAAAGACGGACAGGACCGTGCCGCCGAAGATCCACAACAGGGGGGCGGCGGTGGCGGTCATGATGAACCCCACTTTCCAGCAGAAGAACAGCGCTTCGCGGACGCGATCATAGTTGCCTGCGCCGAAATTTTGCGATGCAATGGGCAAAAGCGCCCCGGTGACGCCGAAGACCGGCAGCAGCAGGATCTGTTCCAGCCGGATTCCCAGGCCGAAGCCCGCAACCGCATGTTCGCCAAAGCCTTTCAGCGCGTATTGAACAACGAAACCGGACAGGAACATCACCAGCATTGACGTGGCTGTGGGCAGTGTCTGAACCGAGATTTCGCGGAACTTGTCGGCGCGCGGGCGAAAGTTGCGGGCCCGCAGCCGGGCCATGGTGCGCAGGCGGAACACCTGGCGCATCATGAACAGCATCACCCCGGTTTGGCTGACCACCGTCGAGGCCGCCAGCCCGTCAAAGCCGATGCCATCCCACAGGCCGGGGATGCCGTAGATGAACAGCGGATTGAGACCGATATTGGCCACGAAGGCCACCATCAGCGCGCGCTGCATGGACCTGCCATCGCCATGGGCTTGCAGGATGCCGTTACAGCCGAAGGCGACCAGAAAGCCGGGCAGGGCCAGTGACAGGATATGGAAATAGCGCAGACCGGCGTCCTGATAGGCCCCGGTTTCCGACACCAGCCGGATGACCAGCGGGCCGTACCACAGCCCCGCCAGCCCCAGCAGACAGGCCGCCGTTACACCATAGACGAGACCTTGTGCGATGGTGCGCCTGGCCTTGCGCCGGTTTCCGGCCCCAAGCGCGTTGCCCACCAGCGCCCCCATGGCGGCCCCAAGGCCGACCCCCACCGACATAGCGATGTGAAACGCCTGAAACCCAAGCGCGATGCCCGCCTGCGCGCTGGTGCCGATCAGGCCCGCGAAATACATATCGACGATGTTGTACAGCGTGTTGAACAACATCCCCAGGGCACCGGGAATGGCCAGACTGCGAAAATGACCTGCAATAGCCCCCCGCGTCAGATCGTTGTCGATGGGGCGTGCCATGGTTGCCTTTCAGGGCCTTTCGGCCTGAACCGTCAGGAAGGTAAACTCCGGTGTCAGCACCTCGGTGAACCCATGGTTCAACTCGGCATCGACGCTGATACTGTCGCCCGATTGCAGGTTGAATTCCTGCTGGCCGTACCGGTAGACGGCCTCACCCTGCAAAACCTGAATGAACACGACGCCATGGCCGACATAGGTCGGTGGTGGCCCGCCATCGCGCAGCAGCGTGACGCGGCGCGCCTGAAAGCGCAGATCCTTGCGGGAATGCATGGCCAGGTTGGTATATTCGTGCTGATGACCTTCCGCGATGCGGGTGGATTTCAGCCCCTCGCCATGGCGCACAAGCGTAAAGTCGGTGTGGTCGGTGCGTGCCTCGCGGAAGAGGGACACGATGGGAACTTCCAGTGCCTCGGCCAATGCCGCAAGCGTTCCGATTGAGGGGGAAACGAGGCCATTTTCGATCCGGCTGATCATCGCCGCTGACACGCAGGAAAGCTCTGCCAGTGAACGTGCGGAATGCCCACGCTGGCGCCGCAATTCCTTGAGCGAGGCGCCAATGGCCCTGTCAATCAGCTTTCCGGGGGGATCGGTCTGCATAGGGTCCCGTCTTAGTCCTTCTTGTAGTAGCCCACGACATCGCCTTCGGTCGTGACACCCAGTCCGTTAAGCAGTCGGTTGGCGTAGTTGAAATAGCCGACGATCTGGTTGATTTCGAGAATTTCGCCATCGGTCCAGCCTGCGGTTCGCAGCGCCTCAACATCGGCTTTGGCAATCTTGCCGGGGTGCAGGGTCAGCCGTTCGGCGTAGAGCAGCGCCGCCAGTTCCGCCCCATCGAATGCATCCGCGGGCCGGTGCGCCTGCAAGGCGGCTTCAACCGCATCGGCGCGGGCGTCGTCGCCGATCAGGTGGCGGGCATTGGCCCAGTGATTGGCATAGGAATAGGGGCAGTCGTTCAGCGTCGAGACGTAGGAGCTGATGACTTCCTGAAACCACATGGGCACTGTATTGGCGTCATCGTGCAGGCAGGCGCGATACAGAACAACATGGCCGTTCATCGTGCTGGGGCGCAGCGAATGCACCCGCATCACATTGTCCACTGTCCCATGTGGCGTGCGGGCGAAATCCAGCGCTGCCTTCAGTGTTTCATCGGCTTCGTCATCCGAAAGCATCCTGATCCAGGCGGACATATTGGCTCCTTCCCCTGCGGTCGCTCAAAAACTGTGCATGGTGAATTGAATCCACCTGTGGTCTACTTTTTTATTGACGTGATATTGCGTCTGGCGCAACCATATTCAACGACACGCAACAAATTTGGGAACAGGGCCCTTGGACAAGCCGATCATCGAGGCCACGCATCTCGACAAGTTCTACGGCACCTTTCACGCGTTGAAAGATGTCAGTTTGTCCGTGCACCCGGGCGAGAAGATGGTGATCTGCGGGCCGTCCGGGTCGGGCAAGTCTACGCTGATTCGCTGTTTCAACGGGCTGGAATGGCACAATTCCGGGTCGCTTGTGATCGACGGTGTGGAGGTGCACGAGAATTCCAAGGAGATGCGCGGCCTTCGGCAAGAGGTCGGCATGGTGTTCCAGCAGTTCAACCTGTTTCCGCACCTGACGGTGCTGGAAAACCTGATGATCGGCCCGATGAAGGTGCGCAAACTGCCCGCCGCCAAGGCCGAGGAAACCGCGCGCAAATATCTTGACCGCGTGCATATCCCCGAACAGGCCGACAAATACCCCGCGCAATTGTCGGGCGGTCAGCAGCAGCGCGTGGCGATTGCCCGGTCGCTGTGTATGGAAAGCCGTATCATGCTGTTCGATGAACCGACCTCGGCGCTGGATCCGGAAATGATCAACGAAGTGCTCGACGTGATGGTGGGGCTGGCGGAATCGGGGATGACCATGGTGGTTGTCACCCATGAAATGGGTTTTGCCCGCAAAGTCGCCGACACCATGGTTTTCATGGAAGAGGGGGAGATTGTCGAAATTTCCCCCCCTGACCAGTTTTTCACCAACCCATCCAGTGAACGCTGTCGGCTGTTTCTGGATCAGATCCTCGCGCATTGACCATGAACGCCACGGATCTCACAGGGCTGAAAGGCCAGCCGCTGCCGCAAAAGACCGCGGTTCAGGCCTTCTTTGGATCGACCTATGTTTCGGTGGCGATCTATATCATCGTGATGGGGCTGATCATCTACGGGTCTTTCGCCGGGGCCCAGAACATGGGGTATAACTGGCAATGGCACCGGGTGCCGCAATATCTTTACAGCTTTACCGATGACGGGTTCCAACTGGGCGAGATCATTTTCGGGCTGTTCGCCACGATCAAGTTGTCGCTGACGGCCTTTGTGCTGGCTACGGTGCTGGGGTTGCTGATTGCCCTGATGCGGCTGTCGGGGCTGGTTATGGGCCATGCGGTGGCGGTCGGCTTTCTGGAACTGATCCGCAACATCCCGCTGCTGGTGCTGCTGTATCTGTTCTACTATGTGCTTGGCCCGATCTTTGGCTTTGACCGGTACTGGGCGTCGATCCTGACACTGGCGGTGTTTCATGCCGCCCTGATTTCCGAGATCTTCCGCGCTGGCATCAACGCCGTGGATAAGGGCCAGTGGGAGGCCGCGAAATCCATCGGGATGACCACCGGCCAGACCTATCGGTATATCATCCTGCCCCAATCCGTGCGCTTCATGCTGCCGCCGATGACCGGCGAGGCGGTGCACCTGATCAAAAGCTCGGCCATTGTCAGCGTGATCGCGGTGGCGGAACTGACCACCATCGGGCGCAACATCATATCCGACACGTTCATGAGTTTCGAAATCTGGTTCACAGTGGCCATCGTCTACATGGTGGTTACGCTGATCCTGTCCTTTGGCGTGTCGTATCTGGAACGCAGATACGCCGTCGACCACTAACACGACCAGGATGAATGCCGATCCTAAGCCACCAGCAAGGAGACATAGCAATGACCATTACCCGCAGGATGTTCGGAGCCGCCCTGGGCGCGGCGATGGCCCTGGGCACAGCCCTGCCCGCAGTGGCGCAGGGAACGGCGCAGGCGCTGATTTCAGACAGCGTGATCACCCAGATCCAGGAAGAGGGCGTGATCCGCATCGGCCTGTCGCTGTTCGTGCCCTGGTCGATGCGTGACGTGAACGGCGATCTCATCGGGTTTGAACTCGACGTGGGCCGCCAACTGGCCGAGGATATGGGCGTCGAGGTGGAGTTTGTGCCGACCGCGTGGGATGGGATCATCCCGGCGCTGCTGGCGGGCAACTTTGACGTGATCATTTCGGGCATGTCGATCACCGCGCAGCGAAATCTGACAATCAACTTCAGCGACCCCTATTCCTTTGCAGGGATCGCCCTTCTGGCAAATACCGAGATGACCGAAGGTATGGCGCTGGAAGACTACAACTCGCCCGAGGTGATCTTTGCCGCGCGACGCGGGGCGGTGCCCGCCACGGTGATTTCCGATACCTTCCCGCAGGCGCAGCTGCTGCTGTTCGATGAAGACAGCGCCGCCGTGCAAGAGGTGCTGAATGGTACCGCCCACGCCACCATGGCCCAACAGCCCCAGCCCAACCGCGAGGTCAACCGCCACCCCGACGTGCTTTCGGTGCCGTTCGACATGCTGTTCTCGCCGCGTGGCGCGGGCTTTGCGATGCGCCGGGGTGACCCCGATGCGCTGAACTTCTTCAACAACTGGATCGCGCAGCAATGGCGCTCTGGCTGGTTGGAAGAACGTCACGACTACTGGTTCGCGTCAGAAGAGTGGGCCGACCAGGTTCCAGAGTGATTTTCAACGCTGCGTAGGGTCCTCGGGCTTTACGTGGCCAAGCCACCATACTGTGGGCGACCTGACACCGCAAAGTGGGCCGCCGACCAATAACAAAAGCAACCGAGGCTTTTAGATCCAACAAGGAGACAAGACATGACGACCATTACCCGCAGGATGTTCGGAGCCGCCCTGGGCGCGGCGATGGCCCTGGGCACAGCCCTGCCCGCAGTGGCGCAGGGAACGGCGCAGGCGCTGATTTCAGACAGCGTGATCACCCAGATCCAGGAAGAGGGCGTGATCCGCATCGGCCTGTCGCTGTTCGTGCCCTGGTCGATGCGTGACGTGAACGGCGATCTCATCGGGTTTGAACTCGACGTGGGCCGCCAACTGGCCGAGGATATGGGCGTCGAGGTGGAGTTTGTGCCGACCGCGTGGGATGGGATCATCCCGGCGCTGCTGGCGGGCAACTTTGACGTGATCATTTCGGGCATGTCGGTGACTCCGCAGCGGAATCTGACGGTGAACTTTACCGACCCTTATGCCTATTCGGGCCTGGCCATTCTTGCCAATCGGGAACTGACCGCAGGCATGGAAATGGCTGATCTGAATTCGCCCGATGTGACCTTTGCCGCACGCCGTGGCGCAACCCCCGCCGTGGTGATCGCCGACCGCTTCCCCGAGGCTGAACTGCTGCTGTTCGATGAGGATGGTGCCGCAACCCAAGAGGTTCTGAACGGTAACGCGCACGCCACCATGGCTTCGCAGCCGACCCCCAACCGCGAAGCGGGCCGCAACCCGGAAACGCTCTACGTGCCGTTCGACGCGCTGTTCGATCCGCGTGGTGAAGGGTTCGCCGTCCGCCGGGGTGACCCTGACGCGCTGAACTTCTTCAACAACTGGATCGCACAGCAGTGGCGGTCTGGCTGGCTGGAAGAACGCCACGACTACTGGTTCGCATCAGAAGAGTGGGCCGACCAGGTCGCGCAGTAAACACATCAGCGGAAGGGCGGCGGTGCTGCCCTTCCAGCCCCTATCAGGAATGCGCCCGTGATCCGCTTTTTTCAGAAATTCAAATGGCCTGACTACCTGATCCTGGCGATTCTCGTCGGCTTTTTTGGCTATATCTGGTTCACGATCGAGGGCACGCTGAACTACGCTTGGCGCTGGCACCTGATCCCCAATTACATCGTTGGCTGGCATACCGGCCGCGAGGAATATTTCGCCAACCTGTTGTTGCAGGGCCTGGCCGCGACGATCCGCATTTCGATCTACGCATCGATCCTGGCGCTGATCCTGGGCACGATCCTGGGCGTGGCGCGCTGTTCGTCGAACCTGACCCTGCGAATGCTGGCGCGGACCTATCTGGAATTTCTGCGCAACATCCCGCCGGTCGTCGTCGTCTTTATCTTCTTCTTCTTTCTCTCGCAGCAGCTCATTGACTTCCTAAATCTCGAAAGATGGGCGCGCGGCATCGCGCGACAGGAAAACAATGGCGTGTGGGAATTCTTTTTCGGCGAAATGCGCCGGTTCCCGTCGCTTGTGTCCGGGGTCATTGTGCTGGCGCTGTTTGAAAGCGCCTTCGTGGGCGAGATCATCCGCGCGGGCATTCAATCGGTTCCCAAGGGCCAACGAGAGGCGGCGCGATCCATCGGCATGAGCCGCTGGCAGGAACTGCGCTATATCGTGCTGCCGCAGGCGCTGAAAAAGGTCGTGCCGCCCTTGGCCAATCAGTTCATCACCCTGATCAAGGACAGTTCCATCATCTCGCTGATTTCGGTGCAGGAACTGACTTACAAAACGGTGGAACTTGTCGCTTCGTCCCGCATGATCTTCGAAGCCTGGATCACCACGGCCTGTTTCTATTTCATCGTCTGCTTCTCACTCTCGCGCCTCTTCGGGCGGTTGGAAAAGCGAAACACACGCGACGAACGCTAGGCTTATGCCGGGCGTGATGACACCGTCAGAAACTCGATATGGTCGCCAGTAATTTCGGCAAACCCGTGGGGCAGCTTGGCGTCGAAGCTAAGTGAATCCCCCGGCCCAAGCGGAAAGGTTTGCCCGCCACAGCGATAGGTGGCTGCGCCCGAAACAACGTGGATGAAGGCATAGCCTTCGTGTTGATAGGCGGGCAGGGTTCCGGCGTCAGCGGCCTCGATCCGAATGCGCGCAGCCTCGAACCGGCCGCCGGGTCCGCCATGTTTGCCAAGCAACAGGTATTCATGGCTGTGATCGGGCGTGACTCGGTGCGAAGGCAACCCCTGACCGGCGGTGACATGATGCACGTCGGACACCTGATCGTGCTGCGCCACAAGCGCCATGACCGGAACCGCAAGCGCCCCTGCAAGCGCCGACAACGTCGCTAAAGACGGTGACACCTGTGCGTTTTCGATCCGGCTGACCATCGCGGGCGAAACCCCGGCCTCGGTCGCCAGGGCTGTGACGGTCAGCCCTCGTTCTTGCCGCAGACGGTTCAGGGCGTGGCCAACGGCAAGGTCGATCGCCGGTTTGTCTGTCATGGTGGTCAGCCTTCTGGAATCACTTGACGGATATTTACCTATAGTAAAATATATTCTCATGAAGCAACGATATTCCGCCCTCTCCCTGCTGCGCCACGGGATCAACCGGCACACCACCTGGGCCCCCGCCTGGCGCAGTCCGCCGTTGAAAGACTGCTATGATGTGATCGTTATCGGGGCAGGGGGGCACGGGCTGGCCACGGCCTATTACCTGGCGAAAGAGCATGGGCTGACCAATGTCGCGGTGCTGGAACGCGGTTGGCTTGGCGGGGGCAATATCGCACGCAACACGATCACGATCCGGTCGAATTATATGCGCGATGCATCGATCCCGTTTTACGTGAAATCGGTCGCCCTGTACGAGGCGATGACGCGCGAGCTGAACTTCAACATGATGCATTCCAAGCGCAGCATGATCGACGTGATCCAGAACTATCCGATGATGCGCGACCGCAGGCGGCGGCAGCAAATCATGGATATCTACGGGTCCACCTATGAACAAATCTCCGAAGCAGAGCTGCGCCGCCGCATCCCTGCGCTGACTGGTGGCGGGCCCGATGCGCGGCTGCCGGTGGTGGGCGGCTATGTGCATACCGATGCCGCCATCAACCGCCACGATGCCGTGGCCTGGGGCTATGCCCGCGCCATCGATTCTATGGGCGGCGAGATTCACCAGCAAACGCCGGTAACACAGCTGTTGCGCGGCGCGGATGGGCGGATCGAGGGGGTGGAAACCCCGCGCGGTATCATCCGCGCGCCGAAGGTGGCGATTGCGGTGTCTGGCCACACCACGACGCTGACAGAAACCGTGGGGCTGAAGCTGCCCCTGCGAACCATGAACCTGACGGCCTTTGTGTCGGAACCGGTGAAGCCACTGATTGATGTTGTGCTGAATTGCCCCGATGCGGGCTTTTACCTCAGCCAATCCGACAAGGGCGAGCTGGTGATCGGCGGCGCGCCCGACCCCGGTCAAAGCTTTCGCCGCGACATTAAGCAGACAGTGTTCGAAGATACGGTGTCGGCGATGCTGTCGCTGTTTCCGTCCTTCAAGCGGCTGAAACTGATGCGCCAATGGGGCGGGCATCTGGATATCGCGCATGATGCCTCGCCCATCCAGGATGAAACTGATGTGCCGGGGCTGTTCATCACTGCCGGCTGGTGGGGCGGCTACAAGGCGATTCCCGCAGGCGGTCTGACGCTGGCACATCTGGTGGCGACGGGGCGGCCACATCCGTTGATGGAATCCTTCACGATCAACCGTTTCCGTCACCTCGACTACGTGATGGAAACCGGCACCACCACGGCAAGGTAGGAAACCCGCCATGATGCAGATCCCTTGCCCCTTTTGCGGGCCACGCAATGAAAGCGAATTTTCCTATGGCGGCCCGGTCAAGCCCCCGCGCCCTGATCCGGCGATGCTTAGTGATGCGGAATGGACCGCATGGCTGACACAGGTGCCCAATCCGCTCGGCCCCGTTCAGGAACAATGGTTTCACGCACGCGGTTGCGGCACCTGGCTGAGCATCTGGCGCGACACCCGCAGCCATGACATCGTGGAGGCGCCGGATGACGCAGGTTAACCGGCTGGACAGGGGCGGGCGGATCGACCGCACGCGGTCCCTGAATTTCACGTTCAACGGCAAGGCCTATACCGGGTTTCAGGGCGATACGCTGGCCTCGGCACTGCTGGCCAACGGCGTGCGGCTGACGGCGCGCAGTTTCAAATACCACCGCCCGCGCGGGATCGTCGGGGCGGGGGTGGAGGAACCCTCGACGCTGATCGAACTGATGGGGGAGGATGCGTCGGGCAACCGGCCTGCGACGACCGTGCCGTTATCAGAGGGGCTGGTGGCCAAGTCGGTCAATTGCTGGCCGTCCCCGGGGTTTGATATCGGGGCCGTGAACCAGCTGGCTGCGCGGTTCATCCCGGCGGGGTTCTATTACAAGACCTTCAAATGGCCGAACTGGCATCTGTATGAGCCGACCATTCGCAAGGCCGCCGGTCTGGCCGCTGCGCCATCAGACCCGCCTGCGAAGGGCTACTACGAAACACGCTACGGCCACTGCGATCTGCTGGTTGCGGGGGCGGGGCCTGCGGGCCTGATGGCCGCGCTGACGGCAGCACGCGCGGGGCTGCGTGTCATGATCGCGGATGAAGGGTGCGAGGCAGGTGGGGCGCTGCTGTCCCGCAGGCTGACCATCGGCGGCGCACCCGCGATGGATTGGGTTTCGCAGACGGTCGCGGAACTGGCGGCGCTGCCCAATGTCACCCATCTGCAAAACGCGACGGTCTGGGGCTATCGCGAACACAACTACCTGATGGTGACGGAACGTGCGCCCAACAATCCCAGCCTATTGGAACGCACATGGCGGGTGCGCGCGGGCCATGTCATCACCGCGACGGGGGCGATTGAGCGCGGCCTTGTCTTCGGCAACAACGACCGGCCCGGCGTGATGCTGGCATCGGCGGTGCAAAGCTATGTAAACCGTTATGGCGTGGCCCCCGGTAAGCGGGCGGTGGTCTTTACCACCAACAATTCCGCCTATGCGGTCGCTGCCGATCTGGTGGCGGCGGGTGTGAAACTTGTGGCCATCGTGGACAGCCGCGACAGCGTGCCCGAGGAGGCGCGCGCGCTGGTCCCCGGCATTGAGATCATGGCCGGCAAGGTGGTGACCGAGGCACAAGGCGGGCGACAGCTGCGCGGCGTGGCCGTTGCCGCCAAAACCGGTGGTTCGGCGCGCATCCTATCTTGCGATCTGCTGGCAGTGTCGGGCGGCTGGAACCCGACGGTGCATCTGTGGTCCCAGTCCCGCAGTTCGCTGCGCTATGACGAAGCATTGGCAACCTTCCTGCCCGACACCCCGGTGCAGGCGGTCAGCGCGGCAGGGGCGGCAAACGGTGCGCTGGCGCTGTCAGACGCCTTGAAGTCCGGCGCAGAGGCCGCTGCGACAGCGACCGGCACCACATCGCCCGCGCCCCCTGAAGCGACCGATTTGCCCTATGCCATTAAGCCGCTCTGGCGGGTGGAAACCGCAAAGGGCAAGGCATTCCTCGACCTGCAAAACGATGTCACCGTTGACGATGTCCACCTTGCCTTGCGTGAGGGCTATTCCAACGTCGAACACGTCAAACGCTACACCACCGGCGGCATGGGGATCGACCAGGGGAAAACCGGCAATATCAACATCATCGGTACTGTCGCCCTGGCGCAAGGCACGGCCATGGACAGCGTTGGCACCACCACGTTCCGTGCGCCCTACACGCCGGTTTCTTTCGGGGCCATCGGCGGATTGCGCGAAGAAACCGTCGCGCTGCCCTACCGCCACACACCGATCACCGAATGGAACCTTGCCCAAGGCGCGTTCATGTATGAATCCGGTGCCCGCTGGCGCAGGCCGGGCTATTTCCCGAGAGAGGATGAGGGCCTGCAAGAGGCCACCAACCGCGAATGCCGCGCGGTGCGCGAGCGCGTGGGTGTCTATGACAGCTCGCCCCTTGGGACGTTCGAGCTGAAGGGCCGCGACGTGGGGCGTTTCCTCGACTACCTCTATAGCAACATCATTTCTTCGCTGAAGCCGGGCCAGTGCCGATACGGTCTGATGCTGACAGATGACGGGCTGATTATGGATGACGGGGTGTGCCTGCGGCTGGATGAGCATCGCTGGATCATCTCCACCTCTACCGGTCATGCCGAGGCCATCCATGGACATTTGGAGGAGATGCTGCAGACCCGCTTCCCGGATTGGAACGTCTTCGTCACCAATGTCACCAGCCAATGGAACAACGCCACCGTCTGCGGCCCGAAGGCGCGCGAGGTGATGGCGGCGCTTGGCACAGATATCGACCTCTCGCCTGATGCCTTCCCCTTCATGTCCTTCCGCGATTGTACGGTGGCGGGGCTGCCCGCCCGCGTGGTGCGCGTCAGCTTCACCGGCGAATTGTCATATGAGGTCAATGTCGCGCCCCGGCATATGCGGGCGCTATGGGCCGGGGTGATGGAGGCGGGTCAGCCTTTCGGCATCCTGCCCGTGGGGTCCGAGGCGAGCCATGTTCTGCGGGTCGAAAAGGGTTTCCTGTCACTGGGCCACGAGGTGGATGGAACCGTTGACGCCTATGACCTCGGTATGGGGTGGGCGATGTCCAAGAAGAAGCCCGATTACCTTGGCAAACGCGCGGTTCAGATCCGGCGCGAGGGCGGGGGGCCGCGGCGCGAGCTGGT
>Ga0213841_1000716_pt1 | contig 27383 bp, 17 predicted proteins | sample SWPATP23_FD_160125 | JGI IMG/M metagenome (GOLD analysis project Ga0213841, IMG submission 160125) | Coastal seawater microbial communities from Marineland, Florida, United States - SWPA TP2 #3 | ecosystem: Environmental > Aquatic > Marine > Coastal | place: USA: Florida | collected 2016-08-14 | reverse complement strand
CCATGAACGCAGTGAGAGGGCGCCTTGCCGCGAGGACTGTTCGGGTCAAGGCTCCAGGCAAGGTCAACGTCTCACTGGATGTCGGACCGCTGCGGCCGGACGGCTACCACTCGGTGGCCAGCGTCTACCTGGCGGTCTCACTCTACGAGGAAGTCGCCGCCACCAGCACCGATACCGGCGGGATCACCGTCAGCATCAGCGACGCGAGCACCCTGGACCTGGACGGCGTGGACATCCCGCTCGACCACCGCAACCTGGCGTACAAGGCCGCGGCGATCATGGCCGACGTCTCCGAGCACGCCACCGGCGTGCACCTGGAGATCACCAAACGGGTGCCGGTGGCCGGCGGCATGGGCGGCGGGTCCGCCGACGCAGCCGCCACCCTGCTGGCCTGCGACGCGTTGTGGAACAGCGGACTCTCCCGCGATGAGCTGGCCCACCTGGCCGCAGAACTCGGCGCCGACGTCCCGTTCGCGCTCCTGGGCGGCACCGCCGTCGGCCTGGGCGTGGGCGACGACCTCTCGCCGGCCCTCGTCAAGGCCCAGACGGACTGGGTCCTGGTCACGGCCGACTTCGGCCTGTCCACCCCGGAGGTTTTCCGGACCCTGGACCGGCTGCGCGAGGCGGAGGGCGTGGCGGTGGAGGAGCCGGTCGCCGTCGACCCCGCCGTCCTCACGGCACTGCGCGGCGGCGACTCCGACGCCCTCAGCCGCGTCCTGGTCAACGACCTCCAGCGCGCCTCGATCGAGCTGGCCCCCGGCCTGCGGGACACTCTCGGGCTTGGCGAATCCCTGGGGGCGATCGCCGGAATCGTGTCCGGGTCAGGACCCACGATCGCGCTGCTGGCCCACAGCCCTGCGGCGGCGGAGGGCCTGGCCGAGGATCTCCGGCACCACGGCCTCGACGCCATGGCCGTCCACGGCCCGGTGCACGGGGCCCGCATCATCTCCGATACGCTCCTTTAGGAGCTTTTGCGTTCCCACCGCAACATTTCACCGATACACCCCACCGATACACCCAAGAAAGCAGTTCCCAGTGGCACACCTGCTCGGCGGCGAGAACCTCACGGTTTCGTATGCAACCCGTACCGTCCTCGATGGCATTACCCTCGGTCTTGAAGAGGGCGACCGGATCGGCATGGTGGGCCGCAACGGCGACGGCAAGTCGACCCTCATGCGGCTGCTGGCGATGCGTTCCACCCCGGACTCCGGCCGGGTGACCAAGCGCAGCGACGTCAACATCGGCTACCTGGACCAGAGTGACGTGCTCGACGGCGACCTCACCGTCGGCGCCGCGATCGTGGGGGATCAGGCCGACTATGAATGGGCCCGCAATCCCCAGATCCGCGAAGTCATGGGCGGACTCGTGTCCGACGTCGACTGGCACGCCAACGTCCACGCGCTCTCCGGCGGGCAGAAGCGGCGCGTGGCGCTGGCCAAGCTGCTGATCGAGGACCACGACGTCATCATGCTCGACGAACCCACCAACCACCTCGACGTCGAAGGCGTCGCGTGGCTGTCCCGGCACCTGAAGACCCGCTGGCGGGCCAACCAGGGCGCCTTCCTCGTGGTGACCCACGACCGCTGGTTCCTCGATGAAGTGTGCAACAAGACCTGGGAAATCCACGACGGCATCATGGACCCGTTCGACGGCGGTTACGCCGCGTATGTGCTGGCCCGCGCCGAACGTGACCGCTCGGCTTCCGTGGTGGAAAGCAAGCGCCAGCAGCTCGTGAAGAAAGAGCTGGCCTGGCTCCGGCGCGGCGCCCCGGCCCGCACCGCCAAGCCCAAGTTCCGGATCGAGGCGGCCAACGCCCTGATCGCCGATGTCCCCGAGCCGCGCGACTCGACGGCATTGAGCAAGATGGCCACCGCCCGGCTCGGCAAGGACGTCCTGGACCTCGAGAACGTCTCGCTCGACTTCCGCGGCGGCGCCCCCGGGCAGAAGCTCTTCGACAACATCACGCTGCGCCTTGCCCCCGGCGAGCGGCTGGGCCTGGTGGGCGTCAACGGCGCCGGCAAGACCACCCTGCTGAAGCTCCTCAACGGCGAGATCGAGCCCACCTCCGGGAAGGTCAAGCGCGGCAAAACGGTTGTCACCGCGGTCCTCACCCAGGAGGTCAAGGAGCTCGACGACGTCTCGGACCTGCGCGTGATCGAAGTGATCGAGCGCGAAAAGCGCTCCTTCAACGTCGGCGGCAAGGAATTCACCGCCGGCCAGCTCGTGGAGCAGCTTGGCTTCACCAACGAGAAGCAGTGGACCCCGGTCAGGGACCTCTCCGGTGGGGAACGCCGGCGCCTGCAGCTCCTGCGCCTGCTCGTGGGGGAGCCGAACGTGCTCATGCTCGACGAGCCGACCAACGACCTCGACACCGACACCCTTGCCGCCGTGGAAGACGTGCTCGACGGCTGGCCCGGCACGCTCGTCGTCGTCAGCCACGACCGCTATCTGCTGGAACGCGTCACGGACCACCAGATGGCGCTCCTCGGCGACGGCAAAATCCGTGCCCTCCCGCGCGGCGTGGACCAGTACCTGGAACTGCGCGAAGCCGCGCTGGCGGGCTCCACGATCACCGGCGGCGGCAACCCGGTCACCTCCTCCAGTGCCGGTTCCGCCCCCGCCGTCTCCGGCCCCTCGGAAGCCGAGAAGCGCGACGCCCGCAAGGCCAAGAACCGGATCGACCGCCAGCTGGGCAAGCTCAAGCAGCAGGAAGACAAGATCCACGCCCAGATGACGGCCGGGGCCGGGGATGCGAGCAAGTTCGACCAGCTCGCCGAGCTCAACAAGAAGCTCCAGGAACTCGCCGGGGAACGCGAAGCCCTCGAACTCGAATGGCTCGAGGCCCTCGAGGTGCTGGGGGAGTAGTGTCCCGGTGACCCTTTGGGGGACATGCCCAGTGTGTTGCAGCACGGCTGGACATGTCCCTTGGTGCACCCTGCAACACGCAGGACATGCCCCTCCATGCAGGCCAGCAATGGACATATCCCGCGTAGCCCTGACATCCCCGGGGACATGTGCCTTGGTGCATGCCAGGGATGGGCATGTCCCGTGGAGCCCTGAAATCCCTGAGGGCATGTCACGCGGTGCAGGCCAGGGGAGGGCATGTCCCGCGGGGCCTTGAAATTCCGGAGCACATGTCCCACGATGCACGGCAAGACTGGACATGTCCCGCGGAGCCCTGAAGTCCCCGAGGACATGTGCCTTGGTGCATGCCAGGGATGGACATATTGGTGTCATGTCCATCCCTCGGGGCCAGGGGAGGGCATGTCCCGCGGGGCCTTGAAATCCCCGAGCACATGCCCCACGGTGCACGGCAAGACTGGACATGTCCCGCGGCGGCAAGCGGCGCCTGCGCCGGGCCACGGGATTCAGTCGTCGCTGCGGAGCTCCGGGTCCTTTTGCAGGCCGGTGAGGCCGTTCCAGGCCAGGTTCACGAGGTGCGCGGCGACCTCGCGTTTGTCCGGGGTGCGGCTGTCCTGCCACCACTGGCCGGTCATCGCGACCATCCCCACGAGCATCTGGGCGTACATGGCCCCGTCGGCCGGGCTGAAGCCGCGGCGGGCGAGCTCGTCCTGGAGGATGTGCTCCACGCGGGCCGTCACCTGTGAGAGCAGGGAGGAGAAGGCCCCTTCCGGCTGGGACGGCGGTGCGTCGCGCATGAGGATCCGGAAGCCGTCGGTCCGTTCCTCGATGTAGGTCAGCAGCGCCAGGGCGGCCCGTTCCACCAGGACACGCGGCTTGGCGTCCTCGGCCAGGGCATCATTGATTGAGGTCAGCAGGATGTGGAACTCGTAGTCCACCACCTGGGTGTACAGGCCCTCCTTGGAGCCGAAGTGCTCGTAGATGACCGGTTTGGAGACGCCGGCGGTGGCGGCGATTTCCTCGATGGTGGTCCCGTCCAAGCCGCGGAGGGCGAAAAGCCCCCGCCCAATGCCGATCAACTGCTTGCGACGCTGCTGGCCGGTCATGCGGGGCCGGGGGACGTAGCCGGGGGCGCGCACGGGCCTGCCGTTGCCGCCGTCCGCCCCGCCGGATGCGCCTCCACTCTTGCTCACAGCTCCATCATGCCCTACGGCGCGCCCGCCGCCGCGCCCGGCCCGTCGCCCTAACCGTCGCCTGACGTTCGAGGGCTGAGTCGCACGAGCGTCAACCTTCGTGGCAGAATTGGTTCTCGTGCCACAGGTCATGCCCGGCACGGTCCGCTCTGGTGTAATGGCAGCACCCCGGCCTTTGGAGCCGTGGAGTATAGGTTCGAGTCCTATGGGCGGAACTGGCGAGACACACTGCGCAACCAAGCAAGGAGAGCCAATACGTGAGCCCCGAGAACACTGGCCCAGCCGCCGTGATTGTCCTAGCCGCAGGGGCCGGTACCCGGATGAAATCCCGTACGCCAAAGATTCTCCACGAGATCGGCGGCCGCTCCCTCGTCGGCCACGCCCTGCAGGCCGCCCGCAGCGTCAACCCCCGCGAACTTGCCCTGGTAGTCCGGCATGAACGCGACCTCGTGGCCGCCCACGTCGCCGCCATCGATCCGAAAGCCCTGATCGTGGACCAGGACGATGTGCCCGGCACCGGCCGCGCGGTCGAAGCCGCCCTGGAGGCCCTCGACGCCCAGGACCCGCTGAGCGGAACTGTCGTTGTCACCTACGGAGATGTCCCGCTGCTCACCGGCGGGCTGCTCGCCGAGCTCGTCGCCGCCCACGAGGCCGAGGGCAACGCCGTCACGGTCCTCACCGCCGTGCTCGACGACGCCACCGGTTACGGCCGGATCCTCCGGGCCGAAGACGGTACTGTCACCGGCATCCGCGAGCACAAGGACGCCACCGAGGCCGAACGCGGAATCCGTGAAATCAACTCCGGCATCTACGCCTTCGACGCCGCCGTGCTTCGCGACGCGCTGGTCCATGTCACCACGGACAACGCCCAGGGCGAGAAGTACCTCACCGATGTCCTGGCCCTGGCCCGCGCCGCGGGCGGCCGGGTTGCCGCCGTCGTCACCGAAGACCGCTGGCAGGTTGAGGGCGCAAACGACCGCGTCCAGCTCTCGGCCCTCGGCGCCGAACACAACCGCCGCACGGTCGAGGCCTGGATGCGCGCCGGTGTGACAGTCGTGGATCCCGCCACCACATGGATCGACTCCACGGTGACGCTCGACGAGGACGTCCGGCTCCTGCCCAACACCCAGCTGCACGGCGCCACGAAGGTGGCGCGCGACGCCGTCGTCGGCCCGGACACCACCCTGACCGACGTCTCGGTGGGGGAGGGCGCCTCGGTGATCCGCACCCACGGCTCCGGTGCCACGATCGGTGCCCGCGCCAGCGTCGGTCCCTTCACGTACCTGCGCCCCGGCACCGTCCTGGGCGAGACCGGCAAGATCGGCGCGTTCTACGAGACCAAGAACGTCACGATCGGCCGCGGCTCGAAGCTGTCGCACCTCGGCTACGCCGGGGACGCGGAAATCGGCGAGGACACCAACATCGGCTGCGGCAACATCACTGCCAACTACGACGGCGAGAAGAAGCACCGCACGGTGATCGGCTCCGGGGTGCGCACCGGCTCCAACACCGTGTTCGTGGCTCCCGTGCGCGTGGGCGACGGCGCCTACAGCGGCGCCGGTGCGATCATCCGCCAGGACGTCCCGGCCGGCGCCCTCGTCGTCTCCCTGGCCAAGCAGCGGAACGCCGAAGGCTGGGTTGCGGCCAACCGCCCCGGCTCCGTCTCCGCCGCCCTGGCCGCATCCGCTGCCGCGGTCGAATCCGCGGGCGCCCCATCATCCTCCACTACTCCGGCACCGACAGAAGAGGGCTAGCAATCATGAGCGAAATTACGGCACACGGCGAGAAGAAGCTGGTGCTGGCCGCGGGGCGCGCGCACCCTGAGCTGGCGAAGGAGATCGCGAAGGAGCTCGGCACCGAACTGCTGCCCCTGGATGCCTACGACTTCGCCAACGGCGAGATCTACGTGCGGGCCGGCGAGAGCGTCCGCGGCACCGATGCCTTCGTCATCCAGGCCCACCCGGCCCCGCTGAACAACTGGCTCATGGAACAGCTGATCATGATCGATTCGCTCAAGCGGGCCTCCGCCAAGCGCATCACCGTCGTGTCCCCGTTCTACCCCTACGCCCGGCAGGACAAGAAGGGCCGCGGCCGCGAGCCGATCTCGGCACGCCTCGTCGCCGATCTGTACAAGACCGCCGGCGCCGACCGCATCATGAGCGTGGACCTGCACACTTCCCAGATCCAGGGCTTCTTCGACGGCCCCGTGGACCACCTCATGGCCATTCCGCTCCTGGCCGATTACATCCGCACCCGCGTCGGCTCGGACAAGGTCACGGTGGTCTCCCCGGACACCGGGCGCGTCCGGGTCGCGGAGCAGTGGGCCGAGCGCCTCGGCGGCGCGCCGCTGGCGTTCGTGCACAAGAGCCGCGACCTCACCGTGCCCAACCAGGCCGTCTCCAAGACGGTCGTGGGCCAGATCGAAGGCCGCACCTGTGTCCTGATCGACGACATGATCGACACCGGCGGAACCATCTCCGGCGCCGTCCAGGTACTCAAGAACGCCGGGGCCAAGGATGTCATCATCGCCGCGACCCACGCCGTGTTCTCCGATCCGGCAGCCCGCCGCCTGTCCGAGTCCGGCGCCCGTGAGGTCGTGGTCACCAACACGCTGCCGATCACCGCGGACAAGTACTTCCCGCAGCTGACCGTGCTGTCCATCGCGCCGCTGATCGCCCGCGCCATCCGCGAAGTGTTCGACGACGGCTCCGTCACCAGCCTCTTCGACGGCAACGCGTAGCAGGGGCCCGCGCGGGCACGTTTTCACGAATCCGTGCCCGCGCTGGTAGCCTTGTACCGAAACCTTGGCGAGGGAGAGCGCCGGTAAACCGTATTCACGGCAAGCCGGAATGCTGGTCTCCGTTATCGACTGGGTCTGAATCTCCTTCTGAAGGTCAGCTGCACGGCAGCCCGGCGTTGAAGGTCGTAAACAGACCTCCGCCCTTGCTGAACACCGTTTAGTCCCGCCGCTTGAAATCCCACCAGGAGATATCCATGTCTGAGCAGAAGCTCGCAGCAGAAGTACGCACCGAATTCGGCAAGGGCTTCGCCCGCCGCGCCCGCATGGCCAACCTGATCCCGGCCGTCATCTACGGCCACGGCGCCGAGCCGATCCACATCACCCTGCCGGCGAAGGCCACCACCCTGGCCGTCCGCACCGCCAACGCCCTGCTGACCCTGGACATCAACGGCGAGCAGCACCTGGCCCTCGTCAAGGACATCCAGCGCAACCCGATCAAGCAGATCATCGAGCACCTCGACCTGCTGACCGTCCGCACCGGCGAGAAGGTCACCGTTGACGTCCCCGTCCACCTGAACGGCGAACTGGCTCCGGGCAACGTGTACAACCAGGAAATGACCACCGTCTCCCTTGAGGCCGAGGCAACCCACCTGCCGACCGCCATCGAGGTCAGCATCGAAGGCCGCACCGCCGGCGAGCACATCCACGCTTCCGACCTCGTCCTGCCGAAGGGCTCCGTCCTGCTGGCCGACGCCGAGGCTCTCGTCGTTCACATCTCCGAGGCCACCGAGGTCTCCGAGGAAGAGGCTTCTGCCGACACCACCGAAGGCTCCTCGGTCGCAGCCGAGTAATTCCGGCGCATTTACCGGTGGCCGGGTCCCTCAGGGGCCCGGCCGCCGTCGTCTGTGATGCCGTCGTCTCCGGCGCCGCACCGCCCCGGAGCTGCCTTGCCCGCCTGACACGGCCCGCCTGACTGTCCCACCCTGCCGCGTCCCACCGAAGGACTGATCCATGACCGACACCTGGCTGATCGTAGGCCTTGGCAACCCCGGACCCGAGTACAGCCACAACCGGCACAACGTCGGCCAGATGGTCCTGGACGAGCTTGCCTCGCGTGTCGGCGGACGCTTCAAGTCGCACAAATCGCGTGCCCAGGTCCTGGAAGGGCGCCTGGGCATCGGCGGTCCCCGGATCGTGCTGGCCAAGCCGCAGTCCTACATGAACGTCTCCGGCGGCCCGGTCTCGGCTCTGGCACAGTTCTACGGGATCGATCCCGCCCGCGTGGTTGCCGTCCACGACGAGATCGACATCCCCTTCGACACCGTGAAGCTCAAGGTCGGCGGCGGCGAGGGCGGCCACAACGGGCTGCGGGACATCTCCAAGGCGCTGGCCACCAAGGACTACCTGCGCGTGCGGGTGGGCGTGGGGCGTCCGCCCGGCCGGATGGACACCGCCGACTTCGTCCTGCGCGACTTTTCCGCCCCGGAGAAGAAAGAACTGCCCTTCCTCATCGACTCGGCAGCCGACGCCGTCGAAGTCCTGGTCAAGGACGGACTCCTCGCCGCCCAGCAAAAGTTTCACCCGGCCAAGGCCCCTTAGTCGCACCCGGTTGGGCCCCACGGCAGCCGCCACGAGGCCCGGTTTCAGCCACATGACGGGTTTTCTTTCCAAGCTTTCGGCATTCCAGTTATGATCTGTCTACTCTCATGTCGGGGGATAGGGATACGCTACTTCTAAGTGGGCAGTCTGGGGTTGCTGTCTACAAAGCGGTACGAAGGAAACTACATGTCGAGGGATTCGCTGGGCTGGGGGAATGTTTCCACTACATTGGCACCCGCCGAAGAAGAACACGCAGCCGGTCCGGTCGCAAGGCACGGCTGGTCCGGTCTGGCGCGGAACGCCGATGCCGAGCGTGTCCGGACGGAACTGCTTGCGCAGGACCGGATGGGCGTGGTCATCACCGGCGACCGCGGCGTGGGCAAGACGCTCGTCGGCAGGACGGCCCTCGCGGGATTCGGACCCGAGGTCTACACCATTCAACTCCGGAGCACAGGACCGGGTTCGGCAACACCGTATGGTTGCCTCGCGTTCACCTTGGCCAGGCTTCCGCAGAGCTCCCTTGGCTCGCCGACCGCCATCCTGCACGGTATTACTTCGCTGATCCGCGACGACGCCGCCGGCCGCCAGTGCGTGATCCTGCTCGACAACGCCGGGGCCCTCGACGAACTCAGCACCGGGGTCCTGCTGAATCTGCTGCAGACCAGGACCGCACGGCTGATCGCCACGGCCCAGCGCACCACCGATCTTCCGCCGGACTTCTACTGGCTCATCACCTCGGGCCAGCTCGCCGAGGTCCGGCTCGCCAACCTGACCGAGCTCGAAACGCTGGAGGTCCTGCAGTCAGCCCTGGGCCATCGGGTCTCGACTGCCCTGGCCAGCCAGCTGCACCAGCTGGTCGGTGGCAGCCCCACGCTCCTGCAGGCGGTCGTGTCTGAACAGATTGAACGCGGAAACCTTGTCCTGTCAGGGTCCGTCTGGACCCTGGTCGACGAAGTCGTGCTGGACGGCCGGACGGCGCTGGAAGACATCGTCAGGGCCCGGTACGCGAGGGAAACACCCGAGGCCCGAGAGGTCATCGACGTCCTGTCCTGCGCCCGGACGCTGCCCCTGTCCCGGCTCGCCAGGATGTACAGCCCCGGCGTGATCGCCGACATGGAAGAAGCCGGCCAGATCGTCGTCGACCGCACGGACCGGCACCTGGTCACTCTGGGCGACCGCTACCTGGGCGACATTGTCCGCAACTGGCTGAGCGTGGAGCGCCGCCTGGAGCTCCGGGACAAGGTCCCCGGGCACCAGGAACACGAGCTCGACGAACTGACAGTCGAGGACCTGCTCGCCTACGCGGCGTGGACCCACGACTGCCACGCCCAGCTGGCGCCCGCCCACGCGCTGGCCGCGGCCAGCGCCGCCGTCAAGTTCTTCGACCCGAAGTTTGCGCTCAAATGTGCCGGCAGCCTGTCTCCCACGGACGCTGAATGGGCCGAGGGACAACTTCAGAAGTCGGCCGCCTACCTCCAGCTCGGCCTGCCCCTGCAGGCCATGTCGGCGCTCGACGACGTGTCCGATCAGCAGGTCGACGCCCTCGCGGCCGAGAGCTTTGCCGAATTCATCGCGGCGAAGGCCGACTGCATGGCCTGGCTCGAAGACCGCGCCGGCAAGGTCCCGGAGCTCCTCCGGCAGGCCAGGATCCGGCTCCAGGACCTGAGCATGGGCGATCCGCCGGCCGCCCCCGGCGCACTTTCCCGGGCCGGGCTGTGCCTGGATCTCTGCGAGTTCAACTACTTCTCCTTCATCGGAGACTTCGAGCCCATGATGGAGCGGCTCACCGCCGCGGCCACCACTGACGTCCCTGGCGCCGACCCCGTGCACCGGCTCCGGTCGGCGATCATCCTGATGGAAGCCTTGTCCATGACGGGCCGGGAACTCGATGCCCGCAAACTCATGAGGGAAATCGGCGGACAGCTGGGCGACTGGTCCAACGTCCCGCGCATCCGCGAAAACTTCGCGTGGCGCTCCTTCAACGTGCTGCTCCTGTCCGGCCTGTGGCGCCAGGCCATCGACATGCTGAAGGACGCCAGCGGCCGTGCAGGGCACGGGCTGCATTCCGGCAGCGCCGCCACCGACCTCGCCGTGGGACTCGCCTACGTCTATGCCGGCCGCGGCTATATGGCGCTGGACCCGCTGCTGGCCGCGATCGCCCAGCTTGAGGTCCGGGCGAGCCTGCAGTCCCTGCGCCAGGCCTACGCCGCCACCGCCTTCGCCTACGCCCAGACCGGCAACTCGGTCCAGGCCGCGATCTACCTGGACCGGGCCCGCTCGGCTGACGGCCCGGCCCGCTTCGCTGTCAGCAGTTCCACGGAGTTCTGCATGGACATGGCCTCGAGGTGGCTCGGTGACCCCGAGGCCAAGGACCGGCTCGTCCGGACCGGGGAAGCGCATTTCCGCAAGGGCCGGTACACCCTTGCCGGCATCAGCATGTTCGGCGCCACCGTCAACGGCACCGTCAAGGAGTTCCTCTTCCTGGAGGAATTGGCCGGGCTGAGGCAGGGCCCCCTAGCCGAAATGTCCCGCACGGTCGCCATCGGCAGCCGGAAAAAGGATGCCGCCATCATGCTCGAAGCCGCCGAGCAGGCCGCGGCCCTGGAACTGGACGCCGTGCAGGCCAGGTGCGCGGCCCTCGCGTTCGACTTCGCCAAGGGCGCCGGACTGACCGCCAGCGCCAACGCCGCGTACAGCATGCTCGAGAGCCTCTCGGAGTCTGTTCCGGCCCTGCCCATCATGCCCCGCAACAAGGGCCCGCTGCTCACGGAACGGGAGCGGCAGATCGCCACCCTTGCCGGAAACGGGGTCTCCAACAAGGACATCGCCCTGGAAGTGGGCATTTCCGTCAGGACAGTGGAGGGCCACCTGTACCAGGTGTTCACGAAGCTCGGCGTTTCTTCGCGAAGTGATCTGCTTGGACTCATCTAGGGGGCCGGCGGGAGACCCCGGCAGCGAGGCGACCCGCGCCTTGACCGGGAGGTCGGATGATCTGATGTCGGCGGTCGAGGCCCTTCAGGGCGGCAGCCACGTGGCCGTGTTCGTTCTCGCCGACAGCGGGATGGGCAAATCCAGGCTCATCGAAGCCGTTGTGGCCGAACTGGGCTCCGAGGTGACGCCCGTGCGGATCCACGGCAGTGCATCGCTGTCCAAGGTGCCTTACGGCGTGCTCGGCCCCTTCATCGTCGGCCTGCCGGTCCAGGAGGCGACGTCGCAGCTGGCCGTGCTGCGGACATTGTGGTCGCATCTGGAAGAACAGAAGCGCGCCACCCAGAAGCCCCTGTTGCTCATCGTCGACGACGCCCATGACCTCGACGAGGCGACGGCGGGAATCCTGGCGGAGCTGGCCGCTGCCGGCTGGGCGAAGCTGCTCGTGGGCGCGGCCGCCCGCCCCGGATTGCCGGAGCCGCTCCTGCAGCTTTGGTTTGAAGGCATCGCCGAACGGCATGATCTCCGGCCGCTGACGCTCGCGCAGACCACAGAGATGTTGGAGGGCGAGCTCGGCTCGCAGGTGCTGCCGAACGTCGCCGAAATCCTTTGGGAGGCCTCCGGCGGCAACCCGATGCTCCTCAACGGTCTCCTGGACGACGCCAGAAAGGACGGGACGCTGCTCCGGCGCAACGGTGTGTGGCTGTTCACCCGGCACCTGAACAGCCACGGCGACAGGCTGACCGACGTGGTGCGCCGCCAGCTGCTGCTGCGTTCGCCGGAAGAACGGCAGGCCCTGAATCTCGTGGCGCTGGCCGAACCCGTGTCCAGGGAACTGATCGAGTCGGTGGCCGGCGAAGAGGCCGTGGGGTCGCTGATCGACAGCGAACTGATCCGGGTGACGGACGCGGCCACCGGTGAGCTGCGGCTGTGGCACACCGTCTACGGCGACACCTTGCGCAACTTGATCTCGCCGGCCAGGAGCCTCCAGCTTCGGCAGAGTCTGCTGCGCCGCATGGACAGCGAACCGACGTCGGCCGAAGGGCTGCTGCGTCACGTGAGCTGGTCGATCGAGTGCGGCGCGGAGGTTGAGGACCGGCAGCTCCTGCGGGCCGCCGTCCTGGCCAGCCGACTCTACGAGGACGACCTCGCCCGCAAGGCTGCCGCCCTTGTCAAGGATCCGGAACTGCAGATGGCGGCCCGTGCCGTGATAGCACGGACGCGCTACAACGCCTCCGATTACGTTGCGGCGCGGGAGATCCTCGACGCCGACTTCGGTCAGGGCAACACCCTCCCCAGCCTGCTGGCCGGAACCCTGCTGTGGGCCGCGGTGTTGTCCGCGCTGGGCCACACCCCCGAAGACATCATGCAACGCGCACAGATGCTGCAGCACGCCAGTGAACGGCTCGCCCAGGCCCGGCCGGACGACGCCGAAGCCATTCACGCCGCCACGGCGGAGCGGCTGGAGACCATGGAAGCCATGGTCATGGCCCTGGCAGGCGAGTACCGGCCGGCGCCTGCCGCGGCGGGGGCGCCCTCCGGTACCCGCACGGCGAACAACCTCGAAACGACGTTCCGGCACTGCGTCGACGCGGAGCGGCTCCTTCACGCCGGCAAGGGAGAGAGCGCGTTTGCCGTGATGTCCCGGGCGATCGAGGCCGCCGGAGCCGATCACGATGAGCTGTACTTCCTCGCGGACTTCCTTGTGGTCCGTGCGGCCGCCCCCGCGATCCACGCCGGAGACTGGCAGGCCGCGGAAACCCTCCTCACCGGAGTTGTCGCCGGATCCGGACCCAGCCTGATTTCCTTCGGCGGGGGAGTCCACGCGGCCCACGGCATCATCCTGCTGTACCAGGGCAAGGCGGCCCAGGCGCTGAACACGCTCAGCGCCGCGCTCGAAGCGCTGCGTCTGACCGACCCCCAGCAGCTCTTCGCCCTCACGGCGGCCATGGCCTTCGCGGCCGCCGCCGAAGTCGGCGCCCAAACGAAGGCAGAGCTCTTCCTCGCCGACTTCGAGAACGCACCTGCAGCGTTGCCGAAGTACATGCGCTCCCTGGCCGCGATGGCCGTGGTCTACGGAAAAGCCAGGCTGGGGAACTACCCCGGCGCCATCGCGGAACTGAAGCGGCTCGGACGCCCGGACCCGGAAGCGGACACGGCCGGCCTCGAACTCGACTCGCTGGCATTCTGTCTGGCCCTGGGGGACACGGACTCGGCGCCGAGGCTGCTGGAACTCCGGGACGGGCTCGAAGGCCCCAGGCCCGCCGCGATCTGCGCCTACGCCGCAGCCCTGAGCACGGACAACGCCGCGGACCACCTGGAGGCCGCGAAGACCTGTGAAGCAGCGGAGCTGTGGACCTTTGCCGCCCTTGCCTATGACGGCGCGGCGCACGCCTACCGGGCCGCGGGCGACACGCTGAGAGAGCGCATGGCGAACTCCCAACGCAAGAGGTGCCTGGACCGGGCCGATGACCTCCCCGGCGAGGACACGGCCAAGAGCGATGACTCCCTGGGCATCCTGACCCGCCGCGAACGCGACATCGTTGCGCTCGCGGTGCGCGGCCTCACCGACCGGCAGATTGCCGCCGAACTCCAGGTGTCAGTGCGCACGGTTGAGGGCCACCTCTACCGCAGCTACGCCAAGCTCAACGTCAAGGGCCGTGAACAGTTGCCCGGCATCGGCGGACGCTAGCCGCCGAGCAGTCGCGCCGGCCGGGTTTCGGGGCGCGCAGAGGCGCGTGGGGGAGCGCAGACAGGCCTCCGGACAGCCCGTTTTCCGGGCTTTCAGGATACTACGGCCACGGTCACGTGGCACCGGATTCGGACTACTTGGTTTTGACCCTGCAGCGGGGCGGGGCCAACTGAGTACAGCTACGTAGAGCGGGCCGAATACTCGCTGCGTATTCGAGTACTACTTACGCATACCGTAAATACGCGTAGTCCATACGGTGGATGTATCACCGCTCACACTTTGATTGCGAAGGTCTCTCATATGTTCCAGCAAGACGCCGGCTTGCCTGCGGGCAGCGGCCAGACAGAAGCTATCCTTCCGGCGCAAAGAAACGGATACGGCCGCAACAAGGACAGACCCTTCACCCGCCAACAGGTCGTTGCCGAGGTGGTTGAAACCCTGACGTCGGGTTCCGGCTGCGGCATCGTCCTGGTGGGCGACCACGGCGCCGGCAAGTCCTTCATTGCCCAACGCGCCCTTGAACAGCTCGGCGACGAGTACCTGGTGGTCCAGGTCAGGGGTAGCTCCATTTCCTCCAAGCTTCCCTACGGAGCCTTGAGCGTCCTGCTGAACGATCTCGACGCATCCCACCTCGAACACCCCCTGATGGTGCTGCGCGGACTCACCCAGCTGCTCCGCAACAAATCAGAGGGCCGGCAAATCGTCCTGTTCGTGGACAACGCCCACGACCTCGACGAGCTCTCGAGCATGATGGTGGCCCAGCTGAGCGCAGGGGCTCACGTCACGCTGCTGGCGGCGTGCGTGGACATGCCCCACGTCGGCGGCGACATCATGGGCCTGTGGAAGGATGACCTGCTCCGGCGGGTGGACCTTGGACCCTTCGACTTCGCCGAAACCGCATCAACGCTGCACCACGAATACGGCGGCCGGTTCTCCCTGACGGCCGCCCGGGCGCTCTGGAGTGCCAGCGGGGGCAACGCCCTGTTCCTCCATTCCCTGACCCGGGAACAGATCAAGCTGGGCACGGTGGTCCGCCAGGACGGCGTGTGGTTCCTGGGCAACGGCCCCATCGCCTTGACCGGCGAGATCCGGGACGTCGTGAAAGCCCGCCTCAACCGGCTCGGCACCGGCCAGCGGGACGTCTTTGAGCTGCTGGCACTTGCCGGCGCGGTCCCGCTGCAGACCCTCATGCTCATCGCCAACCCCCAGGACATGGACGCCCTTCAGGAACGGGCCCTGATCCGGGTCACGCATAACCATCCGCCGATGGTCAGCGTCGCCAATCCGGTGACGGCCGGCATCGTCGCCAGCGTTGTCCCGCCGGGCCGCAGTGCCGAACTCCGCCGCCGGCTCACGGCCGTGCTCCAGGAGTCGGACGCCCTGGACGCCGGCGGCGCGACCGGAGTCGCCTGGGCCCTGGACTGTGGCGAGCAGGTCAGCCCGGAGGTGGCCCTGGCCGCGGCCCGCACCGCGAACAGCGCGTCCGACCCCGCCGCCGCACTCCGGTTCATCCAGGAGATCGAAGGCAGCGAACCCGCCGTCCCGATGGCCATCGAATCAGTCAGCGCCCATATCTCGGTGAACGATGAGGAGTCCGCGCGCCGGGTACTGGAGGCGCTCGACGACGCAGCCTGCCGGGAGCTTCCGCTGGCCGAATGGACCGCTTTGCAGCTCCTGCGCGCGGAACTGGAAAAACGCAGCACCGCTCCGGGAACCGATCCCAGAGCGCGGTTGCGGGAGCTCGCGGAGCGGCTGGCCACAGAGCCCGCAGGGAATTCCGCCACGGTGGCAGCGGTCAGGGATCAACTGCGCCTTGCCGAGGCCGGACTCGCCGGCTTCCAGGGACGCTACGCCGATGTCCTTGCCGCGACCGACGGTTTGGACGCGACGGACCTGGGCAGCGAACCACGCATTCTGACCGCCAGCGTGCGCTGCGAGGCCCTGGCCGTCACCGGCAACGTGGTGCAGGCGCTGGCACTGGGCAAGCAGGTCCTGGCGGCTTCAGCCAACGTCCGGCTCACGGACCGGGCGGTCCGTGAGATCAGGGGCAGGTTCCTGCTCCTGCTGCTGCTTTCGGCCAAATTCAGGGAGGCCTCCGTCTACCTTGAGGAGACCTATGCCGGCGGCGAGCCCCAGACCCGGCTCGGGGGGATGTTCGAGATCGGACACGGCGTCATTGATGTGCACGCCGGACACCTCGACGACGCCTTATCCAGGCTCCAGGCGGGCAGGTGGCAGCTCCGGGCCCAGGACCCCGACACGTTGGCAGGTCTCGCCACGGCAGTGTGTGCCTATGCCGCCGCGCTCCAGGGCGAAGAGGAAACAGCCGGCCTGCTGCTGGACGACCTGGCTCAGCCGGGGCCGCCCGCGGCCTGGCTGGTGGAACGGCTCACACGCTATTTCGAACTCTCGGCCCAGGCCGAGCTCGGCCAGAGGGCAGCGTCAATCCGCGCACTCATGGCGGAGGCCGACAACGGCACGGACTCCGTGGCCCTGGCCCCGGCGCTCCTGTTCCTGTCAGCCGCCGCCCGGTTGGGCGACCGCCAGACGGACCAGAAGCTCGGCAGCCTGAGCGCCCGGGTGAGCGGGCAGTTCTCGGCCCTGTGCTCGCGGCTGGCCGAGGGCATGCGGGAGGCCGACAGCGACCGGTTGCTGGCGGTATCCAAGGACGCTGACGCGTCCGGCAACGCCGTCTTCGCCCGGGATGCGGCCCGGAAGGCCGTCAGCTGCGCGAACGACGCCGGCAACCGGATCGCGCTGCGGATCGCCCAGCGGGCGCAGCAGTCACTCGATGACAAGTTCGGCAGTCCCAAGAACGGTCTGCACTCGCTGACAACCTCAACCCTGACGGCGAGGGAATGTGAAGTGGCAGTCCGGGCCGCCGCCGGCACGTCAAACCGCAAGATCGCGGAACAGATGCACGTCTCGGTCCGCACGGTGGAGGGACACCTCTACCAGGTGTATTCGAAGCTGCACGTCGCCAGCCGATCGGAACTCAAAGATGTCATCTCAACTCCGGCAGACAGCGCCCGGCTCGGCTGACCCCGGCACACTCCGGGCGGCCTCTCCGGCGGCTTTTCGGGGCGGGCTGAGTGCGGCAGGAAGAACCGGCAATGCAAAGCCTGGCTGAGACCGCCCCGCTGATCGAGCGGTCAGCGCTGGTCAGGGATCTGGTGCGTTGCCTCCGCGACGACACCAGGTCAGGTGCGCTCGTCATCGGCGGGGCAGGCACGGGCAAGACCGCCGTCGTCAAGGCCGTCATCCGCGAACTCGGGCCCCGCAGCCATCTGATTCGGCTGACGGCCACCCCGGCCCTGTCCGCCGTCCCCTTCGGAGCACTGGCACCGTACCTGTCCCGGCTTCCCGACCGCGAACTCGACTCCTATGCCGCCGTCGTGGAGGCCATGGCAGACAGCCTGAAATCCGAAGCCGACCGCCCGCTGTTCGTCGTCGACGACGCGCATTGCCTGGACCACGGGACCGTCCGGCAGCTCGCCCAGGCCGCCGCCACCGGCGCCGCCGGTATCCTGACGACCTGCCGGCCCGGGCCGATGATCCCGGACGAATTCCTGTCGCTATGGGACGACGGGATCATCGCCAAATTCGATCTAGCCCCGCTGAGCCGCACAGGAACTCACCAGCTGTGCGAACAAGTCCTGCGGGCCGACGTCTCACCCTGGGTCAGTGCGCTTTTTCATGACGCCGCCGACGGGAACCCGCTCATGCTGATGTCCCTGATCCGCCATGCCCGTGCCAGCGGCGCGCTGGGCTTCCGGCACGGCGTGTGGTTCCTCCTCGCCAACCCCGACATGGCCCAGGTGCCGGCCGCCGACGTCGTTGACCGGCAGCTGCGTTCCATGACGCCGGAGGAAAAGACCGCAGCCACGATTGTTGCCCTGGCAGGACCGCTCTCGCTGGCCCAGATCCTGCGGATCAGCGGTCCCAAAGCCGTCGATGCCCTGGACACGGCGGGAATCATCGCCGTCTCCTCCGGTCACGACCGGCTAGTCCGGCCCGCGAGCCCGATCGTTGGCGAGATCATCCGCCACCGGGTCCCGGCCGGGCGCAGTTCGGCCCTGCGCTCGAGCGTGCTGTCGCTTCCCTCAGCGCATGCCGCAGTGCCCGGGGCGGCCCTGAACCGGCTGCGCTGGTCCCTGGACTGCGGCGTGGACATTCCTCCCGTCCAGCTGCTGCAGGCCGCTGTCGCCGCGAACACGGCGCTGGATCCGGCGACAGCCGCCCGGGCTGCCGGCGCCATCCGGGACGTCCAGTTCCTCTCCGAGGCCCGGATCCAGATGGCCTATTCCCATTTCATTGCCGGACGCCCGCAGGCCGCCGTGGCGTGCCTGGAATCCGCGCAGCCGGTCCGCGCCGGACGGCCGTCGTATCTGGCCGCCCTGCTCGCCGCCCGGCTCGGGTCCCCGACGCCGGCCCGGCCACTGCCCGCCCCCCAGGAACCACTGTGGGACGGGACGGCAGCTGCGGAGCTGACCGGGCCGCTGAGCCGGGCCTGGGACGGCAACGCCATGGAAGCCGGATCCGGGCTGCGCGATCTTATCGACAAGGCTGATACCCCTCCTGAGATCCGCGTCCCGGCGGTGTCCGTCGTCGCCGAACTGTTGACTGCCCAGGGCCGCCTGCGGAGCGGGCTGCGACTGGACGGCGAAGCATGGAACGGGGCCCGCAGCGCGAGCCTGGAGCTTCCCCTGGTGTACGAGGACCTCGTGGTGCGCCACTGCCTGAACCTGATCCGGGCCGGAGACTGGGACGGACTCGGAAAGGTCCTGGACGACTACGCGGCCCGCGAACCCGGGCGCCTGCTGTACAGCGGCGGCATGCTCCACCTCATGCGGGGATATTCGAGGCTGCGCCAGGGCCGGATGCGCGAAAGCCTGGCCGAGGTGCGGCTGGCAGTGGAGGAGCTCACCATCGCCGACCCGCTGCACCTGCTGCCGTTTGCCCACGCCGTCGCAGCCTACGCGGCTGCCGCCGTCGGAGGCCAGCAGGAGGCCGGTCAGCATTCGCTGGCCTACCGGCATTCGGTATACCGGGAACCGAAAACCCTGCACCTGCTGGCGGAGGCGTACTGCCGGGCGGCGGACCCCGGGGACGGACCCGACGGGGGCGCTGCAAAGGAGTTGGCGCGGCTGGCGGACGAGGCGCTGCACGAGGGCCTGCGGGGCGTTGAAACCGATATCAGGCGGCTTGCGTTCCGCCGCGGTGACGTCTCGGGAGCGGAGGACCTTGCCCTCAGCAGCAGCGCCGTGGACGGCCCGGAGGCGCGCCTGCTGGAATCCTACGCGAGAGCGGTTTCGGCGTCCGACGCTGTCGACCTCATCGGGATCAGCGACGACGCGCTCGGCGGCGGCCACGGGCTCCTGGCACTGGAAGCCGCACAGCAGGCGGAGCGGATCCTGGCCGACGACCCGGACCGGTGGAGGCTTACCGCGGTCCAGCGCCGCGTCCATCACCGCCTCGTGGAAGCCGGCATGTCGGCGCAGCTGGAGATCGTCCACAGCGATCACGGCGCCGCGCTGACCGCCCGGGAAACCGAGGTCCTGGATCTGGTGTCCGGCGGGGCCACGAACGCCGAAATCGCCACCGCACTGTGTGTATCGCAACGGACTGTGGAGGGGCACCTGTCCCGGATCTTCACCAAGCTCGGCGTCGGCCGGCGCGCGGAGCTCCTGGACCCGGACTCTTCACCCAGGACACCCTGAACCCTGAATCGTGAACCCCGAATAGTGAACCCGGCACCTTGAATCCTGAATCGTGAACCCTGCACTCCTGGCCGGCTCCGGTCCAGTTGCAGTGAGCCGCGCTCTCCGGCACCTCCCGGACATCCGGCACTTCCCGGACCGGCGGCCGGGGCTGCGTACAGCCCGGGTGGCCCGGCGGACCGGCGGGAGTATCCCCAAGTAGTGCCATGCCAAGGGGACCAACAGAAGTCGGGTAAACGCTACTCGTGTGCAGATCCGGTCCGGACGATTGACTTAAGCCAGTCCCACGAACAACTCACAAAGGTCTCAAAATGAGGAACTTCAGGGCGGTAATCGGCCGCGGGCATGACCTGCAGGAAAGTATGGTCCCAAAGACCCTCTTGCTTGCTGAAGCAGCCACTGCCACCATTAGAGGTGGTCGTGCCGTTACCTCCCTACACCGAACTCCTTCATTGGATTCGTACGGTGCCCCAACCGGCAACCGTGCGCCAAGGTCGGAGCCGGCGGCGTCAGAGCCTTCTGAGACCGAGGCTCTCCCCCCAGCCGCCGCCGGCTCCCTAGAACGGTCTACACCCGGGTCCGCGCCACTGAGAAACGCGGACCCGGCATGAGCGCCATCGACGAGCGCCGCGGGGGGTACCGGACGAGGGGAAGCAGATGGGCGCGCCGGACCGCACCGGTCCTGGCCTCAAGCGCCGGTCCGCTCGGCCGGCCCTGGACCACCTCCGACGCAACTGCGGGCCATGACGTTCCGGCCGCCCGGGTTGACTCGGGCACGTCCTGGGCCAAACGCTACCGCCGCTGGCTCCGGATCACGGACGCCGCCATCGTTGCGATCGCCGTCGCCGCCGCTTACGCCTTCCGCCTCGAAGAAGGCCAGCCCGTTCTGACCCGCGGCGGGGCAGGCGGTTCGTACCTGGCCGTGAGCATCGCCATCGTCATGATCTGGTTCCTGGCGCTTGAAGTGCACCGCACCCGCGAGGAGACCGTCCTTGGAATCGGCTCCGAGGAATACAAACGGGTCCTCGACGCAACACTCGGTGTCTTTGGCGGAATGGCCATCATCGTGATCCTCCTGGGCATCGATGTGGTCCGCAGCCACTTTGCCCTCGCGCTCCCGGCCGGGGCCCTGCTGCTGCTGGTCAACCGCTGGCAATGGCGGGCCTGGCTGAACCGCCAAAGGCTGTTTGGCCACTACCTGTCCAAGGTGATCGTCGTGGGCGAACGAACCGACGTCGAATACGTGATCCGGCAGTTCGGCAAAGTCTCCGGAGCAGCCTACGAAGTCGTGGGGGCAGCCCTGCCTGCCGGCTACACCGAAAAGCACCTGCAAATTTCGGCCGAGCGGATTCCTGTCCTCTGCGACGTCGACTCGGTCGCGGGAAAGGTCGCCGAAACCGGCGCGAACGCCGTCGTGGTGGCCGGTCGGCTCCACGGCGGCAACCGGTCCATCCGTCAGCTGGGGTGGGCCCTGGAAAACACCAAGGCCGGCCTCGTCCTGGCCTCGAGCCTCACCGACGTCGCAGGTCCCAGGATCCACTGGCGGCCCGTCGAAGGCCTGCCCCTCATGCACGTGGAACTGCCCCGGTTCACCGGCGGCAAGCACACGCTCAAGCGCCTCGTGGACATCGTGGCATCTGCCACGGCCCTGCTGGTCCTCTCACCCCTGCTCTGCGCCCTGGCCTGGATCATTGTCCGCGACAGCAAAGGGCCGGTGTTCTTCCGGCAGGAGCGGGTTGGACGCAACGGGAAGCGGTTCAAGATGGTCAAGTTCCGTTCCATGGTCCCCACCGCGGAACAGGACCTGGCGGCGCTGCGCGACCTCAACGAGGGGGCGGGACTGCTGTTCAAGCTCAAGAACGATCCGCGGATCACCACCTGCGGACGCTGGCTCAGGAAGTACTCCCTGGACGAGCTGCCGCAGTTCTGGAACGTCCTGAAGGGCGACATGAGCCTGGTGGGACCACGGCCGCAGCTGCCCTGTGAAGTCGAGGGCTACGAGGGCGACGTGAGTCGGCGGCTCCTGATCAAGCCCGGCATCACTGGCCTGTGGCAAGTCAACGGCCGGTCCAACCTGGACTGGGACGAGAGCGTCCGCTGGGACCTCTACTACGTGGAGAACTGGTCACTGACCGGCGACATCATGATCCTGTGGCGAACCTTCCGGGTCGTCCTCCATCCCGTGGGGGCCTACTAGCCGGATGTGGCCCCGGTGCCGGCACCGGACGGCCGCGCAAAAGGACTACGCCGGACGGCCGCGCAGGAGGACCGCGCAGGATGACTTTGGGAACGTGGGATAATTAGGCTTAATCTGTGTGACGTATTTCCTGCCGCCGGCTTCCCGGCCGGCCGGGGTGCGCCGCAGCGAACGCCGATCCAGGAGTCTCCGCCATGGTTGCCACCCCAGCCCACCTCCGCCGCTCTGCCGCCGCGCTCGGAAACGAAGAGGTCCTGAGGATCCGCAACGACTTCCCGATCCTGCAGCAGCACGTCAACGGCCAGCCCCTGGTCTATCTGGACTCCGGGGCCACCTCGCAGAACCCGCTCAGCGTGCTTGAGGCCGAGCAGGAGTTCTATGAGCAGCGCAACTCGGCCGTCCACCGCGGGGCGCACCACCTCGCCGTCGAGGCCACCGAGGCGTTCGAAAATGCCCGGGAAACAGTGGCGGACTTCATCGGGGCGGAGTGGGACGAACTGATCTGGACCTCCAACGCCACGGAGGGCCTGAACCTGCTCACGTATTCCTTCCTCAACGCGTCCCTGCCCGGCGCCGGCCCCGAAGCAGCGCGGTTCGCCCTGGCCCCCGGCGACGAACTCGTCGTCACGGAGATGGAGCACCACGCCAACCTGATCCCCTGGCAGGAGCTGGCGGCCCGGACCGGCGCCGTCGTGAAGTTCATCCCGATTGACGACGCCGGCGCCCTGGACCTGGCTGCCGCCGCCGGCATCATCGGCCCGCGCACCCGCGTCCTGGCGTTCACCCATGCCTCCAACGTCCTGGGCACCATCAACCCGGTGGCCGCACTGGTCGCCCTGGCCCGGTCCGCCGGGGCACTCGTGGTCCTCGACGCGTGCCAGTCCGCGCCGCACATGCCCGTCGATGTCAAGGCGCTCGACGTCGACTTCGCGGTGTTCTCCGGCCACAAGATGCTCGCCCCCACCGGAATCGGCGCCCTCTACGGCCGCTCGGAGCTGCTGAACGCGATGCCGCCGTTCCTGACCGGCGGTTCCATGATCACCACCGTCACGATGGAACGGGCCGGTTTCCTGCCGAGCCCGCAACGCTTCGAGGCCGGCACCCAGCGCATTTCGCAGGCCGTGGCCCTCGCCGCCGCGGTGAACTACCTCAGCGAAACCGGGATGGACCGCATCCACGCCTGGGAAACCGAACTCGGCCAGCGCCTCGTGCAGGGCCTGGGCTCCATTCCCGGAATCCGCGTGCTGGGCCCCGCAGCGGGGGAGGAGCGGATCGGCCTGGCGGCATTCGACGTCGCCGGCGTCCACGCGCACGACGTCGGCCAGTTCCTGGACAGCCGGGGCATCGCCGTGCGGGTCGGCCACCACTGCGCCCAGCCCCTGCACCGCCGGCTCGGGCTGACGGCTACGACGCGTGCCAGCACCTACCTGTACAACACCACGGACGACGTGGACGCGTTCCTCAACGCTGTCGCCGATGTCCGTGCCTACTTCCAAGCCTAGAACGGACACCCATGAGTCTTGACCAGCTCTACCAGCAGATCATCCTGGAACACTCCAAGGCCCGGCACGGCAGCGGCCTGGCCGCAGCGGCGGCACCCGAAGGAGCCAGCAGCGGCCAGTCCCACCAGCTGAATCCGACCTGCGGCGACGAGATCACTGTCCGCGTGTCCGTGGCCGGCGGGAAAGTCAGCGAACTGCGCTGGGACGGCGACGGCTGCTCAATCTCGATGGCGTCGGCGTCCGTGCTCACGGACCTTGCCGAGGGAATGACGGTCGCGGAGCTCCGCACCGTGATTGACAGCTTCCGCGAAGTACTGCGCTCGCGCGGCAAGGTTCCGGCCGATCCGGAGGTGCTGGGCGACGCCGCCGCGTTCGAGGGCGTGTCCCGTTATGCGGCCCGGGTCAAGTGCGCCATGCTCTCATGGGTGGCCGCCGAAGACGCCCTGGGCCAGGCGCTGGCAGCCTGACCACACCTGCGTCACGGCCTGCCCAGGCCCTTGTAGATCCAGCCGGCGGCCCGCCACTTCGCCGGATCCAGGACGTTGCGGCCGTCCAGGATCCGCGGTGCGGCCACAAGCGCCTTGGCCGCATGCGGATCCAGCTCCCGGTACGCCTGCCACTCCGTCAGCAGCAGCACGGCGTCGGCCCTGTGCAGGGTGGTGTCCAGATCCGGTTCAAGCGGCAGCTCGGGGAAGCGCTTGGCGGCGTTGCCCAGCGCCTGGGGGTCGGTGACCGTCACGACGGCGCCCTGCAGCTGCAGCTGCGCCGCGGCGCTCAACGCGGGGGAGTCCCGGACGTCGTCGCTCTCAGGCTTGAAGGCCGCGCCCAGCACGGCGATCCGCTGGCCTAGCAGGGACCCGCCGCACAGTTCGCGCGTCAGCTCCACCACCCGGGTGCGGCGCCGCATGTTGATCGCATCCACTTCGCGCAGGAACGTCAGCGCCTGATCCGCCCCCAGCTCGCCGGCCCGGGCCATGAACGCGCGGATGTCCTTGGGCAGGCAACCGCCGCCGAAGCCGATGCCCGCGTTCAGGAACTTCCGGCCGATCCGCTCATCAATCCCGATCGCATCAGCCAGCCGGGTGACGTCGGCCCCAGTGGCTTCACAGACCTCGGCCATGGCATTGATGAACGAAATCTTGGTGGCGAGGAACGAGTTGGCGGCCGTCTTCACCAGCTCCGCCGTGGCGTAGTCGAGCACGAGCCGCGGTGTCCCGCCCGCGAGCGGCGTCGCATAGACCCGGTCCAGGACGGCCACCGCCGGATGGTCTTCGCTGCCGTCCGGTGTCCCGTAGACGAACCGGTCCGGGTCCAGGGTGTCCGCCACCGCGTGGCCTTCGCGCAGGAACTCAGGATTCCACACCAGCGCCGCACCGGGCTCCGCGTCCGCCAGCACTTCGGCCAGCCGCGCGGCGGTTCCCACCGGTACCGTGGACTTGCCGGCGACGACGTCGCCGGGGGAGAGCTGGGCGGCGAGGGCCGCGACGGCGGCATCCACATAGCGCAGGTCGGCGCCGTTTTCACCGCGTTTTTGCGGGGTCCCAACGCAGATGAAGTGGACCTCCGCGCCGCGGGCAGCCGCCATGTCAGTGGTGAACCGCAGCCGGTCCGAGTGGGCGAGCCCGGCGAGGAGATCATCCAGGGCCGGCTCGTAGAACGGGGCATGGCCCGTCGACAGTTGCGCCACCTTGTGGCCGTCCGTGTCGATGCCGACGACGTCGTGCCCCAGGGTTGCCATGGATGCCGCATGGACCGCGCCAAGGTATCCGCAACCTATCACCGAGATCCGCATGGCTGCCGTGTCCTCCCTGCCGTGGATAGTTCACAGGGTACGTGCCGGGTGCGGGTTTCGTACACGGCAGCGGAGTGCCGGGGGCGCGAAAAGGAATGCCGGCACGCCGGCGGAGGTATCCGCCGGCATGCCGGCATCTAGCCGTGCCGGATGTTAGTCGTGCCGGATGCTAGCCGAGCAGCCCGGCAATGCCGATCGCCGCCGTCGCGGCCCCCAGCACCATGGAGATGCTGACGAGGACCACGTGGACGGTCAGGAAGCGCGTGGCCTTGCCGTCGGCGTCGCGGGCGCGAGGGTCCTTCATGACCCGGCGCAGGAACTGCGGCCAGACCACCAGGGACCAGACCCCGGCGACGATCAGGACGACGGCGAGGAACGCGGGCAGTTCCACGGCGTTAGTGGCTTTCGAGCCAGGCCTGGGCCTGCTGGGACTGCAGGTTCAGGGCCTTGCCGACCATCGGCTCGGCGGCATCGGCGATCTTGCCGCCAAGGAACGGCACCGAGGACGTCACGTTGCCCTCGAGTTCGATCCGGGTGCTGCCGCCGTCGGACACGAGACGCTGGACAGCGCTGACGTCCAGCGGTGCGCCGGCGACCTTGAGCGAGATCTTGCTCTGCCGGGAGCCGTCGGCGGCGGGGGCCTCCCAGGCCTCCAGCTGCGTCACCTTCAGGCTTTCGCCGACAAATTTACGGGCGATGTCGGGCATCCGGGTGGTGGGGATGGTCCGCACGGTGGTGGTGCTGAAGGCGCCGGCCGGATCTCCGTCAACGGCGAAGGATTCCAGGGTGCCGCCGACGAGTTCGCTCGTGTGGCGCAGGAAGTCTTCATTGACGAAAACCGCGGTTACGCGGTCAACGCTGTGCGGAACGGTGGTGGATGCACTCAGGGCCATGGGGGGTCCTCCGTTATGTGGAAGTGGACGTTTCGGGCTCCAACATCCTACGTGGTGTCACGGGCAGGCTCCGATTCGAGGGCTTCCGGCTCACAGCAAATGGTGGTCCTTGTCCGGCATCAACGTCCGCCGCGCCACGGAGTCGGGAAAGCGGAGCAGGACCCACGCGACCGAGATCGGGACCACCCAGGCGGCCACGAACTTGATCAGGTGCGGAACGCTGTCCGGCAGCAGCCAGAGCGGGACGGCGTGCAGCAGGATGACGGGCGTCCCCATCTGGACGACGCGCGTGATGGCGCGGCCGGTCTTCTCCGGGAGGGCGCGGGCCAGCGGGCCGGCCAGCAATACGGCCGCCAAAGCGATGAGGATGGCGACGGCAATGCTCAGCACGGGTGTGCCGAAGTTCCCGGACCGGGGATTCATCCTGCCGGATGCTCCGCTCGCGATCAGGAAGACGCAAACGACGAAGACCGCGGCCGCGGCACCGTACGGCCTGCCGATCTTTGGTTCGATCTTCCGGTAGCCGTGACCCGCCGCCATGAAGAGAACAGACACGGCGCCCACGTCCACCGCCCCGGGTTTGCCCCCGAGGAGCTGCTCGTCAAAGATTGTTGCCGTGAGCGCCAGGGCGAGGCCGCCGATGTACACCCAACGCGGCGCCCTCATGAGCACGCGGAACAGGACGGTCCCGACGAATAGCGCGGTCATGAACCAGAACGCCGTGAACGGGGCTAAGCCCCGCTCTCCGCACCAGAGGAGGTCCAGGGCCCGTCCGCCGAGGTCGGGAACCTTCTGGTGGCCGAGCATCAGCCGGGCGAAATAGGGAAGCGCCAGGATCCCCAACCAGGCGAAATACGGGACGAGCAGCTTCCAGGACTGGTAGCGGACGTCCTCGGCAACGGTCCGCCTGGCGGACCACAGGTAGCCCGACAGGACAAAGAAGATGCTCACATAACCGTTGATGGGATATTGCGTCCACGTATGGCCGGCGACGACGGAGGCCAGTCCCGCCAGCCTCACGATGTCGATCTGGAGGGACCGCCGCGGAAGAGTCGTCACCGCCGACGTCAGCTGCAAGGTCATCTGTGCCCCCAAGCTCCAGAGGAAAAGGGCACCAATAGTCAATTTCAACCGACGCCCTGAACCGGAATGCTAGCAGGCGTTAGGGCTCCGGCGCGCTACGGGGTGTGTCCCGCAGGCTCCGACTCAAGGTTTTCCAAATCCCGGGCGGCGGCGGTGATGTTCCGGGACATGGCCGGAAAAAT
>Ga0213841_1000707_pt1 | contig 28147 bp, 31 predicted proteins | sample SWPATP23_FD_160125 | JGI IMG/M metagenome (GOLD analysis project Ga0213841, IMG submission 160125) | Coastal seawater microbial communities from Marineland, Florida, United States - SWPA TP2 #3 | ecosystem: Environmental > Aquatic > Marine > Coastal | place: USA: Florida | collected 2016-08-14 | reverse complement strand
AGGTACTCCGCCTGCCCCTTGGGTGCCTGACGCCGGTCGTTTTCGCGCCGCGGCTGATGCAGCGACGGATCGTGATACAGCAGCGCATTGGCCCGCCACAGCGGCCGGTCCACATGCAGCGCATCGAACAGGCGTTGAACGCGGGCGGCCATGTTGCCGGTATATTCCTCAACCGGAACGTGAATGCGGGTCATCGGATGGCCGATCTTTTCGGCCAGCGTCCAGCTTGCGGGAAAGCACAGCGCCGCGCCGGTCAGGATATGTTCACCCTCGCCATTCGCCTGGTCCAGCAGGCACAGATCCTCCTGCACCAGCCGTGCGGCCACGACCAAGGGGTGATCGCCATCTAGATCGACCGAGACCCCGTCGGGCCGTGTGATGATGTTGGCATCCCGCCGATAGCCATCATCAAGCCGCGACAGCACCAGCGCCAGCAGCTCTTGCGCGGCGGCGCGGGCCTGGGGCAAGGCGCGAAACACATCCTCGCGCCTCGTCTCAAGCAGCCTGTCGCGTAGCGCCATCTGTGCCGCGAATGCCTCATCCCGGATCAGCCAGTCGCCCATATCGAGCGGTTGAATCCCCGGCAGACGTCGCGTGGCGGGATGCAGCCAGGGCGCAAATGGCAGGCTGCTTTGGCAGATGTCATCCATTTTCGACCCTTCTCATGCCGCAAAAAGGCGCGCCGTCTGGCGTGACCAGCCCCACTCTGACGCAAAGACCTGGGAGCATTGCCATGAATGAAGCCTATCGCCTGCCGGTGCGCAAGATCGACCCGACAAAAGGGGCCTCCCTGCCCGACGGAACCCTGAACGACAATGACCGGATCGAGATCGGGCCGACCATGCTGGCCTATGCCGAATTCGAGGCGGCCGGACTGATCCTGCCCAACCTGCATACCATGCGCCAATACCGGCTGAACCGGCTGGTCGAAAAGATCAATGAGCGTGGTTATGGCGGGGTTTTGATGTTCGACCCGCTGAACATCCGCTACGCGACCGACAGCACCAATATGCAACTGTGGAACACCCATAACCCGTTCCGCGCCTGCCTGGTCTGCGCCGATGGCTACATGGTGCTATGGGACTATAAGAACGCCCCCTTCCTGGCCGATCACAACCCGCTGGTGCGCGAGGTCCGATCCGGCTTTGATCTGTTTTACTTCGACCGCGGCGACAAGCTGGCGCAACAGGCACAGGCGGTGACCGGCGAAGTTGAGGACCTGATCCGCGACCATGGCGGCGGCACCAAACGGCTGGCCGTGGACAAGATCATGCTGCACGGGCTGCGCGCGTTCGAGGCGCGGGGCTTCGAGGTGATGGAGGGCGAGGAACTGACCGAAAAGGCCCGCTCGATCAAGGGCCCCGATGAAATCCTCGCCATGCGTTGTGCCATGCTGGCCTGCGAGGCGTCGATGGCCGATATGGAGGCCGCGACCGAACCCGGCATGACCGAGGACGATATCTGGGCCGAACTACACAAGGCCAATATCCGGCGCGGGGGCGAGTGGATCGAAACCCGGCTGCTGACCACCGGCCCGCGTACCAACCCGTGGTTTCAGGAATGCGGCCCGCGGGTGTTACAGAACAACGAGATTCTGGCGTTTGATACCGATCTGATCGGCTGCTACGGCATCTGCGCAGACCTGTCGCGCACATGGTGGGTGGGCGATGACGATCCGCGCCCCGACATGATCCACGCCATGCGCGTGGCCTATGACCATATCATGACCAATATGGACATGCTGAAACCGGGCGTGCCATTCAGCGAGCTGACCCGCAACACCCATGTGCTGGAACCACAGTACCAAAAGCAGAAATACGGCTGCCTGATGCATGGCGTGGGCCTGTGCGATGAATGGCCGCTGATCGCCTATCCCGATCACGCGGTCGAGGGGGCGTTCGACTACGTTCTGGAACCGGGCATGACACTGTGCGTGGAGGCTTTGGTCAGCCCCGAGGGCGGCGATTTCTCGATCAAGCTGGAAGATCAGGTGCTGATCACCGAGGACGGGTATGAAAACCTGACTCAGTACCCTTTCGATGAACGGCTGCTCGGCTGGCGCGACTAAGGGGTAGGCACGCGCGCGACGATACCGGAATGATCCGATCCGAATTGGGGCCGGCGTTCGGCGCGGCCCGGATCGGGGGCAAAGACCATGTCGATGGGCAGCGGTACGCGGTACGGAAAGATCGTCGGCAAGCGCGGCCCCGCCCGCTGCGTTCCGGTGGCAGCCGCGATGCGACGCACAGAGCGACCCCAAGCGACCATGTTGAAATCGCCCCCGATCACCACCGGGCCATCCAGCGCCCGTAACTGCGGCAGCATCCCATCCACCTGCCCCGCCTGCCCGTGCGGCCATGGCCAGTGCAGGTGGATAGACAGCGCCCAGAACGGCCCGTCCGGGCCTTCGACCTGCAGCCCCGCCATGCCGCGCCCGTCCGAACAGATGCCCTCCTCGACAGCCGGGAACCGGGACAGCACGGCCATACCGCTCCAGGCCGAGAAGCGGCAAAACTGCTGGTGGGGATAGTCGTCTTCCAGCAGGGCCAACAGCGGGAAGTTGCGGTCCGAGACCTCTTGCAACATCACCAGATCGGCGCCGCTGTCGCGAATATCGGCGATCAGAGCGCGGCTGGCGACATTCCCGGCCCAGAGGTTCTTTTGATAGATCGCAATCCCCTGCCCGTCCGGCCCCGCCATGATCCGCTCGGCCCCCAGCAGGGCAAGCACCCCCGCCGAAAGCCCGGCCCCAGTCCAGACCAGGGCGCGCGGCCGCGCCAAGAGCAGCGCAAGGCTTAGGCTGCCTGCCGCCGCCGGAATGCGCAACAGCGCGATGGAATCGAACGCCGGGTGCAGCGCCCCGCAAAACCCCGCCACCAGAACTGCCGCACACGCGACAAAGCAAAACCACCCCATCAGCCGAAGGGCGCGTCGTGGCAAGGGCACGGGCACGGGCACGGGGGGCTGAGGCATCAGGGCGGCTTTCATCAATGGTGGTGGTGCCACGCCATCACCTTTTGCGACACCCGTCCAGCCCCCGGGGGCGATCCGCCCGACACGCGCGGCAACCCGCCCGGAGCGGGCGCGGGCCCCGGCAATCCAGATCAGTCCAGATAGGCGCCGCATTCCGCGTCAAACCGCTGTCCGGTTCGGGAAATAACCCCGCCCGGGTCACCGCTGACCCCCATGGCCGTTGTCATCCGCAGATAGGTCCCTTCCAGTGCCCGCGCCGCGCGGCGGCGAAACGCCTCGATCCGGCCGACCCCGACATAGCGGGTAACCGCCAGCTGCAACAGCGCGTCCGCCCGGGCCGCGGCCTCCTGTGCAGCCTCTCCATCGGTGGCGGCGGGGCCTTCCTGCAAGGCGCGTTCAATCGCCAGCGCCTGCCCCACGCAATCGGCCAATGCCATTTCGACCAGCGACAGAACCCGGGGGTCCTGAGCGAGCGCGCGCGACACCGGCAGGCAGGTCAGCGCGGATATCAGCAGCGCCATCGCCAGCATGGGCCAGACGGTCGGACGGGTCCGGGCCATTCATCTGTTCCTTGTTAAGGGGGGCGGACGTGCGGCCCTCACCCTAGCAGGCGATCCTTGCCAAAAAGGAAACGCCCCCCAAGGGGCCACGCGCAGCCCGGCAGCGGCGCGCGGGCGGTCAAGCATTCACACGTACCAACACGCCCGCGTGAGGCGGGTTGCGAAACCGGCGCCGGGGAACCAGTCTTCAAGGGCACGCACGCGAAGGACCGCCCCATGCCCACTGACCGTTTTACCTTCCCCGGCCATGCCGGGCACGACCTTGCCGCCCGATTGGACCTGCCCGAAGGCCCGCATCTGGCCACCGCGATCCTGGCCCATTGCTTTACCTGCGGCAAAGACATCGCCGCCGCCCGACGCATCGCGGCGCGGCTGGCAGGCATGGGCATTGCGGTGCTGCGCTTTGATTTTACCGGGCTGGGGCATTCCGAAGGGGAATTCGAGAACACCTCGTTCACGTCCAATGTGGATGACCTGCTGGCCGCGGCCCAGGCCCTGGCGGCCCGCGACATGGCACCCTCATTGCTGATCGGCCATTCACTTGGCGGTGCGGCGGTGCTGAAAGCGGCGGGCCGGATCGACAGTGTCAGGGCCGTCGTCACCATCGGCGCACCCTTCGACCCCGGCCATGTCACCCATAATTTCGGCGATGCCCTGACCCGGATCGATGCGGACGGCGTGGCGCAGGTCAATCTGGGCGGGCGCGCCCTGCGCATCGGCAAAGCCTTCGTCGAAGACGTGCGGGCCGAGGCGCTTGGCCCCGCGATCGCGAGCATGAAAAAGGCGCTTTTGGTGCTGCACGCGCCGCGCGATGCGGTCGTAGGGCTTGAGAACGCGACCGAGATTTTCCTTGCTGCCAAACACCCCAAAAGCTTCGTCACGCTCGACAATGCCGACCATCTGATCAGCCGCCCGGAAGATGCGGAATATGCGGCCGACGTGATCGCGGCCTGGGCCGGGCGCTATCTGGACCTGCGCAGCCCGGCCCCGCCCATCGGCGCCCCCGAAGGCGTGACCCGCGTGTCAGAGGCCGACCCGAACGGCTTTCGCCAGGATGTTCAGGCCGGCCCGCTGCACCATGCGGTGGCCGACGAACCGATTGCCTATGGCGGCACCAATCAGGGTTTTACCCCCTATCAGTTCCTCGCCGCCGGGCTTGGGGCCTGCACCTCAATGACGATCCGCATGTATGCCCGTCGCAAGGGCTGGCCTCTGGCGCATGTTTCGGTCGATGTGCTGCATGACAAGGTCCACGCGCAGGACGCAGGCGGCCAGGACGCGCGCATAGACCGGTTCATTCGCCGCATCACCCTGCATGGTCCCCTGGATCAGGATCAGCGCAACCGGCTGCGCGAGATTGCCGATAAATGCCCGGTTCACCGGACGTTGGAACATGGCGCAACCGTGGAAACCGAGCTGGTGACCGCCATGGCTTGATCCAAATCAATGCAGTTGCAACGAAAAAGCCGCCTATTGTCTCTAATCAGGATGACAGGAGGCCCACATGGGTATCATCAAAAACCTCAGCGAGGGCGCGGCCTTGGTCAACGACATGGCAGACCGTCTGGACGTAGACCTGACGCGGATCGGCGGGCCCGATGCGGAACGATCGGTCGTGGCCTATCGGAACGCCGTCATGTCCTGCGCGGCCTGCACGCAACATGAAGAGTGCCGCCACCTGCTGGATGACAACGCCAAGCTGGACGATGCGCCGGACTATTGCCGCAACCGCCATGTCATGTACCGCGCGACCAGCTGATCGCGCTGCACAAGCTGCATGACAGGGGGGCACCCCGTCCCTGCGTGTCTTGCCCTTTGCCCCGATCCGGGCTAGCAGGCCCCGCCGACTTGGCAGGTGCCCCATGCAGACCCAGACCCTCGCGATCGACTTTGGAACCTCAAATTCTGCCGCCGCCCTGCCCGTTTCGGGCGGGGTGTACCGGATTCCGGTGGAACAAGGCGCGGAAACACTGCCAACGGCGGTGTTCTTTCCGTCCGAGGGTGGTGCGATGCGGATCGGGGCGTCAGCCGCTGCGGCGCTGATCGCGGGCGAAGACGGGCGGTATATGCGGGCGCTGAAAAGTGTCCTTGGCCTGCCCTTGCTGCACGAAACCCGCATGATTGCGGGCCGCAGGCGCAGCCTGTCGGGTATCATCACCGAATTCCTGTCGGAACTGCGCCAAAGGTCCGAAACCGCAACCGGCCTGACATTCACCCAAGCGCTGTCCGGTCGTCCGGTGCATTTTCACAGTGCCGATGCCGCGAAGGACGCCCAGGCCGAGGCCGATCTGCGCGCCTGCTATCTGGCCGCCGGGTTCCACGAGGTTCGCTTTCTGCCCGAACCCGAGGCCGCCGCGATGGCCGCGCAGGGCATGGGGGCCACGGACGGGCTGGGGCTGATCGTCGATATCGGCGGCGGCACCTCCGATTTCTCGGTCTTTCGCAGCACCGGCGGGCGACCCGACATCCTGGCCAGCCACGGCATCCGCTTGGGCGGCACCGATTTCGACCAGACCCTGTCCATGGCCCATGCCATGCCTGCGCTTGGCCTTGGCGGGCAGTTGCGGCGCGATTTCGGCCAAGGGCTGCTGCCGGTGCCGCGTGGGCCCTATGCGGACCTGTCCACCTGGGCCAAAATCCCGTTCCTCTACACGGCTGAAACCCGTCGCATGGTCACGGACATGGCGCGGCTTGCGGTGGATGGCCCCGCCATGGCGCGGTTTGCCCGGGTGCTGGAGGACGAACTGGGCCATGAGATTGCCTTCGCCGTGGAACGCGCCAAGATCGGGGCGAATGGCGCCAGCGGTCAGGGACGCATCGACCTTGGCATCGTGGAAAAAGGGCTGGACCGGATCTTTCGCGCCACCGACATGAACGCCGATCTGGACGACAGCCGCCATATCCTCGGCACAGCTGCCCACGAGACCCTGACCCTGGCCCAGGTCCCCCCGGATCGCATTGCCCGGGTGATCCTTGTGGGCGGTTCCAGCCTGATGGGGTTCGTCAGCGCCGAGATGCAGGCGCTCTGCCCCAATGCGGCGCTGCTGCGATCCGAGGCCTTCACCGCCGTGGTCGACGGACTGGCGCTGGCCACGGCCGCCTAAGGGTCGGTCGCGATCGGCAACAGCGTGGTGGATTTGATTTCCTCCATGCTGAGCAGCGCCGTGACATTGTGAATCCGCACCTCTGAAATCAGCGCCTGATAAAACCGGTCATAGGCCCGCGCATTGGCCACGCGGACCTTGAGGATATAGTCGATATCCCCCGCCAGCCGGTGCGCTTCCAGCACTTCGGGGCGGCTTTGCAGGGCATGCAGGAATTTCTGCTGCCAGTCCGATTCATGTTCTGACGTGCGGATCAGAACGAAGAAACAGGCCTCCAACCCAAGCGCTTCAGCATCCAGCAGAACCGTCTGACGGCCGATGATCCCGGCCTCTCGCATTTTGCGGATGCGCGACCAGACGGGCGTCTTGGATGACCCGACCGTGCGGGCAATATCATCCAGCGACTGGCTGGCATCCTCCTGCAGTGCAGCAAGAATTTTCCGATCCAGCGCGTCGATTTGGGCAGACATTCGGCACCCCCTTTCATGGAGGAACAAGATAGTTTCGATACCCGAATATACCAAACACATGTTCTTATCTACAAGCCCATATGGCGAAGTATCGGGAAAATATCCTATATTGAAAGGCAAGACGCGAACAGGCAGGAGCCGCCCGATGAACCATTTTCCGATCTTCCTCGCGGTCAAAAACCGGCGCATCCTGCTGTCCGGCGGCGGCGATGCGGCATTGGCGAAACTGCGTCTTCTGCTGAAGACCGAAGCGCGGGTCGAGGTTTTTGCCACATCCCCCGCGCCTGAAATCGTGGCCTGGGCCGACGAAGGCCGCTTGACCCTATACAATCGTGGTATGGACGCAGACGATCTGTCTGGCGCGGTTTTGGTCTATGGTGCCGACGAAGACGCCACGCAGGATGCCCGGATCAAGGCATTGGCCGAGGCCGCAGGCGTGCTGGTCAATATCGTCGACAACCTGCGCGACAGCGCCTTTATCACCCCAGCCATCGTCGACCGCGACCCGGTGACCGTGGCCATCGGCACAGAGGGCGCAGCGCCGGTTCTGGCCCGCGCCATCAAGCGCGATCTTGAAGACCGGCTGCCGGTGACACTCGGGACGCTGGCACGGATCGGCAAAACCTTTCGCGGGGCCGTTGAAGCCCTGCCTTTTGGACGCAAGCGGCGCGATTTTTGGGCCGAGTATTACTTTGACAAAGGGCCGCGCGCATTGGCGGAAGCGGGCGTTTCCGGCGTTCAGGATGGCCTGCGTTCCCTGCTGGCCGACCACCTGACCGCGAAGGCGCGTAAAGGCCATGTGGCGCTGGTCGGCGCGGGCCCCGGCGACCCGGAACTTCTGACGCTGAAGGCCCGCAAGGCGTTGGATGAGGCTGATGTGATCATCCATGACCGTCTGGTTGCGCCAGAGGTTTTGGAGCTTGCCCGGCGCGAGGCCACACTGCTGGATGTCGGCAAGCAGGGATTTGGCCGCCACACCCCACAAGCCCGGATTGCCCGGCTGATGATCGATCACGCCGCGCAGGGCCTTCAGGTGGTGCGGCTGAAATCCGGCGATCCGGTGATTTATGGCCGTCTGGATGAAGAAATCGACGCACTGGAAGCCGCTGGCATCGACTGGTCCATCGTGCCGGGCATCACCTCGGCCTCGGCCGCTGCCGCCGGAATTGGCCAGAGCCTGACGCGCCGGGGCCGCAACTCTGCCCTGCGGGTGCTGACGGGCCACGACACCGAAGGGTTCGCGGAACAGGATTGGGCGGCGCTGGCCCGCCCGGGAACGGTCGCCGCGATCTACATGGCCAAGAAGGGCGCGCGGTTCCTGCAAGGTCGCTTGCTGATGCATGGCGCCGCCGCCGCAACGCCCGTCACCATCATCGAAAATGCGTCCCGGCCCCATGCCCGCACCCTCGCCAGCACACTGGCCACGCTGGCCTCTGATCTCGACACCGCCGATCTGACCGGCCCCGCCATCCTTCTTTACGGTCTCGCGCCCCGCGCGGCAGAGGCCCGTCTGCCAGAGCTTCAGGATCTTGCCCATGCCCCGTGATTTCACCCCCAAGGTCATCACCGCCAATCACCTGCTGGAAGGCGATGTTGTCTACCAGACCGCCGATGACCGCTGGACCCGGTATCATGCCGAGGCCGAGTTGATCACCGACGAGGCCCATGCCGCTATACGGCTGCTGGACGCAGAACGTCAGGCCGACGTGATCGTAGGCGCCTATCTGGCCGACGCAAAAGACGGCCCGAACGGCCCCGAACCCAGCCATTTCCGCGAGGTGTTCCGCACCCGCGGCCCGTCCAACTATGCCCATGGCAAACAGGTGGAGCTCTGAGCAGGGAAAGCTCTTCCAAGAGCTTTTCAAAATCCTTTCCAAGGATTTTCGCCAGCGCCCGTGACCAAGGATACGCCCCAATGTACCGTTATTCCGAATTCGACCGAGACTTCCTGACCGAACGCAACCGCCAGTTCCGCGCCCAGGTGGAGCGCCGCATTGACGGCAGCCTGACCGAAGATGAGTTCAAACCGCTGCGGCTGATGAACGGGCTCTACCTGCAGCTCCATGCCTATATGCTGCGCGTCGCCATTCCTTATGGCACGCTGAACAGTGCCCAGATGCGGCAACTGGCGCTGCTGGCGGACAGGTGGGACAAGGGCTATGGCCATTTCACCACCCGCCAGAACATCCAGTACAACTGGCCGCGCCTGCGCGATGTGCCGGATATGCTGGACGCGCTGGCCGAGGTGGGGCTGCACGCGATTCAGACCAGCGGCAACACCATCCGCAACGTGACCGCTGACCATTTCGCCGGTGCTGCCGCCGATGAAGTGGCCGACCCCCGTCCAGTGGCAGAGCTGCTGCGGCAATGGTCCACTGACCACCCCGAGTTCCAGTTCATGCCGCGCAAATTCAAGATCGCCATCACCGGCGCGCCCAATGACCGTGCCGTGACCGCGGCCCATGATATCGGGCTGCGCATTGTCGAGAAAGACGGCGCGATTGGCTATCAGGTGCTGGTGGGTGGCGGGCTTGGCCGCACGCCGATGATCGGCAAGGTGCTGGCGGAATACATCCCTGCCGAAGACCTGCTGCCCTACCTGGAGGCCACCGTCGCGGTCTGGAACGTGATCGGGCGGCGCGACAACAAATATAAGGCGCGGATCAAGATCCTTGTCCATGAGTTCGGGCTGGAAAATCTGCGGGAAGAGGTTGAGAAAGAATTCGCCCTGCGCAAGCCGCTTTATGCGGGTGGTCAGGACATGGCGATGCTCCAGGACATCCGGGGCCACTTTACGGCACCCGCGTTTGAGACCGCACCGACCGACGCCTATGACGCATTCTATGCCGCTGACCCGGTCTTCCGATCCTGGGCCGATACCAACCTAGCCGACCATCGCGCAGATGGCTACGCCATCGTGACCATTTCCCTGAAGAAACAGGGCGATACGCCGGGCGATGCCACCGCCGATCAGATGCGCGTTATGGCCGATCTGGCGGAACGTTACGGCCATGATGAGCTGCGCATCAGCCATGAACAGAACGTCATCCTGCCCCATGTGCACAAACGCCACCTGCCGCAGATCCATGCGGAGCTGCGCAATGCAGGGCTTGCCACCGCCAATATCGGGCTGATCTCTGACATCATCGCCTGCCCCGGAATGGATTACTGCGCGCTGGCAACCGCCCGCTCTATCCCCGTGGCGCAAGAGATCGCGATGCGGTTTGAGGAGTTGAAGCTGGAACACGAGGTCGGGCCGCTCAAGATCAAGATCTCGGGCTGCATCAATGCCTGCGGGCATCACCATGTGGGCCATATCGGCATTCTGGGGCTCGACCGGGCGGGGGTGGAAAACTATCAGATCACCCTTGGCGGTGACGGCACCGAAGACGCTGTCATTGGCACGCGCACAGGCCCCGGCTTTGCCTATGATGACATCGTCGGGGCGGTGGAAACCATCGTGACCACCTATCTGGGGCTACGTGAGGGCGCGGCAGAAACCTTCCTGCAAGCCTATGCCCGCGTGGGCATCGAGCCCTTCAAGGCCGCCCTTTATCCCGAGGCCAAGACCCGTGCCGCTTGACGCCCCCATAGGATCGCTGGCGACCTGGGTCGAGGGGTTGAACGGGCGCTACAAGCATCATTCCGCCACGGCGGTGATGGAACGCGCGCTGAAAGACCCCGACCTTGGCCGGATTGCTCTGGTCAGCTCTTTCGGGGCGGAATCGGTGGTGCTGTTGCATATGGTGTCCGTGATCGACCCGACCACGCCCGTGCTGTTCATCGACACGCAGATGCTGTTCCCCGAAACGCTGAGCTATCAGCAGGAGGTCGCTGCGCAACTGGGCTTGCAGGACGTGCGCACGATCCATGCCAGCAAGATCTCGCTTCTGGCCGGTGACCCCGATGGCACGCTCAATCAGCGCGACACCGATGCCTGCTGCAACCTGCGCAAGGTCCGCCCGATGGAGGCGGCGCTGGCGCCCTTCGACAGCTGGATCACCGGGCGCAAGCGGTTCCAGTCCGGCACCCGCGCTGCGCTCGATTTCTTTGAGACCGAGGGAGATATCCGCATCAAGATCAACCCCTTGGCCCATTGGGCACCAGAGGATGTGCAGGACTACATGATCAATAACCGCCTGCCCCGGCATCCGCTGGTGGCCAAAGGTTATCCCTCTATCGGCTGCGCCCCTTGCACCAGCCCCGTCAAACCCGGCGAAGACCCGCGCGCGGGCCGTTGGCGCGGTGCTGAGAAGGAAGAATGCGGCATTCACTTTATCGACGGGCGCATCGTACGCGGCCCCCTGAAAACCGCCTCGTAAGGAGCGACGATATGAAAGACCTGGCAGCCCTAGAGGCCCTGACCGAAACCCTGCTTGTCACCGATAGCGGCTTTGCCCCCGTGGACGGGGCCGAGGTTCTGGACCTGCCCAGTGACGCGGATGCCGAGACCTTGACCGAGGCTCTTCACACCAACGCCACGATCCGCATCGACTTCCCCAGTTTTGCCGACGGACGCGGTTTTACCCTGGCCCGCCGTCTGCGGCAGATGGGCTTTGCCGGTCACCTGCGGGCAAAGGGCCATGTGCTGGCCGATCAATATGCGATGGCGCGCCGGTCGGGCTTCGATGACGTGGAAATCGACGCGGCCCTTGCCGCCCGTCAGCCCGAAGACCAATGGCTGTCCCGTGCCAACTGGCGCGACCATGACCACAGGTCACGCCTGCAGGGGGCCTGAAAGCCCCCCTTTTCCTGACACAGATCAAAGCTTAATGAGAGAGTCGGCTTTAGAAGAGCCGCAACCGTAGACATGACCGAGCATAGACCCGTGACCGAAGCCCCTGCCGTAAAAGTGCCCACCCTGCCCGACGCCCAGACCGTAACGGAGGTAAAGCACTATACCGACCGCCTGTTTTCCTTCCGCTGCACGCGGCCTGCCAGTTTGCGCTTCCGCTCGGGCGAGTTTGTGATGATCGGCCTGATGGGTGAGCCTGATCCCAAAACCGGCAAGCAAAAACCGCTGCTGCGCGCCTATTCCATCGCCTCGCCGTCCTGGGACGAGGAACTGGAATTCTACTCGATCAAGGTGCCCGACGGCCCGCTGACCAGCCGCCTGCAACATATCGAGGCGGGCGACCAGATCATCCTGCGCCCCAAACCCGTCGGCACGCTGGTCCATGACGCGCTGATCCCCGGCAAGCGGATCTGGTTCTTTGCCACCGGCACCGGCTTTGCGCCCTTCGCGAGCCTCCTGCGAGAGCCGCAGACCTATGAAGATTACGATGAGGTCATCATCACCCATACCTGCCGCGAAGCGGGCGAGCTGACCTATGGCGCGGACATCATCGAAAGCCTTAAGACCGACGAGCTTCTGAACGAGGTGATCGGCGAAGGTTTCTGGAAGAAAATCAAATACTACCCTACCACCACCCGCGAACAGAGCCCCAAGATGGGCCGCATCACCGACCTGATGCGGTCAGGCGAGGCGTTCGAGGATCTGGGCGTCACCCCCATCTGCCCGCAAAATGACCGCGCGATGATCTGTGGCAATCTGGCGTTCAATCTGGAACTGAAAGAGATGCTGGAGGAATACGGGCTGGAGGAAGGCGCGAATTCCAAGCCTGCGCAATATGTGGTGGAAAAGGCATTCCTGGACTAATTCGCCCCAATCCCTGACCGCCCCGGTTCATCCAGGGCGGTCGTCATGCCGACCGGTCCATGACGCGTGGCATCTGGATGACCGCGACAGTATGGGGCTTGCTCTCTGCCCGCTATTCAGAGACCAAGGTGCATTACGGGTTATCGACTTGCCTGAAGGGCCGTTTCGTACATGAATATGCTGCAAACCTTCGTGAAACCGATGCATCGCGAGGGGGTAAAATTCGTCGCCATCTTCGCTGCGGTGACGGTAGGGCTGTTCCTGCTGTCCCCCTATACCGGCTGGATCGGCGTCGGTCTGACCGTCTGGTGCTATTACTTTTTCCGCGATCCCGAACGCATCCCCCCTGACCGCCCCGGCTTGGTCATCTCGCCCGCCGATGGCGTGGTCTCTCTGATCGAACCCGCCGTGCCACCCGCAGAACTTGGCCTGTCTGATCAGCCCCTGACCCGTGTCAGTATCTTCATGAGCGTCTTCAACTGCCATGTGAACCGTGCACCCGTGGCCGGTGAGGTGACCGCGATCGCCTATCGTCCCGGCAAGTTCTTCAACGCCTCGCTCGACAAGGCCAGCGAACATAACGAACGCAACAGCCTGTGCCTGCGGATGCAGGATGGCCGTGATCTGGTCGTTGTGCAGATTGCCGGTCTGGTGGCCCGCAGGATCGTGTCGTTCACCGGCAAGGGCGCGCATCTGCAGGCAGGCGAGCGGTTCGGGCTCATTCGCTTCGGCTCTCGCCTCGATGTCTACCTGCCTGATGGGGTCACTCCCGATGTGCGGCTCGGCCAGACCATGATTGCGGGTGAAACCGTTCTGGCCCGGCTTACCGGGGTGGAGCGCTGAATGTCCCCGACGACCGACAAAGCTCCGGGCGAGCTGGCGATCATTCAGCTGTTGCCCAATATCCTGACCATCACGGCGATTTGCGCCGGCATGACCGCGATCCGCTTTGCCGTTCATGGTGACTACGTGGTTGCCGTGCAGCTGATCCTTGCCGCGGCCATTCTGGACGGCGTGGACGGGCGGCTGGCGCGGGCGCTGAAATGCGATGGCCGCATGGGGGCCGAGCTCGACTCGCTGGCCGATTTCCTGAATTTCGGCGTCGTGCCGCCGCTGGTGCTGTACTACTGGGCACTTCAGGACATGCGCAGCGCCGCTTGGCTCAGCGTGCTGGTCTATGCGGTCTGCTGTGTGATGCGGCTGGCGCGGTTCAACGTCGATTCAAAGATGGAAATCGCGGGCGAACCGCAAGACAAGGCTTATTTCAAAGGCGTGCCCGCGCCCGCCGGGGCGCTGCTGGTGCTGCTGCCGATGGTCGTGTCCTTCGCCTTTTCCAACGCGCCGCTGCTGCCCGATGCGGTGATCTGCGCCTGGATGATCGTCACCGGCCTGCTGATGATCAGCAACCTGCCGATCTGGTCGTTCAAAACCACGCGGATCTCGCGCGATAAGGTGAAATTCGTGCTGGTCGGCTTTGCATTCTTCATCGCGGCCGTGCTGACCTTTGCCTGGATCACCATGGTGGTGCTAAGCACGGCCTATATATTCGTTGTCATCTGGGCCGCATTTTCGCCCGGACCTGCCGTGAAAAACACCGAGGACACCTGATTTGGAACTGAACGCTGTAAAGAATTCCTATGCCCGTTGGGCGCTGTTCTATGATCAGACTTTCGGCGCGGCCACCACTGCCGGGCGCAAGCGGGCGACCAGCTATATCAACAATCGCGACGGATCGGTGCTGGAGGTCGGCGTCGGAACCGGCCTCGCCCTGCCGCATTATTCCCCGCATCTGGACGTGACGGGCATTGATTTCAGCGAGGAAATGCTGGCTAAAGCCAAGGCGAAGACCCGTGAAAAGGGCCTTGACCATGTGACCGAGCTGCGCCAGATGGATGCCCGCTTTCTGGATTTCCCCGATGCCAGCTTTGACACCGTGGCCGCCATGCATGTGCTGTCAGTGGTGCCGGAACCGGAACGCGTGATGGCCGAGATCGCCCGCGTCTGCAAACCCGGCGGGCAGGTGGTGATCACCAACCATTTCGCCCGCGATAAGGGCTTCCTCGCGGCACTCGAACGGATCAGCGCGCCCTTGGAAAACCTGTTGGGCTGGCATTCAGATTTCGAGATGGCCCGTGTGCTTCAGGAACCATCCCTGCGGATCGTCGAACAGGGCACCCTGCCGCCAATGGGCATGATGACCTTTCTGGTGCTGGAAAAATCCTGACCGGGTAACCTACAGCCCGCCATGGACCCCAAGCGCTTCTTCCAGTTCTTCCTCCTCATAGCCGAAATGGGATCGCACCACGCGTTCCAGGGCCTCGAAAGTGGCTTTCGCCTCATCAAAGGCATCGCCCGAGGGGGTCTGCACCAGGCGCACCGCATCCGCATAAAGCCGTTCCAGCAACGCGTGAACGACCTTGTGTTCTTCCCGCAGCTTGTCGATGACCGCGCGCAGCCCGTCACTGCCCTGCCCTTCCAGATGTGGGAAGACCTGATTTTCCTCGGCCCCGTGGTGAAAGTCGAGAAACTGGCATTCCTGCCCGCAGAGATTGCCGAACTGCTGGTAATTGCGCGACATCTCCATATCCGGCAGGGCCTTGGCCAATGCGGCAGGCGCGGTCGTTCCGGCGGCAATCGCCTCCATCATCCGGCGCACCTGCCCCATCTGCTGCAAATGCATCCGGTGAATCGCCGCCAGTTGCCGCCCTTGCCGTCGCTGCAGATCCGTGGCGCCCGGAATCGGCGGGGCCTTGGGGCGCTCTGCCTCTTTCAGATCCGCCACATCCGGGCGGTTTGCCCCATTTGACACGTCCATCGCGGCCCCCTGCCGATTGCCTGTTCCCGAACAGGTGTAAGCCGTTTGGCCCAAAAGAAAAGGGCGCACCCGTCGATGGTGCGCCCTTCATGTTTCTGCGGATCGGCCCTGTTACTTGGAGGGGCCGATCATCATGACCATCTGACGGCCTTCCATCTTCGGCATGTTTTCAACCTTGCCGATTTCTTTGACATCCTCGGCCACCCGTTCCAGCAGCTCGCGCCCCAGGTTCTGGTGCGCCATTTCCCGGCCACGGAACCGCAAGGTGACTTTCACCTTGTCGCCGTTTTCAAGAAACTTGAATACGTTGCGCATCTTGACATCATAGTCATGGGTGTCGGTGTTCGGACGGAACTTGACCTCTTTGACCTCGATGATCTTCTGCTTTTTCCGAGCCTCGGATTCACGCTTTTGCTGTTCGTATTTGAACTTGCCGAAATCCATGATCTTGCAAACGGGCGGCGCTGCATTGGGGGAAATCTCCACCAGGTCCAGGCCAGCGTCTGCAGCCAGTTCCATAGCGCGCGTAGGGGTCACTACGCCGACATTCTCTCCATCTGCGCCGATAAGGCGGATCTCAGGGGCCCGGATGCGATCATTGACGCGGGGGCCTGTGTCGCGCTGCGGGGGCGCGTTGTGCGGTCTGCGGGCTATCGGTAAAATCCTTCTATTGCCACGATATGCGGTGCCCGAAACTAGCCTTCCCCACCGGGTGATTCAAGGCGAATCCCGGCTGATTGCCGCAGGATTTGTCCCAAATCGCGTGATCTCGTTGCACTGCGACATCAGGCGGCGTATGGAATCGCCGCAATTGTCATGCTTGAGGATCGGAGTTTCCTTATGTCCCGCATAGTCGCCATCATTGCTGCCCTCGTCGTCGTCGGCGCAATCGCATATTACATGGGCCCCCTCGGCCAGCCCCAGCCAGAGGAACAGCCCACCGCCGCCACAGAAGCCACGGAAGAGACCACGGAAGACATGGCCGAAGAGGCCGAGGAAGCGGTCGAAGAGATGACCGAAGAGGCCGCCGACACCGTGGAAGAGGTTGTCGAAACGGTTGAAGAAGCCGCGGAAGAGGCCATGGACACCGTCACCGAAGCCGCGACCGAGGCCGTTGAAGGCGTGATGGACGAGGCCGAGGATCTGATGGATCAGGTGACCGGCGCCGCTGATGAAGCCGCAGACGTGGCCGAGGAAGCTGAGGCTGTCACCGAGGACACCGCTGAAGCCGTGACCGAGGAAGCCGAAGCCGTCGCTGAAGACGCCACTGAGGTCACCGAAGAGGCCGAAGCCGCCGTTGAGGACGCCGCTGAGGTTGTGACCGAGGAAGCCGAGGCCGTTGCCGAAGACGCCGCTGAAGCCGTGACCGAGGAAACCGAGGCCGTTGCCGAGGAGGCCGCTGAGGTCATCGAAGACGCGGCTGAGGCCGTAACCGAGGAGGCCGAAGCCGTCGTTGAGGACGCTGCTGAAGCTGTGACCGAAGAGACCGAGGCTGTTGCCGAGGACGCCGCTGAGGTCACCGAGGACGTTGCAGCCGACGATGCTGTCGAAGGGGCCTCTGACCTGTCGTCGATCTTCTCCGTCGATGGGTTCGATGCGGATGCGGCTCTGGCCGCCGTCGCCGATTCCGATCTGTCGGCCATCGCCCGCGCGTCGCTGTCGGCCGCGATCGAGCAGGCCCGCGCCAACCCGGACATGGTGCCCGAAGTCACAACCCGCCTGCGCAATGCGCTCGGGCTCTGATCACCTCAGGCTAATCCAGGAAAAGAAAGCCCCGCGCGTCTTGCGCGGGGCTTTTTCGTTCAGGCGACAGCCCGGTCCCCCCGCAGCCATTTCACGATGTCAGGGTAGTCGAACCCAAGTGAGATCAGGTCAACCGCCAATAGCAGCCACAAGAACGTCCGAAATTCCGATGGCAGCAGGCTGCCCGCTGTCAGGGTCAGCAGGATCAGCACCACAAGCGGCGTCCAGATCAGGATATGCGGGATGGCCATCGCCTTGGACAGGCCCCGCTCTACCAACATGATCGGCACATTCAGCAGCATCCCCCCGACCGCAAGAACCGCGATCCAGGTCCCACCGGGTGCGGTCAAAAAGCCGAGACTGGCGAGGTTCACAGGCACAAGGGTTAGCGCCACCCAGACCTGCACCCAAAGCGGCATCCGCCGGAAAGAAGCCCAGATATCCGCAATCATCACCATCATCCTTTTGAAGACGAACCGCCGCCACCCAAGCCAGGCAGCGGCGGTTCCTTTGGTCATGCAAGATGCCTCAGCAGGCGGCGACGGCCCGCTTGGTCAGCACCTTCACCAGGTTCGCCCGATAGGCGGCAGACCCGTGCATATCGGCAATCATGCCATCAGCAGAGACCGACAGCCCGTCCACCGCCTCGGGTGAGAAGTTGCCCGACAGCGCCGCTTCTGCCTCGGACCAGCGGAACACGCCTTCCTCGGACGCGCCGGTCACGGCCACGCGCACCGCACCGGCAAACTTCGCCACGAAGACGCCTGTCAGGGCAAAGCGGGACGCCGGTTGCAGGAACTTCTGATAGCTCGCGGCCTGTGGCACCGGGAATTTCACCTCGGTGATGATCTCTCCATCATGAAGCGCAGTGGTGAACATGCCATCAAAGAAGTCATCCGCCGCAATCTCTCGCGTGTTGGTGACCACACTGGCACCAGAGGCCAGCACCGCTGCCGGATAGCACGCCGCCGGGTCGTTATTGGCCAGACTGCCGCCGATGGTGCCCCGGTTGCGCACCGCCGGGTCACCGATATGGCCTGCCAGATGCGACAGCGCCGGGTAGCTGTCTGCCGTCGCGGCCGACACCGCCGCATGGATGGTGCCGCCGCTGACGCAGATGCGACCCGCATCGTCGGAACAGACGCCCTGCATCTCGGCGATGCCGCCAAGGCTGACCAGCACCGCAGGCGCGGCCAGCCGTTGCTTCATCGTGGGCAGCAGGGTCTGCCCACCCCCGAGCAGCTGCGCCTCTTCCGCGCCAAGGGCATTGACCGCGTCAGCGATGGTGCCCGGACGTTTGAATTCAAACTCATACATGGTTTCTCTCCTTGTCCCGGGATCAGCTGTTCATCGCCTGCCAGACCCGACTGGGGCTGAGCGGCATGTCGATATGGGTGATGTCATGGCCCCCGCGCCGCAATGCATCGACCACGGCGCTGACCACCGCAGGCGGGCTGCCAATCGCCCCGGCCTCACCACAGCCTTTCACCCCAAGCGGGTTATGGGTACAGGGCGTCTGGCAGGAATGATCCACCTGGAAACTGGGCAGGTCTTCGGCGCGGGGCATGGCGTAGTCCATGAACGAGGCGGACAGTAGCTGGCCGTTTTCGTCGTAAACAGCCCCTTCCAGCAACGCCTGCCCGATACCTTGCGCCAGACCGCCATGAACCTGGCCTTCCACGATCATCGGATTGACCACGTTGCCGAAATCATCCGCCGCCGCGAAGCTGCAAATCGTCACCTTGCCGGTCTCCGGGTCCACCTCAACCTCGCAGGCATAGGCGCCCGCCGGGTAGGTGAAGTTGGCCGGATCGTAGAAGGCCGTTTCCTCCAGCCCCGGTTCCAGTTCCTCCAGCGGGTAGTTATGGGGCACATAGGCCGCCAGCGTGACATCGCCCCAGGCCACCGACTTATCGGTGCCCGCAACGGTGAACTGGCCGTCCTTCAGCTCGATATCGCCTTCGGATGCCTCCATCAGGTGGGCCGCGATCTTCTTGGCCTTGTTGATGATCTTCTCGGTCGCCCGCACGATGGCCGATCCGCCAACCGCCAGTGAACGGGACCCATAAGTGCCCATGCCCATGGGCGTGTTGGCCGTGTCGCCATGGACGATCTCGATCATATCCTCTGGAATACCGATCATATCCGCCACCACTTGTGGGAAGGCGGTTTCATGGCCCTGCCCATGGCTGTGGCTGCCGGTCATGACAACCAGACCACCGGTGGCGTTCACACGCACCGTCGCGCTTTCATACAGCCCCGCACGCGCGCCAAGCTGCCCGACAAGTGCTGAGGGAGCGATCCCGCAGGCCTCGATATAGGCGTTCGCACCGAAACCGCGCAGCTTGCCCGATTTAGCGCTTTCCGCAGCGCGGGCATCGAACCCGTCTCGGTCCACCATCTCTAGCAGCCGGTCCATTGTGGCGTTGTAGTCGCCGGTGTCGTATTCCACCGCAACAGGCGTGGCATAGGGAAACTCGGTGACAAAGTTCTGACGCCGCAGCGCAATGGGATCGACCCCCAGTTCAAGCGCAGCCTTGTCGATGACGCGTTCCAGCTGATAGGTCGCCTCGGGCCGTCCGGCCCCGCGATAGGCATCGACGGCGACCGTGTTGGTAAACACCGCCTTCACATTCACATAGATCAGCGGCGTCTTGTAATTGCCCGCCATCAGTGTGCCATGCAGCCATGTGGGGACAGAGGGCGCGAAGGTGGACAGGTAAGCGCCCATATTCGCGTAAGTATCGGTGCGCAGCGCGGTAAAGTTGTTGTCGGCATCCAGCGCCAGTTCGATCTTGGACACATGATCCCGGCCATGGGCGTCCGAGATGAACGCCTCGGACCGGCTGGAGGTCCATTTGACGGGCCGTGCCAGGGCCTTGGCAGCGAAGGTGCAGAACGCCTCTTCCGCGTAGTGGAAAATCTTGGTGCCAAAACCGCCCCCCACGTCGGGGGCCACGACCCGCAGCTTGTGTTCCGGGATGCCCAGAACGAAAGCCCCCATCAACAGCCGGATCACATGCGGGTTCTGGCTGGTGGTGTAAAGCGTCGATTCCCCGGTTGAGCGATTGAAGTCGCCCACGGCGACGCGCGGTTCCATCGGATTGGCGACCAGCCGCTGGTTCACAAGCTCCAGCGTGGTAACATGGGCCGCCGCCTCGAACGCGGCTTCCACGGCGGCCTTGTTTTCTTCGACGAAGCCCCAGTCAAAGCACAGGTTGCCGTCCAGATCGTCATGAACCTTGGTCGCGCCTTCTGCGACGGCGGCTTTCATGTCGATGACGGCGGGAAGTTCTTCGATATCAAGCTCAATCGCTTCGGCGGCGTTGCGGGCCTGGGCCAGGCTCTCGGCAACCACAGCGGCAATCGGATCGCCCACATGGCGCACCTTGCCCTGCGCCAGAACCGGATGTGCGGGTTCCTGCATCGGGTTGCCGTGCTTGTCGGTCACCTGCCAGCCGCAGGGCAGACCGCCGACGCCCTCGAAATCCGCGCCGGTGAAGATGCGCACCACGCCCGGCATTTCCGCCGCGACCGAGGTGTCGACCTTGTTCAACCGGCCATGGGCCATGTCAGATCGCAGGAAATACACATAGGTCTGCCCGTGCAGATTGATGTCGTCGGTGTAGTTGCCGTTTCCGGTCAGGAACCGCAAATCTTCCCGGCGCTTTGAACTTGCGCCGATGCCACTGTCTTTTGGCATGGTAACCTCCCTTATTGTGTCCTGCCCTTCGCCCGCCTCCCGCGCGCGCAGGGCCTGTCATAGCTTGTTAAAAATCTCCGCCAGCCGTTCGATCATGTCGCCCGGTTCATTGCTGTCACCGGTCGTGTGACCTGTGGCGAATGGGTATGTGACCCCGTCAATTTCCGGGCAGATGATCGAGATATCCACCGCGCGCGGCGGGAAATTCCAGCCGAAAGTGCTCCAGCTGCCCTGGGTGATGTCGGGATTGTCCGATCCGTTCTCCGCCGCCAGAATGACAAGCGCCTGACGGGCTTGCGCCATGCAATTCTGCTGAGTGTCTACCGACCACAGGTCAATATTGGCAAAATTGTCGGCCTGGGCCGTACCAGTCATCAGGACAAGCATCGCGGTGACGTAAACGGTTTTTCGCATCAATCCTCCTGTTCGGCGGGGTGTGACCCGCCCGATCATCATTTGCTACTGGTCGGCGTAACCCCCTCCAGCAGGTCGAGCATGGCCTCTACCGTTGCCAGCCGCGTGCCGTCTTCCTGAAGACTGTAGCCGGTCACGGTCGCGGTGTAGCGGCCCTGATCCTCTGAGCAGACAATCGCCACCTGGGTCCGCCCCGGCGGCACATCAAAGCCGAAGACCGAGAAGCTGGCTTCGCCCGTGTCAGGCGTTCCACCATGGGCGCGGAAATGCGCCGTCAGGGACTCTCGGGCCAGATCCATACAGGCCACATCAGTGGTAAAGCCGGTGACATAGCCAGAGGAAAACCCCTCGGCCTGTGCCATTGCCGGAACCAGAACGGTCGCAGCAATCGCCAACACCGCGCCCCTCATTCTGCGGCCACCGCAGCGATCTCTTGGCCGCTTGCAGCCAGGATCGCCTTAACGATGTTGTGGTAGCCGGTGCAGCGGCAGATATTGCCACCCAGATAGGCGCGCACCTCGGCCTCGGTCGGCTTGGGGGTCTCGGCCAGCAGGGCCGAGGCGCTCATCACCATGCCCGGTGTGCAGAACCCGCATTGCAGGCCGTGATGGTCCTGAAACGCCTGCTGGATCGTCGACAACGACCCATCGGCATTGGCCATGCCTTCGATGGTCTTGACATCGGCGCCTTCGGCCTCAACCGCCAGCATGGTGCAGCTTTTCACCGGTTTTCCGTTCACATGAACGACGCAGGCACCGCATTGGCTGGTATCGCAGCCCACATGCGTGCCGGTCAGGCGTAGCCCGTCGCGGATGAATTCGGACAGCAAACTGCGTCCTTCTACGGAACCGGAAACGGATTTCCCGTTCACGGTCATCGTGACCTGGGTCATGAAATTCCTCCCTTGGTTATAGAGGTATCCAAACACGGAATCGGTGCGGCACAAATGAAATTTTTTCAGGTGATCAAAAATTGATCGGTTTCGCCGGCCCTAAATGTCGGGCAAACGTCTGGCGCGCGGCTGCGGTCGGGTGGGAATTTCCTTGAGCAATCCGCCCACCCCCATGGCCGAGATATCAGCGGCGCTGACCGGCACCCCGCAGGCCACCCGTTCCAGCACCCAATCCGCGCCGTTCAGGGCCGGGCTGCGCGCACATCCCGGCAGGCCGATAACCGGGCTGTCGCCGATCTGGCCCAGAAACAGCAGGTTACCGGGATCGACCGGCATCCCGAACCGGGTGATCTGCCCCCCGGCGGCGATCACCGCAGACGGGGCAACATCGTGGATATCCGAGGTCGCCGAGGCCGTGAGGATCAGCTTCAGCGCGCCCGGAAGATCGGCCAATGCCCCGGTGATCGCATCCATGTCATGGGCCACGATCCGCACGGTTTCCAGCGTCATCCCCAACGCCTCCAGCCGCCCGGCCACCGCACGAATACCCTTGTCTTCACGGCTGACCAGGGTGCCCGGAACCTCTGTCACGATCAGCCCGGCGCTGTGCAGCGCCACGGGCCGGACCGACAACGCCCCGCGCGCCGCATCCTCGGCCCGCGCAAGGGCCGCCTCTGGCACGCCATAGGCAATGATCTTGACCGTTCCCACCATCATATCCGGGCTGGCCCGCTGCCAGGGCGGGACCGTGGCCAGCGTGATCATCGGATCGACCGCGTTCAGCGCCTCGACTGCCGCTGCGTCGATGGAGACCACGCCGGGCCGGGTGGCGCGGATGTTGACGCGGCCGGTAAATGCCTCCTGCACCTGTAGCCCCGCCGCGACCGGGTCGGGCACCAGGGCCGCAGCCAGGCGGCGGGCGGCCTCGTTTTCCTCTATGTCGGTGGAGGCCAGCCGGGCGACCGTCACGCGGGTCAGGCCCGCAGCGGCCAGCGCCGCAATGTCACCGGCGGTCAAGACCCTGCCCTTGCGCAACCGCCCCTTGGGCAATTGCACCGAATGGGCCAGCATCGCACCCTCGGCCTCATGCAAGGGAACCGGGCCGAACTTCATGCTGTTCGCAGTCGGGCGGTGATCTCGGCCATGATCGAGATGGCAATCTCCGCCGGTCCCTGCGCCCCGATAGCCAGGCCCACGGGGCCATGGATGCGGGCGATCTGTTCAGCGCTGAAACCTGCCTCCGTCAACCGCTCCACCCGTTTGGCATGGGTCCGCGTGGACCCAAGGCAGCCAAGGTAGAAACAGTCAGACACCAGCGCCGCCCGGATCGCCGGGTCATCCAACTTGGGATCATGGGTCAGCGTCACCACCGCCGTGCGCGGGTCCAGCCCATAGGCCGCCAGTGCCTCATCCGGCCAGTCTTCAATCAGGGTTTCGCCGGGAAAGCGCGCCTCGGCCCCGAAGGCGGGGCGCGGGTCGATCACCACCGGGTCATAGCCCGCCAGCCGCGCCATCGGCACCAGTGCCTGCGCGATATGAACGGCACCGACAATGGCCATGCGCAGGGGCGGGTTGTGGATGCCGATGAACCAGTCGCCCTCGAACCCCGATTTATCCTTGCGGAACCGCTCGGCAATTTCGGCCTCCAGCGCATCGCCCTGCCCGGTTACCAGCCGCCGTGCGCCGGTTTCGGGGTTGACCACATAGGCCACCTGTTCGCGGACGGCGCGGGCATCGACCAGTGCCTCCAGCATCTCGACCGGAATGACCCGACCCACAGGTTCGACCAGCACCCGGATGCGCCCGCCACAGGCCAGCCCGACGGCAAAGGCCTGTTCGTCCGCGACACCGAATTCCAGCACTGTCGCTGTGCCGCCTTCAAGGCAGTCGATCGCTTCGATAACCACCGCGCCTTCGACGCAACCGCCCGAGACCGAGCCCTCCATCCCGCCCTCACCCGACACAACCAACTGGCTGCCAACAGGCCGGGGCGCGCTGCCCCAGGTCTCGATCACCGTGGCCAGCGCCGCGCCCCTGCCCTGACGGTGCCAGGTCAGCGCAATCTCGGGGATGCGATCGTAATTGGGCGTCATGGCGCGGCGGAGATCCTTGTCTGGAAACAGTTATTACGGGCCGATCTGACATCAACATAGGCGACATCTCCGCGGCTGAGAAGCTGTGCCGCGTATTCGGTGATCTCATCCGCCGGCGTTACGCGGCCCGTGCCATAGATAATCCGGTTGTCGGGGCCGTACCCTTTGAGCAGATAATCAGGCGAGGTTTGCAGGATCGGTGGGATGCCTGCGTCCCCCCATGGCGTGCAATCATCGGCACACAGGAAGATCGGCCCGACCTCTGCATAGGGTTGCGGTTCCGGGAATGGCCGCGCGGCGAGGATCAGGTAGGGTTTGCCCTTTGGAACATCGCGCAGACAAGACCGGCACGGAACGCCGGTTCCATCCGAGACGGCGCGCTCAGCCAGCTGGCCGTTTGCATCGGGCCCGCTCGCGCGGACAGACGCGACAAAGACGGGATCAAGCGGGTGATACATGAGGGGCATGGCAAGGGTCCTGTCCGGTGCGGAAGCTTGCCCTTACCTTTCCGGCCCGCAGCCTTCCGGGGCGACCCGGAAGCTGCGCAAAAGGCGCTTCGAAGCGCCTTGCAACGGGCCTTCCAAGGCCCGTCCCCCGCGCCCGCCATCAACCTGTCCGCTTAAAGATCCATCAGACCGGGCCGGGCGTTCAGCCGCTCTACGTCGAAGCCTGCAATTGCCTTGTAGGCCCCGGCGATCTCGGTCAGTTCCTCGCGGCTCATCACCTCCGAGATATCGCCGAATCCGTCAGGGGCCCTCGCCGCAACCTTATCGAGCACCACATCCGGCCCATCGCCCCGGTTTGCCAACACCAGCGCATTCACCGCCTCGCGGCGGTCCTCATCATAGGCCGCCAACGCCGCCTCGGACTGGCCGTGCTTCAAAAGTTCCCGCGCCAGAACGCGGCCATCCAGAATGGCCTGTGTCGCCCCGTTCGAGCCGATGGGATACATCGCGTGCGCCGCATCACCCAGAAGCGTCACGCGCCCGTGGCTCCAGCGCGGCAGCGGGTTGCGGTCGACCATCGGGTATTCCCAGATGCCTTCCGCCTCGCGGATCAGTCCCGGAATATCCAGCCAGTCGAAGCGCCAATCGGCGAAATGATCCGCAAAATCATGCAGATGCCCCTCGCGGTTCCAGTCCTGCAGGTTCCATTGATAGTCAGAGGGCTTGGCAAGATCAGCAATCCAGTTGATCCGCAGATCCCCGTCCTCAAATTCCTGGATCGGGTAGCAGACGAATTTGCGATCCGCCGTGCCCGCCATCGCCATGGTGCGCCCGGTCAGGAAGCTTTTCGCCCGCGTCACACCGCGCCACATCATCGTGCCGCGCCAATGGGCCGGGCCTTCACCGGGATAGAGGGCAGCGCGCAACGAGGAATTGATCCCATCCGCCCCCACCAGAACCAACCCGTGCAGATCGAGCAGCGCCTGCCCCGTCTGCCGATTGACCAGATGCGCCACCACGCCATGGGCGTCTTCATCCCAGCCCGCCAGCGCCGCGCCGGTGGTGATGACATCGGACCCGCAACGGTCCAGCAGTTCCCGATAAAGCAGGAATTGCAGCTCGCCCCGGTGGATCGAATATTGCGGCCAGTGATAGCCCGCACCCATCCCGCGCGGTTCCGACCAGATCAGCCCGCCCTGTTGCGAAAAATAGGCGACCTCTTTCGTGCGCAGTCCGATTCCGTCGAGCTGTGGCTCCAACCCCAGGTCAAAGAGCTCCCGCACCGCATGGGGCTGCAGATTGATGCCAACGCCCAGCGGCTTCAGCTCCTCCACCGCTTCGACAATATGGAAATGAACCCCCGCCTGATGCAGCGACAGCCCAAGGCTGAGCCCGCCGATCCCCGCGCCTGCAATGATGACCGTCATGGGTGCCTCTCGTTTCATATGCGTAGCCTGCTGCTTGGGCATACCGCGTCTTCCCCGCATCGCAAAGCCCGCCCCGTGCCGCAGCGCGCTTGACCCGCAGGCCGTGATCGGGCATCGCGGCAGGGCATTTTTTCAGGAGACGCCGATGATCCGCGGACTTTACGACTGGACGATCAGCCTTGCCGAACATCGTTACGCGCTGGTGGCATTGGCCATCGTGTCCTTTCTGGAAAGCTCGGTTTTCCCGATTCCGCCCGATATCCTGATGATTCCAATGATCATCGCCGCCCCCAGCCGCGCCTTCCTGATCGCCACGGTCTGCCTTGTCTCCTCGGTGCTTGGCGGCCTTCTGGGCTACTATATCGGCTATGGCCTGTTCGAGACCGTGGGCCGTCCGGTGCTGGAATTCTATGGCAAAGACGCCTATTTCGAGGACTTCGCCACCCGCTACAACGAATACGGAGCCTGGGCCGTCCTGATCGCCGGCGTCACGCCCTTCCCCTACAAGGTGATCACCATCATGTCGGGGGTCACGCAGCTGAACCTTGGCGTCTTCATGGTCGCCAGCGTCATTGCGCGCGGCCTGCGCTTTTTCATCGTTGCGGCGCTCTTGTGGAAATTCGGCGCACCTATTCGTGATTTCATTGAACGCCGCCTCGGCTTGATGTTCATCCTGTTCGTGATACTGCTGGCGGGCGGTTTCTATGTGGTGAAATATCTATGAACTTTCTGTCCACGCTTTCACGGCGCAACCTGATCCTGCTGGCAGCCCTCGGTGCCGCCGGGCTCTTTTTCGGGGCACTGTTCTTTCAGTATGTCGTCGGCCTGGCGCCGTGCGCAATGTGCTTCTGGCAACGCTGGCCGCACCGGGTCGCGATCGTTCTGGGCATTGCCGGGGTGATCTTTCCCAATGCCCTGCTGGCCTGGAGCGGGGCGCTGACCATGGCGGTGTCCGTGGGGCTTGCGGTGTTCCACAGCGGGGTCGAGCGGCATTGGTGGAACGGGCCAGCAACCTGCACCTCGCGGGGGGCAGATCTGGCGACGGCAGATTGCGGGCTACTGGACCCCAATTGCGGAACCGCCATCGTGCTGTGCGATGAGATTCCCTGGGAATTGTTCGGCCTGTCCATGGCAAACTACAATGCGATCATCTCGCTGGTGCTGATGGGACTGTGGATCATGGCCGCGCGGCGCGCCTGACCTGCATTTCCCGCGTCACCTGCGCGATTTCCCTGTATACATTCGCCAGAACAGGCGTTAGACGTCCGTTTTTTCCCGTGACCGCGACGCCGGACCACCATTCCGCCGCGACCACGCCTGACCCTGACGGATAGACCTTCCCATGATCAAGACACTCTCCGACGCCCTCGCGGAACGCGGGTATGACACCCTGACCGCCGTGCAGGAGGCCGTGACCAACCCCGAGCTTGCAGAGGCTGATCTGCTGGTCTCCGCGCAGACCGGATCGGGCAAAACCGTGGGTTTTGGCCTTGCCATCGCACGCACCCTTCTGGGCGATGCCGAAACCATGGGCCCGGCACAGGCGCCGCTGGCCCTGGTCGTGGCCCCCACACGGGAACTGGCCTTTCAGGTGATGCGCGAACTGGGCTGGCTTTATGCCAAGGCCGGCGCGCGGGTGACGTCCTGCGTGGGGGGTATGGATTTCCGCGACGAACGCCGGGCGCTGGAACGCGGCGCGCATATCGTCGTGGGCACGCCGGGCCGTCTGCGCGACCATATCCAACGCGGCACATTGGATATGAGCCAGCTGCGCGCCGTGGTGCTGGATGAGGCCGACGAGATGCTCGACCTCGGCTTCCGCGAGGACCTTGAATTCATGCTTGGCGA
>Ga0213841_1000695_pt1 | contig 28617 bp, 23 predicted proteins | sample SWPATP23_FD_160125 | JGI IMG/M metagenome (GOLD analysis project Ga0213841, IMG submission 160125) | Coastal seawater microbial communities from Marineland, Florida, United States - SWPA TP2 #3 | ecosystem: Environmental > Aquatic > Marine > Coastal | place: USA: Florida | collected 2016-08-14 | reverse complement strand
AACCACGCCCTCGAAATGCTCAATCACATCCTGTGGCCGCAACCGGCGGGATGCGGGCGACAGTGCCTCGATCCAGCTCGCCATCAGGTAAAAGGCATCGATATCCCGCTGAAAGGCGCGTTCGATGCCGGGGCGCAGCACTTTGACGGCCACCTCCTGCCCGGTGTCATGCAGCCGCGCCCGATGCACCTGCGCGATCGAGGCCGCAGCCACAGGTTCGGAAAACTCGGTGAACAGCTCTTCGACCGAAATCTCCAGTTCCTGCGCGATGGTACGCTTGGCGATGGCACTGTCAAAGGGCGGCAGCTTGTCCTGCAACACCCGCAATTCTCGCGCCAAATCGGGGCCGACCACATCGGGCCGGGTGGAAAGGATCTGGCCGAACTTGATATAGGCAGGCCCCAAAGCCGTCAGCGCACGAACCAGGGGCGGCAGGCTGGTGTCGCCGCGCAGCCCCAGCCATTTGAAGGGCCAGGCCAGAATCCGCAGCCCCAATCGCACACTGCGCGGCGCATCCATCGCCTCCAGCGCCTCGCCCATGGCGCCGGTGCGTTCAAACGTGGCGCCGGTGCGGATCAGCCGCCAGATATTGTGGGGGCCCCGCATCTCAGATCTTCCAGCCTGAATGCAGCGCCGCAATGCCCATGGACAGGTTGCGATACTTGACCATGTCGAACCCCGCCTGGCGGATCATGCTGGCAAAGATCTCCTGGTCAGGGAATTTGCGGATGCTTTCCACAAGATATTGATAGCTGTCCGCGTCATTGGCGATCAGTTTCCCCATCTTCGGGATCACGTTGAACGAATAAAGATCATAGAGCTTTTGCATCCCCTCGTTCGGCAACTGGCTGAATTCCAGCACCATCAGCCGGCCGCCCGGCTTCAGCACGCGATAGGCCTCGGACAGCGCGTCGGGGATGCGGGTGACGTTTCGGATGCCAAAGCTGATGGTGTAGACGTCGAAGACATTGTCTTCGAAGGGCAGCGCCATCGCGTCGCCAACGATCCAATCCAGTTTTTCGGCCATGCTTTCGGCCTCGGCCCGCTTCTGGCCCTCGATCAGCATCGATTCCGTCATGTCCAGAACCGTGGCCTGCGCGCCCGGCGCGCGTTTGAGAAAGCGAAAGGCAATGTCGCCGGTGCCACCCGCCACGTCCAGCAGATGCTGCCCGTCGCGCGGGGCCAGCCAATCCATCATCGCATCCTTCCAGACGCGGTGAATGCCCACGGACATAACGTCGTTCATCACGTCATATTTTGAGGCGACATTGGTAAAGACCCCATGGACCTTGCCGGCCTTTTCATCCTCGGCCACGGTCTGGAAACCGAAATGCGTGGTGCGCCCGTCAGGCTCGCTCATCTCATCCATCCTTTCCGGGGGCCTTGCCCTCGCCAGAAACTGTCCCTTCTTATAGGGCTTGCCCGAGGCGTTACAATGCGCCGCCCCCCAAGGAAAGGCCCGCCATGCCCGAACTGCCCGAAGTCGAGACAGTCCGTCGCGGGCTGGCCCCCGTGATGGAGGGAAAACGGATCGCCCGCGCCGACATCCGCCGCCCCGATCTGCGCTGGCCCTTCCCGCCCGATATGGGGGCGCGGCTGACCGGCGCAACGGTTGAACGCCTGCGGCGGCGGTCAAAATACATCCTTGCCGATCTGTCCACCGGGGAAACCCTGCTGATCCATCTGGGCATGTCTGGCCGAATGCTGGTCTCTGGCGCGCAGGGCCGTGATATGCCGGGGCAGTTTCACCACGACCACCCCGCCCCGGAAAAACACGATCACGTTGTGCTGGACATGGAAGGGGGCGCACGGGTCACCTTTAACGACGCCCGCCGCTTCGGCGCGATGGACCTGATGGACACCGCCACGCAGGACGCCCACCCGCTGCTGGCGGTGCTGGGGCCCGAACCCTTTGGCAATGCCTTCGACGGCCCCTATCTGGCGGCGCGCCTGAAGGATCGCAAGATGCCGATCAAATCCGCCCTGCTGGATCAGCGAATCGTCGCGGGCCTGGGCAATATCTATGTCTGCGAGGTGCTGTACCGCGCCCGCATTTCGCCCAAGCGGCAGGCAGGTCGCATCGCGACGCAGCGTTGCGAGGCCCTGGTGCCGATCATCCGCGACGTGTTGTCCGACGCCATCGACGCGGGCGGATCGTCCTTGCGCGACCATCGCCAGACCGACGGGGAACTGGGCTATTTTCAGCATAGTTTTCAGGTCTATGGCCGCGAAGGCGCGCCCTGCGCCACACCCGGCTGTTCGGCCACCATCCGCCGGATCGTGCAATCGGGGCGATCCAGCTTCTTCTGCCCGACCTGTCAAAGATAGCTTGATCCGGGCGACGGGGCTGATAACCCTGATCAACCGAGGGACAACAAAACCGGGACGGAATGAATGGCCTACGAGACCCTGATCGTCGAGATCGAAGACCATATCTGCCTTATCAAACTGAACAGGCCGGACGCGCTGAATGCGCTGAACACCAAACTGCTGGCCGAACTGTGCGATGCGCTGGAAAGCGCCGATACCAACGACAAGGTGCGCTGCGTGGTCATTACGGGGTCGGAGAAAGCCTTCGCCGCCGGGGCCGACATCAAGGAAATGTCCAGCAAGAGCTTTACCGAGGTTTATACCGAGGATCTGTTCGCCAGTGCCTCTGACCGGCTGCTGCGCATCCGCAAGCCGGTGATCGCTGCTGTGTCGGGCTATGCGCTTGGCGGCGGTTGCGAACTGGCCATGGCCTGCGATTTCATCATCGCCAGCGACACCGCCAAATTCGGTCAGCCCGAAATTAACCTTGGCGTCATCGCCGGAATGGGCGGCAGCCAGCGCCTGACGCGGTTTGTCGGCAAGTCCAAGGCGATGGACATGAACCTGACAGGGCGCTTCATGGATGCCGAGGAAGCCGAACGCTCTGGCCTGGTCAGCCGCATGGTGCCCGCCAAAAAGCTGATGGACGAGGCTATGGGCGCCGCTGCCAAAATCGCCGAGAAAAGCCTGATCTCCTCTATGGCCGCGAAAGAGGCTGTGAACCGCAGCTATGAAACAACGCTGGCCGAGGGGCTGAAATTCGAACGCCGACTGTTCCACTCGATGTTCGCCAGCGAAGATCAAAAGGAAGGCATGGCCGCCTTCCTGGAAAAGCGCGAAGCGCAGTTCCGCGACCGCTGATCACCTGTCATCCCCGCGCTAGCGGGGCCCACAGGCAGGCACTCCCCAGCTCAATTGGAAACCCTTTTTGGGTTTTCACATTAAATTTTCGCATTGTGTCATATGCGAACCTATATTCCTGCTGTATGGGTCGTCCGACACACATAGAAAATATGCAGGCATATGTCCGATCAAACTGAACTCACCGGGCATCAGCCTGAACCGCGCGCGGCACGGGACTGGATCAAGGTTCTGTCGAAATACCGGGAACCGAACGCGGCGCGCAGCACCTATGAACTCGCCATCACCATTGGCCCTTTCCTGTTGCTTTGGGTATTGGCCTGGTGGTCTTTGTCGGTCAGCTACTGGCTGACCCTGGCGATTTCCTCGATCAACGCGGCCTTTCTGTTGCGGCTCTTTTGCATCCAGCACGATTGCGGCCATGGTGCGTTCTTCAACAACCGGACGGTCAGCGACTGGCTTGGCCGGGTTCTGGGGGTCCTGACACTGACACCCTATGACGTCTGGCGGCGCACCCATTCGATCCACCACAGCAATTCCGGCAACCTGACGCGGCGCGGCATCGGCGATGTCCATACGCTGACCGTGGCAGAGTATCAGGCCCTGTCACCGTTTCAGCGCCTGTTGTACCGGCTCTATCGCAACCCCGTTGTACTGTTCGGGTTCGGGCCGGGGTATCTGTTTTTCCTGCAAAACCGGCTGCCGCTTGGCCTGATGGCCAGTGCCAAATACTGGGTCAGCGCCATGGGCACCAATGCCGCGATCCTAATTGGCCTTGGCGCTATGGTTTATTTCGGGGGCGTGATGCCCATTCTGCTGATCTTCCTGCCCTCGACCCTGCTGGCCGCTACGGCGGGGGTCTGGCTGTTTTATGTCCAGCATCAGTTCGAAACCACCCAATGGGATACCGAAGAAGACTGGCAGGTTCATGACGCTGCGCTGAACGGCAGCTCTCACTATGTGCTGCCCGCCGTTCTGCAATGGCTCAGCGCCAATATCGGCATTCACCATGTGCATCACCTATACAGCCGCATCCCGTTTTACCGGCTGCCAGAGGTGTTACGCGATCATGCCGAACTTGCGGGTCGAAACCGCATGACGATCCGCGAAAGCCTGGCCAATGCGCAACTGCATCTGTGGGATGAACAAAGCCGACGATTGCTGTCTTTCGCACAGGCCCGCGCCCGCTGATACGGGGCCGAACCGAGTTTCGGTATGCTTGCGGGGGACACCCCCTATTTTTGCGGGTTTTCAACGCATCAGGCGGCCGAATCGCGCCAACGGTTCCACCCCTGCCAACCGCAGCATGTGCCAGCCCAAGACCTGGTTCGAGGACAGCACCGGCAGGCCCGTCGCGGCCTCTATACGGTCGATCACATCAAGCGTGCGCAGATTGGTGCAGGACAGGAAGATCGCGTCGAATTCCCCCTGTTTTGCAAGGGTTTCCGCGGCTAGCGCAATTGAATCCGGCGCGATCCGCGCGGCGTATTCCTCGCGTTCCTCGTTGAATGTGCCCAACAGCGCCACCTTGATCCCGGCCCGGCCCAGCGCTGAAATCAGTGAAGAATTGACCTCTGCCACATAAGGGGAAAGCACCGCCAGGCGCTGAATTTTGAGATGTAGGCAGGCCGTGATCAGCGACGTCAACGGATCGGTTACAGCCTTGGTTTCACAACCTTTTTTGACCATACCCGCAACCACATCTGCGCCAATGACAGAGGTGCCAGAGGTGCATCCATAGCCCACCACATCAAACCGCGCTGGCCCCGGAAACAGGGAGGCCGCGCCGGTCAGGTTGCCCTCCATCTCGGCCAGCGTATCGTTCGTTACCTCGGTCCCGCTTGGCACGCGTGTGACGTAGCAAGCCACTCCATCCAAAGGGAAAATCCGCCGCATATCATGTTCGACCGTTTCATCCGATTGCAGGGCGATCAGCCCGATCGTGGCGCGGGTCCCAAGCTGCGGGGCCAGGTCATAGGTGAACTGCATCACAGGATCCTCAGGTCAGGGGCCGCGAAGGGCGAAAGCCTCTCCGGTCCGCCGTCACGAACAACGATATTTTCTTCGTGAACAAGGATTTGGCCGTTTGCAATCTCCACCCCTGGTTCCAGCGTCAGCACCATTCCGGGCTGCAAAACCGTGTGGTCATCGGGGATAAGAGAGGGCCATTCCGTCAGCTGCATTCCCAGCCCGTGACCATAGCGCCCGGCCTCGGACCCGCCCGCGCCGCCGGTCAGAACCTTGTCCATCGCGTGGAACAGATCCGCCGCCGTCGCACCGGGACGCGCGATTTCCATCGCGCAATCAACAGCTTCGGTCAGGCGGCGATGACCAGCCAAACAGCGTGTATCCACCGCACCGATCCCGAAATTCCGGTCGTAATCGCAGAAATACCCGTCCCAGACGAGCCCCGTATCCAGCATCAGCACATCCCCCCTCGCCAGGGGCGTATCGGAGGCGGGCGAAATCACGTCGTCATAGCCCAAAGGCCCCGCGCCGCCCGCTAGGTAAGGCACCCAATCGGCACCTTCCTCCAGACACAGCATCTGGAACCGGCGAAAGACCTGCGACAGCGGCACACCGGGCGCAGCGATCTCGCCCACTCGGTCAAAGGCACGGCCCGCGATTGTGCAGGCGGTGCGGATCTTGTCGATCTCCGCCTCGGATTTCACCAGCCTCAGGGACCGCATAATCCCTTGATCAGGCACCAGATTTACCGAAGCCCCAAGCCGCGCGTAATCCGCAAGTGGCATCCGCAGATGGGTTTCATGCCCCATCGGCACACCAACCGGCCCGCCCTCTGCAACCTCGCGCAGCGTATCTGTCAGCAGGGTCACACCGTCATCCTGCAAATCCGGCGCGCGCCAGGTGCGGATGTCATCGACCCAAGTGCGCGCCATGACCGGGGCACCAATGGCAGGGATCACGGCTATGGGCTTGCCACTGGCGGGCAGCACCACGAACCAGGGCCGCGTGGGGCTTTCCCAGAACCGGGTGATATAGCCGGTGAAATAGCGGACCTCTGGTTCCGTGGTCAGCAGCAGCGCCGCCAACCCGTGTTCAGCCATCATGCCTTGCGCGCGGGCGACGCGGGTGGCGAATTCCGTTTCGGGGAAGCCGCGTATCATGCGGGCCCCTCCGACAGGAAACACAGCACGCGGGACTCAGGCCCCAGTCCGAGCGTATCCGCATCGGCAGCCAGCAAACCGGCCACGCCTGCCACACCGGATTCAGAACCCTCCAACCCCTCCGCCGCCATAGGGGCAAGCGCCTCGGCGGCTTCGTCCTCGGTGATCAACAGGAAATCGTCCGCGTCGCACGACAGGCCCGTCAGGGCGATCAGCGACGCTTCCTTACAGTCAAGCCGACCCATAGCCGATACCGGCCCGGACGTGGTCACGAAGCCCCCGGCCTTGATCGAGTCATAGATCGCGGGGGCCGCGTCCGGTTCCACAACAATCACACGCGGACCATCACCTAACCGCTTGCGCACCAACGCCGCCACAGCCCCTGCCAAGCCCCCGACACCGGCTTGCAGGAACACATGGGTGGGCGGTTCAGGGCAATTGTCCAGCGCCTCGGCGGCCATTTGCAGATAGCCCTCCATCAACCGATATGGGCGATCCATGTAGCCGGGCCAGGAACTGTCCGACAGCAGGGTATAACCGTTCGCCTCGGCCGACGCCGCCGCCAGCGCCATGCTGGCCTCGTATTCCGCCCCCGCGCGCACGACCTCTGCGCCTTTCTCGCGCAGGCGCCCGGCAAAGCTTTCCGGCACGGTTTCGGCAATATGCACCACAGCCCGCGCCCCAAAAACGCGCGCCCCGGCAGCAACGGACATACCGTGATTGCCCGCGCTTGCGGTGATATAGGTGCGGCCCTCCAAAGCGACGGGCAGGTCATCGGCCCCCGTCGCCACCGCATCGCAGGCAATGACATAGGCTGCGCCAAGCGCCTTGAAGCTGCCAAGCCCCATCCGGCCCCGTTCGTCCTTGACCCAAAGCGCACCCACACCGGCCCGGTCCGCCAATCCCGGCGCTGCCGTTAGCGGGGTTACCGCGTGAGCCGGGCATCGCGCCAACAGCGTTGCCACGGCCTGGGCGTCAGTAGACGGCGCAGGCGCGCCCGACAGGTCACCCATGCCCTGACCACGGAACGGATTGGAAAGATGCTGCACAGATGTCCCCTCGATTGCTCGTCCGGGCCAGACTAACGGCCTATTCCGCTTTTAGTCTTCCCTTTCCGACAGGTTTGGCCTAATAGCGCCGCCAGACATGCGCGTGAGGCCCGCTCTGGCCGGAGACGACTGGTTTCGAACCTTTGGTCGTGGGCCCTCAGCGCTAACCGTTAGACATTGAACCCACGAAGGGAACCGAAACATGGCAAATTCGCCTCAGGCAAAGAAACGCGCCCGCCAGAACGAGCGTCGCGCCGCCGTCAACAAAGCCCGCCGCTCTCGCATCCGCACCTACCTGCGCAAAGCCGAAGAAGCCATCGCTTCCGGCGATCAGGACGCGGCCAAAGCCGCCCTGCGTGACGTTCAGCCCGAACTGATGCGCGGTGTGACCAAAGGCGTTCTGCACAAGAACACCGTTGCACGTAAAATGTCGCGCCTGTCGGCCCGTGTGAAAGCGCTTGGCGCCTGAGGCATGGCTGCAACACCTTGAAAACAAGGCGTCCCGCAGGGGCGCCTTTTTTGTTCCCTGAAAATTTCCTTGTTCTCGGCACCCTTAGATTGGGTCCACCGGATTCGTTTTCGGATAGGTCAGAGTCAAGCGCGAAGTTTCATTGCGAGGCTTGCCAGAGTCCCGCTAGCTTAGGTGTTAGCGATTCACATAAGTCTGGGGGGACATCGGGCGCCGCAAAGCAGAGGGGACCTCTTCTAAGGGGATGGTATTCATCCTAACGCAGCACCCGAAACCTGTCGATCCGGTTCAGTCGATCTGTACCATGGATCTACGGGGTGCGTCAGAAGAAAATCAGCCTTTTGGCTGACCTTCTTTTGCATGTCCAACGACCTCCAACCTGAGGCTATGCGCACGAATCACCACACGACCATCAGAGTCGGGTGAATGTGCGCTGCTGTCAGGCCGGAGGCGATTGATCGGCCGTTTTCGGCTGTCTCCCTTCCTTGCGCATGGCGGGGCAAGGTGCGGGTTTCCGCATCATGCCATGCGCAGGGTGACACGGATGAACGGGGGTCGTGAAGGCATAAGGGTTAGGGCGACAAACGGATTGCCCGCACAGGTCCGATAAAGGGCCGTGTACTAAGAATGACGGGAACAGGATGACACACGACGAATGGGGACACGTCCGGGGCGAACTGCTGAAATCGGTGGGAAAGAACAATTTCTCGGCCTGGATAGAGCCGATTGCCTTTGACAGGATCGAAGACCGCACCGCGCAGCTTGTGGTTCCGACCAGCTTTATCGGCACTTGGGTATCGCAGCATTTTGGGGACATGATTCTGCGGCACATGATGTCCGCAGGCGCTGAAGTGGACCGGATCGAATTTTCCGTGGACGCTCAGGGCCGTGTTCCGGCCACCGAACGCACTCAGACCCCGGCACGAACAGCCGCCCCCGCCCGCAACACTGCCACGCCGCCGCGCACACCCGCGCCGCGCGTCAATGGTCACGATCTGCCGGATTCGGCCCTGAACCCCGCGTTCACCTTTGCAGATTTCGTCGTCGGCAAACCGAACGAACTGGCCCATGCCGCCGCGCGCCGCGTCGCCGAAGGCGGACCCGTCTCGTTCAACCCGCTGTTCCTCTATGGCGGTGTCGGGCTGGGGAAAACCCACCTGATGCACGCCATCGCGTGGGAATTGCGCACCAACAAGCCCGACCTCAAGGTCATCTACCTGTCGGCGGAACAGTTCATGTACCGCTTCATCCGTGCGCTGCGCGATCAGGATACCCTGTCCTTCAAAGAGGTCTTCCGCTCGATCGACGTGCTGATGGTCGATGACGTGCAATTCATCGCCGGCAAGAATTCGACGCAGGAGGAATTCTTCCACACCTTCAACGCGCTGGTGGAACTGGGCAAGCAGATCATCATTTCAGGCGACCGCGCGCCGGTCGATATGGAAGAGCTGGACAATCGCATCGCATCGCGCCTGCAATGCGGTCTTGTGGTGGATCTGCACCCAACGGATTACGAACTGCGCCTCGGTATCCTTCAACAGAAAGCCGACGCACAGCGCGAACGCACCCCGGATCTGCGGATTGCACCCGGTGTGCTGGAATTTATCGCGCATCGCATCTCGTCGAATGTCCGCGTCCTGGAAGGCGCGCTGACACGGCTCTTCGCCTTTGCCGATCTCATCGGCTGTGAAATCACCATGGACCTGACGCAGGAATGCCTGTCTGACATCCTGCGCGCGTCCGACCGTAAGGTCACCATGGATGAAATCATCAAAAAGACCTGCGAACATTACCATCTGCGCCAATCCGATCTGATGAGCCCGAGCCGCGCCCGCAACATCGCGCGGCCCCGGCAGATGGCCATGTATCTGTGCAAAAAGCTGACCACCCGCAGCCTGCCAGAGATCGGCCGCAAATTCGGCGGGCGCGACCACACCACGATCCTGCACGGCGTGCGCAAGATTGAGGAGCTGATCTCGGTCGACAGCCAGATCGCCGAGGACGCGGAACTGCTGCGCCGGATGCTGGAAGCCTGATCCCTTCATTGTTCCTTAAATATCCCAGGGGGGTGCGGGGGGAGGATCCCCCCCGCGGATCGCCGCCAAAGGCGGCGAAACCCGATCCGATGGAACCGCAATTCTGCAATTTCCCAACGCGCCCCATTGACCTCGGCCCGGCATTGGGGACACTCCTAAAAAACACTTGTGCTTGCGGGCAGACAGGCTACCCTCGCCGCCCCGCATACCGTCGGAGCCAGGGACATGAAAATCAGTATCGAACGCGCGGCGCTGCTTAAGGCCGTATCGCAGGCCCAGTCCGTTGTGGAACGCCGCAACACCATCCCGATCCTGGCCAATGTGCTGATCGAGGCTGAGGGCGACACCGCCAGCTTCCGGGCGACCGATCTGGATATCGAGGTGGTGGACAAGACCGCTGCGGTGGTGGAACGCCCCGGCGCGACGACGGTTTCCGCCGTGACATTGCACGAGATCGTGCGCAAGCTGCCCGACGGCGCCTTGGTGCAACTCTCCGATGACGGCACCTCTGGCCGGTTGGAGGTCAACGCGGGCCGGTCGTCCTTCCAGCTGGCAACCCTGCCGCGCGAGGATTTTCCGGTGATGACCTCCTCGGAATACAGTGCCAATTTCTCGGCCAAGGCCCCCGATCTGCGCAGGCTCTTCGACAAATCCAAATTCGCGATCTCGACCGAAGAGACGCGCTATTACCTCAACGGCGTCTATATGCACGTGGCCCAGGGTGAAGACGGCCCGGCCCTGCGCTGCGTGGCAACTGATGGCCACCGACTGGCGCGTGTGGATATGCCCCTGCCACAGGGCGCAGAAAACATGCCCGGCGTGATTGTGCCCCGCAAGACGGTAGGGGAACTGCGCAAGCTGCTGGACGATGACGAGATGTCGATCGCGGTATCCGTGTCGGAAACCAAGGTGCGCTTTGCAACGCCCGATATTACCCTGACCTCCAAGGTCATCGACGGAACCTTCCCCGACTACACCCGCGTCATTCCCATGGGCAACACCCGCCGGATGGAAGTGGATGCCAGCGAATTTGCCAAGGCGGTGGACCGTGTGGCGACCGTGTCGTCGGAACGATCCCGCGCGGTGAAACTGTCGCTGGACGAAGACCGGCTGATCCTGTCCGTGAATGCCCCTGACAGCGGCGCGGCAGAAGAAGAGCTGGCCGTGGCCTATGGCGATGAGAAGCTGGAGATCGGGTTCAACGCGAAATACCTGCTGGAGATTGCCAGCCAGGTGGACCGCGAAAACGCCGTGTTCCTGTTCAATTCCTCCGGCGATCCGACGCTGATGCGCGAAGGCAATGACACCAGCGCCGTCTATGTCGTGATGCCGATGCGCGTCTGAGGCAGAACGATTTTTGAAAAATCGTGCCTCCGGCGGGAGTATTTGAACCAAGAAGAAGGAGAGGCGCATGGCGGGCACTTATGTGCGGGCGCTGAGCCTCTCGCATTTCCGATCCCATCGGCGGGTGGCAATGGTGCTGGATGGACGGCCCGTTGCACTCTTTGGTCCCAACGGCGCGGGCAAGACCAACATCCTTGAGGCGGTGTCGCTGCTGTCGCCCGGGCGCGGGTTGCGGCGCGCGGCGGCCGAAGAAATGGCACGCAGGCCCGAGGCGCTTGGTTGGAAGATCAAGGCCGAGTTTGTCACCGGCGGGCGGTTTCATGAGCTGGAGATGGGCGCCGAGGCCGGACAGTCCCGCAGTCTGAAGATCGACGGCAAGCCCGAACTGCAGTTGGCGCTGGCCGCACTGGCGCGGATCGTCTGGCTGATCCCGGCGCAGGACCGGCTGTGGATCGAAGGGGCCGAGGGGCGGCGGCGGTTTCTCGACCGGATGACCATGAGCTTTTTTCCCGAACATGGCGACGCGGTGCTAACCCATGAAAAGGCCATGCGCGAACGCAACCGGATGCTGAAAGACATGGTGCGCGACGCGATGTGGTACGAGGCAGTCGAAGCGCAGATGGCCGAAGCCGCCGCGCGGATCACCCGGCACAGGGCCGAGGCGGTGGCGCGTCTGGCAACCGCACAAGACGGGGCCGAGACCGCCTTTCCCGTGGCCGACCTGTCGCTGATCGCGGCTGAGGGCAGCGAGGGCCTGACCTCGACGGACGATTTCGCAAGCGCCCACATGCAGTCGCGCGCCCGTGACATGGCCGCAGGCCGCAGCCTGATCGGTCCGCATCGCAGCGATCTGGGGGCGATCTATGCGGCCAAGGAAACCGAGGCGCGGCTGTGTTCCACGGGTGAGCAGAAGGCGCTGCTGATCTCGCTGATCCTCGCCAATGCCCGCGCCTTGAAGGCCGAAACAGGGACCGCCCCCCTTGTGCTCCTTGACGAGGTGGCGGCGCATCTGGATGCAGGCCGGCGTGCGGCGCTGTTTGATGAGATCTGCGCGCTTGGTGGCCAGGCCTGGATGACCGGCACCGGGCCGGAGCTGTTTGCCGAACTGGGCGACCGGGCGCAGGCCTTTGACATCACGGAAACGGACGGGCAATCCGCCGTCCAGGAATGGAAAGGTCACACATGACACCGCAACGCATCACGCTTGTCACCCTTGGCGTCGCCGATATGGCCCGATCGCGTGCATTCTACGCCGCGCTTGGCTGGCAGATGCACCCCCAAAGCCAGGAAGCCGTGACCTTTTACCAGGCCAACGGGTTTGTCTTCGGGCTGTTCGGGTTGGAGGATCTGGCGAAGGATCAGGGCCGCGCGGGTGCGGCGCTTGGCACAGGGGCGACAACGCTGGCCCAGAACTTCGCGACCGAGGCCGAGGTGGACGCCGCCTATACAGCCGCACTGGCGGCGGGGGCGACGGCGCTAAAAGCCCCTGAAAAGGTGTTCTGGGGTGGCTATTCCGGCTATTTCGCCGACCCCGACGGGCATGTCTGGGAACTGGCGATGAACCCGTTCTGGTCACTCAACGCGGATGGCTCGCTGACATTGCCAGAGGCCGACGATGCAAATTGAGGCCGTTCACGAGATTGACCTGACGCCTGAACAGGACGCCGAGATTGCCGCACTGATTGCACGCGCATTTGGCGAGGATGCCGGATATGGCAACATGTCCTTTTATTCCCAGCGTCACCATTTGCGCCTGCTGGCGCGCTTGGATGGAAAACTGGTCGGCCACTATGCGCTTGGATTTCGCGCAATCCGAATGGGCGAACACAGGGTTCAGATCATCGGAGTGGGCGAAGTTGCCACTGATCCCGATCAGCGGGGCAAGGGCGTGGCATCTGCCTTGATGGTCGCCGCAAAGGAACGCGCACGCACCACGCTCGCGGATTTTATCGTGCTCTTTGGGGTGCGCCCGCTATACGAGGGCGTCGGGTTCGTCGCGAAGCCAAACATCGTGCGTCATATGGGGATCGAGGACGACCATAGCACCGAGGTGATCCAAGAGGAGGACACCGCGCTCAAGGTCTATCAACTGAAAGACACCGTCTGGGACGACGATGCCGTGATCGACCTTCTCGGCCCCTCTTTCTAAGACTACCAGAAAAGCCGGGGGTTTCCGGGCACGGCCCATTTTGCCTGTGCTGGTCGTGCTGTTCCTGACGCCGGGCCCTGTTTGGCTGACGCTGGCGGCACGCAGATTGGCCCATGGCGTCCCTGTCGCGCTGCCGCTGATCCTGTTCCCGGCCTGACCGCGTGACCCGGCAACAAGATCATCCGGGACCAACCCAAATAGGCAGCTAAATCTTGTGTCAGACCCGTGACATTACCCGCCGTGGCACGTATAAGAACGAGACAAGAAAAACAGGGGTCAGACATGGCCGAACACGCGCAGGCACCCACCGAATACGGTGCGGATTCCATCAAGGTTCTCAAAGGGTTGGAGGCAGTCCGCAAACGCCCCGGTATGTATATCGGGGATACGGACGACGGCTCGGGCCTTCACCACATGGTATATGAAGTCGTAGACAACGGCATTGATGAGGCTTTGGCCGGTCATGCCGATGCCGTCACGGTTACGATTCACGCCGACAGTTCGGTGTCAGTCCGCGACAACGGCCGGGGAATTCCCGTGGGCATTCACGAGGGTGAAGGCGTCAGCGCGGCCGAGGTCATCATGACCCAGCTTCATGCAGGCGGTAAGTTCGACGACAATTCCTACAAGGTGTCGGGCGGCCTGCACGGCGTGGGTGTGTCGGTTGTGAACGCGCTGTCAGACTGGCTGGAACTGCGTGTCTGGCGCGATGGCAAGGAACATTCCGCACGGTTCGAACACGGCGACACGGTGAAACATCTGGAAGTTGTGGGCGACGCCGGTGACGAAAAGGGCACCGAAGTCCGCTTCATGGCTTCGACGGGCACGTTTTCCAACCTGGATTACAGCTTCAAGACGCTGGAAAACCGGCTGCGCGAACTGGCCTTCCTGAATTCCGGCGTGCGCATCATCCTGCAAGATCTGCGCCCTGCGGAACCGCTGACATCCGAGCTGTTCTATGAAGGCGGCGTCAAGGAATTTGTCCGCTATCTGGACCGGTCCAAGACCTCTGCCATGGAAGAGCCGATCTTCATCACCGGCACGCGCGATGATATCGAGATCGAGGCGGCGCTGTGGTGGAATGACAGCTACCACGAAACGGTTCTGCCCTTCACCAACAACATCCCTCAGCGCGATGGCGGCACCCATTTGGCGGGCTTCCGGGGGGCCCTGACGCGGACGATCAACCTCTATGCCAACACCACCGGCATCGCGAAGAAGGAAAAGGTCAATTTCACCGGCGACGATGCGCGCGAAGGTCTGACCTGCGTGCTGTCCGTCAAGGTGCCTGATCCCAAGTTCAGCAGCCAGACCAAGGACAAGCTGGTCAGTTCCGAGGTACGCCCCGCTGTTGAAGGTCTGATGAACGAAAAGCTTCAGGAATGGTTCGAGGAACACCCGAACGAGGCCAAGACCATCGTTGGTAAGATCATCGAGGCCGCCCTGGCGCGTGAAGCCGCCCGCAAGGCCCGCGAACTGACCCGGCGCAAGACGGCGATGGATGTCGCCTCGCTGCCCGGCAAGCTGGCTGATTGTCAGGAAAAAGATCCTGCCAAGTCCGAGATTTTCCTCGTCGAGGGTGACAGCGCCGGCGGGTCCGCCAAGCAAGGCCGGTCGCGGCACAATCAGGCCGTCCTGCCGCTGCGCGGCAAGATCCTGAACGTGGAACGGGCGCGGTTTGACCGGATGCTTGGCAGCCAAGAGATTGGCACGCTGATCACCGCGCTTGGCACCGGCATTGGCCGCGACGAATTCAACATCGACAAGCTGCGCTACCACAAGATCGTTATCATGACCGATGCCGACGTGGACGGCGCGCATATCCGCACGCTTTTGCTGACCTTCTTCTTCCGGCAGATGCCGGAAATCATTGAAGGCGGCTACCTCTACATCGCGGAACCACCGCTTTACAAAGTCGCGCGGGGCCGGTCCGAGGTTTATCTGAAAGACCAGTTAGCGCTGGAAGATTACCTGATCCAGATGGGCGTGGATGGCACCGTTCTGCGCCTGACCTCGGGTGAGGAGATCGCCGGGCAAGATCTGGCCCGCGTGGTTGAGGGCGCGCGCAGCTTCAAGCGTGTGCTGGAGGCTTTCCCAACCCACTACCCCCGCCGCATCCTGGAACAGGCTGCCATTGCCGGGGCGTTTGATCCGGGCAAGGCCGATGCCGACCTGCAGCGCGTCGCCGATGACGTGGCCACACGGCTGGACAAGGTGGCGCTGGAATATGAACGCGGCTGGCAGGGCCGGATCACCCAGGATCACGGCATTCGCCTGTCCCGCGTTCTGCGCGGGGTCGAGGAGATCCGTACACTTGACGGCGCGGTGCTGCGTTCAGGCGAGGCGCGAAAACTGTCCGAGGTGTCGAAGCAGACCCGCGACGTTTATCGCGACCCGGCCCGGCTGGCCCGTAAGGACCGCGAAACCATCGTGCACGGCCCGATGGACCTGCTCGACGCGATCCTGACCGAAGGTGAAAAAGGCCTGACCCTGCAACGCTACAAGGGCCTGGGCGAGATGAACCCCGATCAGCTGTGGGAAACCACGCTGGACCCCGAGGCGCGGACGCTGTTGCAGGTCAAGGTGGAAGACATGGCCGAGGCCGATGACATCTTCACCAAGCTGATGGGGGATGTGGTGGAACCACGCCGCGAATTCATCCAGCAAAATGCGCTAAGCGTGGAAAACCTGGATTTCTGATGCCAAAGGGTGGGCGCCCCATGTCGGCCCCCACCCTTTGGACAGCAGGTCAGCGGGTCAGATCACGATATTGAACCGGGCGCGGATCGCCTGGTCCACATCTGGTGAAATCAGGTTCTGCGCCCGGTTAAGGATCGCCTCTTTCCGGGCAATGGCCGTGTCCAGCAGCTTGGGTCGCCCGGCCTCGACCCATTCCTTGGGGCTCATACGGTTGCCGATCTCAGGGTAGATATATTCGGTCTGCATCAGCTTCAGCGTCTGGTCAGAGCCCAGGTAATGCCCCGGCCCGCCCATGCAGACCTGTTTCATGGTTTCGATGGACACGCTGTCCTCGGTCACGTCTATGCCACGGACACAGCGCTGAACCTGCCCCAGCACATCATTGCCCAAGACCAGACTTTCCAGACAAAACCCAAGCAACGAGGCGTGCATTCCGACCGTCTCATAGACCATGTTAAGCCCCGAAAGCCCGGCCAGAACATTGGTGATCCCCTGTTCCCACCCGGCCTGCATGTCGGGCAGTTTGCTGTCGGAAATCCCGGCCGCCGCCCCCCCAGGCAGCCCATAGAACTGGTGCATCTGCGCGCAGCCTGCGGTCAACAGGGCCTGTTCAGCAGACCCGCCCGACATCGCCCCGGTTCGCAAGTCGCTGACAAAGGGCCAGGTGCCGAAGATCGCCGGGTGTCCCGGTTTGATCGCGTTCACATAGACAACACCTGCGAGGCATTCCGCCACCGCCTGCACAATGGCCGTCGCTATGGGTGCGGGCGCCGTCGCCCCGGCCTGTCCGGCAGATAGCAGCAACACCGGCATTCCCGCCTGAATGCACTGTTCCATTGCCAGGCAGCTTTCTTCGGCAAATTTCATCGGCGGCACGACGAAGCAGTTAGAGTTTGAGATGAAAGGCCGTGCCCGCCAGGCCTCTTCCCCGCCCGCAATCAGGTGGAGCAGGTCTACGCACCCCGCCACGTTCGCAGGGTCTGAAAAGGATGTGCCGATATGTTTGGTCGTTCCCGCACAACAGCCATAGAGCGTGTTTGCGTCCAGATCGAAACTATCCTCCAGATCCCGGCAGACCATGGGGCGCTGCAGGAAGTGAATATTGTCAAGGTGATGCACCAGTTTTGCGGCGGCAAAAAGGTCGGCCGCCGTCGATTCCCGGTAGGTTTCCGTTGCTAGGTCAACGATATGCACAGCGGCGCCAGCAGTGCCGAAATGGGTGCGGGTGCCCGAAAGCTGCAGGTCATATTTCGGATCGCGCCCGTGTAGGGTGATGTCACGCGCGGCGACGGCCAGCATGTCTTCGACCAGCCCACGCGGAAAGCGCAGCCGTCCGTCATCGCCCAGGATCGCGCCCGCTTTCGTCATCGCCTCGACGCCCGACGGCGGGGCCTGGTTCAGGCCAATCACCTCCAACGCCTGCAATGCCGCCTCGTGGATGCGCAATACTTCCGCGTCGGACAAGGGCTTGAACTTGCCACCAGACAAACCGGGGCGCACGGGGCGGATACCCTCGGCCAAAGGGGCGGATCGCAGGGCCTTACGGGCCGCGCGGCCACCGGACCGGCGGCTGCGGGGTTGGATCTCAGGTACCTCTTGCATCTGCCACTCCTTTGCTCAGCAGAACGTCGATATCGTCACCCGAGGCCGATTGTTTCAGCGGCTCGAAATGTCCATCTGTCAGCATCGCGCCCATGCAATCGCGGATCGCGGCATGGGTCACGCGGGCGATCTGGCTGCCGGTCGAGATCCGACGCACGCCCATGGCCGCCAGCTCGGCCACCGTCAAATCCCTCAACGGCCCGGCGGCCAGCGCGTTCACCGGCGCCGTGACCGAGGCCAGCACCTGCGCAAGCTCCGCCTTGCCCGGCGGGACGGGCAGGTAGAGACAATCGGCCCCTGCCGCCTCGAACGCCTGCAACCGGCGGATGCCTTCGGCCAGATCATAACTGCCGTTCATCACGCCATCTGCGCGGGCGACCAACACGAAGGGCCGGCCAAGACCACGCGCGGCAGACGCCGCTGCCCGGATACGCTCCACCGCCAGATCGAAATCATAGGCCGGGTTGCCCGCCACCATCTGCGTATCTTCGATGCCACAGCCCGACAGGCCCGCCTCTGCCGCCAGCCGGATAGTCTCGGCTACCCCGTCCGGGTCATCGGCAAAGCCGTTCTCGAAATCGCCCGACACCGGCAGGCCGGTCGCCGCGACGATATCTTCCGCATGGGCCAGCGCCTCGTCCCGCGTGATCGTGCCCATATCGGGCCGCCCAAGCGTAAAGGCCTGCGCCGCCGAGGACGTGGCCAGCGCCTGCGCGCCCATGGCCGCCATCATCCGGGCCGATCCCATGTCCCACGGGTTCGGGATCACGAAACAGCCCGCGCCGTGCAGTTCTGCAAAGCGGTCATGGCGGGCGGCCAGTGTCATGCCTTCACCCGTTCGGCCTTGGGGTCATACATCGGCTTCAGGCTGGCAATCGCCTTGTGCCGCTTGCCTGCGATCTCAATCTCGTAGCTTGACGCCAACACATCCGCCGCGCTTTCGCCTTCGCAGGGCACGTAGCCAAGCCCGACAGCCGCGCCGAGGTAATGGCCGTAGTTGCCAGAGGTCAGATAACTGACCATCTTACCGTCACGGATCACAGCCTCGTTGTGAAACAGCATCGGTTCCGGGTCTTCCAGCAGGAACTGAACCAGCCGCCGCTGCAGGCCGTCCTCACGCTTTTTCAGCACCGCGTCGCGGCCGATGAAATCGCCCTTGTCGGTCTTGACCGCAAAGCCAAGCCCCGCCTCCAGCACGTGATCCTCATCGCTGATGTCATGGCCAAAATGGCGAAAGGCCTTTTCGGTGCGACAACTGTCCAACGTGTGCAGACCGCAGAGCTTCAAGCCCAGATCGGCCCCGGCCTCCTCCAACGCCTCAAAGACGTGGGCCGCCATGTCGGAGGACACGTAAATCTCCCACCCAAGCTCACCCACATAGGTCACGCGATGCGCGCGGGCCAATCCCATGCCGATCTCGATCTCTCGCGCCATACCGAAGGGATGCGCCTCGTTCGAGAAGTCATCGGGGCTGACCGCCTGCATCAGATCACGCGATTTCGGCCCCATGACGCACAGCACCGCTTCCGCCGCCGTCACATCGGTGATGACAACAAATTCGTCCTCAAGATGCCGCCGCAACCACGCCAGATCGCGTTGCAGTGTTGCCCCCGGCACCACAAGGTAGAACGCAGTATCCGACAGCCGTGTCACGGTCAGGTCGCATTCAATACCGCCGCGATTATTCAGCATCTGGGTATAGACGATCTTGCCCGGCTCCACATCCATATCGGCCCCGCACAGCCGTTGCAGGAAGGCCAGCGCGTCGCGCCCTTCCACCCGGATCTTGCCAAAGCTGGTCATATCGAACAGGCCCACGCCCTCGCGCACCGCCATATGTTCGGCCTTGTGGTTCTCGAACCAGTTCTGGCCTTTCCAGTCGTAGCGGTATTCGCGTTCCTGCCCGTCAAAGGCGAACCAGTTGGCCCGTTCCCACCCGGCCATTTCGCCAAACACCGCGCCGCGCGCTTTTAGGTGTTCATGCAACGGCGACCGACGCACCCCACGAGAGGTCACAACCTGCCGGTACGGGTAGTGATCGGCATAGAGCAGGCCGAGCGTTTCGCTGACCCGTTCCTTGAGGTACTTGCGGTTCTTCTGGAACGGCTGCGCCCGGCGGATGTCGGATTCCCACAGGTCGAAGGGCGGCTCGCCATCCTCCATCCACTGCGCCATCGCCATACCAGCCCCGCCAGAGGACACGATCCCGATGGAGTTGTATCCCGCCGCGATCCAGTAACCTTTCAGCTCCGGTGCCTCGCCAAGGTAGTAGCGGTCATCGGGGGTAAAGCTTTCCGGCCCGTTGAAGAAGGTATGAATCCCCGCCGTCTCAAACATCGGCATCCGGTTCATCGCCATGCCGAGGATCGGTTCAAAGTGGTCGAAATCCTCGGGCAGGCTATCAAAGCAGAAATCCTCGGAAATGCCGTCCATGCCCCACGGCTTGGCCTTGGGCTCAAACGCCCCCAGCATCATCTTGCCCGCGTCTTCCTTGTAGTAGGCGCATTCATCCGGCACCCGCAAAACCGGCAGACGGGACAGGCCCTTGATCGGCTCGGTGATCAGGTAGAAATGCTCGCACGCGTGCAGCGGCAGGGTAACGCCAGACTTGCCCGCCAGATCGCGGCCCCACATGCCGCCGCAATTCACCACCAGATCGGCACTGATATGCCCGGCATCGCCGCCGCTTTCCCAATCAACGCCGGTGACGGCCCCGCCCGACTGCGTCACGCCGGTGACCTTCACGCCCTCGATCACCTTCGCGCCGTTCATCCGCGCACCCTTGGCCAGCGCCATGGCAATATTGGCCGGATCGCATTGGCCATCCAGCGGCAGATGCACCGCGCCCACAACGTCACCGACATTCAGGTGCGGATACATCGCCTTCACCTCGTCCGGCCCGATCTCGGCCACATCGACGTCGAAGGCACGGGCCAGAGTGGCCTGGCGCAGCAGTTCCTCGTGCCGGTGCTCGGTCAGCGCAACCGAGATTGACCCGTTCTGCCGCATTCCGGTGGCGATGCCGGTCTCTGCCTCCAGCTTGACGTAAAGGTCGGCGGAATACTTCGCCAGCCGCGTCGCGTTCTGGCTGCCGCGCAACTGCCCGATCAGCCCCGCCGCGTGCCATGTGGTGCCGCAGGTCAGCTGCTTGCGTTCCAGCAGGACGATGTCTTTCCAGCCCAGTTTCGCCAGATGATAGGCGACCGAACAGCCCGAAACACCACCACCGATGATGACGACACGGGCGTGGGAGGGAATGTTGTTCATGCACGCAGCCTTTCGTTTTCCGGATCCCATAGCGGGCGGTCTTCCTGCACCACGGCGGGGCATTTCTCGCCGTAAATCTCCACCTCCAGTTCCGTGCCCGGCACCGCCAGATCTGCCCGCACCATGCCAAGCGCGACCGAGGCATTCACCCGGTAGCCCCACGCGCCCGAGGTGGTTTCGCCCACGATTTCATCGCCATGCCAAAGGCAGGACATGTAAGGCGCGTCGCAATCGCCTGCGTCCACCAGCAGCGTCACGAAACGCTTTTTGGACCCCTGCTGATTTTCCGCCATCAGTGCGGCCTTGCCAGGGAAGTTCTGCGGTTTGTCGAGCTTCACAAAGCGATCCAGCCCGCCCTCGAACAAGGAATAGTCAGTGGACAGGTCACCCTTCCACGCGCGATAGCCCTTCTCGGTACGCAAGGAATTCAGCGCCCACATTCCAAAGGGTTTGGCCCCGGCAGCCAGGACCGCGTCATAGATCGCGGGCATATCTTCATTCGCGGCGTGTACTTCCCACCCCAGTTCCCCGGTAAAGGACACGCGGATCAGGAAAGCGGGTTTCCCGGCAACCATCGCGTGCTGATGGGTCAGCCAACCCATGGACAGGTCCGCATCGGTTAGCCCCGCCAGCACCTCGCGCGATGTCGGCCCGGCCACGATCAGACAGTCCCGGTCGCGGGTGGTTTCCGTCACGGTGACGCCCTCGGGAACCGACCGTTTGACCAGTTCCCCGTCATGCCACTGCGCCGTGGCGGCGGTGATCAGGACAAAGCTGTCTTCCCCCAGCCGAATACAGCTCATCTCTGTCAGGATGCGACCCCGGTGATCGGACACATAGATCAGGCCGATCCGCCCCACCTTGGGAATGCCGCCGGTGCAGAAGCCACGCAGCCATTCATCCGCGCCATTGCCCTGGACCCAAAAGCGAGAGAAGCCGGGCAGGTCCAGCACGCCGCAGGCATCGCGCACTGCTTCGCATTCTTCCTTGATGCGGTTCTCCCACGGGCCGGACCGGCCCCAGGTGTGGGTGCTTTCCTCGCTGGTGTCGTCACCCGGTTGCGCGAACCAGTTGGCCCGTTCCCACCCGTTATAATCGCCCATCACACCACCAAGCGCGGTCACCTTGTCATGGACAGGCGACAGCTTGCGGTCAGGTGCAGCGGGCCAGCGGTGCCAGGGGAAGTGCATGGCATATTCGTTGCCGTAAACCTCCATCCCTTTTTCAACGCAGTATTCGTGGTCGGTGTAGTCGGTGTAGCGGCGCGGATCGACGGCCCACATATCCCACTCGGTGCCGCCATCGACGATCCATTCGGCCAGCACCTTGCCAGCCCCGCCACCTTGCGCGATGCCGAACGTAAAGACGCAGGCCTCAAACGCGTTCTTGACGCCGGGCATCGGGCCGATCAGCGGCAGACCATCAGGCGCATAGGGAATGGGGCCGTTGATGACACTGCTGACGCCAGAGGTCGCCATCAGCGGCACCCGTTCCATCGCATCGGTGACGATCTCTTCGATACGGTCCAGATCATCCTGCCATAGCTGAAAGCTGAAATCGTCGGGCATCGGATCGTTCGCATCGACCCAATGCGCGCGGCAATTTGGTTCATACGGGCCAAGGTTGTAGCCGCTCTTTTCCTGACGCAGGTAATAGGACACGTCCACATCCCGGATCAGCGGCAATTTCTTCGCGTTGGCCTTGGTCCAGGCCTCGACCTCGGGGATCTGTTCGGTCAGCAGGTATTGGTGGCTCATCACCATCATCGGCACGGTGCGCCCGCCATAGGGCTTGAACCACTCTCCCACGCGCTGCGCGTAATAGCCCGCAGCATTCACCACGTATTCGCAGGCGATATCGCCCTTGTCGGTATGGACGATCCAGGTCCCGTCCTCTTTCTGGGTCACGCCAGTCGCGGGGCAGAAGCGGATGATCTTCGCGCCCATATCACGCGCACCCTTGGCCAAGGCCTGGGTCAGTTGCGCGGGGTCGATATCACCGTCGGAGGGATCGTAAAGCGCGCCTTCCAGATCGTGGGTTTCAAGGAAAGGATAGCGTTCCTTCGCCTGCTCTGGCGTCAGCATTTCCATCCCGATGCCCTGATAGCGGCCCATGGCGCAGGCGCGCTCGAACTCCTGCATCCGTTCCTTGGTATGCGCCAAACGGATCGACCCGGTCTGGTGGTAGTTCATCGGATAATCCACCTCTTCGCCCAAGCGCGCATAAAGCTCGGTCGAATAGCGCTGCATGTTCATGATCGCCCAAGAGGTCGAGAAGGTCGGAACATTCCCCGCCGCGTGCCAGGTAGATCCGGCCGTCAGTTCGTTCTTTTCCAGCAGCACGCAGTCGGTCCAGCCCTTCTTGGCCAGATGATAGAGGCCCGACGCTCCAACAGCTCCGCCCCCGATGATGACGACCTTTGCGGATGTGGGAAAATCGGCCATGGCGGGTCCTTTTAGTAAACGGGGGGTGAGATCACCCAGATTGCGACGGCGGGCACATCGTAAGGATTGGCCCAACGGTAAGACTGATCGCGCACGCGGAAACTGTCGCCAGCGCGGATGGTGAAAGCGTCGTCGTCCAGCCAGATATCCAACTGGCCCGACATCAGAAACGCCAGTTCCTGCGTGGGCCGCGTCGTTCGTTCCATCCGGGTAGAACCGGGCTGGAAGGTGGAATGCACCACTTCGAAGGAATCGGTCAGATCGGGGGACAGCAGCGCCTCGATCAACCCACGATCCTGTTCGCCCACGGTCCGGCGATTGGCGGCACGCACCACGCGGCCCATCTCGTTTTCCGGCCCCGTAGCCTTGCCGAAGAACAGCGACAGCGGCACCTCATAGATCTTGGCAATCTCGCGCAGATCGCTGACGCGGGGGGTAGAGATGTCGCGTTCCACCTGGCTGATCCAGCCAACCGATTTGCCCAGCCGCAGGGCCAAATCCTCCAGCGTCATCCCGCGCAGCTTGCGCAGGGACCTGAGGTCAGCTCCGAGGGAAGGGTGTTGCATGGGTGGCCTGGCGTCTGTGAAATTCTGTTGGAAACCTTCACAACAGGCATATGAAATTGTCAAAGCTTTTTTCACTGGCCTTTAAAATAAGGCGAAAAGCGACGCAATATAGGTCGCTTTTTGGAAAACTCAGATTATGAAGGGGGCCTCAGCCGTCCCGTCCAAGCCAGCGGAAAACCAGCGGCGCGGCGAAGATCACCAGCACGATCCGCACGATATGGGTGATCGAGACATAGGCGATGTCGCCGCCCATGGCGAAGGCCAGCAGGCTCATCTCGGTCAGGCCACCGGGGGAATAGGCCAGAAAGGCCTGGCTTAGATCGGTGTCCGTCAGACCGGCGACAACAGCGGCAAACCCCACCCCGGTGATCAGCATCCCCACGGTCGAGAAGATGCCAAGGAACAGGTCGCGGCCGACCTCTCGTGCACTGGCGCCAATGAAACGGCAGCCAATAACCGTGCCCATAACGACCTGTGCCGCGATCACCAGAACCGTTGGCGGCGGCACGTCCACGACGTGAAAGAAATGCGCGATCCCCGACAGCAGCATGGGCCCAAGCACCGCTGCCGCAGGCAGGCGCAACAGGCGGCCCAGATAGACACCCGCCACTGCGCAAACCGCCAGAACCGCATAGTCCTGAAGCCCCAATCCCGTCAGCCCGACCCAAGCGGCCCCACCCTGACTGCCGCTGGTCACGCCCAGGATCAGACCGAAGAACAGGGCCACAAAACCGATCACCAGCAGAATGCGGCTGGCATGGGCCAGCGCGATGCGTTTTTCATCGCCCCCCTGTTCGGCCCCCAGAACCAGCATCTCGTTCAGCCCGCCGGGCATGGCACTGAAAAAGGCGGTCACGGGATCGTAGTGCCCGACCTTGCGATAGAACAGAAACGATGCCCCGGCAGCCACGATCAGGAAAGGCGGCAGCACCAGAAAACTGACCGCCCAATCGCCAAACGCGTCAACGACCGCCGGCGTCACGCCAGACCCCAGCATCACCCCGATCACCGGGATCACGATGGGGCGCAACCGGTTCGGGGCGGCCGTGGGCGCGTGCAGGATGGCCGCAATGGTATTGCCGATCATCGGCCCCAGCATCCAGGGCAGCGGCATCCCGATCATATAGGCAAAGACGCCCGATCCGATGCCGATCAGCAGGGCAAGCGCCGTCCTTGCAGATGTCGACTGGAACGGGGACGCGCCGGAACTCAAACCGGGCCGCCGGCCAGATGCCGCTCGCCCCGCGCCTTTGACAGCTCAATCTGCTTTTGCCGTTCGCGGAACCGGGCACGGTCGGCATCCGAATGTTCCGACAGGCAGTGGTGGCAGGACACGCCATGTTCATACTCGGCACGCTTCGTGTCCTCGGGCAGCAGCGGTCGGCGGCAGGCGCGGCACAGCAGATGCGGCCCTTCTTTCAACCCATGCCCCACCGAGACCCGTTCATCAAAAACGAAACATTCCCCGTGCCATAGGCTCTCATCCTCCGGCACATCCTCCAGATACTGCAGAATGCCACCCTTGAGGTGATAGACCTCACTCACCCCCTGTTCGATCAGGTAGTTGGTGGATTTTTCGCAGCGAATACCGCCGGTGCAGAACATCGCAATCCGTTTGTTGTGGAAGCGGTCCTTGTTTTCCGCCCACCACGCGGGAAATTCGCGGAATGTGGCGGTTTCCGGGTCCACCGCGCCTTCGAATGTGCCGATGGCGATCTCATAATCATTGCGGGTGTCGATCACCGCCACATCCGGCGCTGATATCAGCGCGTTCCAATCGGCGGGGCGCACGTAGTGGCCGACCTGCGCCTTGGGGTCCACGCCGGGCACGCCCATGGTCACGATCTCTTTCTTCAACCGCACTTTCATCCGGGCGAAGGGCGCGTCGGTCGCCGTGCTTTCCTTCCACTCCAGATCGGCGCAGCCGGGCAGTGCCCGGATATGGGCCAGCACCGCGTCGATGCCCTTGCGCGGCCCTGCAATGGTGCCATTGATCCCCTCGCGGGCGATCAGCAGCGACCCCCGCACATCATGCGCCTCGCACAAGTCGCGCAATGGCGCGCGCAGGGCGTCGGGGTCATCGAACCGGGTGAAGTGGTAGAGTGCGGCAACAGTATACATACGGTTTCCATACACCCGGCGCCAAGGCACCTTCAAGATGGTGCGATGCAGCCCGGCGGGTCCGAACGGGAACCGGTCAACCGCATTGACCGGAGCCGGTCCCCGCCCTACCCCTAGACGCAAGGATAAGGAGCCCCCCATGACCCACGCCCTCATCGTGATCGACGTCCAGAACGATTTCTGCCCCGGCGGCGCGCTGGCGGTGCCCGAGGGCGACAGGATTGTCCCCGGCATCAACGCATTGATGGGGGATTTCGACGCCGTGATCCTGACGCAGGACTGGCACCCATCGGGGCATTCCTCTTTTGCGTCTTCCCACGAGGCCGAACCGATGACCCTGACAGACATGCCCTATGGCCCGCAGGTTCTGTGGCCCGACCACTGTGTGCAGGGAAGCCAAGGCGCGGAATTCCACAGCGATCTGCTGACCGACCGCGCCGACCTGATCATCCGCAAGGGCTATAACCCCGCGATCGACAGCTATTCCGCGTTTTTCGAGAACGACAAGACCACGCCCACCGGGCTGGAAGGCTACCTGCGCACACGCGGCATCGACACGCTGACCATGGTCGGCCTCGCCACCGATTTCTGCGTGAACTACTCCGCCGTCGACGCCGCGCGACTGGGGTTCACCGTGACCGTCCGCCAAGATCTCTGCCGCGCGATTGACTTCGACGGGTCGCTGGCCGCGGCGCTGGAGGAGATGGTGCAGGCGGGCGTGAAGCTGGCATGACGGTTACGTTCCGCAAAGCCCATCAAGATGAGCTGCCGCTGGTCCTGTCATGGGCAGCGGCTGAGGGATGGAACCCCGGCCCCGGCGATGCGGCAGCTTTCTACAGCAGCGACCCCGAGGGCTTCTTCGTGGCCGATACCGGGACCGGTCCCGTTGCCGCAATCTCTGTCGTGAATCATTCCGACGATTTCGCTTTTCTGGGCCTCTACCTCTGCCAGCCAGACCATCGCGGGAAAGGCATCGGCTACGGGCTCTGGCAACACGCGCTGACCCACGCGGGACACCGCACGGTTGGGCTCGACGGGGTGCCGGGCCAGCAGGACGACTATCGTAAATCTGGCTTTGTGGCAGCCGGACAGACCTATCGCTTCGAAGGGCGCGTTCCGGAGAAACGGGAGGCGGGGCTGCGCCCCGCATCCGCAGGCGACCGGGCACTGTTCTACCAAGCGGAAGGCCGTGCCAACGGCTATGCCAAACCGGCCTTCATGAACGCCTGGACGCAAGACACCGACAGCCGCCGGACCTTCACGCTCGGCACCGCTTTTGCCACCATCCGCCGCTGCGCACGCGGGGCCAAAATAGGGCCGTTCGTGGCCGACAACCTCGACGACGCGCAGGCGCTGCTGATGGCAATCGCCGCTGCCTTTCCCGCCGATCCGTTCATCATCGACGTGCCGGACGACCAAGTCGGGTTGACCGCCCTGTGCAACGGCTGGGGGATGCAAGCGAGCTTCAACACTGCACGCATGTATCGCGGTACGGCCCCGGTTCCGGGTCCCGGCATCCGATCAATTGCGACGCTGGAATTGGGGTAACGACCACGCGCAGAACGTGGAGGCATTTCTGTCATACCCGCGAAAGCGAGTATCTTGTTCGATCCGCGAAGCTGATGGGATCACCGCCTGCACGGGGGTGACGCTGCAAATGCGTGGCGCCATCGGCGCCTATCGCAACACCCCCGTCCGCCACAACGTCACCTTTAGCCCACCATGCGCCACCGGGGCCTCGGTCGGCAGCCAAGGCAGCCCGGTCGCTTTGGCCAGCCCGCCATCACTGGTCACCAGTCCCACGCGCCAACCGCTGAACCGGTCCAGCAGCGTCTTGCCAAGCGCGCCGTAAACCGAGAACAGCAGCTTGCGATTGCCGATCCGCTCGCCATAGGGCGGGTTCACGATGACAAGGCCGAGCGGCCCCTCCGGTGGTTCCAGATCGCTGACGGCCTGCCGCATGAATTGGCAATAGGCGGCAACCCCCGCCCGGTCCGCATTCTCGGCGGCGTTCTTCACCGCGCCCGCATCCCGATCGAAGCCGTAGAACCGGACCTGCGGCTCCACCACCTTGGCCGCTGCCTTCATCGCCGCGAACGCATCGGCATCGAACCCTGCCAGCCCCTCGAAGGCGAAGCCGCGCGACCGGCCTGGGAAAAGCCCCGCCGCAATCTCTGCCGCCTCAATCGGGAAGGTCCCCGACCCGCACATCGGATCGACCACCGGTTCCGTCCCATCATAGCCGCATTGCCGCAGGAACAGCGCCGCCAGATTTTCCCGCATCGGCGCTTTGCCCACGGCGGGCTTGTGGCCACGCTTGTGTAGCGCCTCACCGGTGGCATCCAGGCTGATGGTGCACAGATCATCATCAATGCGCACCTTCACCACGACCTCGGCCGTATCGCTGATCTCTGCGCCCAGTGTTTCTGCAATCGCGCGGGCCACCCGCTGTGTCGCGGCGCCCGCGTGATAGATCTTTGACTTGCGGCAGGTCGCCTCTACCTTCACCGGCTGATCCACCCGCAACACCGACGCCCAATTGACCTTGCGCGCCCGTTTATCCAACTGCGC
>Ga0213841_1000682_pt1 | contig 29431 bp, 25 predicted proteins | sample SWPATP23_FD_160125 | JGI IMG/M metagenome (GOLD analysis project Ga0213841, IMG submission 160125) | Coastal seawater microbial communities from Marineland, Florida, United States - SWPA TP2 #3 | ecosystem: Environmental > Aquatic > Marine > Coastal | place: USA: Florida | collected 2016-08-14 | reverse complement strand
CAAAGCAGCGGGTCATCCGGCACGGCGTGACCTTGCATAATTACCGCATGGCAAAGCCGCTGAAACCTGCGCTAGAACGGGCGGCATGAAACCGTTTCTGATCCTGCAATTGCGCCCCGAGGATGAGGCCGCCGATGAGGAGTTCCAAAGCTTCCTCGCTAAGGGCGGGCTGTCGGAGGACGAGGTCCACCGCATCAGGCTCGACCAGCGCGACCTTCCCGGCGGGTTGGTGCTGGCCGATTATTCCGGTGTGATCGTGGGGGGCGGCCCCGGCTGCGTGTCGGACGCGCCCGAAGACAAGACCCCGCAGGAAGCCAAGATCGAGGCTGAAATCCTGGGGCTGATGCCCCGGATCACCGAGGCCGACATGCCCTTCATGGGCTGCTGCTATGGGCTGGGAATTCTGGCCCATCATCTGGGCGGCGAGGTTAGCAAGGCGCGCTATGGCGAGGCGATTGGCGGGGTCGATTGCACGCTGTCTGAAGATGGCGCCGCGGACCCGCTGTTTGCCGGGTTGCCGCGGACGTTCCGGGCCCTCGTAGGTCATAAGGAAGCGGTGCAGGACCTGCCCCCCGGCGCGGTGCATCTGGCTGCGGCGGAAAGCTGCCCCTTTCAGATGATCCGCTATGGGCAGAACGTCTATGCCACCCAGTTCCACCCCGAGGCCGATGGCGAAAGCTTTGCGACCCGCATCCGGATCTACAGCGGCAAGGGGTATTTCCAACCCCATGAGGCGGCCGATCTGACGGCGGCCTGTCTGGCCGAGGAGATCACGGTGCCCGAACAGGTGCTGCGAAATTTCGTCAGCCGTTATCGGGACAGGTGAGCGGGGCGCGGGGAAAGCTCTTGGAAGAGCTTTGAGAATTTTCTTCGAAGAAAATTCCATCGCCCGGCTCAAGCGGTTGTCAAAATTGGCGCCCGCACGCCGGTTTTCGCCGCTTTGATGTGATCCACGGCTGGCGCTTTGGCGTATCTGTCCTGACGGAACAACTTGGAATATGGCTGCTTGCGGCCCATATTGGCAGTTTCAAACCCCGGGGAAGGCTGTGTCATGAACCTCCGCATCAAGGATAACGGTCTTGCGCCGGACAATGATCAGGCTGCTGAGGCGCTGAGAGTGCTGAAAGCCTGGGCGCGGAACGCCTCTGGGGCCGAAATGGCGGCGCTGGACCCCGATACCGCGCGCCTTTTGCGCAATGCCCCGGATTACCCCGTTTTCAACCGCGACTACCCGCAGGATTTCACCGTCGATGCCGCGTATAAGGACAGCCTGCCCGACCTGCAAAACGGCCCGGCCTCGCTGATCAAGGGGCAGAAACGGGTGATCCAGCATGTGGGTATCTCCAATTTCCGCCTGCCGATCCGCTATCACACCCGCGACGATGGCGATTTGACGCTGGAAACTTCGGTCACCGGCACCGTCAGCCTGGAGGCTGAGAAGAAGGGCATCAACATGTCCCGGATCATGCGCAGCTTCTATAACCATGCCGAACAGACCTTCAGTTTCGAGGTGATGGAAGCGGCGCTTGATGCCTACAAAACCGATCTCGACAGTTTCGATGCCCGTATCCAGATGCGCTTTTCCTTCCCGATGAAGATCGAAAGCCTGCGCTCTGGCCTGACCGGATATCAGTATTACGACATCGCGCTGGAACTGGTGGAACAGGGCGGCACCCGCAAGAAAATCATGCATCTGGACTATGTCTACAGCTCCACTTGCCCCTGTTCGCTGGAACTGTCCGAACATGCCCGCGAATTCCGTAACCAGCTGGCCACGCCGCATTCGCAGCGATCTGTGGCGCGGATTTCCGTCGAAGTGCCGTTCGGGCGCGATTGCCTGTGGTTCGAGGACCTGATCGAACTGGCCCGCGATGCCGTGCCCACGGAAACCCAGGTCATGGTCAAGCGAGAGGACGAACAGGCCTTTGCCGAACTGAACGCGGCGAACCCGATTTTCGTCGAGGACGCGGCGCGGTTGTTCGCGCAGGCCCTGCATGACGAACCGCGGGTCGGCGATTTCCGGGTTGTGGCCAGTCATCAGGAAAGCCTGCACAGCCATGATGCCGTCAGCGTTCTGACCGAGGGCGACAGTTTCGCGGCGCAAAGCCTTGATCCGAAACTGTTCTCGACGCTGTTTCATACCGGATAAGCCCTGCACCCCGCGCAAAGCTGAATTGCGGGATTGTCAGTTTTCAAAAAGGTCAGCAATCGCTACCTTTTAGGTCATGGGAGGAAACCAACCTTGATCCGCAAAGGGGTTTCCAAATGGCTTCACTCGACAACACCTATGTTCATTCCTCGCTGCTTTCTGGCGTTCGTGCGGCGTTCGCGCGGGCCGGTTCGGCCATTGCTTCTGGCTTGACCGCTTATGTGACCGCCCGATCGCGCAGCGACGAAGTGGAACGTTTGCAAAACATGTCCGACGAAGAACTGGCCGCCATGGGCCTGAAGCGCGATGACATCTGCCGCTATGTTTTTCGCGATACCTTCTACATCTGACGGCGCCTGATCGCCGTCCCGTCCCGACGCGCGGCCTGCAACAGCGGTTGACAGGCCGCGCGGCTCGGGCCAACGGTGCGGCCCATGTATGACCTGAGGCCCGTCGGATATGTGATCGGACTGCTCGTCCTTGTTCTGGGGCTGACCATGTTGGTGCCCTTGGGCGTCGATCTGTATTATCGCAACGGCCATTGGCCCGCGTTCTTCGAAAGTGCAGTTCTGACCGCAGTTGCCGGGGCGATGCTGGCCCTGGCATCGTCCAGCGGCGTCAGCAAACGGCTGTCGATCCAGCAGACCTTTCTTCTGACCACCGGGGTCTGGCTGGCGTTGCCCGTTTTCGGGGCGTTGCCCTTCGTCGTTGGGGCCACCAATGCCACCTTCGTCGATGCGCTGTTTGAATCGATGTCGGGGCTGACGACCACCGGTTCGACCGTCTTTACCGGGCTGGAACGGCTGCCCGAAGGGTTGCTGTTCTGGCGGGGGATGCTGCAATGGTTTGGCGGCGTCGGGATCATTGTCGTGGCCATGGTGTTCCTGCCGGAACTGCGCGTTGGCGGAATGCAGATCTTCAAATCCGAAGCCTTCGATACCATGGGCAAGATCCTGCCCCGCGCAGGCGAAATCGCGCAGCAGATATCGGTGATCTATCTGGGTCTGACGGTGACCTGTGCGGTGACCTATGTGGCGCTTGGGATGGAGACATTCGAGGCCATCGTCCATTCCATGACCACCGTATCCACAGGCGGGTTTTCCACATCTGACGCGTCTTTCGGGGCCTTTCAGGGGCCGATGGAATATGCAGCCTCGGTTTTCATGATCTTCGCCAGCCTGCCCTTCGTGCGCTACGTGCAGATGATCGCGGGCAGCGCCCGGCCGCTGTTCGTGGATACGCAGGTGCGGGCCTATCTGACCACGATCCTGATCCTGACCTTCTTTTTCGCAGTCTACCGGCTGGTGGTGAATGGCGACCACTTGGAACACGGGTTCCGCGAGGCAATCTTTAACGTGACCTCGATCATCTCGGGCACCGGATATGCCAGCGTGGACTATCAGGAATGGGGTGCGATTGCGGTCGTGGTGTTCTTCTTTATCGGCCTCATTGGTGGCTGTGCGGGGTCAACCGCCTGCTCGATCAAGATCTTCCGCTATCAGTTGCTGATGGCGTCGATCTCGACACAGTTGCGCAGGCTGTACGCCCCGCATGGGATTTTTGAGCCGCGCTACGAGGGCCGCAAGGTCAGCGAAGAGGTGCTGTCCTCGGTCATGGCCTTCTTCGTGATGTTCTTCGTCAGCCTGGGTATCGTGTCGATGCTGCTGGCGCTGACGGGGCTGGATTTCGTGACCGCCGTGTCGGGCGCGGCGACGGCACTGGCCAATATCGGGCCGGGTCTGGGGGCGGAGATCGGGCCGGCGGGAACCTTCACCAATCTGAACGATACCGCCAAATGGATCCTGACCGTGTCGATGCTGGTCGGGCGGCTGGAACTGATGGCGGTCTTCGTTCTGTTCACCGCCCGGTTCTGGCGCGGGTAGTTCGAAAAAGGCGGCCCCATTGAAAGGGCCGCCCTTCGTTTGTCTTGATCATCAGGATCAGTTCCAGCAGGTCACCAGTACCGCCAGATTGCTGCCATAGCGGGCCAGTGCATTGCGGCTCATGGGGTCTGCGGAAACGGGGGCCGTGTTCACGCCAACCCCGGCCTGGCCAAGGAATTCCGCCATCCGGTCGCCACGCAGGGCGAAGCTGACGCCTTCGGGCAAGGCGCGACCGGTGTCGGGCTCGGGCAGGACCATGCCGATGACGGCGCCGGTGGCGTCCAGCACCGGGGCGCCGGCCTCAGATGGTTCAATGGACATCTCAAGCCGCGCCATCGTGTCCTCGCCGTTCAACCCCTGCATATCGGCCAACGTGCCGAAATTCATCGACGCCGCGCCAAGCGCGCCCGCATAGGGGTAGCCAGCCACAGCCACATCGCTGCGGATGCGGGCGGGGATGGTCGGGAAGCCTGCATAGGTCGATGGGGCCAGCGATTGCGTCGGGCGCAGAACCGCCAGGCCAAGCACCGGGTCGGAATGGGCAACGGTCATTTCGTAGCGGTCGTTGACCAGCACCCGGGTGCAGGACGCCACGGCCTCGGCAGTGGTCAGCACGGTGCCGGTATTGTCCAGATAGAACCCTGTGCGTGCCCGGTCGGGCTGACGCACGTCCAGGCCTGCCATCAGATCAACACCCTGTTCCATGCCGGGATCGACCGCGCCGGGATCAAGCGTACCGCCATAGGTGGAAAAGCTGTCCTCCATCATGTCCAGAACGCGGGTCATCTGCGCATCACGCTCGGGCGTCCAGATCAGGGTAAAGCCCTTGATCTGCCCATCTTCCAGTCGCGCCACGGTATGGCTGCGCAGGGTCGCGGATTGACCAGTCAGCACGAAGCTGCTGGACCGGCGATTGCGTTCGCCTTCCAGCGGCACGATCTCCAGCGTCTGCATGATTTCATAGAGACCGCCAAGCGTGGCTTCGCTGCCTTCCTGGCTGATCAGCAAAACCTGTACGCCAGAATCACCTATGGCGTCGAACTGCGCGAAGGGAAATTCGTAGCGGGCAAATTCAACCATCGCCAAGGGCAGGTCGATCTCGATTCCCGCCCGTTCATCGCGCACGGTCTGCATTCCAAGTGCATCCAGCTCACCCTGATAGGCGGCCAGCAGCAACGCCCGCTGGCGGGTGGTCAGAACGCCGGTTTCTTCAAAGCCCTGCGCGGCTTGCCAACGGGACATGGCCCCGCGGGTGCCGGGGCCAAACGCCCCGTCGATACCGGAATTGTAAAAGCCGAACCACTGCATTGCGATCTGCAGTGCCTCGCGGCCGGTCTGATCCAGCAGCCGTTCGCTCTGGCGGGCTTCATTGACGGTTTCCTCGGGGACCACCGGCGTTTCAGGCTGCGGGGCCTGGGTGATGGCCGGGGCCTCGATCACTGATCCGGGGGCCAAGGTATTGGCACCAATCGGAAAAAACTGTTGCTGGTAGATATCTGCCTCGGACAGATAGCTGTCTTGCGGGATGGCACCCTGTGCGCGCAACTGGTTCATGACCGCAGTGCCTTCGCCTGGGGTGTAGGGGCCAAGCGCGATGGCATACCACCCGGTCCGCAAGCGGTATCCGTTCACCGACGGGATCAGCCGCGAATAGGCGCGGACCCGGGCCTCGGCCGTGGCCAGGTCAGGGTGCGCTTCCAGTTGGACCCAGACCCGATCCTGTGCCTGGGCGGCATGAGACCCGAATACGGCCGCACCCAGTATGATGAAAAGACACAAAACAATCCGGCGTGCTGCCATCCTCTTTCTCCTAACCCCATGTTTCCTGCGGGCTTCGCCCGTTCACGATCGGCGGCAACCTATCAGACACACCGGCCGATGCACCAGAAATATGCGCGTTCGGCCAATTGACCATGGCGGGGGGGACCACTATCACACCCCTGCCTTTCACCACCCGGGAAATGACATGGCCGAGAAAAGCACGCCGCCGCGCAGTTTTCAGGAAATCATCCTGAGGCTTCAGTCCTACTGGGCCCAAAAGGGCTGTGCGATCATGCAGCCCTATGACATGGAGGTCGGCGCCGGCACCTTCCACCCGGCCACCACGTTGCGCAGTCTCGGCACGCAGCCTTGGGCCGCCGCTTATGTGCAGCCTTCGCGCCGCCCGACCGACGGGCGCTATGGCGAAAACCCGAACCGGTTGCAGCATTACTACCAGTATCAGGTACTGATCAAACCCAGCCCGCCCGATCTGCAGGCGCTGTATCTGGGGTCGCTGGAAGCCATCGGCATCGACATGGATCTGCACGATATCCGCTTTGTGGAAGATGACTGGGAAAGCCCGACCCTTGGCGCATGGGGCCTGGGATGGGAGGTCTGGTGCGACGGCATGGAAGTCAGCCAGTTCACCTACTTCCAGCAGGTGGGCGGCCATGACTGCAAGCCGGTGTCGGGGGAACTGACCTACGGTCTGGAACGTCTGGCGATCTATATCCTCGGCGTCGACCACGTAATGGACATGCCCTTCAACGATCCCGACGCACCGATCCCGCTGACCTATGGCGATGTGTTCCGCCAGACAGAAGAGGAATACAGCCGCTTCAACTTTGACACCGCGGAAACCGAGATCCTGCTGCGCCACTTTGAGGATGCCGAAGCCGAATGCGAGGCGATCCTGAGCCACCCGGCAGAGGACCCCAAGACCGGCAAGCGCATCATCATGGCGCACCCGGCCTATGACCAATGCATCAAGGCCAGCCATCTCTTTAACCTTCTGGACGCGCGCGGGGTGATCTCGGTCACCGAACGGCAGGCCTATATCGGCCGGGTCCGGGCGCTGGCCAAGAAATGCGCCGATGCGTTTGTGCAGACCGGGGCAGGGGGCTTTGTGCCTGAAAGCGATAACGCGGCATGACCCGGGGCCAATTCGTGACAGCAGCCATTCTTCTTTCCGCCGCCGCCGCAGGTGCCCTTCTGTGGTGGACCGAAACGCGGGCCTATTATGAGCCGATCAGCATGGACGCGGTGACGATCAGCGCGACCACCTTTGACGGTGTGGTCGACCCGCTGCCGATCGCCGATTTTGAGGGCATCGACGCCGATACCTCGCCCCTGCGGTTCCGGGCCTGTTTTAGCACGCCCCTGTCGCTGGCGACGATGACCGAAACCTACCAGCCTTACGAGGGCGCGACACCGCTCAACACGCCCGGCTGGTTCGACTGCTATGACGCGGGCACCCTGACCCGCGCGCTTGAGGCGGGCACTGGTCTGGCCTTTCTGGGCGAAGAAAACATCGTCTACGGCATCGATCAGATCGTGATGATCACCGAAGATGGCCATGGCTACGCCTGGCATCAACTGAACCATTGCGGAGAAGCCGCCTATAGCGGCGATCCGATCCCCGAAGACTGCCCGCCCGCGCCCGAGAGGAACTGACATGCCCGATCTTCTGCTGGAACTGTTCAGTGAGGAAATCCCCGCGCGGATGCAGACCCGTGCCGCCGAGGACCTGAAGAAACTGGTGACCGACGCTCTGGTCGAGGCGGGGTTGACCTATGCGGGTGCCGGGGCGTTTTCGACCCCGCGCCGTCTGGTGCTGGCGCTGGAGGGTCTGACCACGGAAAGCCCCGACGTGACCGAGGAACGCAAGGGCCCCCGGACCGATGCGCCGGAAAAGGCGCTGGACGGCTTCCTGCGCGCCACGGGCCTGACCAAGGACCAGTTAGAGATCCGCGACGACAAGAAGGGCCAGACCTATTTCGCGAAGATCGTGAAACCGGGCCGGTCGGCAGAGGCGATCCTGGCTGAGGTCATCCCCGCCACGATCCGCAATTTCCCCTGGCCCAAGTCGATGCGGTGGGGCGCCGGCACCCTTCGTTGGGTGCGCCCGCTGCATTCGATCCTGTGCATCCTGTCGGATGATAACGGCGCTCGCGTGGTGCCCTTCGATGTTGATGGCCTTGCCGCTGGCGACACCACGGAAGGCCACCGCTTCATGAGCCCGGGCCGCTTTGCTGTCACGTCTTTCGACGATTACACCGCCAAATTGAAACAGGCCCGTGTGATTCTGTCCGCCGAGGAACGGGCCGATCACATTTGGCACGACGCCACCAACATGGCCTTCGCCGCCGGGCTAGAGGTGGTCGAGGACAAGGGCCTCTTGGCCGAGGTCGCGGGGCTGGTGGAATGGCCGGTGGTCCTGATGGGCCCGATTGCTGAGGAATTTCTTGGCCTGCCGCCCGAGGTGCTGCAAACCTCCATGCGCGAACATCAGAAGTTTTTCTCGGTCAAGAACACCACCACGGGCCGCATCGAACGCTTCATCACCGTGGCGAATCGCGAAACCACTGACCACGGTGCGACCATTTTGGCGGGCAACGGCAAGGTTCTGTCGGCACGTCTGGCGGATGCGAAATTCTTCTGGGAAAACGATCTGCGCGTTGCCAAGTCCGATATGTCCGCCTGGACCCGCAGCCTGGAAAACGTGACCTTCCACAACAAGCTTGGGACGCAAGCCGCCCGGATCACCCGCATCGCGGCGCTGGCGCGCGACCTTGCCCCGGTGGTGGGGGCCGACCCCGATCAGGCGGAAACGGCGGCGCGGATCGCCAAGGCGGACCTCTCCTCGGAAATGGTTTACGAGTTCCCGGAACTTCAGGGCCTGATGGGCCGCTACTATGCCGAGGCCGCGGGCTATCCGGCAGAGATCGCCGCCGCCGCGCAGGACCATTATTCGCCGCTCGGCCCCTCTGACGACGTGCCGACCGCGCCCGTGTCGGTTGCCGTGGCACTGGCCGACAAGCTGGATACGCTGGCAGGCTTCTGGGCCATCGACGAAAAACCCACCGGATCGAAAGATCCCTACGCGCTGCGCCGCGCCGCGCTTGGGGTGATCCGATTGGTGCTGGTGAACGGGCTGCGGATGAACCTCGACCGGTTCTTCGACGCACAGCTGGTGCGGGTCGAAGCGGTACTGGACGACGACGCGGATGACGGCGCCCTGTCGGATCTGCTGCAGGAAATTGCCGATCACGGCGTCTTCGGTGCGGCCTTCCACACCGTCAAGGACCGGCTGGACAGCCCGCGTGACGGCTTTCTGGCGCTGGAACAGAAAGTGCCCGACGCCTCGGTCGATCTGCTGCGGTTCGTTCACGACCGGCTCAAGGTCCACCTGCGCGGCGAGGGGCTGCGCCACGACGTCATCGACGCCTGCCTGGCGCTGCCGGGGTCGGACGATCTGGCGCTGTTGGTCAACCGGGCACAGGCGCTTGCGGGTTTCCTTGCCTCGGATGACGGCGAAAACCTTGTGCAGGGCTACAAGCGCGCCGCCAATATCCTGGCTCAGGCCGAAGAAAAAGACGAGGTAGAGTATCGCTATGGGGCGGATGTGAAATTCGCCGAAACGGCAGAGGAAAAGGCCCTGTTCGCGGCGCTGACCACCGCTGAGGCCGCCGTGGCCCCGGCGCTGGACGCAGATGATTTCCCCGCCGCGATGGCGGCCATGGCGGGGCTGCGTGCGCCCATTGATGCCTTTTTTGACGCGGTTCAGGTCAATGCCGACAACGCGGTTCTCCGGCGCAACCGGCTTAATCTCCTGCACGAGATCACGGCCAGCTGCGGCAAAATCGCGGATCTGTCCAGGATCGAAGGCTGACGCGCTTTCATTGTTCCTTAAATATCCCGGGGGGCTCGGGGGGCAGCGCCCCCCGCCGGTCGGCGCGCGCACCGCGCGCGGCGATACCCCTGACGGGACCTGCCCGGGCTGGACCAATGCGCCCAAGGCTGTATGGTCGCCCTAACTTTCTGCGAGTGCGAATACATGCCTGACCACCCCGATATGCTGCAGATCACCCCCTCTGCCGGGATCCGCACGGATACGCATGGCAACCGGGCCAAATGCCTGCAACGGCTTGTCCGGCTTGATCTGCCGGTGCCGCTGTCTGTGGCGCTGTCTTTCGATGCGGTGCGTGGCCTGGCCTCGGGCCAGGTTCCTGATGTCGGGTCGTTGGCCGCGACCTTTGATAAGGGTGACCTGTTGTCGGTGCGGTCGTCCAGCCAGGCGCCTGATTGGGGCGGGCCGGGTACGGTGCTCAATATCGGCATGAATGATGCGGTCGCTGCGCGGGTCGCGGCTGAACACGGGCAATCGGCGGCTGATCAGCTTTATCTGTCTTTCATCCGGGCTTATGCGGTCGATGTGCTGCGGCTGGACGAAGACCTGTTTTCCGATCCCATCACTCCGCGCATTGCGCTGGCCCATTTCGAGGATGAGATGGAGGAGCCGTTCCCGCAGGATGTGGAAACCCAGTTGACCGAAGTTCTGCGATCCATGGCGCGCGCCTGGGAAGGCACCTCCGCCCGTCTGCTGCGCCAGGCCAAGGGGGCGCCTGCGGATGCGGGGCTTGGGCTGATCGTGCAGCGCATGGCGCTTTCGATCGGCAAGGAAGAAACCGGCGCTGGCGTGCTGCAATTTGTGTCCTCTGACACCGGTGAGCCGCAGATCACCGGACGCTATCTGCCGCAAAGCCAGGGCCGCGCGGCGCTGAGCGAGGCGGATGCCCAATTCATCGAGACCGATCCGCGCGGCACCGCTCTGGAGGATCGCTGCCCCGATCAGGTGGCGACGCTGCGCGAGGCGGGATATCTGATCCGCACCCGCCTGCGCGAGGAAATGCAGGTGGAATTTACCCTGATGGAAGGGCGCCTGGCCATTCTGGATGCGGTCAAGGTGCCGCGCTCGGCCCGGGCCGAGGTGCGTATTGCCGTCGATCTGGCCGAAGACGGAACCATTGATCGCAATGAGGCGCTGTTGCGCATCGCGCCTTTCACGCTGAACCAGATGATGCACCGGCAGATCAACCCCGAGGCGGCGCGCGACGTGCTGACCCGTGGCATCGCCGCCGCATCCGGTGCGGCCACCGGCAAGATCGTCTTTTCCGCCGCCGCCGCACAGGCCGCCAATTCCCAGAACGAGCCCTGCATCCTCGTGCGCCGTGAAACCAGCCCCGAGGATATCCGCGGGATGCACGCGGCCGAGGGCATTCTGACCGAACGCGGCGGCATGACCAGCCACGCGGCAGTGATCGCCCGCGGCCTTGGTGTGCCTTGTGTGTCCGGCGCCACCGATCTGCAATTGGATCACCGCAAGAAGACCCTGACTGTGCCGGGCCGCAAGGTCTTTCACGAAGGCGATATCATCACCATCGATGGCAGTTCCGGCCAGGTGCTGGTGGGGGCGGTCCGGATGATCGAACCCGATATGGGCGGCGCCTTTGCCACCCTGCTGCAATGGGCCGACGCGGCGCGCGATATCGGCATCCGCGCCAATGCCGACACGCCCGAGGACGCGCGACTGGCGCAGACCTTTGGTGTCGATGGCATTGGTCTTTGCCGGACCGAACACATGTTCTTTGACCCCATCCGCCTGACCGTGATGCGAGAGATGATCTTCACCGAGGATCCCGAGGATCGGAAGGCGGCGCTGGAACGGCTGCTGCCGATGCAGCGTGGCGATTTCATCGAGCTGTTCAAGCTGATGCAGGGCCAGCCGGTGTGCATCCGCCTGTTCGACCCGCCCCTGCACGAATTCCTGCCCGGTGACCGCGACGGCATCCGCGCCCTGGCCGAGGCGCTGGATCTGCCCGTCAGCCGTGTGGCTGCGCGGATCGAGAACCTGCAGGAATTCAACCCGATGCTGGGGATGCGGGGGGTCCGGCTTGGCATCACCGTGCCGGGTATCTACGAGATGCAGGCCCGCGCGATATTCGAGGCAACGGTGGTGGCCTCCGAAGGGGGCGATCCGGTGGTGCCGGAAATCATGATTCCGCTGGTCAGTGCCAAGCGTGAGGTGGAACTGATCAAGGATCGCGTCGATGCGGTTGCCGCAGCGGTGCGCAATGAAACCGGGGTGAATTTCACCTATCGGTTGGGGGTGATGGTGGAAACGCCGCGTGCTGCCCTGCGCGCCGGTGAAATCGCCGAACACGCTGCCTTCCTGTCTTTCGGCACCAACGACCTGACGCAGATGACCTATGGCCTGTCGCGCGACGATGCGGGGCGGTTCATGTCGGCCTATGTCAATCAGGGCGTCTACCCCGAGGATCCGTTCCAGCGGTTGGATCGTGACGGGGTGGGGGAACTGTTGCTGCTTGGCTCTGCCCGTGGGCGAGAGGCGCGGCCCGGCATCACCCTGTCGATCTGTGGCGAACATGGCGGCGATCCCGATTCGATCGCGTTCAGCCGATCGGCCGGGTTCAACTACGTCTCGTGCTCGCCGTTTCGGGTGCCGGTCGCCAAACTTGCGGCCGCACAACTGTCCATTGCTGACATATAATCGGCGCGATTCCAGACCATTATAGGCTGACGTTAATTGATTCTCTGCCTCCGGTCTCTATCCGTTGGGGTGTTGTTAAGGGGATGTCACTAGATTGTGCTCTGGTTTGGTCAATTGGCGACCTTTCCGGTAACAGTATGAGGTCGAAGCAGAGCCGGGAAACACCGGTCAATGGGGGATGCCCAGAATGGGACAGCCAAAGATCATGCGTGCCTTCCGGGCCGCTGCCACCGCATTGATGTTCACCGCCGGCCTCGCGCAGGCCGATGTCGTGGCGTCCACCTCTACCGATCCGACACATTCGCTCGGTTCCCTTTTCGTGTCCGTGATGGGCCAGGAACACAGCGGTATGCGCGCCGTCAGCCCGCTGCGCCTGTCGGCGCTTGGTTCGCCCTATACTGGCCAGGGGCTGGACCAGACCGGCAGCGTCGCCCCCTATTCGGCGGCGGAACTTGACGCCATGGGGCGCGCCCGCGGCGGGCGCCAATGGCAATGTTTGACAGAGGCGCTGTATTTTGAGGCGCGCGGCGAAAGCGTCGCGGGCCAGTTCGCGGTGGCAGAGGTCATCCTGAACCGTGTCGATCACGCCAACTACCCCGACACGATCTGCGGCGTCGTCAACCAGGGCACCGGGCGGCGCTTTGCCTGCCAGTTCACCTATACCTGTGACGGCCGCCCCGAAACCGTGACCGATCACGCGATCCACGAACGGCTTGGCCGTATCGCGCGCATCATGATCGACGGCGGTCCGCGCAACCTGACCTCGGGCGCCACCCATTACCACGCCAACTGGGTCAGCCCGAACTGGGCGCGCGACTTTCCCCAGACCGCCGAAATCGGCGTGCACCTGTTCTATCGCGGCCGCTGACGGGCGTCGCATTCCCGGCAAACAGTGACGCGTCAGGCCCGTGCATCCCCGGTGCGCGCCTGCTAGAAGGGCGCGACTGTCCTGACCGGCCCCGGAGGCCAAGCCCCATGTCCGACGAAACCCGCCTTGCCTTTGCGCACCCGTCCGAACGTGCCAAGGCCACGGCCAGTGGCGATCCGCTGGACCGGATCAGCCTGTCCGACCATGAACGAGAGGTCGAGATCGGCGCGTTTCAGCAGGAACGCGGGTTGTTGCAGCGGGTGCGGTTCAATGTGGTGGTCGAGGTGCGGTCCGCCGCTGATCCCGACGCTGACGATGTCGACCGGATCCTGTCCTATGACACGATTTCCGAGGCCATCGACCATGAACTGCAGGCCGAACGGCTTAACCTGCTGGAAACGCTTGCCGCGCGCATCGCCGAACGCATTCTGGCCCACCCGCTGGCCGCGCGCTGTTTCGTGCGGATCGAGAAGCTGGATCGCGGGCCTTTCGCGCTTGGGGTAGAGATCGTTCGCACGGCCCCTGATCGCCCGCGCCTGTCACTGTTGAAGGATGGCGCGCCGCATCCGCTGGTGGTGTTCCTGTCCAACACGGCCATCGCACGGCCAGATCTGGCGGCGCTGCTGGACCGGCTGGAGGAACAGGGTGCACCGGTGATCCTGTGCGTGGGTCGCCCCGAAACGGCGGTGCCCGCCGCTGATCACGCGATGCCGCAACGGCGTATCGACCTGCTGGCCATCGAACAGAACGCCTGGATTCTGGCCAGCCATGACGACCGCTGCGTCGTGGTTGAAACCCGGACGGAACTGGACTGGGCGATGAAACACGCGCGGATTTCCGTTTGGGCGCCGTCCAAACTGGTGCTCGACAGTGTCGAAGGCCCTGAAATCTCGGATCGGTCCGGCGAGGCGCTGGCGCTGTGGCTGGCCGAAAGTTTTGAGGCGGAGCGGATGCTGTTCCTCGGTGGTGACGCACCGAAGGCCGATATCGCGTTGACGGTGCTGGCACCAGACGCGATGCCCGCGCTCTGAGCCTTGCCCGCAAAGGCCCATGGCGCTATCCGGTCCGGCAACCAGAGGACCGAATGATGACGCTTTATTACCGCCCGATTGCCCAGACAGACCCGGCCCGCCCTGCGGCTGCCCTGCCGCTGGCAGGCACCTGGGCGTGGTTCACCCATGTGGAGGAACTGTCGCGTGGCCGCGCCCCCCGCGTGATCCCGGCGGATGCGGTTCCGTCGCAGATGTTGACCCGTCTGACCGCGCCCCGCGCGCCCATTGCGGGCCTGACGCTGGATCGCCCCCGCATCATGGGCATCCTCAACCTGACACCGGACAGCTTTTCCGACGGGGGCGCGTTCAACACCCCCGAGGCGGCCATGGCGCAGGCGCGCCGGATGCTGGATGAGGGCGCGCATATCCTCGACCTCGGTGGTGAAAGCACCCGCCCCGGCGCGGCAGAAGTGCCGGTGGAGCAAGAGATTGCCCGCACCGCGCCCGTCATCAAGGCAATCCGCGCGGCTGGCATCGACACACCTATCTCCATCGACACCCGCAAGGCCCCTGTGGCCCGCGCTGCTTTGGCCGCCGGGGCGGGGCTGATCAACGATGTCTCGGCCTTTGCCTTTGATCCTGCGATGCAGGGTCTGGCTGCCGAAACCGACGTGCCCGTGTGCCTGATGCACGCCCAGGGCCTGCCGGAAACCATGCAGGACAACCCCGATTATGCGGACGCGCTGCTCGACGTTTATGACAGCCTTGAAACATCCGTTTCCGTCGCCGAGGCCGCCGGCATCCCGCGCGAAAAGATCCTCGTCGATCCGGGCATCGGCTTCGGCAAGCGCGACCCGCATAACATGGCGCTGATCGGGCGTATTTCGCTGTTTCACGCGCTTGGTTGTCCGATCCTGCTTGGCGTGTCGCGCAAGGCGTCGATCGGGCGCATCGCCAATATCCCCGATCCTCACGGGCGTGGCCCCGCATCGGCAGCAATCGGCCTATGGGCGCTTGGGCAGGGGGTCCAGATGCTGCGGGTTCATGATACACAGGTGCACAGACAAATGATCGCGCTGTGGCGCGCGGCAGCAGAGGGACAGGCATGATGCGCAAACTCTTCGGCACCGACGGCGTGCGTGGCCGCGCCAATACACCACCAATGACGGCGGAACTGGCACTGAAACTGGGGGCTGCGGCGGGCCGCTATTTCCGGCGCGATGCCAGCCCCGGCCACCGGGTGGTGATCGGCAAGGACACGCGGCTGTCGGGTTATATGATCGAAAACGCGCTGACGGCGGGGCTGACCTCGACCGGCATGAACGTGCTGCTGCTTGGGCCGGTGCCGACGCCTGCCGTGGGGTTGCTCACGACCTCCATGCGTGCCGATCTGGGCGTGATGATTTCCGCCAGCCACAATCCGGCCACCGACAATGGCATCAAGTTCTTTGGCCCCGACGGGTTCAAACTGTCCGATGAGGCGGAGATGGAGATTGAGCGGCTGGTGTTTTCCGACATCCAGCCTGCGCAGGCGGAAAATATCGGCCGGGCCAAGCGTATCGACGATGGCCGCGCGCGCTATGTGGAACGGGTCAAGGGCACGTTTCCGCAGGGGCTCAGCCTTGATGGGCTGCGGGTGGTGATCGATTGCGCCAACGGTGCCGCCTACAAGGCCGCGCCCGAGGTATTGTGGGAATTGGGGGCCGAGGTGATCCCGCTCGGCGTGGTACCCAATGGCTTCAACATCAACGATGGCGTCGGCTCGACCAAGCCCGCCGCCGCGCAGGCGCTGATCCGCGAAACACGGGCCGATGTGGGCATTTGCCTGGACGGCGACGCCGACCGGGTGGTGATCATCGACGAGAACGGCGAAGTCGCCGATGGCGACCAGATCATGGCGCTTTTCGCGAACAGATGGGCCGAAGAAGGCCGGCTAAAGGGCCACACGCTGGCCGCGACCGTCATGTCCAATCTGGGGCTGGAACGGTTCCTGGCCGACCGTGCGATCAACCTGCACCGCACCCCCGTGGGCGACCGGTACGTAGTTGAGGCGATGCGCCAATACGGGTTGAACCTGGGTGGCGAGCAGTCGGGCCATATCGTGATGACCGACTATGCCACCACCGGCGACGGGCTGATCGCGGGCCTGCAATTCCTGGCCGAGATGACCCGCACCGGCAAACGCGCCAGCGACCTGGCCCGCAGCTTTGAACGCGTCCCGCAGCTGTTGCAGAATGTGCGTTTCGCGGCCGGGCAGACACCGCTGGAAGAGGCGCGGGTGCAGCAGGCGATTGTCGAGGCAGAGGCGCGGCTGGAAGGCTCGGGCCGGTTGCTGATCCGTAAATCGGGCACTGAACCGCTGATCCGCGTCATGGCGGAATGCGAGGATGAGGGCCTGTTGAAAACCGTTGTAGGAGAGGTCGTGGCCGCGGTTCAGGCCGCCGTCTGAGCGATGCTCACGCCGGTTATACGGGCCTCAACCTACCGGCTGAACAATCGTTTCAATGCGCCCCACTGGCTTAGGAATACGCCCGCGAGGATCAGGACCATCGCCCATAGCAGTGAGGGCGGCAGCGGTTCCGACAGGACCAGCGCGCCCAGGATCACCGACCAGACGGGCACGATGTAATTCGTCAGGCTCATGAAGGTGGGGCCCGCTGTGCGGATGACCATGACCCGCAGGATATTGGCCCCCGCTGTCGGCACCAGCCCAAGCACCGCCAGCACCGCCAGCGTCTGGCCGTCCACGGGCGGCGGCGGGCCTTCCACGATCCATGCGGCGGGGATCACCATCATCGCGCCGATGATCAGCAGCACGGTGGCCAGCCCGATCGGGTCAATCGCGGGCAGGCGGCGCATCAAGACCGAACTGACCGCATAGCAACCCGCCGCGCCCAGGCAGGCCAGTCGCCCAAAGGGTTCCAGACTTGCCCCGGTCGAGGAGAATGCCTGCGCCCCGATCAGCACCACAACCCCCACGAAGCCGATCACAAATCCCGCTGTCCGCCGCAGTGTCATCCGTTCGCCCGGCACCAGAAAATGTGCCAAGGGCAGCACCATCAGCGCCACTGCGGCCATGGACACACCCGCGAAACCCGATGTCGTATATTGCTGCCCCCAGCTCAGCAGCATGAAGGGCACAGCGGAACTCAGCGCGCCGATCACCACCATCGCAGGCCAATCCCGCACCGGTTCCAGAAACAACCGCCCCCCACGCGCCAGCCAAACCGCCGTCATCAGTGTGGCCGCAAAGCCGATCCGCGCGGCGGCCAGCCAAAAGGGCGTGATGCCGCGCAAGGCAATCTCGATCACCATGAAGGTCGCGCCCCAGGTCAGCCCAAGTGCGAGGATCATGAGCCAGCTTGCGCGGGTGATGGTGGGGGTCATATCGGGGGCTCCTTCCCTGCGCACCTGACAGGGCCACGCGGGGAAGGTCAATGGGCGACGTTTCGCTTTGCGTCGAAGGATGTCGGTTCAGCTGGAAACGGCCCGCTCAGACGAAATCCACGAACCTGTTGAACGGCATTTCGCGCAGGCGCTGGCCGGTGGCGGCGAAGATCGCATTGGCCAAAGCGGGGGCGGCGGGGGGCACCGGGGGCTCCCCGATGCCGCGCACGGGGCCGCCCAGTTCCACGCCCCGGACCGTGATACGGGGCGCCTGCCAGATGCGCATCCCCTCGTGTCCGTCGTAGTTTGCCTGTTCGGCCATGCCGTCGGCATAGGTGATCTCGCAATTGATCGCGTGGCCAAGGCCCCAGATCACGCCGCCCTGCACCTGGTTTTCAAAGGCAATGGGGTCCACGACCGTGCCCACCTCCGCCGCGACCCAGACGTTGTGGATGCGGATGCCTTGGGGCGTCGCCTCGACCTCGATCACCTCTGCCGTGGGGACGCCGAAGCTTTCGACCATGGCGACGCCGCGCCCCCGGTTCGCGGGCAGGCTGCGGCCCCAATCGGACATCTCGCCCACGGCCTCCAGCACCGCCACCGCGCGCGGGTCATTGGTCAGCCGCAGCCGTTCGGCCAGCGGATCGGCCCCTGCCGCGTGGATCAGCTCATCTACGAAGCTTTCCCCGAAGAACCCGCCCGAGGACGCCCCGACAGAGCGCCAGGAGGAGGTCGGGGCCAGCCCAGGCACCGCATAGGCGCGCACCCGGTAGCTGGGGATCGCATAGGGCGCGTTCCAGACGCCCGCCGGGATCTGGCTGTCGGGGCCGGGGACGTTCTGTCCGATCCGACCCATCTGGCTGCGAGAGGAACTGACGGTCGCAATCTGGATATCGGCGGCCTCGACCCGGCCACCCGCCACCGCGCCCCGCCCGCGTGCCATGCCGATCTGGCGGGGGAAATCCTGGGCGAAATCCTCTTCCCGCTGGAAGGTCAGTTTCACCGGTACGCCGGGCATCTGCATGGCAATTTCGGTCGCCAACTTCACATGTTCAAATTCCAGCCGGTGGCCAAAGCTGCCGCCCGAAAACTGGTTGTGCAGCGTGACGTGATCGGTGTCATGCCCGCTGATCCCCGCCACGATCTGTTGCAGGAAGCGCGGCATCTGGTGGCCGGTCCAAACCTCGACGCCCGCATCCGTCACGCGCACGATGGCAGTCAAAGGTTCCAACGGTTGATGCGCCACGTAAGGCGCGCGGTATTCGGCTTCGACCACGTCACCGGCCAAAGCCGCATCCACATCGCCATCGGCCCGCCATTCCCGGTCAAGCCGGTCATCGGTGAAGCTTGCCGCGACCTCGGCCCAGTGATCGGCCTGTTCGGCGGGGTAGGGGGCGGGGCCCCAGTCACAGTCCACCGCGTTCACCGCCTGAAAGGCGCGCCAGGTGTTGTCGGCGATGGCCGCGACACCGTTCGTCACCTCGACCACGTCCGATACCCCGCGCAGGGTACGCGCGGCGCTGGCGTCATAGCCGTTCAGCACACCCCGGCGCGGGTTTACCCGCACGGCGGCATGGACCATTTCCGGTAGCGACAGATCAATGCCATAGACCTGCTGTCCGGTGGATTTCGCGACGATATCCAGCCGCTCGGTGTCCCGCCCGATCAGCCGCCATTCGGACCGTGGTGTCAGGGGGGCGTCCTGAACCGGTTCAATCGTCGCGGCCTGTCTGGCAAGATCGGTATAGGGAATGCGGGTGCCGTCAGACAACACCACCGCGCCCGCCTCGCAGCGCAGTTGATCAACCGGGATCGAGGTGCGGATCTCGCCTGCGCGGCGCAGGGTTTCGCGCGCCATAGCGCCCGCCTGCCGCAGCTTGTCGAAACTGTCCGGGGTGGCGCTGGAGCCGCCCGTCACCTGCATTCCCAACACTTTCAGTGCCGCACCCATCACCGTTCTTGCAGTGCGGGCAGAAAAGCCCTGATCGCTTGACAGGAACGGCGCAGCCTCACCGGCCATGGCGGTGTTCCAATAGGCGGGCGAGGGGTCGCCGAAACTGATGTCGAACTGCCCGGGTTCCAGCCGCATTTCCTCGGCCAGCAGCAGTGCCTGCATATGCGCCGCGCCCTGACCCACATCCGCATGAGGGGTGATCAGGGTGATCCGCTCGGGCCCCACCAGAATCCAGGGGTTGAAGGTCACTTCGTCGGGCTCCAGCCCCGCCTCCAGCGGGTTCTCATGCGGGCGGCGCACGGTGTAGAGGCCAAAGGCCACCCCGCCTGCCAGCGCGGCGGAGCCGATCAGGAAACTGCGGCGGGCGATTTTACCAACACGCGACATGGTTCAGCCCTCGCTTAGACGCAGGGCGGCGTCGTGAATGGCCGCACGGATGCGCGGGTAGGTGCCACAGCGGCAGAGGTTGCCGCCCATTGCGGCGTCGATATCTTCGTCCGTGGGCGCGGGTGTAGCCGCCAGCAGATCGGCGGCCTGCATCATCTGGCCCGACTGGCAATAGCCGCATTGCGCCACCTGATGGGCGATCCACGCCTCTTGCACCGCGTGCAGGGCCTCGCCTGCTGCCAACCCTTCCAGCGTGGTGATTTCGGCGCCGTCCAGGCTGTCGGCGGGCAATTGGCAGGACCGCATGGCAATGCCGTCCACATGCACCGTGCAGGCCCCGCATTGGGCGATGCCGCAACCATATTTGACGCTGGTGATGCCCAGTTCGTCCCTCAGCACCCACAGCAGCGGCATGTCGTCTTCGACATCCACCTCACGCAGGGTTCCGTTCACCGTAAACCGCATGGCTGTCCTCGTCTGGTTGGCGTCACTCCTTATCAGCTAGGATCGCGGGGGCCGCCTGTCACCCGCCGATCCAATCCGGTTGTCGCAACGTCACCCCGTCGCACAAGGCCTGTGCGGTGGGGGCGTTTGATCTGCTGCGTCCCGAGAGTAGGCTGTTCCGAAAGAAGGAAGCGCCATGGGTTTGATGATAGACGGAACCTACCACGCCGACGATCCCGGCCCGGACACGGCAGAAGACGGCCGGTTCCAACGCCAGAAGGCGACGATCCGCCATTGGATCACGCCGGACGGCGCCTTTGCGCCAGATCCGGGGCGCTATCACCTCTATGCGGCGTGGAACTGCCCCTGGGCACATCGGGCGCTGTTGATCCGGGCGCTGAAAGGGCTGGAGGGCGCGATTTCGGTGGCCTATGCCCGCCCACGCCGCACGCCGGAGGGGTGGGTGTTCGACCCGGACGGCGATTATGCAGACGCGGAGCTTGGGGTCAGCGCGCTGCATCAGGTCTATACCCGCACGCCGCAGCCCTTCACCGGGCGCATCACCGTGCCGCTTCTGTGGGACCGCGAAACGCGCCAGCCGGTGTCCAATGAAAGCGCCGATATCGTGCGGATGCTGAATGATGCCTTTCCCGGGCACGATTTCGCGCCTGTGGCCCTTCGCGACGGCATCGACGCGTGGAACGCCCGCATTTATCGCGACCTGAACAACGGGGTCTACCGCGCCGGGTTCGCCCGCACGCAGGCGGCCTATGACGAAGCGGTTGGGCAGGTCTTTGCCTTGCTAGACGAGATTGAACAGCATCTGTCGGACAACCGTTACCTGATGGGCGACAGCTTCACCGAGGCCGATGTTCGCCTGTTCCCCACGCTCGCCCGCTTTGACGTGGCCTATCACTACGCCTTCAAATGCAACATCCGGCGGCTGATGGACTACCCCAATCTCTGGGCCTATGCGCGAGAGATCTACGCCATGCCAGGCGTCGCCGACACGGTCCGGTTCGATATCTACAAACGGGGCTATTTCTCACCCTCAGAGCTGCGCAACCCGCTTGGCATCGTGCCCGCAGGGCCGGTCATCGACTGGACGGCCCCGCATGGGCGCGGTCAAAGGCCCGCTTGAAACGCCTGCCGCAGCGTGTCGGTGTAGTAGATCATCGTGGGGCGGCTGTCGGCGGCGGCCTGCGTCAGCACCCCGGGTAATTCCGAAAGGTCCGCCACATGTGCCACGGCCCACCCGCTAGCCTCGGCCTGTGCCTTGAGGTCGGGGGTGTAGAGGTCCACGCCCACGGTGCCGATCTGTTTGGCGACCATATAGCTCTTGATCTCGCCATAGCCGGAATTGTCGTAGAGCATGACGATCACCGGGGCTTCGGCCTCCACCGCGCTGGCCATTTCGGGCGAGGAGAACTGAAAGCCGCCATCGCCCGCCAGCACCGCCACCGGCCCGCCCGAGGCCAACCGCGCACCGATGCCCGCAGGCAGGCCATAGCCAAGCGTGCCGAACCCGGTGGTAGAGCTGTGGTAATGCCCCGGCTTGGCGCTGGCAAAGGCCAGATTGCCCGCATAGACCGCCTGGGAACTGTCGCCCATGAAGGTCACGCCCGGCAGCGTATCGCGGATCATATCCAGCATCGCGAGGTCACCGCGCATGGCCTGATCAAGCGTCATTCGCCCGGCACTGGCGGCCATCGCCCGCGCCGCACCGTCCTTTTGCTGGCCGGGCTTGGCAAGATCCAGCAGCGCGGCCGCAGTTGTGGCGGCATCGGCCACGATTCCGATCTCGGGGGCGGCGCTTCGGGCCATCTGCACCGGGTCCAGATCGACGCGGATCATGCGGCCATTGATGCGAAACCCGCCATCCTCATACATGTCGTAATCGGTGCGCCCCATCTCGGTGCCAAGCGCCAGAACCACATCGGCATTGGCGATCAGTGCCCGCGTTTCGGGTTGTGAGGCCGTCAGCGACACGCCAAGCGGATGATCGGGTGGCAGCAGGCCCCGCGCATTGGCGGTCATGACAACGGGTGCGTCCAGCGCCTCGGCCAGCGCTGGCAGGCTGATCACATTCCGTGCCCCGCCCCCGGCCAGGATCACCGGGGCCTCCGCCGCGTTCAGCAGCCCGGCAGCATCCGCCAGCGCAGCCGCATCCGGGGCCGCCCGCGCGATCCGCATCGGGGCTTTCGGCAGAGGTAGATGATCGGCAGGTGCGGTCATGATGTTGATGGGAATTTCCAGATGCACGGGCCGGGGCCTGCCGCCATCGAACACCGCAAAGGCCTGCGCCAGGGCAGGGGCCAGTTCCTCGACCGTGTGGATCGTCCGCGAAAAGGCCGAGACGCCCGAAATCAGCGCCTGCTGGTTCGGCAGCTCATGCAACCAGCCTTCGCCAGACCCCATACGGCCATGGGAATTCACCGCCGAAATCACCAGCATCGGGATGGAATCCCCATAGGCCTGCCCCATGGCGGTGGCGATGTTGGTCATACCGGGGCCGGAGATGATGAAGCACACACCGGGTCTGCCGCTGACCCGCGCATAGCCATCGGCCATGAACCCCGCCCCCTGTTCGTGCCGGGGTGTCACATGGCGAATGCCCGATCCGGGCAGGCCGCGATACAGCTCCACCGTGTGCACGCCGGGGATGCCAAAGACCGTATCCACCCCGTAAAGCGCCAAGAGGCGGGTCAGATACATCCCTGCGGTCAATCCGGTTCCGTCGGTCATGGTGTCATGCCCCTTAATTCCATCGCCGGGACAGTTCCAGAGCTTTGAACCGGGCGCAAGCAAATCGCGCCCGGTTCCGTTCAGGCCCGCAGCCGGTGATGCAGCAGGATCGGCACGACCAGATCTTCTTCATCCGTCAGGTGCCGGTGAAGAAACCCATTGAGCTGCTCGGCCATATCCCGCACCGGCCCGACTTCGCCCGCCATCTGCGTGGGATCAAGCGTTGCCAGTTGCACCACCCGGTTCGCGTTGCGTGTAAAACGGTCGAGCAGCGCGTCCAGGTCCTCATGATCGCCTTCCAGCATCTCCAGCCCCGCCGCAAATCGCGGGTCGGCGGCCTGAAGTTCCGGGAAATACTCCCGATCCTCCCATGTGTGGTGACCATGCAGGTTGCGCACCAGCAGGTTGCCGAACTGCGCCAGCCGCCCGGCGTAGCGGCCATCTTCCATGGCCTTGTCGAGGAAGGTTTCGCTGTCCCTTTGCACAATCTCGCCAAGCTGGCGGAACATCTGGTGGGCCCCCATCCAGTTTTGGATGGAGCGGGCGAAAGCGGGATGCGCCTGCCAGCTGTCGCGTGGCAGGTCCCGCAGGAGGCTCCGCATTTCGGGCGGAAGGCCCCCGCGTGTCGTGATGTGGTGGGTCATGGCACCCAGATGGGGGGCACACGGAAACGTGACAATCTGCAGTTGCGCACAGGGGCGGGGCCGGATTGCAGAGTTGCGGGCCTTATGTACAGTGCGGAAAACGGAGGATTTGACAATGACAATCATTCCAGTAGCGGGAATGTTCACCTATGCGGCGGTGGCGTTTTTGGCCCTGACCACCGCAGCCCCGGCGCAGATGCACGGTCACGGTGCCGATGGCACCGGCCATGACGAGGTCACCATGCCCGGCCTGCGCGGCGTCAATGCCACGCCAGGCGAAAGCAGTGACCTGATGATCATGTTCCAGCATTTCGACACGCTGACCCGAGAGGTCGAAAACCTGCCCAACGGCATTCGCACCGTCACCGGCGCCACCGACCCTTACGTGATGGATGCGCTGACCCGCCACGTCACCCAGATGATCGAACGGGTAGAGGCCGGCGACGATCCGCAGATCCTGATCCAGAGCCCGACGCTGGATATCTTCTTCGCCCGCTATGAGGGGCTGGAGAACGAGATCGAGATGTCTGAGGCTGGCATCGTCGTCACCCAGACCTCTGATGACCCGGAGCTTGTCGCGGCGCTTCACATCCACGCCGCCGAAGTCAGCGACATGGCCGCGCGCGGGATGCAGTCGGTGCATGAACGGATGATGGAGGGCGGGTGATCCTTGCGGACATGACGCCGCCATCCCGGCTTAGATGTCAGGATCGGCGGCGTCCTTCCAGGTTCTGTACAATGTTGTGAGATGCTCGAATGTCCGTGGCTCGTCGCACTGATAGCGTCGGATTATCAAACGGGCATCGCGAACCAGTCGGCAAACATTGCCGCGGATCATCCCGCGCAGCATGTTTTCGTCCAGATCGGCGCTTTTGATGCCGAGGGCGATGAACTCATAGTAGTTCAGCAACGAACGAACGGCCTCTGCGCTCTTGCGGCGGCGATTGGCCTCTTCGTCCGATATATCTACGGTGCGTGTGGCGTCCAGATAGGCTGTGTATGTGTCGGGATCTATGTCTGTCCCCTCGGCAAAGCAATGCTTGCGTTGTTCCAGGTGTTGCCGAAATTCGGGCGAGAGGCGGGTGGTGAACAGAATATTGATCGTATGCTGTTTGCGGGATTGCGTTTCCTTTTCAACCGACCTGTAGAAGAAGGAAAAGACGGCGAACAGCAGTGCCGCGATCGAGGCCGTCACTCTGGTATCCAGACCACTAAGAACGGAAGGGGCTATCAATTGCACGACAAGCAGGAGCACAAAGGCAAGACAAAGGCCTGGCGCTGCAATGAGCGTGAGAAAATGCACAACTGTGCGCACCTGGTTACTCCATACAAAAAGGCCGGACCTTAGTCCGGCCTTTCGGTTTGATCCTTAGCCGTTGCCGGCGCCTTCTCTCAGCATTCCGAGCCTCCGCTACGAGCGATGAACCTAGGATGCAATATGGCGCCTAACAGCGGGTTAATCAACGTGAGATCAGTTCTTCGCTTTGTCGACCATCTTGCCTGCGGAAATCCACGGCATCATGCCGCGCAGCTTTTCGCCGGTGGCTTCGATCTGGTGTTCATCGTTGATGCGGCGGGTCGCTTTGAAGGACGGCTGGCCAACGGCGTTTTCCAGCATGAAGTCGCGCACGAACTTGCCGGTCTGGATGTCGGTCAGGACCTCTTTCATCGCCTTCTTGGTCTGCTCGTAGGGCAGGATACGCGGGCCCGAGACATATTCGCCATATTCGGCGGTGTTCGAGATCGAGTAGTTCATGTTGGCGATGCCGCCTTCGTAGATCAGGTCCACGATCAGCTTCACCTCATGCAGGCACTCGAAATAGGCCATCTCGGGCGCATAGCCCGCTTCCACGAGGGTCTCAAAGCCCATGCGGATCAGTTCCACCAGACCGCCGCACAGAACCGCCTGCTCACCGAAGAGGTCGGTTTCGCATTCTTCGCGGAAGTTGGTCTCGATGATGCCCGACCGGCCGCCGCCGATGGCGGAGCAGTAGGACAGGCCGATTTCCAGCGCCTTGCCGGAGGCGTCGTTGTCGATGGCCACCAGGCAGGGCACGCCGCCGCCCTTGGTGTATTCGCCGCGCACGGTGTGGCCAGGGCCCTTGGGGGCCATCATGATCACATCGACGCCGGGCTTCGGCTCAATCAGGCCGAAATGCACGTTCAGGCCGTGGGCAAAGGCAATCGCCGCGCCGTCGCGCAGGTTGTCATGGACGTATTTCTTGTAGGTCTCGGCCTGCAGTTCATCGGGCATGGTGAACATGATCAGGTCGCACCAGGCCGCCGCTTCGGCGATGCCCATCACCTGAAGGCCTTCGCCTTCGGCCTTGGCCGCAGAGGCCGAACCTTCGCGCAGTGCAACGACCACGTTCTTGGCGCCGGAATCGCGCAGGTTCAGCGCGTGGGCGTGACCTTGGGATCCATAGCCCAGGATGGCCACTTTCATGTCCTTGATCAGGTTGATGTCGCAATCGCGGTCATAGTAAACGCGCATGTCTGTTCCTCCGAAAGATTGACTGGCGGTTGTCTAACCTTCTGATCAGACAAGCGCGAGATCTGCATTGGAAGAAATTTCATAATATGGTATAAATTCATACGCAGAAAATTCAAAATGCAGATAATTCATGCTTGATGATGTCGACCGGCGTATCTTGCGCCTTTTGCAAACCGATCCCGGGATGCCGGTGGCCGATCTGGCCGAAGCCGCCCGGATCGCGCCCGCGACCTGCTACAAGCGGCTGGACCGGCTGCGCGAAGAGGGCGTGCTGCGTGCGACGCGGGCGGTGATCGACTGGCGGGCGCTTGGCTTTGCGGTGGAGGTGAGCTTGCGCATCACGCTCGACAAGACCCAGAGCCGCGCCTTCGATGAGATCATGGACGCGGCGCGCGACATTGCCGAAGTAGTGGAAATCCAGACCTTTCTGGGCCGGGTCGACCTGCGCCTGTTGGTGCTGGCCCGCGACATGGCCCATTATCAGCAGGTCTATCGCGACCGCATTCTGGCGCTGCCCCATATCACCGATATCGAGGCGCTGATGCAGGTGGCCACAATCAAGGACGCAAGGACGCTGCCGATATGAGCGGATGGGACGCGATGGATATGGCGCTGTTGCGCGCGGTGCAGGAGGACGCGGGGCAAAGCTCGGCGGTGTTGGCGCGGCAGATGGGACTGAGCCAGCCAGCGGTCTGGCGTCGTCTGAAGCGGCTGCGGGAGGCGGGGGTGATCGCGGGGCAGGCGCTGGATCTGGACCCGGCGCGGCTTGGCTTTGGGGTGACGGTGTTTCTGGGGGTGAAACTGGCCACCAAGGGGCGGGTGAGCCTGGAGGATTTCGAGCGCGCTGTGGGGGCGATTCCGGAGGTGCAGCAGGTAAGCCATGTGCTGGGGCTTTATGATTACCGGCTGCGGGTTGTGGCCCGCGACATTGCGGATTTCGAACGGGTGTTGCGCCGCCGGATCATGACGCTGCCGGGTGTGGGCAATGTGGAGGCCAATGTACTGCTGAGCGAGGAGCGGCGTCCGGGGCCTTTGATGGCGGGGTGACGCTCGGCCCGCCCTGCGGGACGTGCCATCGCCCCACCCGCCATCCCGGGGGGTGCCCTTGCGGTGAAAGCTGCGCTGGCGTTTTCCGTCGGATCGTGAGTATTTGGACCAAGAAGAATGATCATGCCGCGAAAGGGAGGCTGCCATGACCGCTTTGCTGAACACCGTTGACCCCGACGGATTGCTGGAGTTTTCGGTGGTGTTCACCGACCGGTCGCTGAACCACATGTCGACCCAGTTTCAGCAGGTGATGCGCGACATCGATGCCGGATTGAAGCAGGTCTATCATGCGGATGCGACGGCCCTGGTTCCCGGTGGCGGGACCTTCGCGATGGAGGCCGTGGCACGCCAGTTTGCGGCGGACCGAAAGGTTCTGGTGGTGCGCAACGGCTGGTTCTCGTTTCGCTGGAGCCAGATCATCGACGCGGGCCAGATCGCGACAGAGACCGTGGTGATGAAGGCGCGACAGGTGGGTAACGAGGCCACCGCGCCTTTCGCCCCCGCGCCTGTGGATGAGGTCGTGGCGCGCATTCACGCGGAGCGGCCTGCGGTGGTGTTTGCCCCGCATGTGGAAACCTCCTCGGGCATCATCCTGCCCGATGACTACATTTCCGCGCTGGCCGGGGCGGCGCATGAGGTCGGGGCGTTGATGGTGCTGGACTGCATTGCCTCGGGCTGTGTCTGGGTCGATATGAAAGCCACCGGGGTGGATGTGCTGATTTCTGCCCCGCAAAAGGGCTGGTCTTCCACCCCCTGCGCCGGGCTGGTGATGCTGTCCGACCGGGCGTTGGCGCGGATGGAGGACACCGAAAGTAGCTCTTTCGCGGTGGATCTCAAGAAGTGGCGCGCGATCATGGCGGCCTATGAAAACGGCGGCCACGCCTACCATGCGACGATGCCCACGGACGGGCTGAAAGCCTTCCGCGATACGATGGCCGAGACGCTGGACTACGGCACCGATCGCCTGTGCGATGCCCAGTGGGAGCTTGGGACCAAGGTGCGCGCCTTGCTGGCCGCACGGGGCATCCGTTCGGTCGCGGCAGACGGGGTCGGCGCGCCTGGCGTGGTGGTCAGCTATACCGATGATCCGGGCATCCAGAACGGATCCAAGTTCAGCGCGGAAGGGGTGCAGATCGCGGCGGGCGTGCCCTTGCAGGTCGACGAGCCGCAGGGCTTTTCCACCTTCCGCCTTGGGCTGTTCGGGCTCGACAAGCTCTATGATGTGGATGCAACGGTGGCCCGTCTGGACGCGGCTCTGACCAAGGCCTTGGGCTGATCTGCCCTTCATTGTTCCTCAAATATCCCGGGGACGGCGCGTAGCGACGGGGGCAGCGCCCCAACCCGCGGCCCGGAACGGGCCGCGCGGATCGACGCGCGATAGCGCGGCGAAACCGGCTTAGCCCGCGCGCCCGGTTCCCAGTCCCGCGCGCATCAATGTGGTCCGAACCGGCTTGACCGAATAGAAGGCGCGCAAGGCCCGCATCCGCATGTCGCGCAGCCCCCGGATCGACGCCATGGACGCGCGGTTCAGGGCGTCGATCCCGGCCACGCGGGCGCGGACCTCGCCATGGCGCGCCTTGTGATAGGCGGTAAGCATCGCGCGCGATCCCAGGTTTCCAGGATCGGCTTCGGCCAGGTCCAGCAGCACCCGCATGTCGCCCAGACTCATGTTCAGCCCCTGCGCCCCGATCGGGGGCACCACATGGGCGGCCTCGGCCACGAGCGCCACGCGCTCGGCCTCCATCCGCTCGGCCACCTGGCTGATGATTGGCCAGACCGTGCGCCGTGTGATCAGGCTCAGCGGCCCCCAGAGTCCCGCTGACCGGGCCGTCATCTCGGCCTCGAACTCGGGCACCGGCAGCGACGCCAGCCGCGCCACCTCGGGGCCGCGTTCCATCCAGACCACGGCCGAACAGGGCTGGCCCGCGTGATCGGGCAGCGGCACCAGCGTGAAGGGCCCGCCCGATCGGTGGATCTCGGTCGAGACATTGTCATGCGGCACGGCATGGGTGACGGCGAAGGCCAGCGCCTTTTGCCCGTAGCGGGTGGTTTTGACCGATATGCCCACGGCGTCGCGGACCGGAGAATTGCGCCCGTCCGCGGCC
>Ga0213841_1000679_pt1 | contig 29582 bp, 28 predicted proteins | sample SWPATP23_FD_160125 | JGI IMG/M metagenome (GOLD analysis project Ga0213841, IMG submission 160125) | Coastal seawater microbial communities from Marineland, Florida, United States - SWPA TP2 #3 | ecosystem: Environmental > Aquatic > Marine > Coastal | place: USA: Florida | collected 2016-08-14 | reverse complement strand
GTAGTTTTATTACTTCAGGGCAGTGGCATGCAACGACACATAAACTGCGTCCTCTCTCTTGCGCGAAAGAAAAAGATCGAAGTGATAACAGATCATGATAAACCGGCAGCATCAAGTTGCCGAGAATGTTACTGTTCCAGTAATGTTTCACAAAGACAGTAACTGTGTTACGATTGCGGAAGAGGGACACCGTATAACGTAGGGACAAGGGATGAGTGGGAACAAAGTCTTACGAAAGGATTGGCGCCGATCAAAGGAGCTGATTGCGCAAGGGATACCAGAAGTGGAGCCGCACAAAGAGGTGCGCGTTGCTTTTCTTTTGCCCGACCGATCAAGTTTTTATGCACGTGCATACAATGAAATAAAAGAGCTGCTCGAAAGAGAGCATCGATGCCAATTTTCTACTGAATTGTTTGTTGCAGGCAGCAGCAAGGCCGATCTTCTTGATCGTTTTGTTGATGTTATTTTGGAACAAAAGTTCGACATCATATTACCGATCGGTAACGCAGCAACGCATGCAGCACGCAGAAGGACGCGAGGGATAAAGAAAGGCACACCGGTTGTATATGTTGGCACGCAACGTCCCACAGGAACCGATCTTATTCATTCGTATCAAAACTCACGAAACAATCTTGTTGGTATCACCCTCTTAGCGACCGATAACATTTTACCGATCGACCTTATTCCTTATACATGCGCCATGGAAAAGCGCGTTTTCTTTGTGCCTTATCATGAAGACGTCGTTTCTCGGCGCTTATTACAAGATCTGTATAGAAAACAAGAGCATCTCAAGCATCAGTATGGATGTGAGTTTGTGCTTGCATCGTATACCGGCAAATACTTAGATGCCGACTTTTTCAAGCAGGTAGAAGCGCATGATGCCGTTCTTCTGATTGAAGGGGCATTACCAAAGCGTGACGCACAAACACTAGATGAATATTGCAAAACAGCGGGAAGACCGTGCTACGCGGGAAGCAAACAGATTCGTAAAAAGGGTGGCGTGTACGCTGTTGGCTCTGACTTGGAGTATGTCGCTGAGCGTGTGTATGAGATGGTGTGTAAGATTGTCCTTGAATGTTACCGCCCAGCAGAGTTGCCTCTTAACGAAGTGATGTATGCAAGTTCATTTTTATATCATGGTGGTCATGCAAATGCGCAAGGCGTATCGGTTTCATCTCACTATGTTTGTGCCTATGAGCCTGAGGAAAAAGACTGTTTTTTTAATATGCACACAGAGAGCAAAAGTAAGTTTATTGCCTACTGCAAAAGCAATACGCTTGGTTTGCAAGAAGCTCTTTTTATTATGACGAGGCACTTGGGCAAGAACGTTCTTCTTAAAGGTTCATTGCAAGAACAAGAGGAAGATATGCGTGCTGCAATAGAGGAGGATGAAGAAAAACAAATCTATCACATAGCAGTTCTTATGCCTTACTACAGTGAGCTCTGTAAGCGTCTCTATGACTATTGCCGAGATGCTTTAGGCGGAGACAAGGAATGTGTTTTTCTCACCGAAAGATTCTCTGCTAATGGTATAAATGCCCTTCTTATGGAGCGGCATGTTAATGCGATCTTAGATTCAAAAACAAAATTTGATGCAATCGTTACGATTGGAAAAAAAGCTTCTCTTGCTGCAAAAAAAATTACAAAAAAGCGCAAGAGTACTATTCCAGTTATTTTTACTGCTATTGAACGATCAGTTGTCAGTTCTCTTGTTCATTCAAGCAAGAACTCTCGAAACAACCTTGTAGGTGTTGCGGTTGTAACGCCTTGTCAGCTCATGCCAATAAAGCTCATCTTAAGGACGAATCCAAACGCCAAGCATTTTTTCATACCATATCGCCAAGAAGCATGCTTTCCACAGATGCTTGCCAATATAGAAGCGTGTCAGAAAATTTTCAGAAAACGAGGGTGTGAGATAACAGCAGAAGCATTTTCAGGTAAGCGTTTTGAGCAGTCTTTTTTAGAGCAGATGAAGGATTATGATGCTGTTATTATCCCTGAGGGGGGCACAACCATTTCTGACCGAGATGTAATTATAGAGTACTGCAAGAATGCAAATATCATGGTGCATGCAGACGGCGCAGAAGCCGTTGCAAAGGGAGCGCTTTTTGCAACTACATCAGATATTCGAGTTATGGCACAGAGTACGGTTGATCGGGTAAAGGCCGTGACAAAAGGGGAGAAGAAACCGGCAGACCTTGAAACTGTTGTTATGACAAAGATGCGTAAGACAATTTACGGCCTTGATAATGCAAGTCGGCTTGGTGTGGTTTTGCAGCTTGATGATTATGAAGATGTGTTTGAGTGTTGTGTCGACGAAGAAGAAGTTGTCTTGCCGACAGAGTTTGAAACAAAAAAATTGTTTGTCGGGTACTGCGAGAGTAACACGATTGGCTTGCTCAAGGCGTTTGAGGTTTTAACACAACACATAGAATCTGAGTTGACATTCCATTCTGGAATACGAGAAAAAGGCATGATAACAACATGTGATGTTTCCAAGGCGACACATCGTATGGACTTGCGTTTGCAGATGATAAATGATGGCGCTGCATTTCTGGTACATGAACCATTTGTACCAGCATTTTTTGTCAGTGGAGGATACGCAATACACGGCATTATTGCAGAAATGAAAGCATCTGGTCGCATGCGACCGCTTACCTCAGTACAATTTGCATCTTCTCTTGAGCAGGCAGTTGGCCTGGAAGAATCTCTTGAACATGGTTTTCGTCATGAAGCGACTATTCTTGAGCCAGTTGACCCTACATGGGCTATCGGTTACCTCAAAGCAATTGGTAGAAGTCGGCTCAAGGCAGCGTATCTTTTGTATGGGGAGCAGGGGCAAGAGAAGCATAGCCAGTTTAATGTTTATCTTGAGCGGTGCTGCAGGGAGGCCCGACGCCTTGCACTTGACCTGATCCCGGTGCACGTCAACAGCCTTGATATGGTTCATAAGGTTCTTGCCCGGCACAGCGGGAAAAGAAATGCTTTTCTGAGTTTTACTCACCTGATTGATGATCCTCTTGCTCGAGAGATGGTGCTTGTGGGCCGAGAAATGAATCTTCTTGTTATGGCTCCCTCCCTTGCTCTTTCTGATCTTGCGCCGATATCAATTGGTATGGCCCATGACACACTTGCTCAGGCATCTTTTAAGCAATACAGCGGAACGCTCTTTGTTCGTCACGTAACAGGAGAGGATTTGTACCTTCGGTGTGCCAATGAAGAACTTTTACAAAAGATGGGTTACGAAAAAGGATTAAGCGACCTTGTGTTGAAGTCTGGAAAGATACTTGTCAAATAACCGGTTTGCCTCTTATCATACCCGGCCGCAGATTCTTGCATATATGCAAACAATACAGAGTGTCACCTTAAAGGAGCCGTTGTCATGAGAGAAATGTTACAAGATCTTTATGCGCAAGCGCGCAGTGCGATGAGCCGAGCTTACAATCCGTATTCAAACTATGCCGTTGGTGCTGCTCTTCTCACTGATTCAGGAACAATCTATGCCGGATGTAATGTTGAAAATGTTTCGTATAGCATGACCATTTGTGCCGAAACAAATGCGGTTGGCACTATGGTTGCAGCAGAGGGGCATACACGGATAGCGCATATGCTTCTCGTTGCAAGTGGCTCTACATTTCCTTCTCCATGCGGTGCATGTCGACAAAAACTTGCTGAATTCTCAACACCAGAAACAATGGTCTACTTTGCTCGACCAAGAGATGAGGGTGAAGGCTTTGATGTAAGAAGCTATCGCATGTCGACGCTGCTACCACTTAGTTTTACACAGGCGGTTTTATGGGATCATGGAGCTCAGAAGGTTGCTCAGCAGGCAACAGCTCAACCTACTCAGCCTGGGGTTAAACAAAAACAGTGATTGCAATTGGCATTGATATTGTAACCATCAGCCGCTTTCATTCATGGTGCCACGCTTCTGATCAACAGCTTGCAGTTCTCTTTTCTCCTTACGAGCGTGAGCAGCTTTTGCTTCGGCAAGATCAACCTCTTGCCAGCCAGGCGGCGTATCTCGCATCACGATTTGCGGCGAAAGAAGCGTTTTACAAAGCGTTAAGCTCGTGGCTTGCGCAACACAACCAAACAGAACATTCATTTTCCTTTAAGCGATGTGCTCCTCATGTGTGGGTTGCCTGTACGGGCGTGTGGAAATTGCCACATCTTTTTTATGATAAAGAGGCGATACAAAACATGGTTGGAGGAGCTTTTGTCCCCTTTTTGGCACAGGTCACACTTTCTCACGAAGAGCAACAGGCCGTCGCACAGGTCGTTTTGAGTACATAAGCAAAAAAGAGCGTAGAAAAGCGGGTTTTCGATGGTTGTTTTTCTTAACAAACCGGTTTAGTCTTCTCGAATCGTGGGCGGCGAAGTGGGGCGAAACGTAAAAATTCCTTTAGGGAGGAAGGGTGCTTTGAAGTCAAAGGCAAAGCGCCCTTTTGCTACGATAATGCACCTGTTGGATCTATTGATTGACGCAAGAGACTGTTGATTTCTCGATCGGTAAGTGGTTTTCCCAAGAGTTGCGCAAAGGCGTTTGCCATCTCGTCGCGGGCTTTTTGCATATCAGCTGCACTCTCGCTGTCCGCGTTTCTAATTGCTCTTGCAAGAATTCTCTCTTCATTCTCTTTTTCTTCAGTAAATTTTTTCTTCTTCTCTCCAACAACATTTTCTGCGTGTTGAGAGTGTCCGTTCACTTTTTTCTCGTGTGCATTTTTCACTTGTTGAAACGCCGCATTTTTTTCAAGAGCATATTCTTCCAGCGCTGTGCGCGCCCGTTCAATAACAAGTTTTTTTGCTCGCTCTTTGTCTGATGCAACGTTCTCCAAATCGGTTTCGGCTACATTTTTATAGTTTTCAATCGTACTTACTTTTGTTGTTTCAATGGTCGATAAGTCTTTTGCCAAAACTGTATCAAGCTCAGCGAGTGCTTTTTCATATGCTTGTCTCAGTTTTTCTACCGAGTCGACTTTGTTTTGCTTAGCTTGAGCGATTAAAGCGATGGTTTTTTGCTCTGTTGCTGCGATCGCTTCATCTCGCCGCTGTTGAATGAGTGTGATGTGCTGCTCACTTTCTCGTTGTATTATCGCAAGAGCTTCTTCTTTTTCAGTATCAACTTGCGCATGAAAACCTTGTGCGGTTTCTGCAGCTTGGGCAATTTTTTCTTGGTAAAGAGCTTCAAGTTCTGCAATCGCTTCATCGCGTTCTTTTTCAAGACGACTTTTTTCACCTTCAAACCATGTTTCGACAACAGCAATACGCTGCATCGTTTCTTTTTTAAGAGCATCAACGATCTGTGTGTAATGTTGCAGAGAGGTTGCTATTTTTTGCTGCGTATCTCGTTGTATAGCCAGAGCAAGTGTTTGCTGCTCATTGCTCATCTGCCGATAAAGGGCTCGAACAATATCTTCATCAGTTGGCTGTGTCTGCTCTGGGGTGACAACAACGTCTTGCTCCTGTTGCGGCTGCTCTTGTGTGCCAAAAGAGAGGGCTGATCGATAACGATAGATGACAAGGGCACGTGCAATACATGAAGAAAGCACATGTATGAGTGAGTTAAGAGTGAGGTGCTCACCAGGTTTTTGTGCAAAGTATTTGGTAAGGCCTGCGATCGTAAGTGAAGTTGCTTCTAGGCCCATCAGTGTGTTGCTTACTCCTTGAACCTTATTGTAAACAACAAGCTTATTGGCGTTGTTATAGATGCGTAACAACTCGTAAAATAAGTAAAATTTGAAGACTTGGTTTACACATTCTCCTGTTGTCAGGAGGCGTCGTGTATGTTTTGCATCTTTATGTTGGTTGCGTATGGTTTGTATACGAAAATAGCTTCCGATTGGAGAGCATGCAATTCGTGCAAGTTGTGCAAGGGATGAGATCTCTATTGTTTTTTTATCTTGCGATTTGAAAGCGATACATGCTGCTGCAAAGTCAGCAATCGTATCAAGGGAGACCGTTGCAGGATGGCGGTTGATATTCATTGTGCGATACCGCTTGCCCTTGTTGGGAAAGAGAAGCGCAATGTCATCACCATCAATTCCGTCGGGTGTAACAGGTGCAGCTGAAAAAAGTGACGATGAGAGACAGGTACATGATAAGAAAAAACTAACCAAACGAAGGTAAGACATACAAAACTCCTTTTTTATCGCTGTATGACAGAGAGTGGTCTTCTTTGTAAATATATTATGGTTGTTTCTTATCGCTTCGATATAAGAAAAAAGGGTGGACTCTTGCTTGCCGACGCTGGTAGCAATCGGTACACTTCTGCGCATTACGTATCTTTTTACCTATGGAATTGCATGCAGCCAAAAAAATTGGGAACCATTGTTGCAGGATCGCTTCTTGAAGGTCTTGTGATGCGACTTGATCCATCGTATGAACTTGAATCTATAAAGACAGGCAAGTTTGCCTGCGTTCGAGGCACGAACTATTCTTTCTTCTCTCTTATTACCGACCTGGAACTCTTGGTTACCAATCAAGATATTCTCATGTTTCCACCAAGCAAAAATGATCGTCTGTTATATGACATGCTCAAGCAGCGTGACATTTATGCCAATATAAAAATTCGACCAATGTTAATGTTAGATGAGCGTGGATCCCGCATGCCAGTCAAAACAATTCCATCGCATTTTGCTGATGTGTTTGAAGCAAGCAACAAAGAGGTTGCACAAATCTTTGGCAGTGAGCAGGAAGACCGTAAGTTCTTTAGCATTGGCATGCCGCTTGATATGGATACACCGATCTGCATGGATTTAAATCTTTTTACAGAGCGATCAAACGGAATTTTTGGAAAAACAGGTACTGGTAAAACATTTTTAACACGCCTGGTTCTTGCAGGAGTTGTAAAAAGCAGAGCGGCTGTAAACCTTGTGTTTGATATGCACTCAGAGTACGGCATGCAGGCTCGCAAAGAAGGTGCCGGTGTGCAGTTTGTTAAAGGATTAAAGACGCTTTTCCCCGACAAAGTTGCCATCTTTTCGCTCGATCCCGACTCAACACGTAGAAGAGGGTGTGCTCCCGATGTTGAAGTGAAGCTTTCGTTTGATGACATACGTGTTGATGATGTGATGGCATTGCAAGATGAGCTTAATCTGCATCCAACAGCTCTTGAGGCAGCATATTTAATTGCCAGCCGCTATAAAAAGCGGTGGTTATCGGTGCTGCTTGCTCGTGGTGTTGATGCAAAAGAGTTAGCAGAAGAGATTGGTGCGCATACAGAGTCTGTTGGTGCGCTCTACAGAAAGCTCAAGCGGTTAGAAAAATTTCCCTTCTTAACAAAAACAGCATCAGACAACTCTGTTATCGACTTGCTTTTTGAGTATCTCGATCGCGGTATCCATGTCATTCTTGAGTTCGGTAATCACACATCCTTGCTCTGTTATCTCTTGATTTCAAACATTATCACACGACGCTTGCATGATATTTATGTTGCAAAGACTGAAAAGTATCTTTCAACACAAGATGCTGGTGATGAGCCGCGCAAGCTTATGATTACGATCGAAGAAGCGCACAAGTTTTTGAATCCGCAGGCGGCAAAACAGACGATTTTTGGAGTGATTGCGCGAGAAATGCGTAAATACTATGTCTCCCTTCTTGTCGTTGATCAGCGGCCTTCCGGTATTGACCCCGAGATTGTTTCTCAGATCGGTACAAAAATTGTGGCGCTGCTGTCAGATGATAAAGATATTCAAGCTGTTCTGACCGGTGTAAGCAACGCAAGTGGTCTTCGTGCGATTCTTTCAACTCTGGATACAAAGAAACAAGTTCTGGTAATGGGGCACGCTGTTCCAATGCCTGTTGTTGTCAGAACGCGGGAATATGACGAGACATTTTACAGTGACATGTTGGCGCAAGAAGGCACTGCAACGGTTGATGACCTCGTTAATGAGATTTTTTAGGAGTCACAGGCGGCAGACATGCGTGGTGCAGGTAGCTATAGAGGGAGTTTTCTGGGTTTTTGATGGGAAGGGCTCTTCCAAGACGTCGTAAGAACATAGTGTTTACCTGTGCTATGGCCGCTGTGCAGTAAAAAATAACCTGTCTTGTAAGCGTGACATCACTCATCTGACCCTGTGAGAGGAAAAGGACAACAAGCGCTTGAACAATGTATTGTACCTCTTTTTCAATAAAGAGAAGTTTTTCTTCTGATGTGATTCTCTCAATCTCTTGTCTTATGGTGTTAAGAGCAAGAAAAAAGCCGCCAAAATCATAGATACTTTTCCACGTTTTTCTGTGGTTTTCTTCTTCAATAAAGGTTGCAACAATTTTTTGTTGCTCTTTGTATGGAGTTTTGTCAGCTATCTCAGGAAGTGGAAGGCATCCTCCATCGAAATGTGTATGCTTTTTTATCTCAGCAAGAGCTGTTTCGAGCGTGAACGTTTGTAGGGTCGTTGTGCTTTTCGTTTGTGCTCCAGACCCTGCACCACCGGCAGTGTATGTATAGGTTGCTGTAGCAAGAAAAAGTGCAAGAATAATGCGTAATTTTTTCATAGATTTCCCCCTTTGAATTGTGCAAAAACTACTGATTTAAAGAAGGGTGAGAGTAGCATTGTTATTGTACAGCGTATAGCCCACCTGAATAACAAGAATGATCCCTTCCTCTGCAATGATTGCAAGAGGCTTTACTTTCAGAGAGTGCCTCGATACCCTCTCGCCCCACATGATTATTTCTTTCTACAACCTTTTCTCGAATAAGGAGTTTTTCAGATGAAAAAGCTTATCGCATGCGTAGTAAGCAGCCTTGTGATTACAACTGCCGTTTCAGCAAAATTTGATCTTGTTACGATTGATACAAACCGTCTTTTAAAAGAATCAAGTCAAGGTAAAGCTCTGCAAAGAGAAATTGAAAAAAAAGCAAAAGAAATTGAAACACGTCAGCAAGAGTTGATGGAAGACTTAAAAGGGCGACAAGAGAACCTGAGTACAATGGTTGCAGCGCTTTCTCCAGAAGCTCAAGAAGCAGAAGTAACAGAGCTGCGTATGGCACAGCACCGTGCAAAGCGTGAGCTTGAGGGCATGCAAGAAGATGTTCGCCTTTTTGCGCAAACAAAAGAAGCGTCACTTCGTCGTGAGCTCAACGGTATGGCAAAAGACCTTGCAAAAGAAAAATCATGGGGAGCAGTGTTAGATGAGAGTCATCCTCTTGTGCTTGCAACAGCAGAAGAAGCAGATGTGACCGGAATTGTGTTAGGTCGTGCAGCTGATATCTATAAAGAGACCCATAAAGTTGCATCAGCTCCAACAACTGTTGCCGCTGCATAAGCTGCGAAGGTTAGTATGAAAATTGAGTCTTCGCTCAAACAAGTTTCAACGCTGGTTAAGGGGGAATCATCCCTTGACCAGCGTTTTTTTATAAAAAATCTTTCATCACTTGAGTCGGCTGGACCAGAAGATGTTGCTGTTATCCTCGAGCGGGGGAGCGCTTCATCGTTTAATGAGGTCGATAGGAAAAAGATTGAAAAAAGCAAGGCGGGAGTCATTCTCTCGCGCAACGAAGTGGTGCCAGGAAAGCCGTATATTTTAGTTGATGACCCGTTGCATGCTCTTGTTCAGTTAACGCAATTTGCAAAACAAAAGCAGGGTGGCGATGTTCGTGGTGATGTGAGCCCTCATGCCGTTATTCACGAGCAAGCGTATCTAGGAAAAGGTGTGACCGTTGAAGCGTACGCAGTTGTCGAGAAAGGCGCGCGCGTTGGTGATTATGCGGTAATTGGAGCTGGCAGTGTTATTCAGGCGCATGCGACAGTTGGTGACTCAACTCGTATATATCCACGCGTTACTCTTTTAAGAGATTGCCATGTCGGTGCTCACACCATTGTGCATAGTGGTGCCGTAATAGGTTCTGATGGTTTTGGCTACCAAGTAACACAAGAAGGACTGCGTAAGGTGCCGCATGTTGGCAGCGTTCACATTGGCAACCATGTAGAAATTGGCGCCGGTTGTTGCATTGATCGTGCAACATTTGATGCGACCATCATTAGTGATGGGTGCAAGCTTGATAATATGGTTCACGTTGCTCATAACGTAACGATTGGTGCATCAACAGCTATTCTTGCGCATACGAGCATTGGTGGTGGTGCAAAAATAGGGAGTGGGTGCCAAATTGGTGGCCAGGTTGCTATTAAAGATGGCGTTACCATTGGTGATGGTGCAAAAATTGTTTCTAAAAGTGCTGTGACAAAGGACATTGCGCAAAAAGCGGTTGTATGTGGGCAGCCTGCGCAAGATTTTAGAGCATGGAAACGAGAATATAGTGCTCTTAAATCTGTTACGAATCATGTACTCTCTCAGCGTCAAAAAACAAAAACGGTTCCAGCATTGGCTCAGATGGTTGTGCGGGTGTGGAAGCGGTTGATGGACTTTGTTCGTTTTCCTCGGACATAAGAGACGTAACAGTGAGCATAGAAAAAAGAGGTTATAGTCGTGATTAAAGCAGTAATTGGATTGGGCAACCCTGGCAAAAAGTTTGAAGAAACTCGTCACAATATTGGTTTTCTTGTTCTCGATCGGATGGCAGAATTTCATAATGCAACGTGGCAAGAGTGTGATGATAAGCACTACACCTCAGTCTTTATAAAGTCTTCACATCAAGGTGATCGAAATTTGCTGCTTGTAAAACCTCAAACCTATATGAATAACTCTGGCGATATCCTTGGTTGGCTTTTAAAGAAAGGCATCAAACCGCTTGAGATCTTAGTTGTGCACGATGAGCTTGAAAAACGATTTGGCTCACACATGATGCGGCTTGGCGGAAGCGCTCGTGGTCACAATGGACTTCGCTCTATTATATCGGTCATAGGACAAGATTTTTGGCGTCTGCGTGCCGGTATCGATCGTCCTACTTTTCGAGATGATGTAAGTGACTATGTGCTTGCTCCTTTTACAAAAGAAGAGCAAGACCATTTACCTCGATTTCTTAAAGAGTTGATGTTTATTGCGCTTGACCACAATCCTTAGGCGAGAAGCCGAGACTGTTTTATTTGTTCTGCCGTGTCACTTCGTATGACGGCATATTTACAGAATGATGAAAATGAGCCATTTGCGCAGTAGTAGTCTGGTAAAAAGCCTTCTTGCATCATGCCGGCAGCAATAGCTTCTTCTTGCAGATAGGTATCATCTTCGTGAATGTCTGTTTCTATTCTTCTCATGTGAGCAACTTTATGGGTAATGCCATATTCAATCAGTGCTTTATAGATGTGTGTTGCAATTCCCTTCTTGCGATAATCTGATCGCAACAGTAGCAAGCAGAGAGCTCTTCCTCCAACGGGGTGATCGCGTGTTGCGTCTTCTTCGTCCGGCGCCCATTCTGTATACCCTGCAAGGCCGATAAGTGTGCCGGTTGCTTTGTCAAACACACCCCACGGAATGGTGTCGCCTTCGCGGTAGCTACGTGCAAATGTTGTATAAAACTGTTCGGTCTGGCGGTAGCTGGTATGAAGCGATTCATATGAAAGCAGCATTGTTTTTTTGTCGGTAAGAAGAGTATGAAGATCGGGGATATCAGTTTCCTTGAGGGCTGCAAAGCGAATCGTTTTTGTTTCAACAAACGGAAATACCGGGTCTGTTCCTTTTCCTATTTCATCAATAACGCATGAGAAGTTATGAGCGTGCTCATTAGGCTGAGGCTTGTTTGCTTTGTTGGCTCTTTCTTGGTTTGGAGTGCAGATAATGCAGCGCGATGCATCAATGTATGAGACTTTTTTCTCGCTGCTTTTTCCTCGTATGTGCTCCAGTGCACCGGGGAAAAAGGAGAGAAGTGTGACGAGCCAAACAGCGCCGGTCAGGCAAAGCAGTAATCTTTTTTTCATAGAGATCCTTGTGGTAGACGGTCGGCGATATCAGATTTGCGTATGTGGTATTGGTGCATTGTCATCATTACACCTTTATTGAGCCAGTAGTCACGAAGCGTTGCAACTACCGAGGCGCCAGATTTTTCCATCACGCGGCATGAGCCGGCATTATCTATGCGGACAACCGCACCGATGCTAAGAAGATCAAGGTGTGTAAAGGCATATTCAATAAGAGCACTCATTGCCTCAGTGGTGTACCCCTTGCCCCACTCAGATGCGTTCAGAGAATACCCAGCCCAACATCGCTTGTGGTACCAGTTGTAGGTATGCAGGTTAATGCAACCAATAACGCCACCATGCGCTTTGCTTACCATGGCCCATCGCATCTCGCTTCCATTGTTCTTTGCATAGCCTTCGAGCCATTGCGTAAGTTTTCGTTTTGTACGTTCTTTTGTCGTGTGGTTTTTATATGTCATTGATTGCGAGACCTCTTTTTGAGACCCATACGCATGCACAGCATCAAGGTCGTCAGATGTAAATTCTCGTAATATAAGGCGACGTGTTTCGATAACAGGAAGATATTTTCCTGGCAAAATGCGTATGATGCGTGGCTGAAAATTTTTGCTGTTATTTGTGCTACTGCGCGCGGCACTCTTATCAGAGCTGTTAAGAGAATTGGCCCGCCCACACGAAGAGCAGACATGAAGATGCCGTGTCCGATGACTGCTTGTCAGGTGAGAGAATGTTTTGTTGTATGTCAGAATAACGACGCAGGCAACGATGCTTGCAAAAAAGAACGCTACATATGAACGCACTGTGTTCCCCCTAAAAATATGACGCAAGATGCTGGCGCTGTGTAAAACTAAAGTGAAGGGTGGAGCGTAACAAACAGGGTTTATTGTTGTCAATTTGGGACAAAAGAATCAGTCTGTTATACTCAAAGTGAAGCATGTTTTTACCGGTGTATTGTCAGAAGAGGGGTCTATGAAAAAGGTTATATTGTGTCTCGCGTTGTTTGGTGTCAGCACTGTTTTTGCTGTTACACCGGAGCAAAACGTCTCTTTTGTAGTAGGTGCAGGCATAGGAAATCAAAAAAAGTTTAAGAAGGATAAGGTTTTCTACGCATATGGCCGTACCAACAAGGGAGTTATTAAGCAAGAGGCGCATAAGTATATCCCTTTTGGTCCTGGCTGTTTTTATAGAATTGCACACCCCCAGGAGGTTCGCTTGGGAAATCTGTTTGGTGACAGCGGGTCTTTTGCTCAGGGACGCACATTTAACAGAAAAATAAAGAGGTCTTTTAACAACGATGATGAAGCAAGGCGGTTTTTGTGGGGAAGCAAGTATGCTGATTATCAGGGAGTGACAAAGTTACCGCGTTTACTCCGAAAAGCTTCTGTGATTACCTTTCTTGTGAGTCTTATTGTTATGTACAACTTTTACAGAAAGAAGAAGCGAGAAGAGAAGAAGGAAAAAGATCTCTCTGCAGCAATTATGACAAGCCTTGCTCAGCTTTCGAAAAATCATCCCATTTATAAGCTTTTTACATCAGGCGAGAGGGCGAACATAATTATGAAGCGAGCGATGGAAGTAATGATTCGCATGCCGGTTCCTGTGGTGTTGCGCAAAACGATAGAGCAATATAGGACTTCGTTACAGAAAAAAGAGTCGTCAGAGTCAGGAACACGCCTTGCTCGCTGGGGATTGTTTGCCGCACTGCTCGGTTTTCTCGGCTCACACATTGTTCTTGCGTCAAAGCAGGGGTATAGTGACCAACTTGATGAGTATATGAGTTGGGGCCTAGGGCATTCGCTCGACGACGAATAACAGGCATGAGATGAGTAAGAAGAAAAGTCCATTTACCTTAGTAAGTAATTTTGAGCCAGCAGGTAGTCAACCGCAAGCAATTAAAACACTTGTTGATCAGCGACCAGGAGCGTCAACGCTGTTAGGTGTTACTGGTTCAGGAAAAACATTCACATTGGCAAACGTGATTGCGCAGCAAGACAAACAGGTTTTGATTTTAAGCCCCAATAAAACGTTGGCTGCGCAGTTGTATGAAGAGTTTACGCAGTTTTTTCCTGAGAATAAGGTCTGTTATTTTGTCAGTTACTACGACTACTATCAGCCTGAGTCGTACATGCCAGCGCAAGATATTTATATCCCAAAAGAGACAAAGGTTAACTCAGAGATTGAGCGTCTTCGTGTCGAGGCAACAGCTTCTTTGATAAACAGACGAGACGTTATTGTTATTACATCGGTTTCAGCAATTTACTCGCTGGGTAATCCGCAAGATTATCGCGACATGACATTCTCGGTGTCTGTTGGTGACAAGATGTCGCGGCAAGAGCTTATTGCAAAGCTTGTGAGCATTCAGTACAACCGCAATGATACTGAGCGAGCGTCAGGAAACTTCCAGGTTAATGGGAATGCGCTTCTTATTCAGCTTCCTTACATGCATGACAACTTACGTGTCGAGTTGTTTGGTGATGAGATTGATAGCATTGAGTTTGTGCAGCCAAACAATTTTAAAATGACGCGCGCTGTCGATACGATGATTATTTTCCCTGCCAAGCACTTTGTTACAACAGACGAACAACGAGAACGTGCGATTGCTCTTATCCGCAAAGACCTTGAAAAAGAGCTTGCAGAGCAAAAAGATCCTCTTGTAGCGCAAAGGCTTAAAACGCGTATTAATCATGATTTGCAGATGCTGCAAAATACTGGCTATTGCTCAGGAATAGAAAACTACTCGCGCTACTTTGATGGTCGCCAGCCGGGTGAAAAGCCGCACTGCTTATTTGATTTCTTTGACGATGACTTTCTTCTTATTCTTGATGAGTCACATATCGCAGTACCGCAAATGGGGGCGATGTATAAAGGTGATAAGTCTCGTAAAACCTCTCTCATTGAATACGGCTTTCGGCTGCAGTCGGCATACGATAATCGGCCGCTGATGTTTGAAGAGATTGAGCGGTATTTTAAAAACACGATTTTTGTGTCAGCAACACCGAGTGAGTATGAGCTGCAAGCGACGGTAAAGCGTGGCAACACTATTGCTGAACAAGTTGTGCGGCCAACGGGCATTGTTGATCCTGAGATTTCTATTATCCCTCGTTACGGCCAGCTTGATCATTTGCTCTCGTCGATTACAGAGACAACAGAGCGAGGGTATCGAACGTTAGTAACGGTTCTTACAAAAAAAATGGCCGAAACGTTAGCTGAATATCTCGAAGATAAAGGTGTGAAGGTTTGTTATCTCCATGCAGATATCAAGACGCCAGAACGCTCAGCTTTGCTTCTTAAGCTGCGGCAAGGAGTGTTTGACTGTTTAGTCGGTATTAATCTTTTGCGAGAAGGCCTTGACCTGCCAGAGGTTGCACTTGTTGCGATCATGGATGCAGATATTGAAGGCTTTTTGCGTAACGATCGATCGCTGATTCAGACGATTGGTCGGGCTGCTCGTAATACTGAGAGCAGGGTGTATATGTACGCTGATCGTATAACAGCTTCAATGAAGCGAGCGATTGACGAGACAAATCGGCGGCGCGCTGTTCAGCTAGCCCATAACCGTGAGCATGGCATTGTGCCTAAGACGGTAACAAGAGAAGTCACCGAGTCGATTAACGGTTTACAAGAGGCGATTGCTGCGGCATCTAAGGCAGGTAAAAAGAAGAAAAAACAGACGCATGACATGCCAGCAAAAGAGCGTAGAAAATTAATTGCGCATCTCAAAAAGCAGATGAAGCAGGCTGGCGATGCGCATAACTACGAAAAAGCAATTGAACTGAGAGAACAACTCAAAGAGCTTGGCGCGTTTGATGAGGACTCACACTCTTAAGGTGAGCATCAGTCCTCATAATCTTATTTATTCTTCAGAAGCACTCTGTTCAGCAGCTTGTTTAAGTCTTTTCTCTATAGCGGCAGCTCGCTCTTCTGCTTTTTGACGACGCTCTTGCTCTGCGGCTGATGGTGCCGATGTTGTGGCATCCGGTTTTACGGTGTCCGCCTCTCGAGAAGTGAGGCCTTCGAATGCATCTGCTCGAGTTGTTGGGTCAAGTGGATCAAGTGCTTCACGGTAATCGTCAAATTCTTCGGATAGTTCTGTGAAGTGTTTTTGATGTTTTTTGTATGCAGCCATCAAAAGCTCTATGTCGCTTTCTGTTCGAGAAGGAATTGTTCCAGCATGGTTACTAAAATCATCGATCTGTTGATCGAGGAGGTTTCGTTCGCCTGACAATTGAGTGCGACTCTCTGTTATCCTCTGGTGTTGTCTCTGGAGCTTACGGTTGTCTGCAGGTGGAGGTGCAAGGAGCTCAAGGGCCGTAAGTTGTCTGAATCCTAGAGTGCTTACAAACGTTGCGCGACGTATTTGATCTTCTTCAACGGTACATGTGTCAGCTGTGACTGCGGCTGCTCGAGCACGTGCTGCATCTGCAGCTGCTGTCAGATCAACCGCAACCCCTGGAATGCCGAGAGGATTTGCGAAGTCTTCACCTGATCCTCCACCTGAGCCTGAGGCTTTTGATGGATCAGGGACTGCACCTGCGCCTGCGCCGGTGTCACCATCTGAATCTGAATTTCCTTGATGTACTGGTCCTGAAGCCGCTGTTACGCCTGCGAGTGATGCTGCGAGAGCAGCTGCTACTTCTGCTTGCTCGAGAGCAGCTCTTAGTTCTGCTCGCGAGCGAGGTGTTAGCGCTCTGGTGAATGGTGGCCTCGATGCTGGTGCCGTAGGCCGCCTCAATCCTGGGGTTGTCCTTGCTGCAAGGCGAGCTGCAAAATCTGCATCTCCGCTTGTGTCTGGCGCGGGAGGAGCAGTTGGTGCTGGTGCAACAGGTCGTGGTGCTGGGACAGCTCTTGCACCGGGGACCAACCATGTTTCTGCAAAGAAGCGCTTAAAGCCATCGGAAGTTTTATCACCTACTCCATCGGTTGCCTTGTAAGCATCGTACGCACCATTTTCTTCTCTCTTAAACCAGCGTAAAAATGTTGGGCTTCCTTGTGTAGCAGTTGGATTTCCACCTTGAGCAATAAATACAGCATAAGCGGCATCTCTGCTTGTATCTTGCGCTGGAGGTGCAGGTGTACGTGGAGCAACAGGGCGAGGGTCTTTGCCATACCAGAAGTCAGTAGCTTTCTGTTTCAACATGTTTCTCTTCCAGTAAAGACCGCTGAGAAGTAAGACGGTTGCGGCAAGCGCAAGAACTTTTTTGTGTTTTTGCAAGAACGATGCTTTTGAGTTTTGGTACTTGTAAAAGCTTTCGAGCGTTGCGTATTCAAGTGATGAGAGGGCTGTGCGATGTTGTTTGAGCACGCTGTGAAAAAGGTCTAAGTCGTCATGCGTCAGAGAAGGGCTTTGCTCTCCTTTGGTTGCTCGAGTGAATAGTTGGTTAAAGCAAAGCACGAGTGGTTTGGCATCGTTATTTTCTGCATACTTTTGGATGATGTGTGTTGCACCTTCGTAATATGGATTTTTTTCGAGTGAAGAAGGAAAAATAGCGCTTGAAATAAAGAGAGCACAACATAAGAAGAAAAGTTTTTTCATAGATATCCCCTGGTAAAACATGTATCAAAATTCTGAATAATGGTACCAGATTTGTGATCTAATTGTAAACAGTGATCGAGTAGCAAGGTGATAAAAATTGCAAGTTACTGTCATCACGATGACATCATCGGCCCTCTTTGATACACTCTCGCGCTTTATTACAAATCATTTAAAGGTGCTTTCATGAAACTCTCTCTACGCTGGATTTTTACACATATTAATGCTGATTGGCAGTCACTTGATGTCAGTGACCTTGTTGCGCGATTCAATACGCATGTTGCAGAGATTGAGCATGTTGAGCATGTATCACATGATCTGAGCTCATATGTGCTTGGGCGCGTCGTGTCATGTGATGATGATGTGCTTGTGCATATCAGTGAGTATGACCAGCGTATTACGCTTAAAAAAAGATCTGATGTTCAGCCGGGACGTGTGTACATGCTTAAAAAACAAGCTGATGGGTATGCATGGACAACGCTTGCAGACTTTGGCTTAGAAAAAGAGGGAGTGCTGCCTGCGCTGCAGGCAGATGAGGCACAATGCTTAGGTGCATGGCGAGATGCATGGGAATGTGATGATGTCATCCTTGATGTTGATAATAAATCGATAACGCATCGTCCTGATATGTGGGGACACCGTGGTTTTGCGCGAGAGATTGCGGCGCTCTTTTCGCTTCCGTTTAAGAAAAAAGATTCATTCCTGTTTGAAGTGAGCCAAGAGGGGGCTTCATCACCGATTACTATTACAAACGAAGCTGAAGATGCTTGTTCTGGTTTTGTTGGTTTGCATGTTCCTGCTTGTGAGCAGGCACCAAGTGATCTTGAGATGGTCAGTCGTTTTGTCAAAATTGGCTATCGCCCGCACAGTGCCGTTGTCGATATTACCAATTTTGTTATGGCAGATTGGGGGCACCCGATGCATGCGTATGATAGCTCCTGCATTAGTGGAGGGGTGCTGACGGTGCGAAAAGCTGCAGCCGGAGAAACGCTCACACTGCTCGATGATACAAGCCTGACCTTGCATACCGAAGACCTCGTTGTTGCTGATGCAGAAAAAATTCTCGGCCTTGCAGGTGTTATGGGTGGTAAGGACGATTCTATGAAAGAGACTACTTCATCGGTGTTTCTTGAAGCAGCATGCTTTTCAGCTGCGCATATTCGTCGCACAGCGTTGCGTCATAAATCTCGAACCGAAGCTTCGCAACGCTTTGAAAAAACATTAGATCCAATGATGGCGCGAGAAGCGCTTAAGCGATTTGTTGCTGTTGCACAAGAAAAAGGTCTTTCACTTTCTCTGCCATATAAGATGCAGATTGTTGGAGACGATGTAGAACCTGTAACGCTTACGTTCACGCAGAGCTTTTTGCAGCAGCGCCTTGGTGTTGAGATGGGAAGCGATGTGGTGTGTGCTTTGCTTGAAAAATTATCCTTTCAGGTTGCAACACATCATGAAAAAAATGAGACCACATATACGGTTACGGTTCCGACGTTTCGATCGAGCAAAGATGTAAAAATTGCAGAAGATATTTTGGAAGAAATTATTCGCTTGTACGGCTTTGAAAAAATTCCATCACGTCTTCCTTTTATAGCAAGTCGGCCCGCTAACCTTCGTCCAAAAATGCTTGTCAGGCGCCTGAAAGAGTTTCTTGCAACGAGCGGGTTTCGTGAGCAAAAAAATTACGCTTTTTTTGATGAAACGGTTTTAAAAAAGTTTTCTTGGCCACGTGCTTCTGCTGCGTTGCGCTTGCGCAATCCGGTGTCTGAAAATAGTGTGCATCTTATCGATAGTTTGTTACCACACTTGTTAAAAAACGTGAGCGATAATAGTGCCGATTATGACCGCATCAGATTTTTTGAGCATGGAAGAGTTTGGCATGGTGATACGCAACATGCAGAGCGACAAGCCCTTGCGCTTGTGTGGTATGAAAAGCGTGCAAAACTTGATTTCTTTGACCTAAAGACAACCGTCGAACAACTCTGCAAGTTGGCACATGTATCTGCTGTTTGGGAAAAGATTTCGCAAGAAGCGCTTCCTTCGTGGGGGCTTGCAGGTCGCTGTGCGCGCCTTGTTGTTGACGGTGTAGTGCTGGGTGTGTTTGGGCAATGTGATCCGCTGTTGGTGCAAAAGTGTGGTGGTCTTCCTGAAAGCACAATGTTTGCGTGCCACCTTGATGCGTCTCTGATGATTGAAGCGCAAGAAAAATCGTACAAAGTTACCACTGATGCTCGCTATCAAGGATCTTCATTTGATGTCAGCATGATGATCCCGTTACACAAAACTGTTGCAGAACTTGAGCAGGCAATAGCACTCTGCGATTCGCATATTGTTCGTGTTCGCCTGATCGACTTTTTTGAAAAGAAAGAATGGAACGATCAACGATCAGTTGCGTTTAGAATATGGTTACGAAGCCAGCATCGCTCATTGCATAAAGATGAGATTGAGCAGGCTCGTCAGGCTGTTTTGTCATGCATAGAGGCGAATGAAGGCGTGCTTCGTTCATAGGTTCTTATAGATAAAGGATATACATGTTTCTGTTTTACCTTGTTGCGGGAAGCGTCATATTTCTTGATCGCATAACAAAGTATGCAGCGCTGCGTTATGTGAGTAAGCAGGCGCTTCACTTGTTTCCGGGTGCATCGCTTAACCTGGTATTCAATACCGGTGTAAGTTTTGGTTTTTTCTCATCGAGTGGCGCAAACTCTCACTTTATGCTGACATTTCTCGTCGCTGTCATTGTTGCATTGCTTATTATTGTATGGCGGCATTGTTCATCACATACCTTGCAATCAACGTTGGGCTATGGGTGCATTATTGGTGGTGCAATCAGTAATTTTTATGATCGCCTGTTTTTTGGAAGCGTCATTGATTTTATTGATCTTTATGCCGGTCGTTGGCACTTTCCGACCTTCAACATTGCAGACGTTGCTATTTCTTTAGGTTTTTTAGTTCTTATGTGGGAGACACTTCATGCAAATGAGTAAGTTACAAAGTAGTGCACGTATGATTGCAACGTTTGGCATGGTGGGAAACCTTCCTTTTGCGCGTATCTGGGTTTCTTTGCTCGGTGTTTTATTTGTCCTACTCGGTCAAAGCATTTTTACCATCACCTCAATGGCTGGGTGGATCATTCTTGGTATTGTTGTTGGCAGCATGCTTGGCATTTCGGCATACGTTAGAACATGGTTTGACAAAGAAAAAGAGAGTGAGATTGTGCTCGACCGTGTGGCAGGAGTTATTGTTTCTCTTCTCTTTTTATCAAAGTTCACCATCAAATTTACCCTCTTTGGCTTTACGCTTTTTCATGTCTGGTTATTTGTCAGCATGTTAGCGCAGCGTGTGTATGGGTATAACAATAAAGTGCTTGAAGGTCCGCTTGTTCTCTCGACAGGGGAGATTGCGCTTATTGCTGTGTTTACCAACATTGTATTGCACGCGCTCTGGTGGATTACGCACTAAGACATTTTTAGTATGAGTGGGTGCGTTAGGTTGTTTTTTGTTCAAAAAACTTTGCTCCTTCTTGTTCCCGTCGTATTGTCAAAAGTGCTTTTGCATCATTTCTTCTCACGAGGTTTTTTGTCACCTCTGTCTGTCCGCATTGCCACGTATCGCATCGCTGCGTTGCAGCAAGCCTGCAATGCGCGTATTTGCTGTGACAACATATGACTCTCCGGTTGGGCACTTGGTTCGGGCAAAGCAGTGGCGCTTGATTGGAGCAGCGTATGCCTTGGGCCTTTTAGTGGCAAACCATATCAAGGAGCATGCAACATACGACTATCTTATTCCTGTTCCGCTGCATGCCTCGCGGTATGCATGGCGCGGGTATAACCAGGCTCATGTTATGAGCGAAGCGCTTTCTGAGCAAACCGGCATTGCGATCGGGGCGTTTTTTAAAAGGGTAAAGCGAACGCGTTTTCAGGCAGGCTTATCTCACGATGATCGCAAGCACAATCTTAAGCAGGTGTTTGGTCCATCGCTCTTCTTTACGACGCATGATCTAAAAAAGATGTTATCTGGCAAGCGGGTGTTACTGATTGATGATGTGTATACCACTGGTGCGACGTTGCAGTCGTTTGCTTCGTTTATTCGCATATTTCGTCCTGCATGTATTGATGCTGCCGTTGCGTGTCGCGTTGTGTTAGATCATAAGTGATGTTGTTATGCCTCCTTTAAGAGAGAGGCGCTTTTTTTTGCCATCAAATGATGCTTGCTTGCTCGTAAGTGTAAAACGGGGGTGAGTGCAGGTTACCGGTGAAGGAATAAATGTTATCTGTGTATTGATTGCATAGAGCGCGTTGTGTGTGTGCAGTGTAATGTCGGTGGTAGAAAGTGAAAGGTTGTGGCGAAATGCGATGCACTGTTTGTTTTTATTCCACAACACAATCGGTGCTTTAAAGACATATGCGCGAGCACTGTTTTTCTTGTTTCCTATACGTGCTTTTGTATCAATAAAGTAAAAGGTGTTGCTGTCGTTGGTGCGAGCGTGATGTGCACGAACAGACAGTGTTGTGCCGTCTGAGCACAAGAGCGTTGACCGTATTCCATTGACGTGCAGCGCAGGGAGGTTGGCACAGCTATAAAAGGGCAAAGCAGAGCAGAGCGTAAACACTACAAAAGAGAGACGAAACATAAAAACGTTACTAGATAGGGCTAAACATTGGCTGGAGCCTTATGCGTTCTTGAATCATCTTCATCTTCTTTACCGCTTCTTTATATTCTTTTTGATGTGCACGAGAAAAAAGCGCAGCACGTTTTTTTACTCGTTGGTAGATGCGGTTAAGCCGATATGTCTGCACAAGGGCGAGAAGCTTATTGCTTATACCGGCAACATTAAAGTACCGCAGACTTGCTCCTTTGCCATGCAGTTTGTCGCCCGCTTCAAGACCAGCGGTTTCTGCCACTCTGATGCCGGCACGCACTTGTGCAAGGCGACGAACAAAGTCGTGCGCCTGTTGCGCCTCTTTTTGCTCAGGATGCTTTTGATTATAAAACGCGATCATGAACGCTTCTTCTTTGCTAATGCTTTGTGCTCTGCGAGAGAGAAAATTGTATATGTTTGTTGCAATGAGGGAGGCGAGGTGCCCGAATGCGAGCAGCTTATCAATGCGAGAGAAGTTGTGTGGCTGTTTGAGTGTTGCTTGTGCAAGGAATGGTGCTGCTGCAAGAGTCGCGTGGTACCCGGTGCGTGCAACATGAGCAAGGTTGTTAACAACGTCGGTTGACTGTTCTGGAGGAAGTATGTCAGAAACCGTTTCCAATTTCTGTTTCAGGTGTTCATATTCTTGAGATGCATCCATCAGACCATAACCAACACGTGCCAGTACTCCCATACTGTTCTGAGCGTTGTCATAGGTGCGAGAGAGTTTTGTAACAATTCCTTCAGTGCCATGTTTTTGTACGAGCCTGCCGGCATGCTCTCCAGCTCGCTCAAGGACGGCAACAGCATCTTTTCGTGTAGCAAAGTTCTGTAGCCAGTCTTGTTCTATTGCGTAATGCAGATCTGGATTGACACGAGGGAGGCCTTTTTGTAGTTGATAGATAAAGGCAACGTCTTTCATTGTAAGTTTTGTGAAGTCGTTGTGCTGAGCAAGAATAAACGCTTTTCCTGCGCGGGAGAGAACGCTGTCTTCTACCGCTTTGACATGTCTTTCAAACGAGGAAACATCTTGGTCATGCTGCTTTTTACTCCATATCTGTACTTTTCTTGCAACATACCTGTTGCCATCCCTGGCTTTTTGAATAGAGGTCTGTTCTCCATCAACACCCTGCTGTAAGAATGCGTGAGCGTCGCCAAATGTTTCAAAAGGGTCTCCTTTGTGTGAGGTGCCTGCTGTAGGGCCAAGGCTTGTTTCTGCAAAAAAAAGTGTGTGTGAAGTGGCGCACATAAGTGCGAAGAGAAGAAAGCGTTTCATGGTATCCCCCAAAAGTAAGTGTCCTTACTTCAAGCCTACCAGGAGAAAGAAGGGGGAAAGAAGGGTTATGAAATTAAGGTGACCAATGCTTGGTGATAAGGGATTTTATTGCCTCTTCTGCTTCATCGTATGATGCAATAGCTGTGTGCGTGTGGTCTTTGTGAAATGTTTTGTTGTACTTGTTTTCAACGGCGATGCATTTCATGCCGGCTGCCTGTGCTGCGTGAAAACCAAAGAGCGAGTCTTCAAAAACAATGCAGCGCTCTGGGTTGGCGCCGATTTTTTCTGCCGCATGATAGAAAACAGCAGGATCAGGCTTTGCTTTGTTCTCGACGTGTGCGATGCAGTAAATGTTTTGACCAAAGTATTCTTGAAAATTCATTTTCTCGATCAGGTGCGTGAGACTTTCGGGATCGCAGTTGGTTGCAATACTTGTTGGAATACCGGCTTCTTGGAGGCGTTTGTGAAATGCCTGAAACCCTTTTATGTAGTTTATTTCTTCTCGTAAAAGCTGTCGTGCATGCGCGATCATGTCTCTGCACAGATCAGGATTTGTTTTTTTGATTTTAAAAGCTTCACGCATTTGCTCCATGCAAACGCTCATTTCTTGTCCGCACATTGCTTCGAGCAGAAGTTCTTGTTCGGGTGTGATTTCGTGAATGCCGTTTTCTTGTAAGAGGCGAAGATTTGCTGTTCCCCAGACATGTTCGGTGTCGATGATTGTTCCGTCCATGTCGAAGATGATGCCTGAGAGATTCTCTTTGAGGTTTTTCATGTTCCTCTTTCCTTTTTCCTTGTTACTTGTCACCCCGTATTGGGTGAGGTCCTTTTTTATTGTGTTATACTTGTGCAATCATTCTACCACTATGTTTCTAAAAAGTACGAGGTTTTTCCCATGCGGTTTGGTTTTTCTAACCTTATTCCTGTTGTTGGTGCACGCATTGTGCGCCGATTTTCTTTTGTACATACAGCCATCTTTTCTCTCATAACAGCGTGTATAGCCGCAATGCTTGGTTTTTCTGTTGCAATGACCGGGATACCAACATATGCCGCATCGGTCGTCTGGAGTGTTATGCAGAAAGGTAGGTATTGGCAGCAAGTTCTTTGTACCGTTGTGTGGCCGCTCTGTGCGATGGTTTTGTTTCTTTGCCATCCCTCAACAGCCGGTGCCGGTTTGTATGCTGCCTATTGGCTGGCAGTACCGATGCTTTTTTTGTGTGTGCCGCGTCGTTTGCATACGAGTGCGGGAGTGTGTGCACTCATAGCTTCACTTACGGCCCATAGTGTTGGGGCGCTTTTATTCCTCTTTTTTACACCAACAACTCCGCTTTTTTGGATAGCACTTATTCCTCGTGTTGGGTATGAGCGATTACGCCTTGCTGGAGCAATGTTTCTGTTTGATTGCATCCTTCGTTTTGCGCTGTATAATGCGCTCGCATGGAAAAATCGCCACTTACACACCTTGCGCTTATCATGGACGGCAACCGTCGATGGGCACAGCAGCATCGTACAACCTTCCTCTATGATAACGGTTCTAAAAAGGCTGTTCAGGAATCAATAAGCTTTTGCTTAGAACGCAAGATTGCATATCTCTCGCTGTATGTTTTTTCGCTTGAGAACTTGCAAAATCGTGATGAAACAACGCAAAAGCGACTCTTTTCTCTTCTTAGACAAACATGCGAGCAGGACGATGGTCAGCTTGCGCAAGAGGGTGTTCGCGTACGCTTTGTTGGCGACCGAACTCTTTTCCCCGATGAATTGTGCGATGCAATTGCGCGACTTGAAGAGACAACGAAGCATGGAAAGCGACTGACGGTACATCTTTTATTTTGTTACGGCGGACAGCAAGAACTTGTTGCAGCATGCAAAGCCATCGCTCAAAAAGTTGAGCAGGGTGAGCTTGCGTCGAGCGATGTTTCTCGCGATGTTTTGGCGCAGCATTTATGGACCGGGGACATCCCGCACCCAGATTTATTGATCAGAACAGGTGGTGCAAAGCGTTTAAGTAACTTTTTACTTTATCAGGCAGCGTATAGTGAGTTGATGTTTGTTGAGTATTATTGGCCCGAAATGAACAGAGAGCGTCTTGCGGCGTGCATTGCTTCATACCAAGGGCTTACCCGCAACTTTGGAAAGTAGGTTATGGATAAAAACTATATAACAATTATTGGAGCGGGGGCATGGGGAACAGCGGTTGCCGATCTTTTAGCACGGAATGGTCACTGGGTGTGCATGTACTCGCAAGAAAAAGAGGTTGTGCAGGCCATCAATCAAAAACATTACAACACAAAGTATCTTCCAGACGTCCAGCTGTTGCCATCTGTGTGGGCAACAACTGATCCGGATCGGGCGTCGCGTGCAGATATACTATTTATCGCACTGCCGGTGCCGTTTCTTCGTCAAGGGTTGCAGCCGTTTCGGGGCAAGGTCGATTCAGAAAAAGTGTGCGTTATTCTTTCAAAGGGAATCGAAGCTGCTACCGGCAAGTTGCCGCTGTCTATGATTGGAGAAGAGCTCGGGCACATGAAGTTTGCTGTTGTGAGTGGCCCAAATTTTGCACATGAGCTTTCAGAGCCAGCATTTATGGCAACAACCGTTGCTTCGTTTCGAGCATCGGTTGGTAAGAAGGTTGGCTTTCTTTTGAGCAACCAAACATTTTCAGTCGCGTTTTCTGGTGATATGCGCGGCGTTGCCTTATGCGGGGCGCTTAAAAATGTTATAGCGCTTGGCATTGGTATGTTGCGAGGGTTACATGCGCAGGAGAATACGGTTGCCGCGCGCTTTACGCAGGCACTTGATGAGATGGTTACGCTTGTCCGTGGCAGAGGTGGTGAGCGCACAACGGTGTATAGCCTTGCCGGAGTGGGTGATGCGGTGCTGAGTTCTTTGTGTAATGCAGGAAGAAATCAAAAGTTTGGAGAGCTGATTGGAGAGGGCGTGTTGTGTGAGCATGCCTTGCAGTTTTTTAAAAGTCCTCCTGAAGGTATTGCAACGGCACAAGCTGCTGAATTAATACGAACGCAGCTTGATGTGGAGCTGCCATTTTTCCAGGCCGTATACGCTATTTTGTATCACAACTACCCAGCCAGTATTTTGCTTGATCGCTTATAAGGATCGCTGCAATCGCTTTTCTTACTTGTTTGAAGTGTGTTTTGTCGGTACATTGCCCGTCTTTGTTTGAGAAGAGGTATACAGGTAATTAAGGGGGAAAGTATGTCGAAAGTGTATCGTTTTATCGTATTGAGCAGCGTTGCATGCCTGCTGCTTTCAAGTTGTTTTGCCGCAGATGCAGGTGCTGGCGCGGGTGCCGGAGCAGGAGCGGGATCTGCCGCAGAGGGAGAGGGAACAGCTCTTGTTTTATATCTGACTGATGAGGCCAGAGAGGCAAGAAATCTTCTGAGAAAGGCTGTTACTACATTAGAGTCTGCCAACGAGGAGCTAAGAAAGAAGTTTGCTGATTTTGAAAGCAGATTGATAGAACAGAGGGTACAAGTGGGTGCTCTTTTGGGAAGAGAGGACTTGCAAGGCGATTTGCCCACCCCAGCACAGCTAGAAAAATGTGCAGAAAGACATGCGGCAGGAAAGTCGTTAGGTATACCAAGTAATAGTCCTTACCGTGGTTTTATTGAAATCTATGTAGCAGAAAAAGCGACACTTTCAGACAGTAACCTTGCGAAATTAGATCATGCCTTATTTTGCTATGAAGAGATCAAAAGGCTTCAAGGGCCCAAGCATTTGAATTGTTGCGACAAAGAAAAAAAGGAACATGTAATCACAGTATTTTTACCTTGTTTTTTGCAGTCGAAGATGAGTGATCGGGTGAATGCTATTCGTCCTTTTGTTGTGTTAAAAGACAAGCTTGAGGGTATTGATGAAGGTTTTTTGACGGTGCATTGCCCTCGTTCTGATCGTGAAGACTCGTTAGTCGTTCAGTCGCGATCTAAATATAGAGAGGTTTTTGTTTGGGATATTTTATTAGAGAGAGACTTCTTTGTTCCTCAGATATGCTCAGCTACTCCAGATAGCATTAAGGAATATAAGGCATGGATAACAGCAGTCTTGTATGAGGCTCTTCTTTTCAATAGAACGTCTGGGAAACGCGTCTCTTCTCATCAGGTTTATGTTTTGTTTCCTGGTAAGGCACAGGAAAGTAAGTTGACCCTCTATAACACTTACTTTCAGAAAGCCTCTTAAACTTTTGAGTAATCGCTAGGGAGTTTTGCGCGATGTTTAGATCCATGATATGGTCCGCTCCCTTATGCTGGTGAGTGGTACATACGTGGGGGAATACATCATGCCAAAACTTTCTTTTTATCTTCTGATTAGTAGTGTTTCTTTTTTGCCTTTTTCAGGCTGTTTAGCTGCGTGCAAACAAAGTAGCCCGTTACAATTTTTTACCGACAAGGCAGGTGAAACAAAAGCTCTCTTTGATGCAGAAGTATGCAAGAGAAAGAGTGAACGTGAAGAGCGACAGAAGAGTAGAAATGCAATTTTAAGTTTTCTTGGTGCAAGTGAGTATCGGGATATGCCGGTTGCAATACCTGGTATTGATCGCTTCGAACGAATGAGAGAGGATCAGTGCAATGCTTCTGATAAGGGGCCGATCTGGCATGTGTTTTATAACAAGTATGTGCTTGCAAGAAGGGATGCAGAAGGCGAGAGAGATCTGCTTGATACTCGCTTAGGGTTTATGATTCAGGAGTATGAGACGCATTTTTCAGATACGAAGGTGCATGAATACGCAAGAGCATGTCTTGAGGCTGCTACGCCATGTGAGGGGGTAGAGCGTGTTGAGTTAAAGGAACTATCGCGTGAAGGAGTTTCTGGAGTAGCAGGTGACAGCTATGTTGCAGTTGTTCAGGGGGGCTGCACGTCTGACAGCATTGTGATTACGATGCAAGATGCCACGTCTCGTCCTGTGCTTGCCTATCCATTTACGCTTGTTGTTTTTTTAGAAAACATGTCTTCATGTGTGCCTGATGCTTTGCGTGGTACGGCGTATGCTGAGGAAGCGTACATAAACTGGGTGACAGCTCTCTTTATGCAGGTAAAGCGAAAAGAGGCGATGGAGAGCCGTTATTTTGTATGCACGCCAGGAAGCACGGGGGATGAAAAGAAGTAACGGTGTTGGGTAATCAGGGGGAACTATGTCAAAAAATTATCGTTTTATCGTGTTGAGTAGTGTTGTATGCCTGCTCTTTTCACATTGTTTTGCTGCTGCAGGTCATGGTAAGCGGAAAGCTTGTGAAGATAGTAATTTGCGGGCTTTTAAAAAACCTCGCGCTGGAGGTGCGCTCTCTGGGGCGGCAGCAGGTGCTGGCGCGGGTGCCGGAGCAGGCTCTGGGTCAAGACCTGCGTTAAGAGCAGGGCGCGGTGTGCAAAAAAGAGGGGTTGCAAAATTTTCTTACCGGTCAAGAACGGCAAAGAGTGCAAAAAGAGCATTTGATGCTGCATGGGAAAGGATAGATGCCCTTACTATAAAAACAGAGAGTAAGGAGGTACTCAATCTGATTAGTGAGTTAGAAGAAAGAGCGTTCACTTGTGTAGATTATGCCGTTTCGAAGTGTCTGGCATCTAGGTTTATTGCAAAGACGACTGCTTTACCTGCTTATGGATCAAAGAAATGTGTTCGTATTGAGGTTGGGTTCTATGGAAAGAGCGGAAGAGTCTCTGTGTATTGTGTTAATGATGACGGAATCACAGATGAGCGTGAGTTTTCATGTGTATCATATGCTGACCTTGTCAACGGTGATGCCTTCCCGATACCAGAAATCTTTAGAAGAAGTCCTGGTATGGCTGCTGAATATGTTGAAACGGTGTGCTTTCTTGCTCAAAAGTCGCTGAGCTTATTTACCCCAGGTTCTGAGGGGCCACCTGAACTAAAGAGTTGGTTTGATTGGATAGGCTTTTGTTTTCTTGCTCCTACTCAAGCAGGCGACGTGCAGCGCGGATGCGAGAGCCCTCGTGCTTCGATATGAGTGAAACGAGCGGCATGCCGTAGTGGCGTCTGATATGAGGCAAAATTCTATATTCAACAAGGTCATTCGTATTTTTTGTCTATTTTTTACAAAATTATTCGCTTTTCAATATCGCCTCTAGAAGGCGTCATTCATCGTTGTTGTGTTTTTTAAAGCGGTTGTTTTCTGTTTTGAAACAGAAGAATAATCCAAAAAATTGCTTTGGTAGTTAGAGGTAGAACTGCCAAAAAAAGCTGCTAGTCTGGTTGCCGTTGGACAGAGAATTACTCATGAAACGTTGAACAAAAAGGATGCCCCATGCTGACTCTTACAACGGACACAAAGGTTACCAAGATGGATTGTATATATCGTG
>Ga0213841_1000677_pt1 | contig 29710 bp, 44 predicted proteins | sample SWPATP23_FD_160125 | JGI IMG/M metagenome (GOLD analysis project Ga0213841, IMG submission 160125) | Coastal seawater microbial communities from Marineland, Florida, United States - SWPA TP2 #3 | ecosystem: Environmental > Aquatic > Marine > Coastal | place: USA: Florida | collected 2016-08-14 | reverse complement strand
ACGCTAACAAAGCATGAAATGAATAAAATAGAAGAGAAACTTCAGAGAAAGGAAGGTCTGGAAAAATGGTTTATATCAATTGCACCGTAATGGATTTGGGAAAATTTATTTTTTCCACAGCCCTAAGGTGCCTTTTGCAAGCATGGTAAATAGCCTCTCAATGAATAGAATGAAGTTTCAGGTGAGCCGACAGCTACTTGCGGCCGGTACCCTTGTTAAAACTGGCCACAATGCGATCTGCATCGCTGACCTCGGAACCATCCCCAGCCTCAGCGCCAACACCCGGTTGCTCAGTCTCTGCCATGGCCTCATCAAGGGTCTTCCCTTGAGACTCACCCTCCGCTGAAGCCTTTGGGGCGGCCTCCAGCAGCGCAATCGCCTGCTCTGCACTTAGATGAGAAAACTTATCCGACAGCGCCAATTCATTTGCCATGGCTTCGCGGCCATTAGCGGCATCACAGCCGAGGATGGCGCCTACCCGTTGACGGGCTTCGGTCGCCGCCGTCTTCGCTGCGTTATCCACATCCGCCTGGGTGTGAGTAGCAGCCCTTTGGCTACCAGTGGTACCGCCCGGCTGCTCCGCTCGGGGCTTGTCTGTTTCAGTGCTCATATTGAAGGTTCCTAAGTTAGGGCCGCCCGAGCTGGACAGCGTTTTTGAAAATTCAACCAAGACGTCACGCGCCGGCATAACGGCATCAGCCAGCCCCGCCTCGACAGCGTGTTGGCCGGTATACAACAGCGCCTCGGTATCAAAAATGGATTGAGTGTTGACACCCCGATTACGGGCCACGGTTTCGACGAATAAATCCCGCAGTTCATCCACTTCGCCTTGATAGCGATCGCGCACTGCACCGGGAAGTGGTTGATAGCGATTGCCATCGACCTTGTGAGCCCCCGCAAAAATGAACTCGATGTTAATGCCCACATCACTGTAGAACTTGGACCAGTCGGCATGGGTCATCACCACCCCGATACTGCCGACTTCCGAGGTCCGGGTAAGCACCAAGCGTGAAGCCGACGATCCGAGCGCATAGGCTGCACTGGCTGCCATTTCGTTGGCAAGCGACCATATGGGCTTTTCATCGCGCAACCCGTAGATCAAGTCTGCCAAATCAAAGCAACCTGACACTTCACCCCCGGGGCTATCGATATCCAGCAATATCCCTTTGACTTCAGGGTCATCCACTGCCGCCAACAAGCGTCTCTCAATCGGCATATAGCCGGAATAACGCCAGCGGTGATAGAGGGTTCCCACGACCGGTATTACCGCCACACCGTCGATCACGGGATATTCGCGATTACTCTCCTTCTGCAGCCTAAATCCCATTAGCTTGCTCGCTTCGGCGCTGCGTATCTCCCCGGGCAGGAGCTCGACACTACCGCTTTGACGCTGCCGCAGACCGTCATACAGGGAACGTGCCGCACTGGGGTCCATCAGCAAAGGGCGACCGTGTAATCGCTGAGCAATACTGTCGTGTTCAATCTTTGGCATAGGAATCAATGAACCGCGTTTCCACGGCTTCGCTCTGCAAATGAATAAATGGGTTAACTGGACTGCGCATTGGTATTGACCGCAGGCGCCTCTTGATACGCAGCACTGGTAGACATTTTTGCTTCCTGCCGCCACAGCGGTGGCGGCATACCGCGCTTCTCTCTATCACGCTGCTCGCGCATTAACTGATCGAATACCGCCTGATAATCCTGACCCAACTCTGCGTGCGCAGTTTCCTCGGTAATCAGCCCCGCCTCAAGCAACAGCACCAATCGTTTAGCCTCTTTGAGGCCATCGATATGTGTCATGCCAGCGGCAATCCAATCACAGTTACACCAGGCCGACTTCGCATCGTAAAAGCTCGGTGCGCCCGCCGGGAGAACTACAACCCGCCGGTCAATCATTTCCTCGAGCACCAGCGCAAAAATCATGGAGGCATAGCGCTTAGCAATGACGGATCGCTGCCCCGAAAAGTATCGCCAGGTCTCCAGCATGGCCGCGCGGGCACTGGAATAGTTGGTGTTGCTGTAATCCTTGCTCAGCTGCTCATAGCTGACGTTGAGCCCTGCCGCGACGTAACGCAGCAACTGCTGTTCGTAGTGCTCTACGCCAATCGGCGACTTGGCCGTCTGCATGTTGAGCTTTTCACCCGGGAACAGGTGAGGAATCTTTACACCATCGAAGGTAACATTGGCCCCCTCATAATAGGCGTTTATGGCGCCCAAAAGCCCCAGCAAGCTGCTGTCATCACCTGCAGCACTGGCCCCGATGGCTTCAAGTGCCGTAGCTTGATCAAACTCCGATTCGATCACCATGGCATACATGGCGTTGACCACGGCGTTTTGCAGCACTACATCCTGGTACTTGTCCAGCATTTTCAACCGTTTGAGCACTGACGCAAAACCACTATTGCCGCGACTCTGCCCGTCTTCGGTTGGATCGAACACATGAATCATCTGGGCACGTCCCCAGCGGGTTTGCTTGCGGATGAATCGCCACTTGTGGGTATTTACCCCAAAGCCCGCGTCGCTGGCATGCGCGGTACGCAGGTGATAGCCAATCGCCTCCCCGTAATGCCCCAAGTCAATCCCACCACGGAGCCGTGCACTATCGCGCAGTCCATTGGGGTTGCTGATCCGATCAGGGTGAACCACCTTGATTGCCGTGCGAAGTCCAGACCGCCGAATCCACTCCGCCGAAGAGAAAATCTCGCCGGTCCGCACGTGACAGTGCACGCCAGCACGGACCAACATGGTAAACGTCCGCTTGCCCTCCGCATCGATCAGACACTCGGGATTCTCCGCGTAATCGGTAAAAGCCGCCTCCACGTCCTGAATGAAGTCGGTCACCGCCTCGCTCTCCGGATCTAATCCCAGAACCCGACAATTGGGCTTGTAGCTAAGCTTGAAGTGATTACCGACAATCGCATCCACGTGTAGCTGAACGCCGCTTTGTGCATAGCCATTATTGCGAGAGATATCGGAAGCACGGCTGCTTAAACGCTCACGCCCCGGCAACACCGCCGCATCCCCAGAGACCGAGCGCGGCGTCCAGGTCGCGAGCTCACGCGTCAGCCGGTCACCGGCGTCGTAACTGGCACCCTTACTCAGAGGATTGCCGCGCACGTCGACCAGCACCGGTGCCTCGATCTGTTTAACCTGTGCACGCATTAAAATATCACTCCAGCCGGACGGCGACGACGGGCGCCATTGGTTTCAATCGCAAGCAAGCCTTCCAGCTGCTCAATATATTTCTCCAGTGCACCCTTATTGGCCTGGGTGTAAGTGACAGTGACATCACCATCGCGCACAGTTTCACGCAAAGAGCCCGTCACCAGCTTGTGCAGCTTCGATTTGGCGTCGGCCAGTTTTTCGGCTGTTGTCATCGTTTAACCCATCTTTTGTCCGAGCATCTTCATTTTCTCAGCCATGGACGTTGGCTTGGTAGCCGATTGAATCTGACCGGCTTCTATGTCTTCAGTCGCTGAAGACTCTGTGTCATTAGGTTCCAGGTCAATGCGCGTTACAATTTCTGACTCATCAACCGCATTGCCGAGTAGATCACCCTGCATAAGCTCAGCCTCAATCGCGTCCCAGAAACTCGGTTTTTTTACGTGCAGTCGTTCAACCCGGGCCGCATGGGTGGCGTAGACTTCGCAGTCCCACGCCTCAACCCGTGCACCGGCTTTCTCGGTCCAAACCAACTTGCCGCGTTGTTTCCGCGACGGAATCTTGCTTTCCCCGGTCATTTGATCAAAATAATCGGAGCGCACTTCCGTATACCAATGCATGCGTCCTGGGCCTCTCCCCGTCAACTTCATGCGGCCGGCGACCAAGTCCTTGGCCTTATTGACGCCCACTTGCCAGACTTGCAAGCCGAACCTCGCGGCCTTGCTGGTGCTGTTGATATCCACCTTCTTGGGAATGGCGACGATCTCGGCATCAATGTTTTTAGAGCCCTTGATCGCCATCAGCCGGACACCGCGATTGCGGCGTGTACGCACATAGTGATAGACGGCATCGTTGGTGTTACCGTCGCCGGAGTCAATGCTGGCCGCCTTGATACGCAACAACTGTCCACCTTCGTGACGATAAAAGCCAAAGAGAATTCTGTCGAGTTCGCCCCACACCGGATCGTGGACATCGGTCACACCAACCCTGGCCTTGATTTCACCAAAGTACACCAGCCATGACTCTTCACCGCGGCCCCAAGCTTTGATCTTGACCGCCAGCCGGTCTGGCTGCACATCAATACCGATGGTTAAGACCAGACCACCTGCAGGCACTACCAGTTCGGTATAGGGCTCGACCCGCTCCCGCAATACATCAGCACCTGGTGAGCCATCTTTGTACTCATAGGAGTCACCAAGCGTATTGTTGACGAATGCGATCATTTTCGATTCGTCGCCCTGCTCCATGGCATGCTGCGCCTTCAGGTACTTGGTTACCAATTTGGCCAGTTTGGAGCCAGGAAAAGGGCTGTACAGCTCGTTGATGTAAAACCCTGCAATGTCCTTTGTCTCCCGCTCAGCGATCCACTCGCCTTTGCGGACATTGAGATTTTTCTGTCGATCAGACCACTCCGTGCCGCAGTCACAGACATACCGCGCCGTTTCCGGCTTTGCGGAGCCAAAAACCTCATCATGCAATTTCGGATCACTATCCCAGATCACATTGTCCCAACTCAGAACGTGGCTCTCGCCGCACTCGTGACAGGGGACGTAAAACTTGCGTTGGTCCGAATTCTTGTAGGCCTCATCCACACGGGAGTGGCCTTTAATCGTGGCGGTGCCACCAAAAATCAGCTTGCTGTCTTCAAACGTCTTCAAGCGCTCCCGCAACAGCTCAACGGAATCACCCTGCCCCCTCACGTCCATCGAGCAATCGTCCGGCTCCTCTACCGCCCCAACCGGCGCCGACAGTGACTTTACGTTGTCAGGTGCATTGGAGCCCACCAGGGCCAGAAATCCCCCCGGAAATTCCTTGTAGTCCTGGGTATTGCCGGAGGAGCGGCTGGTACTGATATCTACCAGTTCCCGCAGTACCGGCGTCACCCGAATCATCGGCACGAATTTTTGCCGCAGATACTTCTGGATGGTTTTGTCCTTGGGGAACAGCAGCACCATGGGACAGGGATCCAGGTGTATACGTCGGCCAAGGTAGTTGTTCCACACGCCATCCGTCCAGGCAACCTGCGCGGACTTTTTACACACCACTTCACGAATGTTGAGATCGTCCAGGGCGTCCAGCATACCCGGTACCCATGGTGTTAAATCCGTGCTGTATTTTCCAGAATGCGCACTCTGTTCCTGGGCAAGCCAGCGATACTCATTGGCCCATTCCGTCGTCGACATCCGCGGCGGCGGGAGAAAGGCCCGCATCGCCTTGCTGACCACGCGATCCAGATTTCCCATCAATTTCTGAGAGATGGGTGAGCAGGGATCGAGAATGGTCATGAAGGATCACTATGTCCAGATTGATATCGTACAGCGTGTCTATCTCAGTTTTTAACTTGCTGTTTCCATTCAGTAACGCTGTCCGGATACTTAACGCAATACGCTCAAGCTTCTCCTTTAGCGGCTCACACGGTACCAGCTCGTCAATATCTCTTACCAAGGCGATTTCTTCCCGATCCGCCCGGATGCGGTCCAGGCGATCGCGCGATGATTCCTGTTGCTGGCCGTTCAGTGCACGTTGCACCATCCATTCAATGACATCAGTGGTATCGTATTGGTTGGAGGCCCCTCGACCGGCATTGAGCTTGATGGGAAAGGTCGAATCCTTTTGCCATTCACTAAGCGACCGCTCGGAAACACCGAGTATGTCGGCAAGCTGCTTCTTGTTAACGATCATCAGTGCAAAACATCAAAAAGGAAGGAAGTCCATGGCAAACCTGTTTCTGGAAAGAATCCGCGCCTCTACAGCCCCGTATGACCGGAATTGCCCGGGAAGTACCTTTTTCACGAACGCAGGCTGAAACCAATAATGCTACCCAGCACGCCCAGCGCCACGCTGACCACCGCCCACACCAGGCGGCCAGTGTTATCGGTTTTCGTGTCGCTGCGCCCGTGCTGGATCTCCAGCTCCCGCACGCGACTCTCAAGGGTTTCCACACGCCCAAACGCCCGCTTCAGCGATTCATCGTAGCCAACCTGGCGCTCTTCCAGGCGGACAATGCGGTCCAGTTTTTCCTCGATACGCTTCAATCGCTCTTCAACCCGGTCCATTCGCTCGTCTTTGTCCCCAGCCATGTCAATTCTTCTTCGTTATTCGCCCCAGCATATGCGGGCCAAAGTAAAAGCCACCAATGCCAATCACCAACCAGCCCAGTTTGCTGTCCATCAACGACAACAAGAACGCTGAATACTTTGCATCAAAGGGAAACGCCGCAGCCGCAACCAGCGCCAGCAGTAAATACGCAGCTATCGCCGCAATGGCGATGTACCGGCGAGTGAGCGAGCGAATACTGCCCTCTTCCCGAATCGCCTCTTGGATCTTGAGCCATAACTCCGTGGCCCGCTGGCCATACTGAATTTTCTCTTCGTCCGTGAGCACCAGGGCATCGACACCTTTAACGATGCCGTCCATCGCCTTCTCGGCAGCGTCACCGGCTTTGAATATCGAGAATAAACCCATGCTCAGTCCTCGATGGTGATATACACGTCTTGCCCCTGCTCCAGCGCCTCAACAATAACCGGATAGAGTTGGGAGTAGGCATAGATACTGCGCCCCACCTTGCCGCCGTTATTGGTTTGATAAGCGTCCATCCCAAGTAGCACACAACCGTCGGTATCGTCATCGTCATTGCCCACATGGATATACACCCACGTGAAGCCGGGCACATCCTGCAGCCAGAGCATGCCCTTGTGAAAATCAAACCGCTGCGCATAACGCTTGTTCATGGGGCTGGGTGACGTACGCAACTCCACCTGATAGCGCCCTGCCGGGATGCGGGTCTCCCCTTTGATCTTCACCGCCTGGAATTGGTCTTCACAGGTAAAGCACACGAACTCGTTTTCAATCGACAGCAGCCCGAGGGTTGAATCCTGACCGTGCCGAAAGCGCTTTAAAAAAATTTCCATGGAGAGCCCCCAAAAAAAAACGGGCAACCCTTGCGAGTTACCCGTTACCAACAAGACCAAAAGGAGGAGAGCGATTAACCGTGTTTGTTATTCACACCTCTGTCGAGTGTGCCCAATTTATACCACTAGATTCTCACGGTGACAAATCTCGAAAATCACCGTTGACTCAGAGCCTGTGGATAAGTTTCTACAACCCTTGGTAGCTCTGCCTTGTACAAAATGCTATCCAACACTGCGTGGGCAGCATCCCGACGACGATACATGGTGGCTACCGACATTTTCAGCTTTTGCGCTCTCGCCTTGGCCGCCAAACCACCCTCAAAATAAAAAACACAGACAACGTTCTGCAGATCCTCTGGCAACTTCTTCACCGCCTCATCCACTTCCATGGAAGCCGTTTTCACATCGACCTGCTTAAAACGGCTTACCCGGGTATGCACTCCTTCAGCCGTCAGGTTCGGGAACAGCATCTGGCCGGTTTCCGAACACAGCCGACGCTTGCGCCGGTGTAGCCTGGTGACCGCTGCAGGGTTATCGATGAGGGTTCCCAGCAAGCAGCCGGTTGATCCGCCCTCATACCCACCGACAAGCTCATCGGCCCATGCGCACAACCGCAAATGTACTCGCTCAATCATTCCTGCCCCCTTGGAAATCCACTTATGACACATCAAAAATTTGCGTCACAAACAGCGTCACACAAAAAACTTTACATATTTCAACGAGTTAAAAATTTTTATGACACTATGACACTTATGACACTAAAAAACATATCCGCATACGCGCATGCGCGCGCGTATATAGAGAAACAAAAAATAGTGTCATAAGTGTCACAACCCGCGCCGTTACTGCCTTTTCTAGTGTCATAGAAAGCGTCACAGCAAGAGTCATAGTGTCACAAGATCAATGATCTCTTACCGCTGAAGCTGCCCTGGAATTTTCCGACGCCAAGAACTCGCGGCATGACGCGGCTAACCTGTCCACATAATCCGGTTCATGTTGCAGCTTGAGATCGTCTTCTGTGACGTATATGCGCTTGGTAGAATGAGAACTCATTTCATCAGGGTACCGTATGTTTTTTCGCACCTGCGGCATCACTCGCTTTAACTCAGCGCCAAAATACCGGTCGGTTCGTTTAAATTCCCCATTACGCTCGCACCACCTCTGAAAGGCTCGGTATAGATCACCAGACACCGCTGATTTATAGGGAATATCCAGTTCTCCCTCCTTCCAAAGCTTCTGAAAGTACACAGGCGATGGCAGGCTAGCATCAATGAGGTCATCTTTCTCCTGATTTTTGGGCGGCTTTGTGTGAGGTGAGAAGCCCGTTAAATCCATTTTCAACAAATGTTGGTAGAAGCACTCAACGCCGCCAGTCTCAATCTCTTCAAATAGATCGTCAAAATAGCCAGGCTCAGGCACCTTGTCTACGTAGAGAACCATGTAACGTCGGTCTCCCATATCCAGCTCCAACGGTACTGTGGAATTGGAGAGGAATACGAAGTTCATATGGTTGGATTCTTCGCGCTCTGGCAGCATTTTCTCATTAATCATACTGGTTGCGCCGGTGACCAACTGCTTTAACTGACCCTTGTGGTGATTGCGTTCAGATCGACTGACCACTTCCTCCGCCAGAGCAAATAGGCGTCTACTGCGCCACCCCGTAAACTGACTCTCAAGCTGCGCTTGCCCAATAGTAACCCCATACTCACCGTAAATCTTTTTGACCACTTCTTCCCATATAATCGACTTACCCGGCCCCTCCGAGCCATACATAATAACTGAGCTTGCCATCTTAGCTCCCGGGTGCTGCAGCGGATAAGCAATCCACTTCATCAGCCATTCAAACTCATCATCCCGGAAGTTACACAAGCGAAATATATGGTGCCGAATTCGGTCACAACCATTAGTACCGCGAGGATCGGGTTTCATCTTGATGCCATCATACAAATTTACCGATCGTGCCCCTAGATCCTTACCCGGCTCAAAGAGGATATCCTTTACCCAATGCCGCGCAAATGAGTCTTCCCACGCTTTGTAGCGCTCCCTCCCCACCCCGTGGCGCAAGTGAGAGAGGCGTATCTGCCTCCGGTTAACGTTATCCCACGCTGTGTCAGTCCCCCAAATAAACCAAAAGTGCTTAATCAAAGCCTGGAGAGTATAGCGTCCGCTTTCATCCAACAGCTGCTCATCAGAACCGACGCAGCCACCAGAGGGTGCGGGAGATTCATACTCATCCGGAATATCGGATATATACCCAGGAGGCTCAAGCTCACTCGCGGAAGGGGGCCCGGGGGAAACCATCCCGAAATTAGTCTGCGTGACGGCAGCCTCTAATTGAGCCTTAACTGCCTGCAGGCCTTGCTCCAGGTGCAGATCATTAAAGTCCGTTGGCCTCTTCTTATCAACCATTCATAACCTCGTCAAACTGGGGCAATACCGCAATACCATTTACATCGTTGGCTGCCTGCAAGGCTTTTTTCTTGCCTGGGTTGCCCTCAGTATCCAAGTCGTTGTCGCCGGCTATCACAAATTGAAGCTGCTGGTATTTCTTCCGAAATAGTTTAGCTACAACAACCAAATTCCCTGCATCAAGGGCAATCACTACTGGCCAGCCAATCGCCATATGAACACTGGCACCCGTCGCAAAACCTTCCACAAACGCCAGCGGAACACCTTCGGTAATACTACCTATCACGAAAAACAAACCACTCTTCCGACCATGCTTTAGAAAAGACTTCTTCCCCGTTTGATAAATGATCTGCAAGTTGCAGATCTGCCAGTTCTCATCGAGCAAGGGCACTACCAAACAGCCAGGCTTGATATAACAAAAGGAAGTTTCTTCGGTTTTGTCGGCAAAAAACTGATCTATATTGTCTTTACCGACAATGATATGAACAGCTTCTTCCGCTTCATCGAAGTGGACCACCATACCTCTTGGGACAAACCCTGCCCCATATGGCTTGATTTTTTTCTTGCCCAAATAAGGAGATTTACCGCTAGATTTTAACAGCCCCCATATCTCCTGAGCCTTGGCAGCAATTAGCGCATGCCATCGTAGGGTTGCTTCACGCTCCGCAGCCTCCTCTTTCTCGCGCTGTAAACAGCGGGCCTCACGCTCTTTTGCAAACTGAGCCTTTTGCTCCGGCGTCAGCTCGGAGCGCTCAAACTGCCAGCCACGCTGCATCGCTTCATGAAACAACGTGCCAATACCCACAGACGACGAACTGCCATAGGTTTTAAATGACTTCCAACGCGTTCGCGCCTCTTTTTCCTTGTACTTGGCATAACCGCTGCTCCAGTCATTCCAGACATCGAAGCCCGACTCGCCGAACTCTGATTTAATCGCAAACCCCATGCGAATCCACACATCCTGATCACTTTCATTTAAGTAGCGCAGGGCGCTTGCCACGTCATCCAACGTGCATTCTGAAAACTCTGCCATGACTCCCTCCAGCGACTAAAGCCGGCCTTTTTCGATTAAGGTCTGGCAAAAAACACAGGTATCCACACCTGGTTTGGCTATTTGCCGTTCGGAAGGGATTTGTTGACCGCACTCGATGCAGTTATCGGCGCTGTCCTTGACCGTATGTTGACTTCTGTGTTGGTTGATCGCCAGTTCCAACGATCGGTCCTGCTCGATTTGAGCTACATCCACTGCATCCATGGTGTTACTCCTATGGTTATTGTTAGATCAGTCCATAAACTGTTTGGCGCGCGACAGCACAGAAAAGCCTGACTGCACCAATCGATAAGTCGCGGTTTCCAACTCCACCAGCTCTTTTTGATCCACCCGGCCATCCGCCAGGCTCTGATTTACCTTGCCTGACAAGTCCCCTACCCGTTGAACCAGCTCAGTAATATTGTCCAGCATGGCCATGTCAGTCGCAGCGCCAGCCACCCTACTCAAATCCAGCCAAATAGCTCCACCGTGAGCAGCACAAGCAGCGTCCAAGATCCGCGGATCTCTGGTTACAGACAGTATCTCAGCAATATCCTCATCGTTGAGCCGATGAGTCCCCTGTGTCGGGTTCAATTTGTTTTGCAGTGTAGAGGAATTGCGTCCGTGCACGGCCGCCACCGCCTTAACACCGCCTTTGTAGTCATGGACCGCCTGGTAGCAGGCCTGCCCCAGTGTCAATGAAGAATCCATCATTGCGTTCTCCCAATATTCAATAGGTGCCGTCTCTCCGGCTGTCCCACCACTACGCAGGTGGCGCGGTTCCTGATAGGCTATGTCGCGCAACCAAAACAACCTATCAAAAGGATTGATACTTATGAAAAAACAACTTCCCTGCATCACAGTCGGTGAGCTCATTGAACAACTCTCTGGCTTTGATAAAAACCTCGAAGTCGACTTCTCAACTCTTGACTTCTACCGACTCAAGCAGCGCAGCCCAAACCGCTTACAGGTCGAGTTTAATCAAATGGTTTATCGAGACGATGAAGGTAACGTGGTGGTTGATAACCATGAATAATCGCTGACATATAGAGAGCGCCACGATCTGCGTCCACCGGGGCGTAGGTCTCAATAATCCTGCCTTTAACCTCACGACGAATATGCACCCTGTCGTCACCCTCTCGCTCCCGACTAATCTTTACCACCCATTGTTCCATCATGGCGTTCCCCCCAGATATTCACCGTTTGTTCTCTATCGCTACAAGGCTAACCTGAACCGCAAATAGTCACGGACAGATACCATGCAACACCTATTCGCTTTCAGCTGCGCTACCATACACATCCGGACGAATCTGATAACGAGAGATGGGCACACCTCTTTCAAACAAGGCTGCCTCTATTTTCAACACGTACTCAGCGGGGATTGCTCTCTTTTTTTGCAGCCAATAGCCAACCGTTTGTTGACTGCACTCAGCGATCCTAGCCGTTGCCGCCTGCCCTCCGAGCACTTCAATTACCCGTTCGGTGATTTCGGCCACAGTTTCTTTTTGAGAACCAGTCATCTTTCTGCCTATTAATAAATACAACCTTTACAATACTACAAATATATCTGTATTTAAGTCAACAGATATTTATGTCGAGATTGGCAACAGAAGTTTTTGTATTATGAGCTCGAATCTAGCGGAGGGGTTATGGATTACGGTGAGCGACTTAAATCGGCCCTCAAAAGTGCGGGCATGAGCCAGGCAGAGTTGGCGCGACAGGCTGGCATTTCACAGCAGTCCGTGCAATATCTCTGCGCAGGAAAGGGACGTGGATCTATTCATAGCGACAAATTTGCCAACATCCTCGGTGTAAACACACGCTGGCTCTCATCCGGCGAAGGCCCAAGAGAACCCGATAACATCGCGCCAGGCCCGGAAATTCAAGGGCGCGTACCCTTAATTTCATGGGTTCAGGCCGGGGAATTCTGTGAAGCTATTGACTTATTTCAGCCAGGGGATGCAGACGACTGGATACCATGCCCCACACAGCACTCTGACTCATCGTTCGCACTTAAAGTGCAAGGCGCCAGCATGGAGCCCAAGTTCACTGAGGGAGAGCTAATTATTGTAGACCCCATGAAGTCGCCAAACTCAGGAAGCTATGTTATCGCTCAGAAAACCGGGGACAAAAGCGTCACATTTAAGCAACTAATGACTGACGGCGGGCAACATTATTTAAAAGCCCTCAACCCCGAGTGGCCTAACCGCATTATAAAAATGGATGAGGAATGGCATATTTGCGGGGTGATCATCTGCAAATTGGAAATGTTTTAACGCCGACAGACTAATCACGCATTACTTTTGCAACGTATTTCTTTGCAGCCGTAAGTTGCTTTTTAATATTGGCGGCCGCCAATTCTAGATCGCGTAAATTCTTTATCGCCTCTTCAATATCACTTCCCGGCAACCAAGATTGCACTAGCTTAATATCTTGTAGATTATTGCTAACGATCGCATCTATCTCACCATCAAGAATATTGAATCTATGCTTACAATATTGCCCTTTATCTCCTGCAGGGCAAGTACAGTAAGCAGACAGATTTCTTATTGAACGCCTTACAAAGGTTACAACATACGGTGTTGGCGAAGAGCCCTGCACTTCAAATTTTATCTCTTGCGGCTCCATGAAACTACCCCCTTTCCCAGTGCAATTGACTATATAGCCACTATTGGTTTAGCTTCCTGAAGGACTTCATTCGGAATGGCCAAGCCGTGTATAAGCTGCCTCAAAAAGCTCATCTGAGAGCAATGATATTGATAAAATGGTTGATAAATTCCTTCGCTAGACACCCCGGTTCCTTTTTTATAGACCGTATAATTGACCCGTCCTTGGTACATGAACCCTGCTGCCTTATCCCAACCCATCGCAACGGAAAGCTCACCAACCTGAATTACTATGCTTTGATCCGTGTTATAAATGGCATCACCTTCTTTGAAAGCAATGATTGGCCCTTGTGTCCAATTTTTGACCACAGTCTTTTTGGGCTTCCCTTCAGGATCTAAAATCTTTTCGCCTGTCTCTTCATTGACAAGAGTTTTAACTCGCTCAGTGAGCTTTATATCAAGCGCATCTCTAAACGCGTAACCGATAGGAAATGCCCAATCACTGGTATCCATCTCGCGCTTCCAGCCATCGATATGCTTAACCAAGAGTCGTTGAGTTCGCTTCGGACGCGGCTTCCATTGCTTCTTAAGTTCATCAATATCCATAGAACATCCCTTTTAGCTGTTAAATAATATTCAAATTAACCACAAAGCTCATTGAAGTTGCCGAGAACACTTATCGATAGCGTGCAAGGAAACCCCTAATCGCACTTCCCTTATCCAATAAAATCAAGAAGTTGCCGCCGAGACTACATATTACCAATCGCCACCCCGCCGTAAAAACAAATATAACTGTTGATTAATACAAATATATGTGTATATTTATCAACAAATATATCTGTTGGAGCAAGCAAGTGGATCTTTTCCTGCACCCAAGCCTCGCAAAGGCCGAAAACGTTCAATTTTTAAGCAAAATACTTAGATATGCAGGGCCAGAAGCAGCGACCAGAGCCCCAGAGTCCAGCCTCAAACCAATTGATACCCCTCAAGCAGCTGCGCATATTCGCACAGAGGACTTTGGCCCTTTCGGAGGTGACGCAGCGTGAGCAGTCTAATATGCGCACATTGCCAAGCATGCCAGCCAGAGAGGGGGCCCTTGGCTCGAAACGGCAATGAATTCGTCACCTGCCCTGAATGCGGCCACGACCGCGATACCGGTGAATCATTTGAAAGCTGGAAAAGCCGGCCATCCATAGAACTCTCCGACGAAGACGAATACCCGCTTGCCTTTGACGATTTTGACAAAGATGCGCACGAAACGACATCCCCAGGAAAAAAACACGATCAGGGCAAGCCCCAATGGGACCTTGTGCCCTGGGCTGCGCAGGGGGAAGTGGTCGAGGTGCTAACCTTCGGTGCCGACAAATACGGCCCGGAGAACTGGCGCCAGGTCGACAACAGCCGCCGGCGCTATTTTGCCGCCGCCCTGCGTCACACCATTGCCTGGTTCAAAGGCGAAAAACGGGATCCGGAAAGCGGCCTGCATCACTTGGCTCATGCCATTTGCTGCCTGCTCTTTCTGCTGGAAAAGGAGTTGGGGGAAACCGATGAACACGAATCCAAGCTTCAGTGACTTGATGGACATCATCGCTGACTTAAAAGACAAAAATTATGAGTTAGAGCAAACGCTGGACAACACGTGCCAAGAGCTCAGATTCACCCGGGAACAGCTCAACTCCACCCGCGAGCAGGTGGCACTGTTAACCGAGTGCGTTGACGGCATGGCACAGGCTGCCAATACCTACACGACTCAAAGCTTTGCCATGGCGGTAACGGCATAACCATGGCCAAGTCAGCCCGCTCCCTCAGCGTCAAAAAAGCAGCAGACGCACTGGGCCTGGGCCCTAACGTGCTGTTTCGCACGCTCAGGGAGGCGGATATTTTTCACCGCCACGGCGATTTGAGAAACACGCCCAAGCGGAAATATATCCAGCGGGGCTATTTCTTCACGGAGCGAACGCACTACCGCAGAGGCCCGGTACTGCATTACCACAGCAAACCGCGCGTTACCGGCAAGGGCATGCGTTTCTTAAGGGAACTATTGGATGCAATGGGTGAAGATGAGCGAGTGGTACATCCAGGGGGAACACGGGTACCGGGTCAGCAAAGCGATGACGGCTGGCCAGCTGAAGTACAGCGCCTGGGGTCCGAAACCCGGAGATCGGCAACAGCCGCCATGGATGGGCACTTTCGATATCGCTAAAGCAGCCATGAAATGTTGCGAGCAACACTGGCAATCCACTGTTTCAAAACCGGCTGAAGTAGAGCCTGGTTGATAGCGGCACCGCTTTACAGTGCAAAAAAATGCCGCAGCGGTAACTGCGGCGAAGACCATTACACATATGGAGTCTCTATTATGGCATACCGCCAAGACTTGTTCACGAACACTGTCAATCAGCTGCGCAGTGGACGCACCCAGGAGGAATTGAGCAAAAAACTCAATGAGATCGTTAACGCCTGCCGCGATACCGGCAAGGTTGGCGAGCTCACGCTAAAAATCAAAGTCCGCCCCGACAAGGGCGACACAGGGCAGTATTTCCTCGAGGACAACGTCGTTGTAAAACTACCTGAATTCGAGCGAGGTAAAACCCTTATGTTTGGCACGCCAGAGGGTAACTTGCAGCGCACAGATCCCAATCAGGGCGAGCTGCCTCTACGCTCTATCGACGAATCCCCCGCCGCGGTTAAAACCGTATCTGAGGCCCAACAACCCGCCAAGCAAATCAGCTAAGGCACTTTAACCGATTAACCATTAGGTGAAACACATGGAACTGACAAAAGTACCAGAATTCAAGCCGGTTTTTGAGGCCGGCAAAAAGCAAACCGTAGCAACTGAGTACAAAGGGGTCCCGGTTTATATCGTTCCTGACGATATGAAAGTCCACACCCTGGAAAACCTGGTTGAACAGCAGCTTGAACGCCCCTACAAACTGAAGCAGAAAATTGAGCTGCTAAGCGCTGAGAGCTTTATCGAGTACTACAACCGTTACGCGATCGAAAGCAGCACCATCTTTGTGGACATTACCAACGGCAAGTTTACTGCTGTTCTGGACTACCATGACAGCCCCAATGAGGCCGCCTGGAAGCTGCACACCGCTACCTACGACTGCCCCCTCACCAAGGAGTGGACCAACTGGCAACACTACAACAACGACAAGATGAGCCAGGAAGACTTCGCCCTGTTCATTGAAGACAACTTGCGCGAGATCATGGAGCCCGATGGCGCCCAGATGCTGGAGATCGCCGCTTCATTGAAAGCGAAAACCAACGTCGACTTCAAGCAGAGCGTGCGCCTGGACAACGGCCAGACCCAGTTCACCTACTCAGAAACCATCGACGGCCAGGCCGGCGTCACCGGTCAGCTACAAATCCCGGAGAAAATCAAACTGGCCATCAAGCCCCTACAGTCTGGCGCCCCCTACGAGTGCGAGGCCCGATTCCGGTACCGGATTACCCAGCAGGGTCTTGTCATGTGGTACACGCTGATTCGCCCTCACCTGATCCAAGAAGACGCGGTTAACGATGTATTCAACAAGATCAAAGAGGAAATGAGCACCGGTCATATTGTGCAAGCCCGGTACTGATCTCTGACTGGGCCAGCTGCACTAATGCTCGGCCCATGGCGGCACCGCCTACAGTGCTGACAGCGGGAAAGACTGCTTAATCGCTCTCTCATATTTACCCGCCTTCGGGCGGGCTTTTTAAGGACAGCACCATGGAAACCGCCGCTCTGACCATTGCCGCACTAATTGCCATCTACATTGCATCAACCATTAACAAAAACGACTGATTACCAGGCATTCAGCATGCACTACAGGACTTCGCCACAATACCAGCTTGATTTTCAACGGGAGCTGATTGTCGACAACTTCGCCGGTGGTGGCGGTGCGAGCACAGGCATTGAAGCGGCGCTGGACCGCTCAGTTGATATCGCCATTAATCACGACCAACAAGCTATATCCATGCATACCGTCAACCATCCACAGACCCAGCACTACTGCGAGAGCGTCTGGGATGTTGATCCTCGAGCAGTTTGCGACGGTCGCCCTGTGGGCCTTGCCTGGTTCTCTCCGGACTGCCGGCACTTTTCCAAGGCCAAGGGGGGCGCACCAGTCAGCCCCCGGGTGCGAGGCCTGGCATGGGTGGTGATGCGCTGGATTGGCACTGTGCGTCCGCGAGTCATCATTTTGGAAAATGTCGAGGAATTCAAAACCTGGGGCCCCCTGATCAAAGACGGTGATAACCACCGGCCGTGCCCCAATCGCAAGGGGCAAACCTTTCAGGCCTTTATTAACGCGATCAAGCGCCACGGCTATCGGGTGGAAACCAAGGAGCTGCGCGCCTGCGACTATGGCGCCCCCACAATCCGCAAGCGCCTATTCTTGATTGCGCGATGCGACAACCATCCGATCGTATGGCCCCAACCTACCCACGGCCCGGGCCTGAAACCCTATAAAACCGCCGCCGATATTATCGACTGGTCGATTCCCTGCCCCAGCATATTCGAGCGGAAAAAACCTTTGGCGGAAAACACTCAACGTCGTATAGCGAATGGTATCCAACGGTTTGTGATCGAAAACCCCAAACCCTTTATCGTTAACATAGATCAGGGTGCGGAAAATCGAGCTGCGCTCTGCGCGGCGTTTTTGGCCAAACACTTTGGTGGTGTAACAGGCACACCCATTGATCAGCCCTGGCCAACCGTGACCACTCGCGGGACTCAAAATCAGGTTGTCACCAGTCACTTGATTAAATTACGCAACGACCAGTTTGGGCAGGGTGTAGAAACACCACTACCAACTCTGACTGCAGGTGGTGGACACGTAGGCGAAGTGCGGGCCTTCCTTATGAAATATTACAGCACTGGAGGGCAATGGCAGGACTTAAACGAGCCCATGCACACCTTGCCTACCAAGGCCCGTATGGGCTTGGTTATGGTCAAAGGCGAGCCTTACCAGATAGTAGATATTGGTATGCGCATGCTGGAACCCCATGAGCTATTTGCCGCCCAAGGCTTTCCCGATAACTACGTCATTAACCGTGACGCCAAAGGCAATCGAATCACCAAAACCCAGCAAGTAGCGAAGTGCGGTAACTCCGTTTGCCCGCCTATCGCTGCAGCGCTGGTAAAAGCCAACTTGCTCAATCTCGAAGCCACAGCACAGGAGGCCGCCTAATGGACTCTTTAATGAAACAGGAAATCACCGGTTTACACGAACAGCTACAAGCGCTGGAGCAATGGTCTAGCTATGCCGCGCAGGAGCTGCAGGAAGTGCTGGACGACGCCATTGAGGCCGGCAGCGACCAGCCAGGTATCCGCGCACTGCTCGACGACCACGCGCAGATTCTGCGCAAGATGGGCCTGGTTGAGCAAGCACCCGAAATACCGCCCGCGCTCAAGAGGCAGGCGATATGAAACCCTTCGCCGTATTCAAGGCCGGTCAGCACGATAGCGGCCGCTTTGTTCGCTTTACCCAGGCGCCGAAGTACCCGGCACGGTTCCGTGTGGATATCTGGATCAAACAGGCCAACGGCGAAAAACTGGAAAATTGTATTACCACCAAAGAGAAGTGCCACTTTATTGACCTGTTGGAACACACCATCAAAGACAGTATCGATGAGCTGTTAGCGGAGACCCAGGACCGCATTGCCTTTGGGTTCAACTGTTATTTATGGAGCTAGATCTAGCCATGCAAAGGAGCAACAACATGAAAAATATGTGTGTTGAATTTACAAGCGGTAATAACATCGGACGAACTGGCAAAGTAATGAGTGATGCGTTTTATGGTGATGACCGTAAATTTCATGTTGTAGTTTTATCGGACGGCGAATTTATAAAAACCAGCACCGACTGTCTGGCCCCTGCCGGTGACCGTGAAACTAACACCATGAAAGAAGTTGAGGCGGCGTGCCAGTAACCCAAAATCTGCACGAGGTTAAAGATACCGGATATGAGCGAACAAGAAGAAACAGTTGAGTTCAAACCATGGGACATAGTACGCCTTAAATTGAGAACTGGAAGGTACCGGGTATATAGCGGTGGAAAAGTATTTATTTTTGCTTGCCTTGATGCCGATGTGATTAGCCACTCAGATATTGATGAAGTGGTAGAAGTACTCGAAAGCGCATAAAGCACCCAGCACAAGACCAAAGGATTAAAAATGAAAACTATAACCATTGAAGAAATTATGGCCCAGCAAGAGCAGGATCGCGCTGATATATTGGAAAACTCTGACAGAGGTGGATCAGCCTGGGAGCTTGCGTCTATGGCTCTGCGATACTCAGGATCAGGATCGGAAGCGGCAGCAAAACTCCTTTTAGCCATGGAGCACGGCAAACCTTTCAACTTTGAATTATTGTTGCGTTTCGACAGCACCAATAGAGCTCATGCCGATTTGGTTCTAATGGGATATCGCCCTCATGAGCTTTGGCCATCTAAATGGATGAATGACGCAGGAATAGACGGCGCCGGAGTGATGCGAGACCTGCTGGAAAAATGGGGTTAGATCTCATTTATGTACAGGATTAACGGCATGAAAAAGTGTGATGATTGCGGGAAAGAACTGACACCGGATGAAGCCAAATATCTCGAGCACACCTGTAACACCTGTGAAAGCCAGGTCGATTGGTATGGCGACGAAGATGAAGAGGCTGACGAAATGCAAAAGGCATGGGATGACTGCGGAAAAATGCCAGATGGTCGCTGTTTGCATGCCGGGTCAGAGCAATGTGATTTTGAATGCCCTTTTAGGGATTAACTAGCGAATCTGTACCACTTTCACTACAAGCCCAAGGAGGCAGCTACATGAAAGACCAACACGAAAAAATCAAAGGTTATCGCGACCTGACTCAATCGGAAATCGACCTGATGAACGAGATCAAGGAGAAAGCCGAGGAAGTCCACGAGCTTATCCAAAAAATGGAGCACATGGACGGAGAACCGTGTGATGCACCTGATGGCACTACTGCTCCGAACGCTCGCTGGCTCAATATCGGTCGCACCGATCTGCAGAAAGGATTTATGGCCCTGGTCCGCAGCGTGGCGAAGCCTACTACCTTTTAATCAGATCATAGGGAATGGGGTAATAACCTCATTCCTGTACGATTCCAAGGGCTAGAAAATGACACTTGAAGTGAAGTTAACCTGTGATGCAGCTGGTTGCTATAGAGAGCGAGAGATATTTATCGACGGCATTGACGAAATGCACCTGGTGGAAGATGAATATCTTAATCCGCCTGACCGCTGGCTGGCCGTTCCAGAAAACGAAACCCACTACTGCCCCGGCCATGCCAAGCAAGCTGCCGAGGAGTTGGGGATTGAATATAAGCCCGCATAGGGTCAATTTTGTACGTGGTGGAAATTAGGAAATGCTGAAATCGTGGACAAAAATATTGCCGTTTTTCGTGGTTGAATGGTTCATCAAAAAGCATGGCGAGCGGTTCGATATAAACACCAAATCCCATAACTGGGATGAGGGTGGGCGGCGCACGATAGTACGCCCTTATAGCGGCATTTATATGTCGATCAATAAATAGCGATTCTGTACTAAATGCGAGTAGCTGAATGAAAAGCAACCTCAAGAGATTGCGACAAGATGCCGGACTTACTTTGCAGGGGCTTGCCGACATGTGCGGAATCAGCAAGTCCCACATGCACGACCTCGAAAAAGAGTCGGGCTCAGCCCCTAAAATCACCACGGCCTATGCAATAGCTAAAGTGCTTGGGAGATCGGTTTATGAGGTCTGGCCAGACACCACAGAAGTGGTAGAGAAGACCATTATTGTGCGCCGTATTAAGGCGTGACTTCGTCTAACAACCGGAGACTTGATAGTGAAATTTAGCAGCGCAAACGAAAAAGACATCAATTACCCGAGGGACATATTTTGCGACATTATCCGTGAAGATAGCCCTTACGGATTCTACATATTCCAGTGGATCGACTATCACGAAGAAGCCCACACCTACCGACTAAAAATGCCCCATGATGTACGCCTGAAAACGGGTGAAATATTGGAGGGACTGTACCCAAACGGGAATGGTTGGCATGGCGCAGCCCGAAGGATTGACGACAATGAAGTCGAAGCAATCCGGCTTTCCAAAAAGCTTGCATGGACTGACCACACTTGGCGGCACCCAGCGGAAAAAGACTAATCGAAAATACCTGTAATGATTGAAATTTATAAACCACCACCATATGGAGTAGATAAGTGAACAGCACCTTCTTCGCCCTAATGGCAGAATTCGGAACTGCAGAAATCGAATTGGAAAAAGTCTGCAAGAAATATTTTGGCCTAGAAGAACGCAAGGCAAAGCAACGCGCCGCCAGCTGTGAATTACCTGTGCCAGCTTATCGAGGCGGCAGTCAGAAGAGCACCTGGTTGGTGAGCGCCTCAGAACTCGCTGAATATCTGGACACGAAAAAAACCGAAGCAAAAGAAAACTGGAAAAAAATGAACAGTGCAGCGTAGGGATCACCGGCGCTGCATTTATCCCTGCTCCAGCAGTGGCCTCCATCGCCAGTTTTCGTACTTATTAAAGTGTTTCTGATCCTGCAGATGCGTATAGCGACGCAATGACTCCCACGACAAATGGCCGGTTACCCGCGCCACCCTGACGATATCCAGGCCGGTCTCGAATAGCCAGCTCGCGCATTCATGACGCAGGTCGTGAAACCGCAGGTCCTCGATCGCCAAGAACTTGCACGCCTTGGTAAAGGCAGAACTCACTGATTTGCTTTTCAGTGGAAATATTCGATCATCACCATCCACTCGCGGCTGTCTCTGAATCAGCGCCCATGCCTCATCAGTCAGGTACACCCACGTATCGACCTTCTTGCGCGGATGCTTCATCTCCCGCACCAGCACACTTTGCCGCTTCTCATCCAGGTCTGACCACCGAATACGGCATATCTCATCCTGCCGGCGTGCCGAAAACAGGGCGAATAGAACAACGTCCACCATGTTGATAGAAGCCCGCACATCGCGCTTGTTAAAATGGCTCAATAGGGTGTCCAACTCTTCCAGGGCGGGCCGACGGTTACGCTGCTGGGCCTTATGAATGATCTTCTCGCTGCGCAGGATTGCTGCGGCGTCATTGATCACCTGTTCGTCCACTGGCATCCCTCGGGTTAACCGGGCTCCACGGAAGGCAGCCCGTAACCAAGTAATGTCATTCTCCGCTGTGGCACCCGAGACGGTCCTGACACGCCATTGGATATGATTGATCACCTGCCGGGTAGTGAGCTGCAGCGCATCAAGGTCTGCAATGTCCATGTTTTGGAGCGCGAGAATGGCTTCCAGTTTGGTACGCCCAAAAGGTGACTTCTCGGTGTTGTAATCCTCATCATACCACTTCAACACCTGCCCCACGCTGACCCCGCGGTGACGTAACTTTTCCAGCATACCGGGCTTCTGAAGCTCGGCCTCGCGCCGGGTGGCCCATTGCTCGGCCAGGCGTTTTTTATCAAAGGTCTTCGCCTCGGTGTATACTACCTCCCCTTTCTGCTTGATGCGGATTTGGGCCGAGTAAGAAATGCCCTTTTTGTTTTTACGGGCTCGAATCGTCGCCATAATTCCCTGCTGTTCGGATTCCGGTGGTACAAAAAAATATCGTACCACTTTTGTACCCCCGAATCAGCAAAAACGGTTGAAAATGGGTTAAAACAGGGTTCAAACAGTTGTCAAAAAATCCTTTAAAATCAGTCTACAAGCCAGTAACCACGCGGCCTGAGCCGCCCCGCCGCTTCACCGTGGCCCCGATGATGGAGTGGTCTGACAAACATTGCCGGTACCTCTGGCGCCTGATCTCCCGCCACGCTCTGCTTTACACCGAAATGGTAACCTCCGGCGCTCTGATACACGGTGACCGGCAGCGTTTTCTGGACTATGACGCCGCCGAGCACCCGCTGGCGCTGCAGCTGGGTGGCAGCAACCCCACGGAACTGGCCCTGTGTGCCAAGATGGCCCAGGAATGGGGATACGACGAGGTGAACCTCAACTGTGGCTGCCCCAGCGACCGGGTGCAGCAGGGCATGATCGGTGCCTGCCTGATGGCCCACCCCCGGCTGGTGGCGGACTGTGTCAAAGCAATGCGGGACGCGGTTGAGATTCCCGTGACGGTTAAACATCGCATCGGCATCGACGATATGGAGGATTACGCCGGGCTGACCGACTTTGTCGGTACCGTAGCCGAAGCCGGCTGCTCCACCTTTATTGTGCATGCGCGCAAGGCCTGGCTGCAGGGGTTAAGCCCCAAGGAGAACCGGGAGATCCCACCCCTGAATTACGAGATGGTCTACGGCCTGAAGCGGGACTTCCCCCACCTGGAAATTCTGATCAACGGCGGCATCACTACCCTGCCACAGTGCCAGCAGCACCTGCAACAGGTGGACGGCGTGATGGTGGGCCGGGAGGCCTACAGCAACCCCTACCTGCTGGCGGAGGTGGATGAAACTATTTACGGCGATCGCCATCCAATACCCTGTCGCCAGGCTGTTGCCGAAGGCTATATCGCCTATTGCGAAGCGCAAATGGCCAAAGGGGTGCGCCTAAACCATATGACACGACATATGCTGGGCTTATTCCAGGGCAAACCCGGCGCGCGCCGCTTCCGCCGCCATATCAGCGAAAATGTGCACAAAACCGACGCCACCATTGAGGTGTTGCATCAGGCGCTTACGGAAGTGGCCGCCTAGACTTATTAGAGAGAAGGACGAAGGGGAGAAACGCCCGTGCTGGACAAAATCAAACAGTTTTTTGAAGCGCAGTTTAGGCCGGATCGCCCCCTGGAAAATATGGCCGACAATCTGCACCTTGCGGCGGCCGCCTTGATGATCGAGGTGGCCACCATCGACGACAATTTTGATACCTTGGAGTTGCGCACCCTGGCAGGACTGTTGCAGCAGCAATTCGACCTGACAGAGGAACAGATCGAGCCGTTGATTGAGATGGCGCGCCTGGAGCACCACAACGCCACCTCCCTCTACCAGTTTACGCAGCTGGTGAACAGCGAGTGCTCTGCCTTGGAAAAGTACCGATTGATTACCAATATGTGGCGCATCGCCTTTGCGGACCGGGAGATCGACAAGTACGAGGAGTATATTATCCGCCGGGTGGCGGATCTGATTCACGTCAGCCAGGGTGACTTTATACGCGCCAAACGCGAAGCCCGAGACAGCTGAGCCCTTCATCCCCATAAAACAAAAAGCCCGATTCAGTCACCTGAATCGGGCTTTTTTAAGTTCTGGACGAACGGTATACCGCGGGTGTAGGAGCGGTGGTCAGCCCACTTTGCCGGGGCCCATCACTTAAAACCAGTAACTGTCGCCACGGTGGCCGGCAACGCTCATAAACGCGGTCATTTTACCCCGTGCGATCACCCGGTGATTCAGCACAACCATTTTTACAAAACGTCCCATGATCCAGTCCCCCCGTACGACTTGTCCCCAAAAATCAATGGCCACTAAACCCAAACATGCGCCAGCTTAGCTGAGCGCGTATGTACTTGCTATTAGACTTTCGCAGTAACCCTTTTGGAGTAGCAGGTTACCGTTCAACACAGCTTTACACAGCTGACTCACAGACCTCGCACCAAAGTCAAGCAAAAAAACCGTTGCTTTTCAGCAAGTTGAGCTCACGGACTCAAAAGCGGCAGCAATTATACATACAACTGTTACCTATGTGCACACCTTTCATGCACTTAATTGTGACCGGGAATTCGCCTTTCGTCAGAGGCGAAGCGACGACTTTCTGTACAATAAACGACCGCTTGGCTATACCTCAAGGAGGAAGGGCAAACATACCCTCAAACAGGGCGCCCTGTTCACCCCACAGACACACTGGAGGCACTCCATGTCATTACATCTCGGCGATATCGTTCCCGATTTTCGTGCCGAAACCACTGAGGGAACCATCAATTTTCACGAGTGGATTGGCGACCACTGGGCCATCCTCTTTTCGCACCCCAAAGATTTCACCCCGGTCTGCACCACCGAACTGGGCTATATGGCAGGCCTGAAGTCGGAATTCGACAAGCGCGACTGCAGACTGATCGGCCTGAGTGTCGATCCCGTCAGCGACCACAAACGCTGGGCCAAGGATATTGAAGAAACCACCGGTCACAAATTGAACTACCCGCTAATTGGCGATACCGACCTCAGCATTGCCAAGCTGTTCGACATGATCCACCCCAACGCCACTGGCAGCGCCCAGGACCGCACCGCCGTCGACAACGCCACCGTCCGCTCCGTCTTTGTCATCGCGCCGGACAAGACCATCAAACTGATGATCACCTACCCCATGAGTACCGGCCGCAACTTTGACGAGATCTTGCGGGTTTTGGACTCTATACAACTGACAGCCCAATATAAAGTGGCAACACCGGTGAACTGGCACCAGGGCGAGGACGTGATCATAGTTCCAGCACTCTCCGACGACGAAGCCAGCCAGCTCTACCCCGAAGGCTGGAAGGCTCCTAAACCCTATATGCGCATAGTTCCGCAACCGGAAATCCGTCCTCACTAACACCACCAATCCCCCGGCCGGCCGTGTGACACCGACCGGGGCTTTTCCCTGGCTTTTTCGCTATAATGCGCGCCCCATAGCAGCACGTGAGCGGAGACTCTTTTTTTGACTCAGTTTCGCCCTTGTATCGACCTGCACCAGGGGCAGGTAAAACAAATTGTTGGCGGCAGCCTTAATGACCAGGGCGCCGACACCAACTACGTCAGCCCCTACGATGCAGCCTACTACGCCACTCTCTATCGCCAGAACAACCTGACCGGCGGGCACGTCATCGCCCTCGGTCCCGGCAACCAGGAGCAGGCCCTCAAAGCGCTCGCCGCCTGGCCATGCGGCCTGCAGTTTGGCGGCGGCGTCAAAGCCGATAACGCGGCAGATTATCTGCAGGCCGGCGCCTCCCACGTGATTGTGACCTCATTCCTTTTTGAAAAAGGCGAATTCTCCTGGTCGCGGCTAGAGCAAGTCAAAGCGGAAACCGGCCCCGAACGCCTGGTGCTTGACCTGAGCTGCCGCCGTACCGAATCCGGCTGGCATATCGCCACCGACCGCTGGCAGACCGTGACCCGCACCGCCATCACCCCGCAAACCCTGGCTGAACTCGCCAGTCACTGCGCCGAATTCCTGATCCACGCCGCCGACGTGGAGGGACTGCAGGGCGGCATCGATCAGGAGCTGGTCAAACTGCTGGGGCAACATTGCACCATTCCCGTCACCTATGCCGGCGGCGCCCGCTCCCTGGAGGACCTGAAACTGGTGCACCAGCTCTCCGACGGCAAGGTGGACCTGACCATTGGCAGCGCCCTGGATATTTTTGGCGGCCAGGGCGTCACCCTGGAGGAGTGCATCGCCTGGAACCGACAGCAGGCCTGACTGGCGATCCGGCGAAGCCCAAACTGACATTCAGTGACAACGCCCAACAAGACTTAACCGACCAGCTACTTCAAGGCTTTGAACGGCAATTGCCGCAGGTGGCAGAGCTGGACGGTTATATCCTGATGAAAAACTCCCCCAGCTGTGGCCTGGAACGCATCAAGGTCTATCTGGACAACGGCCTCCCCCCACCCACAACACAGCCGCGGCCTGTATACCACGGCACTGCAACAGCGCTATTGCAGCGATTTAGAAACTTGTAGATGTCGCACTCGGAAGGATTCGAACCTTCGACCGCTCGGTTCGTAGAATCGAATTCAAAGTATAACCTATTGATTTTATTAACTATTTGCCAGTGTCGTCCATTGCAAATTTCACGGTAAATCACAATAAATCAGAGTGGAGTCACTCATCGTCAGGAGCAAATGAACCAAGCTCATTACTTACCAATATCAGCTCCACCCCATCTAAAGATCATATTTTGATCAACTCAAGGATGCCATACTCCGAACGAACCTCAATCCGAATTAATTATCCGTGTTCTGCCGAAGCTCATCAATTGCATTTCCTCTTGAACAATTTATTCATCGATATAGCTCCAAGTTAGTTACAATAGAATCCAATTATCGTAATCCATCCATGAAGCGAATTATCACACGCCTTCAATGTCACTCAGCGAAAACTGCTTCAAGTTTTCTCACTATATCCTCACAGGTTTCTCTACCCGCCACATCCAAATTCCTTTCACGCCACTTTACCGCAGGCAGTTCATGAACTCCCTCGACAGCCAGCAAATCCCACTGTGGTTCGCGGCTGTAAAATGACAGAAGAAACTCTTTTTGCTCGCTTGTCATTCCTGACTTCAACGCTCGCCAAAACGGGTGTCACTTCAACCTTGATTTGCACTCTGTCACGGGTACGTAAGACTACTTTGTTGATTGAATCCTGCGTGCCCGGTGCCGAGCCCGTGACTGTCATGCCAGGGGTGTTAGCCTGGACTCGCTCGCCAATCTTTCTTAATGCCCAGTCAATCTCTTCAAGGGCTTCATCTCTGCCGGAAATGGGGAGGTACGTGAGGTCTATGTCGACCGATAAGCGCGGGAGATTCCTGACGAACAAATTAATCGCCGTCCCGCCTTTGAGGGCAAAGCACTCTTCTGCTGCAACCGTAGGGAGAGAGCGGACAAGGAGCTCAACCTGAGCCCGGTAGTTGTCGCTATAGGGCATCCATATCCTCCGGCACGGTAATCTGGTAGGAGTTATCCAGCTTTCCGCCTTTATAGATCACACGCTTTCCCGTGCCAAGATCAATGCTGTCTCGATCCAAACGCGTGAGCCACTGATGATTATGGCGATCTGCGAAGTAAAAGAAAAGCCGCTTCACCTTAACGCTTTTCGCCGCTTCGAGCAGGGGCTGCAGCCGGCGCGGCCGAAGGTTCACCAGCCCTTCCATCAGCTTGTCGACAGACTCGAATGTCTCACGGGCAGGCAGTTCGTCCAAGACTTCCAGAATCGCCCGCTCAGGAATCGACATCACCAGAGGCCACTTCCATTGCCCCCACTGGCTGACCATTAGGCTAGCGGGCAGCTCCGCCATATTTCCGCCTTCACCTTCCTCATGCAGGAAAGATATAGGCTCACCCATGGTGATCTTGGGGAGAAAGCGGCTGCGATTATGGATGATAAATTCCGGACAGTCAGGGAGCTTCGATAACCAGCCAGGTAATTTTTCATCACTGTACAGATGAACGGGCTGCTCCTTCATGTAGATGTAGTGGCCATATCCCTGCTGTTCCAGCGCCGTTCGTCCACCAACAGACACTTGATACTTAAGCAGCGCCTGCAAAGAAATGACCACCTGCTCCCAACCCAAGCGCCCCAGTGGCTGCTTATACACACCGCGTACCGGTTGGTATAACCAACCAGCGGCCACATACTGACTGCGCAGCGAGCGGGAATAACCCCGGCCCTCCATCCAAGCAGCATCCACCAGTAAACCTTCGGGAAGAAGGTACTTGAGAAGGCTTAACTTATTTTTCTTTTGTGCAGCCATACTTAACAATATAGCATATATATAAACCAACACCAAGGTTTAAGTTATTTGATATATGTAAAGTAAAGCTAAATATTGCAGTAAGGAACTAAACCACTAAAACGAGTCGCCCTACGGTGTCCCTTCTTGAATATTCCATCGTATTGATTCTCTTGCCTATTTTCGGCGTTTGTCAAAATAGTTGTCGAGTCGCCCTGTGACACCTTCTTCAATTCGGCACTTACTTTCTCCGGATTCAGATGTACTGACTTTGGCAGCTCCCAGTTGGGCGGGTCACCAGGATCTTCAATCCATAGGCTTTCCCCTCCCTTCTTCCATCGTTCTTTTTCAGTATCCACAGGCTAGGAGCGTTGAGCGAAATACGCTTAGACTCCCGGCAGTTGCCAGGGACCAATGAGGGCGTGCTGCCACTGATGCCACTTGTCCAATGCCATGATGACTTGCCGGGTCGTCAACCAGTGACGGTATTGACTGGTGGGTTTGAGTAGCTGGATGTGGGTATTGAGGTACCACTGGAGTCTGCCAAAAGCAGCCATTGGGCTAACCACATTCGTCTCAATCCACCATTTAACAGCAGACATTTATAGCGCTTGAAAATTTACGACGGAACGCGTGCTAACTACCCAAGCCGGTCTTTCCTTACTCGGAAAACCTAATGAATTTTTAGGTAAACGATAGACCGGTGTGGACTACACAGCAGTCAATCTTATCAGAGACTGAAGTAGATCAATAAGCGGCCATGCATCTGCAAGAGTTCACGGAGCACTGACTGGCCTATCTCCAACATCACCTCCTGGGTGGGCTTTTACGCCAGGATCACACGGCAGAGCCCCTGATTCTAGAATGGCGATACTATTACGACAAATCGCATTATCTGCCCGTCGTCATTCGCGTAATGACCACAAACGGGACTACCTGCATCGACATCGAAGTCCTCGCCATCACTATCGCCGATCCTGCCTGTGAGAGGCTTTCCTTCTGATGTAACTCTGTCATGGACAAGCACCTCAACTCCTGATCAGGGGTGTTGTCGCTCAGTTTATTCCACCGCCAGTTTCCCAAGTTAATTCACCGCACCTCCAACTGAACTTCCCACATTATTCACTCCGGTGGCGTAATGGTAGATGACAGAACAACCTGGGAAGTACAC